>JADMIO011189615.1_pt1 | contig 52126 bp, 49 predicted proteins | sample 8958161 | NCBI WGS metagenome assembly JADMIO01 (sample SAMN16585339, study PRJNA669376) | soil metagenome | isolation source: Crop rotation soil | place: USA: Cullars Rotation, Alabama | collected 2011
CGACTTCAAGTCACGTGAATTCCAAGCTTCGGATCCCACTGTGCTGGAAAGATCTTCTTCCAGCGCCGGTCGAGCTGACGGGCGGCGGAAACCTCGATCGGGACCTGACCGGCGTCGCGAATCCGGTCGTCGTGTGGGCTTGTCCACTCGCCTGTCTCCAGCCAGGCCGCGATGTCGAGCGTCAGGGCGTGAAACCGCGCCGATTTCACCGCGTCCTGCGCACGCGAGAGTGCGGCCTCGCGCTTTTCGGCAAGTTCATGTGAGAGCGAAGGCACGCCGTCCCAGCGTGCGCGTCGCTTTTTGACCGGCGCGACGACGCGTTTCATCAGCACCTCGAACTCCCGCGCCGGGCCGAGCTCTCCCTGCAGCCATTGCAAGCCGCTCTTGATGGCTGCGGTCTGCGGGTCGGGCAGCAGATCGGCGAACAGCGAGAGCGCCGCGCGCAACCGGCGCAGGCCAACCCGCATCTGATGCACGCCCTCGGGATCGCCCTTGAGCAGCGCGGGCCCGTTGCCGACGATCTGCCGCAAGCAGGCGCCAGCGATGGCCTTGAAACCGTCGCGGGTGCTGATACCGACGGCGAGATCGATCTGCTCGGCGCTCACCGGCACATCGCCCTTGCCGTCGAGCAGCTCATAGCCGCGTTGCGATTTGCTCCTGAACTCGAGCCGCGCGGGAACCGCCTGCATCAGCTCGCGTGCAACGTTGAAGAGCTCCGCCTGGCTTCCTCGCTTGAGCTCGAGCTCGATTTCACACAGCGGCGCCGAGCAGTCTCCGGCGGAGATCGTGCCGCGGTCGACGGTGAACTCGATTTCGCCCGTGCTGCGGCTCAGTGGATGGACGGTACGCGCGACCCGCGTCTCGAACATCGGTTTGAGCCGGTGGCGCAATTTGCGCCCTGTCAGCGCCTCAAGCGCAGTACCCCGCGCCAGATCGAGGTCGGGCTGGGCGCTCGCGATGCGGCTTTCCCATTCGTCCCGTTCGAAAAGCCCCGACTTCCCAGTCGCCTTGATCGTCTGGATGTAACGGTTGCCGATTCGGCGCACGCGCAACATCAGGCCCTTTTTGCGCAGCTTATGCTTGTCCGTGTCGAAATAGACGGACACCTCGGCCGAACGCCTGGTGGCGCCCTTTGGCGTCCGCATCAGCGGGATTTTCTTCAGACGCGGCAGGGTTGCCGGCGAAAGCTCGAGCTTTATCTCGATTTCCTTTGGCGTCGACATGGCGCATCTGTGTGTCGAGAAGTCGGGGATGGACTGTCAACGAGCGGGCGGGCCTATTGGTTCAATCGCCGCCGTCCGTTTGGCGATCGGCATGTCAGCCGGCGAGGATGCCGTTGGCATGGACGGTATCCAGAAGCTTGCGCACGCCGTGCCCGGGTTCACCGACATTATTGATCACCACATCCGGCCGGAACATCCCGCCGGCAATCTCACTGCGGCTCAGACGCTCCAGGATCCCGCCATCGCTTGCACGGTCCCGCGCCATCAGACGCGCGGCGAGAACGTCCTTTGGCGCCGTGACAAGGATCGTCATCACATGAGCGTAGCGCTTGCGGACCACTTCGACCATCGTCCGCGACACGTTGCACACGACGGTTCGTCCGCATTCGATATCGAAATCGATCGCCAGAGGAATCCCATAGTCATGGCCGTGCGCGCTCCACCAGAATGCGAACGCGCCCTTGGCCGCCGCCTGCTCGAAGGCGGACTTGGAGACGAATTCGTTGTCTTCGAAGTTCGACGCCGGCCGTGTCACCAACCGCCGCGGAAAGACGACCGTTGCATCATCGCGGCAGGCGGCGCGGGCACCGGCGATCAAGGTGTCCTTGCCGGCGCCGCTCGGCCCGACCACCAGCACCAGGCGGCCCGGGCCGATCAAATCCGGGCGCCTCAACATGCCGAGAACCGTTGCGAGCAAGCTCATGCCACCCGCCGACCATCGCGCCATACGCTGCGAACCGCCGGCACCTCGCCCGCCACGTGTACGCGGATGAGATCGGCGCGTTTACCGACCGCGATTTCGCCGCGGTCGCTCAATCCGACGGCCTCGGCCGGAGTCTTGGTCACCGTGCGGATCGCATCTGCCAGCCCAATCGTGGGTACGGACTTCGGCAGCACCAGGGCCGCCATCAACAGGCTTGCCGGCACGTAGTCCGAGGAAAGCACGTCGAGCGCGCCGGCGCGTGCCAGCTCCGCCGTTGCCACATTGCCGGCGTGGGAACCGCCGCGCACCAGATTGGGTGCGCCCATCAGCACCCGCACACCGGCCGCGTGCAGCGCCTGCGCCGTCTCGACAGTGGTCGGAAACTCGGCGATCGATACGCCGTCGCGGATCGCTTCCGCGACATGATCGGAAGTGGTGTCGTCATGGCTGGCCAACGGGGTGTCGTGGCTGCGCGCGAGCGCGACAATGTCCCGATGGTTTGCCTCGGCATGAGCGGCCTGATGTTCGAGCCGCCTGGCGAACAGGACATCAAGCTCGGCGTCGGTCATGCCGCCATTCTTCCCGCGGTAGTAGTCGCGCAATTTGCGCTCGTCGCGAAACTGCCGCTGCCCCGGGGTGTGGTCCATGAGCGAAAGGAGCCGGACGTCCGGCCGTCCGATCAAATCCCGGGCTTCCGCGACGACGTTCGGCATCGGCAACTCGCAACGCAGATGCAGAAAGTGGTCGATGCGAAGCAGCTCGGCGTCACGCGCGACTGAAATTGCCTCCGCCAGGACCTCCGCTTCGCCGTCGACCTCCTCGGCGCCCTCTTCACGCCAGACGCGCAGCGAATCGAGCACGGTGGTGATGCCGCAGGTCGCGAGCTGCCCGTCATAGGACACGACCGCCGCGACCGCATCCCAGTACACCTTGGGCCGCGGCATATAGTGGGCTTCGAGGTGGTCCGTGTGGAGCTCCACCAGGCCGGGAAGAAGAAGGTCGCCGGCAAGATCCTTCCCCCGCTCCGGAGCGTCCCCTTCGCCGATCTCGACAATGCACCCATCCGTCACGGCGACCCAGCCACACCCGATGACGCGATCGGCAAGAACGACGCGGGCATTCGACAGGACCACGCCGAAGCCGCTCATGACCCCTCCACGGCCGCCGGTGTGAACCGCGCAACCTCCACGACGGTGTCGGCGATCGCGGTACGCACGTCTTCGTCGTGCACGATCGCGACCACCGCCGTGCCGCTCTGCTTTCTTTCCGCTACCAGATCGACCACGACGGCGCGGTTACCGGCGTCGAGGGAGGCCGTAGGCTCGTCGAGAAGAAGAAGCGGCAGACCGGACGCGAAGCCCCTGGCGATGTTGACCCGCTGCTGCTCCCCGCCCGAAAACGTCGCCGGCGGCAGCGTCCAGAGCCGCTCCGGGATGTTGAGCCGCGACAGCAGGTCGGCCGCCTTCCGTCGCGCCTCCGTCCGCGCGGCGCCTGCAATCACCAACGGCTCCGCGACCACATCTATCGCCGCCACGCGCGGCACGGCGCGCAGAAACTGGCTGACATAGCCGAGCGCATTGCGGCGCAACTGCAGAATCTGTCGGGGCTCCGCCGTGGCGACATCGACCGCCTCGCCGCGATGCCGGACGACGATGCTGCCCGAGTCGCAGCGATAGGTGCCGAAAATCATCTTCAGGATCGAGCTTTTGCCGGCGCCGGATGGACCGGCGAGCACGGCGCATTCTCCGGCCTTCACGTCGAACGCGACACCTGAGACGACCGGCAAGCGAATTCCGCCCTGCAGGTGCATTCGGAAGGTCTTCGATACCGCGGCCAGCTCAAGAACGGTCGACATCGGCGCTCTCACGGCGGCAGGACCGATGATACCAGCAGCTGGGTATAGGCCTCACGCGGGTCTTCCAGCACCTGGTCGGTCAATCCGCTTTCGACCACCACCCCGTTCTTCATCACCATAGTCCGGTGCGATAACAGCCGTGCGACTGCCAGGTCGTGGGTCACGATCACCGCTGCGAGCGAAAGCTCGGCCACCAGGCCCCGCAGCAGATCCAGCAGCCGCGCCTGCACCGACACATCAAGCCCTCCGGTCGGCTCATCCATGAACACGAGGCGCGGCTGGGTGACGAGATTGCGGGCAATCTGCAGCCGCTGGCGCATTCCGCCCGAATAGGTCGAGGGGGTGTCGTCGATGCGTGCATCGTCGATTTCCACCCGGCCCAGCCAGTCGCCCGCGGTGGAGCGGAGCTGGCCATAGTGCCGCCAGCCGAGCGCCATCAGGCGCTCGCCAACATTGGCTCCGGCGGAGACGGTCATACGCAGACCGCAAGTGGGATCCTGATGGACGTAACCCCAGTCGGTACGAAGGAGAAGTCGCCGCTCCGCCTCGCCAAGCGCCGCGAGGTCGCGTGTCACCCCGTCGCGCATGCGATAGAGCACGCGACCCGAGGAGGATTCGAGCTGGGAGGACAGCAGTTGCAGCAGCGTCGATTTGCCGGAGCCGGATTCGCCGACCACCGCGATCACCTCGCCCGGATAGAGAGCGAACGAGACATCCCGGCAGCCGAGCTGCTTGCCGTACCATTTGCTCAGGCCCTCCGCGACCAGCAGCGGCCGATCAGCGTCCCGCTGCATCATGGCGCGGCGACATCGCGTGCGGCTGGAGCGAGCTCGACTTCATCGAGGCCGGCTTGATCCACTTCAACCTGGGTGAAATCCACGCGGAAGCTCAAGCCATGGCGCTCGAACCCGAGCGACTCGTAGAATGCATGCGCGCGCTTGCGCTTGGCGTTGGAGGCGAGCGTCAGCTTGTAGCAGCCCTTGGCGCGAGAGAGATCGAGCACGAACCGTATCATGGCTTTTCCGATGCCCTGGCCCTGCAGCGCCGGCGCGACCACGACATCCTCGAGGATTGCGGAAGGCGCGCCGAGATGGCCGAGGTTATGCATCACCAGCAGGGCGAAGCTCCCGACGATGCTTCCGCCCCGCTCGGCGACGTAGAGCGTGTAATCGGGATAGTCATCGAAGCGGTCGAACAGTTGGCGGGCGGTCTCGAGCGGCAGGACGTTGCCGGCATCGAAATCGGGCTGCGCATAGAGATCGAGAACCTGCCGCAGGTCGGCCGCCACCGCCGGCCGCATCAGAAGTTCGGTCTGGTCAAGCATGGCGCGGCTCCGTGTCAGCCGGCACGATTGACGTAGCGGCGGACTCTCGGCGGCTCTCGCAATAGTCGGTGTCCGAACACAGAAACATGCGCCCGCCGCGATCGTCGATCACGACCTCGTCCAGGAAGCTTTCGGCCGAGCCGCAGAGTGCGCAAACGCCCTGGTAGCGATAGCGCTCGAACGGATGGTCCTCGAAATCGAGCGATACCACCTGGGTATAGGGCGGGATCGCGTAAATGCGCTTTTCCCGACCGGCGCCGAACAGCTGTAGCGCAGCGCAGCGGTTCATTTTCGGATTGTCGAACTTCGGGGTCGGAGACGGGTCCATCATGTACCGCCCGTCGACCTTGACCGGATATGCATAGGTGGTCGCGATGTGACCGTGGCGGGCAATATCCTCATAGAGCTTGACGTGCATCACGCCGTAATCGGCGAGTGCGTGCATCCGGCGCGTTTCGGTCTCGCGCGGCTCCAAGAACCGCAGCGGCTCGGGAATGGGAACCTGATAGACCAGGATCTGCTGCTCCCGGAGCGCGGTCTCGGGGATCCGGTGGCGCGTCTGTATGACCGTTGCCTCGGTCGTGCGGGTGGTGGTGCGGACCCCGGCGGTCTTGGCGAAGAACTTGCGGATCGAGACGGCGTTGGTGGTGTCGTCGGAGCCCTGATCGATGACCTTGAGCACATCATCGGGTCCGAGAATCGCCGCCGTGACCTGCACACCACCGGTGCCCCAGCCATAGGGCATCGGCATCTCCCGGCTGGCGAACGGAACCTGATATCCCGGGATCGCGATGGCCTTGAGAATGGCGCGACGGATCATCCGCTTGGTCTGCTCGTCGAGATAGGCGAAGTTGTAGACCGGCGCACTCATTCCGCCGCATCCCGCAACAGCTTGTCGGCGCCACCATCGGCAGCCGCGAACTCCGCGCGCATCTGCCGAACCAGACCGAGCTCGGCCTGGAAATCGACGTAGTGCGGAAGCTTCAGGTGCTCGACGAAACCGGTCGCCTGCACGTTGTCCGAATGCGACAACACGAATTCCTCGTCCTGCGCCGGCGCCTTCACTTCTTCGCCGAGCTCACGCGCGCGCAAGGCGCGGTCGACCAGGGCCATCGACATGGCCTTGCGCTCGCTCTGGCCGAATGCCAGCCCGTAGCCGCGGGTAAAACGCGGCGGCTCGGTCGCCGATCCCTTGAACTGATTGATCATCTGGCACTCCGTCACCGCAATCCGCCCGAGCGGAACGGCAAAGCCGACCTCCTCGGCAAAGAATTCGACTTCGACCTCGCCGAAGCGGATCTCACCGGCGAAAGGATGGGTCCGGCCGTAGCCCCGCTGAGTCGAGTAGCCGAGCGCCAGCAGAAACCCTTCGTCGCCGCGCGCGAGATTTTGCAGGCGCAGGCCCCGTTCGGTTGGAAACGACAGGGGATCGCGGGTCAGGTCACCCACGTCTGCGGACTCCTCACAGCGCGGCTGGCGCTCGATCAGGTCGTCACCCAGAAGCAGGTCAGTGACCGGGCGCACCGGCGCTTCGTCGTGCGGCGCAGTGCGGGGCGCGGGCACGTCGGAGCCATCGGCCAGCGCCGGATCGAGCAGACGATGGGTATAGTCGAAGGTCGGTCCCAGAACCTGCCCGCCGGGCAGATCCTTGAAAATCGCGGAAATCCGGCGCCTGACGTCCATCTCGGCAGTGTCGAGCGGTGCGGACGCGCCGAAGCGCGGACAGGTGGTGCGAAAGGCGCGCAGCAGGAAGATCGCCTCGATCAGGTCGCCGCGCGCCTGCTTGATCGCGAGGGCGGCAAGCGGACGGTCATAGAGCGATCCCTCGCTCATCACGCGGTCGACGGCGAGCGCAAGCTGCTCTGAAATCTGCTCGAGCGAGAGCTCCGCCACCGTCCGATCGCCGCGGCGCGCGTGCGCCAGCAGCGTGTGGGCGTTGTCGATCGCGCGCTCGCCGCCCTTGACCGCAACGTACATCGTCAACCTCGCGCTGAGACCACCGACCGCGGCAGCGCCGCCACCGAACTCGCTGAGACCAGGATCAGATCGACACCGCGCGGAAACAGTGCGCGGTTGGCGACGAGCCGGTCGTGGAAATCAGTGGGCAACGGCGCGGCCGAGAACGTCCTGACGTCGGCAATGCCGGGGCCGGCGAGCGTGAGGCTCTTCCCGCCGCCGAAGCGGTCGACCTGCAGGACCAGCGTGGTCGAGCGGTCCGGATATTCGCTCGTGCCGAGCGCAAACCGGTCGAAAGGCAGCGCATGTACAGGATCGGCGATGATGGCGAACGCCGCCTGTTGCGGGTCCGCGGTCAGCCGCGCACCGGTATGAAAGCGGATCCATTCGGCGACCGCCGGCGCCGCCGCCAGGGGTGGATCGAGCCATAGCGGGGTCTCGTAGTCGAGCAGAGCCAGTGCAAGCGCCGCCGCCGTGTCCCTCAGCGGCGATGGCGCCCCGACCACGGGCGGCAATTCCCTGACCTCGCCCGGCCGCGCGACCGCGTCCATGACCGCGCGGAATACCACCTGGTTTGCGACCACCGGCGCGGGGAAAGCTGGCGCCAGCATGCCCATCAGTCCTCGCCACGCACGAGGGTGAGGAAGTCCACCTTGGTCGCCGCGGTTTGCGCCCGCCGGGACGCCCGCTCGGCCTCGATGCGGGTGCGCACCGGGGCGAGCACCCAGCGCTCCACCGCCTCGCGATATTTCTTGCTTTGCCAAAGCGCATCGCAGACGGCGCATAATCGGGCCTTCTGCTGATCGCGCCCGAGGATATAAGCGAAGCCGACCTCCCCTGACGCGATCTGCACCGCCGCCCGCGTGACCGTCGCCTCGCCGACGTTGAAGCGATCGCCGTCGCCGCCGATGCGTCCGCGCAACATGACCAGACCGGTCTCCGTCGCGCGCAACTCCACGTGGTCGACGGGCGCCGTCGCCGCCTCCAGGCCCCGCTCGATTTCGTCGACGCGCGCTTCGGCAAGCACGGCCAAGGCCGCGCGGCGCTCCGCATCGCGATGACTTTCATGCGTCCTGGAAACGTCCCGCGCCTGATCAGTTGCCGTCAAGTTGGCCCCGACACGTTCTCAATGCTGTTGCGTGCTCATAAAGCCAGCCGACATGACGTCCAGATGACACGGCAATGACAGGCCGCGCATGCGCCAGGAGATCAGGGGATAACCGCGCGCATGGTCGACGCTCGCCACCCAATGGTGCCCACAGTCAGCGGTGCGCAAATCACCGGCCTGTCATTCTCCTGTCATCCAGGTCGTAGAGGCATGGTCGGCGGTCGTTAATCGCCGCTTTGATCCATCTGTATTGTTCCGTCTGCATCGCTTCATGGGCAAAAAGGCGCTCTCCACCGAGCCACTCATTCACGACACCGCCAACGTCCGGGACTGCATCCTCGGCGCCTACACGGAAGTGGGGGCGCGAACGCAACTGCTCGAAGTGCTGCTCGCGGACTACTCATACGTGGTCAACGACAGCGACATTGCCTATACGACATTGGGGAAGTTCTGCTCGATCGCGGCGATGACGCGGATCAATCCCGGCAACCACCCGATGAACCGGGCGACCCAGTCCCACATCACCTATCGGGCCAGCGCCTATTTCCCGGGCGAACGCGACGAAACCGAGTTCTTCGCCTGGCGTCGGGCGCACCCCGTGGTCATCGGTCATGACGTATGGGTCGGGCACGGCGCGATCATCCTTCCTGGCCGCACCATTGGTACCGGCGCGGTGGTTGCGGCCGGCGCAGTCGTGACGAAAGACGTCGCTCCCTACGCCATCGTTGCCGGCAATCCGGCCCGCGTGATCCGCCAGCGGTTTCCAGCCGCGGTAGCGGATCGCCTGCTGCGGCTAGCGTGGTGGAACTGGACGCACGACGAACTGCGCGCCGCTCTCCCCGACTTCAAGCGCGAATCGATTGAAGGGTTTCTCAACAAGTACGAGCCGGCGGCCGCACATGCATGAGCGCTCACCGTCATGATGCTGTCGCGCGGGCAAGGCGAAGCATGACGAGCGTTCATTGATAACGGGGCAAGAGATGGAATTTCGCATCGAAGGGGCGCGCGCACTGGTACACGGCCGTCTTGAAGACACCAGCGTGCACTTCGGTTCCGAGGCGGGCGTCATCACCGGAATCGGCATGGATACGACTGCCGAGAGTACGATCGACGCCAGCGGCCTTCTCGTTCTTCCCGGGATCGTCGACGTACACGGCGACGCCTTCGAACGGCAGGTGATGCCGCGACCGCGCGTCGCCTTTCCGCTCGATATCGCGCTACTCGAGAGCGACCGCCAGGCCGTCTCCAACGGCATCACCACCTGCTTCCACGGCGTCACCTGGTCGTGGGAGCCCGGCCTGCGCGGTGCCGAGAATGCGCGCGCCATCCTCGCGGCTATCGAGCGAATTCGGCCTCGGCTCGGCGCCGACACCCGCTATCACCTTCGTCATGAAACCTACAATCTCGATGCCGAGACCGAAATCAATGATTGGCTCGCCGGCGGGCGCATCGCTGCGATCGCCTTCAACGATCATATGTCGGGCATCGTCGAGAGCGCGGATCGAGCGCACAAGCTGGCGCCGATGATCGAGCGTTCCGGACTGAGCCGGGAGGACTTCCTGGCGGTGGTGGAGCGCACGCAGCGGCGGGCCAGCGAGGTCCCCGCCTCGATCGAGCGGCTGGCTGCGGCAGCCAATGCCGCCGGCACTCCGCTGCTGTCCCACGACGACACCAGTCCTCAGCAGCGGCGCTGGTTTCGCTCGCTGGGCTGCCGACTGGCGGAATTTCCAACCACGGTGGAGACTGCCGAGGAAGCGGCTTCGCAAGGCGACGACATCGTGCTCGGCGCGCCGAATGTGGTGCGCGGCGGAAGCCACACCGGATGGATCGACGCGACCAAGATGATCGAGCGCGGTCTTTGCTCGGTGCTGGCCTCGGATTATTACTATCCGGCACCGCTGCTCGCGGCCTTTGCGCTGGCGGCGCGCGGGGTTGTTCCGCTCGTTCAGGCCTGGATGCTGGTGTCGCGAACGCCTGCTCACGCAGTCCGGTTGACCGATCGGGGGGACATCGCCCGCGGCCAGCGCGCCGACCTGGTCATCGTCGACCCATCGGCACCCGATCGACCGCGCGTCGTCGCCACGATCGTATCCGGTCGCGTCGTGCATCTGGCGCAAGCGGATATTGTCACCACATCGCGCAGACGCAGGCTGGCTGTTGCAGCCGCAGCAGACTGATGGACGAGCCGAGATACGCAATCTACTTCGTGCCGCCAGCGCGCTCCGATCTCTATCGTTTCGGAGCCCGCTTTCTCGGCTACGACTGCTATAGCGGCGACGACCTCGGCCACCCGCCGGACATCGGGCTCGCGGCCGCTGCCTGGGAAGAACTTACGCGCGAGCCGCGCCGATATGGATTTCACGCCACGCTGAAGGCGCCCTTTCGTCTTCTGCCTGCGTTCACCGAAGCGGATTTGGCGGCGGAGCTCGATCGATTCAGCGCCCTGCCGCGTGCGTCCGTATCGGTTGAGCCCGCTGTCCGTGCGATCGAACGGTTCATTGCCATTGTCCCCCGGGGGGCAAGCGCCGCCGTGGACGAGCTGGCTGCGGACTGCGTGACCGTGTTCGACCGGTTTCGCCGCCCGCTGACGCCGCAGGAGCGGGACAAACGCGTTGCCGCGGGTGCAAGCGGACGCCAGATCGAAACCCTCGACCGCTGGGGCTACCCATTCGTGTTCGAGGACTTTCGCTTTCACATGACACTGACTGGCGCGATCGACGCAAGCCGCCACCGTCAGATCATCGCGCTTGTGCAGGCCGCGTTCGAGCGAATTGAAGAAAGCCGGTCGCTCCCGATCGCCCAACTGGTCCTGGCGCGGCAGGACGCGCCGGCATCCCGGTTTCGCGTCGTGCGCGAGGCGAAGCTGGCCGCGTTGCCCGTGCGTGGATAGCGCGTCGCCCCGCTCCGACCAGCGCCCATATCGAACAGTGGAAAGCTCGCCCGCGACGCTCCGTATTCATCCCGCTGTCATATCCCGCTGATAGGTCCGAAATGCGGGAGATATGGCTTGCAAACGCAACCCCTTATCGACGTTCGGCACGTCTCGAAATCGTTCGAGCGCGGCACGCGCGTGCTTGACGATGTGACATTCTCGGTCCGCCCGCACGAAATGGTGGCGTTGATCGGAGCGTCCGGGTCGGGAAAATCGACCCTCATTCGCGCACTGGCCGGGCTGGTCGCAATCGAGAAGACACCCGCCGGCAACGGACGGGATGGCTCCGGAACGATCGTCATGTTCGGCAGGCCCATCCAGCGCGACGGGCGGATCGTACGCGGCGCCAAGGATCTCCGCGTCCGGGTCGGCGTCATCTTTCAACAGTTCAATCTGGTACCACGGCTTTCCGTACTCACCAACGTCTGCCTCGGCTTGCTTGGCCGGATGCCGTTCATGCGCGGCACGCTCAGCAACTTCACAATGGACGAGAAGCGGCGCGCGATGCACGCGCTCACTCGCGTCGACATGGCCGAACATGCCCTCAAGCGCGGCGCCGACCTTTCGGGCGGCCAGCAGCAGCGCGCGGCCATCGCCCGCACGCTGGTCCAGGGCGCCGAACTCCTGATCGCAGACGAGCCGATCGCTTCACTCGACCCGGCCTCGGCGCGCCGCGTCATGGATATCCTTGCCGAGATGAACCGACGAGACGGGATCACGATCCTGATCTCGCTGCACCAGGTCGAATACGCTCTGAACTATTGCAGGCGCACGATCGCGTTGAAGGCCGGGAAGATCGTCTACGACGGACCGTCCGACGAGCTCACGCCGGAACTGCTCAGCAGCATCTACGGTGCCGAGAGCGGCGAGCTTTTCCCGCCCGGGTTCGATCACACCGCGGTGCCGCTGGCGCTGGCGTCCCGGCGCGAGGGCGAGCCCGCCGCGTTACGCGTTGCGCAGATGTAGGCATCGCCTCCCCGCTCGGCATCGTCCGACCGGCTGAGCGCCAGAATGAACGCGACGGTAGTCCGGCCGCGAAAGCAACTCACCCTCCACAGGAGAAACTCTCGTGATGCGAGCTACTCTGACATGGGCGGCAACCGCCCTGATGATGGCAGCGTCGGCCATGACGGCCGGCGCGCAGACGCCGACCGAGATCAATTTCGGCGTGATCTCAACCGAAGCCTCGATGAATCAGAAGAAGAATTGGGAGCCGTTCCTGCAGGCGATGTCGAAGGCGACCGGTCTCAAGGTCAACGGTTTCTACGCCACGGACTACGCCGGTGTCATCGAAGCCATGCGCTTCAACAAGATCCATCTCGCCTGGTACGGGAACAAGTCGGGCATGGAAGCCGTCGATCGCGCGAACGGCGAGGTCTTTGCTCACATCGTGGCCCGCGACGGAAACGTCGGTTACTATTCCCACGTCATCGTGCACAAGGACAGTCCCTTCGCCAAGATCGATGACATCCTGAAGTGCGACAAGTCGCTCGATTTCGGTATCGGCGATCCCAACTCGACGTCCGGCTTTCTGGTACCGACCTCCTACATCTTTGCGGCGCGAAATCTCGATCCCAAAACCTGCTTCAAGACGGTTCGCAACGCGAACCACCAGGCCAACGCCATGGCGGTGGCCAACAAGCAGGTGGCGGCCGCGACCAACAACAGCGAAGACCTCCAGCGCGTGGCGGCATCGGCGCCCGACGCGCGCAGCCAGATCAAGATCATCTGGACGTCGCCGCTGATCCCGCTGGATCCGCTGGTGTGGCGCAAGGACCTCGAGCCCGCCGTCAAGACCAAGCTCTATACGTTCCTCATGAGCTATGGGCGCATCGGTTCGGACAGCGATATCAAGACGGCCAAGGGCGTGCTGGCCGATCTCATCTGGTCCCCGTTTCGTCCCTCGTCCGACAGTCAGTTGATCCCGATCCGGGTGCTCGAGGCCAACAAGAATCTCATGAAGGCGCAGGCGGACGAGAAGCTGTCCGCGGATGAGAAGGCGCGGCAGGTAGCCGCGCTCCGCGCGGAGATTGAAAAGCTCGAGGAGATGCAGAAAAAGGCGGAGTCCGACCCATTCCAGAAGCGGGTGGCGGCCTTTGTCGAGGCTGACAAGGCCGGCAACCAGGACGAGCTGAACAAGATGATCGCCGAGTTTGCCGCCGGCTCCTCAAGCACTCACTGACATCGCCACCGGACCCGGGCGCATGCACGCGCTCGGGTTCGCCGCTGGCTAGCGTCGGATAACGGCGATTGCGCGCGATGCTGCAGGTTCCCGGGCAAGCCAGGCTGGAGCGCGCAGGACCGGCCATGACCGACACTCCCCTGCGTTATCCTGCCGCCGCCACTGACGCGGCCGCCATTGTCGTGCCCTCGCATCCCCTGTCGCGCCGTATCCGCGGTTGGCTGACCTGGGCGCTGATATTCGCGCTCCTGGCCTGGGCCTGGGCGCCGGCGGAAATGTTTCGCGCCGTCGCCCTGTTCACGGACTGGCGCAACATGGCGCAGTTCGGCGCCGCGTTTCTCAAGCCCAATTTTCACGACTGGGACCACTATCTGGGCGACATGATCGTAACGGTCCAGATCGCCATCTGGGGCACGGCGCTGGCCGTCTTATTCGGCATCCCCTTCTCGATCCTGAGCGCGAGCAATATCTGCCCGCAGTGGATCGTGCAGCCGACCCGGCGGCTGATGGACGCCTGCCGCGCCATCAACGAGATCGTATTCGCGCTGATGTTCGTCGTAGCCGTGGGCCTCGGTCCCTTCGCCGGGGTCATGGCGATTTTCGTGCACAATCTCGGGGTGTTTTCGAAGCTCTTTTCCGAGGCGGTCGAATCGATCGATCCGCGCCCGGTGGAAGGTATCCGGGCAACCGGGGCGCGCGAGTTGCAAGAGGTGGTCTTCGGCGTCGTGCCGCAGGTGCTGCCGCTGTGGAGCTCGCTCACCCTCTACCGGCTCGAGACCAATGTTCGCTCCGCAACGACGCTCGGCATCGTGGGCGCGGGGGGGATTGGTCAGACGCTTTACGAAAGCATCCGCAGCTTCCAATACGCCGAGACGGCCGCGCAGGTCATCATTGTCGTTGCGACCGTTGTCGCGATCGATATGCTCAGCGCTCGCATCAGGAAGCATCTTGTCTAGTGCTGCCGGCCGTTGCCGCTGACGCGGGATGATTTTTCCTTGAATCGAAAACCGCTGCGCCCTTTTCGGGATCGCGCTTCAGAACGGCAGCTTCGGCTGGTCGGTCTTGCAGTGCTCGGAAAAAACAAGATGGAGCGCCTTTTCGGTGCGCTCGATATTCCCCGGCAGCGCAATGTGGGCAGACTTGAATCCGAAATTCACCGTCTTCTTGTCGGCTTTGAGATACTCCAGAATGGTGTCATCGCCTTCGACCTCCAGCTCATAAAGAACCTGCCGGCCGGCGTATTTCTTGCTGATGCGGGATACGTCCATCTTGAACCGGTTCAGATAATACCTGGCATATCTGTTGAGATCAGGCTCGGGGAGCACGACAATACATGCCTTCGCGTCCACGATTTCGGGGCCGTCCTTCGGATCGATGCGCCCGGTGAAAATGTAGTTGACCGCTTGTTGAAAAACATCGTCCTCGCTCATCGCGCGAGCTTGCCGCGGAGCCAGCGCAAGAATGGACGCAGCGGCGATGGCCAGGGACAACCAGATCCTGGGGCCGCTTCTCGTCCAGAGCACCAAGCCCGTCATCGCCACACTCCCCATGCTCACGCCAGGCTCTGCCCGCCTCACGGCGATAAAGCCGGATGAGACGCCGATTATTGCGGAAAGGAGCTGCCTAATAAAGCAGCAGTGCGCGGCGCACAGTCGCGGGGCGAGGCTGGGACGTCAGTCCTGCTTCATGCGGGCGCCCACCGCCAGGCAGCCGGCCGTCACCAGATCGAGCAACCGGGGATGAAGCAGCGTCGCGATCAGCGGTACGCAGCACCAGGCGAGCACAATCCATGGAATCACCCGATACGCGCCGGGCTGCGGCGGATAGACGTTCACCCACAGGGTGTACGCGATCGCCACCGCGGCAAGCGCGGGAATGAACAGCAGCCATCGCGTGCCCTGCCTTGACGGGCGCATGAGCGCGCCGGCGGCGCTGACCACCACGAGCAGATAGGCGACCAGCAGGGCCAGCGCGCCGAGCGTGGAGCCCCAGAAGAACGCATCCGACCCCGAGGCTCGAAAGCCAAGGCGCATCACGAGATATCCGACGATCGTCGCCAGCAGGACACAGACCGCGGCGTCGCGGGGCGTGCCGCTGGCCGCGGACACCCGCGCCATCGGGCTCGACGGCAACAAATCCCTCGACAGCGCAAAAAGAATACGCGAGGCCGCCACCACCGACGCCAATGCGCCCCCCAAAGCGGAACATATGGCCAGCCCGTCGAACAGATCGCCGGACCAGCCGCCGAAATAGCGCGCCGACAGATCCGCCAGCAGCGAGGTCGACGTGGTGAAGCGCGCGAGGCCGGCGCGATCGGTGCCGAACCCCAGCGTCTCGGCCGCCGTCACCAGCGTGAAAACGATTCCGGCACCGAGGACGGTCCCGATCAGCACGCGGGGGATCGTGAACCTGGACTTCGTGACTTCCTCGCCCAAGGTCGCGACCTGCTCGAAGCCCGCGAAGGACAGCAACCCGAACGAAAGCCCCATGGCGATGGCGGAGGCTCCGACGCCCGCCGCCGGGACCACGAGATCCCGCAGCGGGGCGTCGTTTTGCGGTCCATGGCCCTGCCCCACCAGCACCAGCACCGCACAGGCCATCAGCACCATGGCTATGACGGCAACGCCTTCGAGAATGATCAGCACCAGGCCAGCGCGTCGCGCCGGAACAATGCTCAGCGGCGCCAGCACCACGGCGGCCAGCACGGTCAGGCCGAGGCTGGACGCATCGCGCCAGAGATCAAGGCGCTGCAGGAGGTTGGCGCCGAACAGACCGAACGCCCCGAGGCCGACGATGGCAAAGCAGAGATAGGTCCCGAGCAGCGTCCAGCCTGCAACCAGCCCGGCGCGGGGACCCAGGATTGCCGCCACGAATCCATAGGCGGAGCCGGCATTGGGATGCTCGTGCGCCAGGCGCGCGAAGCACCATGCCACCAGCAGCACGACCACCGTCGACAGCAAGAAGACGAGAGGGACCACGCGACCCACATGCTCGGCCGGCTCCTGCGGGTTCAGGTTCATCGCCATCGTGGGCGCCATGCCCGCGACGGCGACAGCAATGGCGCCCCACGTGCCGACGCCTTTGAACAGGATGGCGGCAGGGTCAATCGCAGGACGATCGTTCATATGGGCGAAACTGGCATGGGTCACGACCGAGGTCGAGCACAGAAGCGGAATCGACCGCAGCGCCGCAGCGACGTCCGCTGCCGAGCAACCTGCGGCGACGTGCGACCTTGCACGGCGCCGTGCCCCCTGCAAGGTCGCGACGCCGCGGGTGCCCGGCGCGAGGCAGCGTAGATATTTCGTAGGAGTCGACACTGCTGCCGATTGCTGGCAGGCTTGCTGCATCCAAGCATCATTTTCGCATATGAAGTGAATGCACATCAGCCGCTTCCGCTATATGGCCGCGCTCTGGCTCGGGGGCACCTTCGCCCTGGCATGTGCGACCTGGCTGTGCCTTCAGCTCGGATTGAATTCCGCGGCCACATCCTTCGTCTACCTGATCATCATCGTGCTGCTGTCGCTGATGGACAGCTACATTTCGTCAGCGGTGTTCTCCGTCATCGCCGTGGCGTGCCTCAACTTTTTCTTCGTCGAACCGCTCTACGTCTTTCACGTCGCCGCCATTTCGGATCTGGCGATGCTGGCGGCCTTTTTGATCACTTCGCTCGTCGTAACGGGCTTGATGCGGCGGGTCCGCAGGCTCGACCGCACGCACGGCGAGCAGGCCCAACTCCTCGATCTCACGCACGACTCGGTTCTCATCCGTGACATGGATGACGTGATCACGTACTGGAACCGTGGCGCAGAGGAGCTCTATGGCTGGACAAAGGAGCAGGCGGTCGGCAAGACCGCGCATCAGCTATTGCAGACCGCCTTTCCCGCACCGCTCGAGCAAATCACCGCGACGCTCCTGCGTGACGGCCACTGGGAGGGCGAGCTCATCCACATCAAGAGCGACGGCACCAAGGTGTCAGTCGCGAGCCGCTGGTCGCTGCAGCGCGACGAGTCCGGCCGTCCGCTCCGGACGCTCGAGACCAATGACGATCTCACCATACGCAAGCGCGCCGAGAGTGCCCTGCGTCGGACGCAGGACACATACCTCGCCGAAGCACAACAATTGAGCCAGACCGGCAGCTTCGGCTGGAACCTGTCGAGCGGACGGATCTTCTGGTCGGAAGAGAGCTTCCGAATCTTCGGCTACGACCCTCTGACCGTGCCGAGGATCGAGCTGGTGCTGCAACGCGTGCATCCAGACGACCTCACGCTCGTGCAGCAAGTCGTCGACCGCGCCGCGCGCGATCGCCAGGATTTCGATTTCGAGCATCGCCTGCTGATGCCGGACGGCGCGGTGAAGCATCTTCATGTCGTGGCCCACCCGGTAAAGGACCAGCCGGACGACCTGCAGTTCATGGGCGCGATCATGGACGTTACCGCGCGCAAGAGCGCGGAAGAAGCGATGCGCGACAGCGAGCAGCGCTACCGGCATCTTTTTCATCATATGCCGATCGCCATGTTCCAGCTCGACGCACGCGAGCTGACGAAGCTGTTCAGGGAGTTGCGGGCGCAAGGCGTGACCGATCTGCATGCCTATCTGGGCCGGAACCCCGATTTCCTCCATCGCGCCATGGACGCGCTGATCGTGAACGAGGTCAATGATCGCTCGGTCCAGATGTTCGGGGGTCGCGATGCGAGCGAATTGGCGGGCTCGTTGACGCGCTATTGGAGGGTCAGTCCGGAGGCATTCCAGCGCGGTCTGGAATCCCGGTTCGGTGGCGAGCGCATCTTCCAGGAAGAGACCAAAATCGCGACCCTGGACGGGCGCGTCATCGACGTACTCTGCACCAGCGCGCGACTCGGGCGGGCCGACGAGCTCGAGATCAGCCTTGTCAGCTTCATCGACGTCACCGAGCGCGCCCGCGCCCAGGCGGCACTTCAGCAACTGCAGGCGAACTTCGCACACGCCTCGCGCATCTCGATGCTGGGGGAACTCACCGCCCTCGTCGCGCACGAGGTGAATCAGCCCCTCGCTGCGGTGGTGACGAACGGCGAGGCGGCGCTGCGCTGGCTCAATCGACCCGAGCCGGAATTGGCGGAGGCTCGCGAGTCCATTCGATCGATAGTAGACGACGGGCAGCGTGCCGGCGACATCATCGCGCGGATCCGCGCGATGGCGGGAGGCCGCGCACCGCAACAGACCGCGCTGTCGCTGCATGACATCATCGAGGAGTCGATGATGTTCCTGCGCCACGAATTCCAGTCGAAGGAGGTCGCCGTTTCCCTCGAGCTGGCGCCCTCGCTTCCTCCCGTGCTCGGCGACCGTATCCAGCTCCAGCAAGTGGTGGTGAATCTGGGGATCAACGCGGTGCAGGCGATGACGCACGCGCCAACGGGGCGTCGCCAGCTGGCAATTCGAACCATGCTTACTGGCCAGAATACCCTGCGCTGCACGCTGGAAGACAGCGGTCCGGGCATCAAGCCGGATCATCTCGCGCAGCTCTTTGAGCGTTTTTTCACGACCAATGATGGCGGCATGGGCATGGGACTTCCCATCTCCCGCTCCATCATCGAAGCACATGGCGGACAGATCCGGGCGGACAACGAGTCTGCCTTCGGCGGCGCGCGCTTCAGCTTCACGCTGCCTGCAGCCGCCGACCCGGCCGGCTAACGCGAAGACGCGGCCGAAGCCCTCGCAGAGCGAGGGCGAGCAGTGAAGACGTCGGCGGGGCCGGCGCAACTCACGCGACGAACCGGTCCAGGGCGGACCATTCCACCAGCGACGCGAGCGACGGCACGTCGGGAAGCTCGACGGCGCCATCAACGATCCTGGGCATCGCGGCGGTGACCTGCTCGGTCATCGCCAGAAACCAGGAGACCTCGGCGGGCAATGCGGGATCGGGCAAGGCCGCGGCGAATTGCAGGGCCGCCAACGTTCCGAGCGCGCTTTCGCCCATGAGGCCGACCGCGCGGGCACAGCCGGACCCTCGCGCAAGCTCTGCCATGCCGCGTGCGGTCGAGAGCCCGAACCGTCCGGGTTTGATGCTGAGCGCCCTCGCCTCCTGGGCGATGAACAAGCCTGCATCCCACAGCGAGGTGCAGCCGAAGTCGACGAGCAGCGGCACCGGACACTGTTGTTGCAGCTTGCGGAACGCAGCGTCGGGAACGAGCGCGCAGGGATCCTCGACCATCACCGCGCCGGCGTCCGCCATGGCGCGGGAATAATCGGGGGCTTGGTCCGCGGAGTAGGCACCGTTGGCGTCGACATAGAGGCGAATCCCCTCGCCCACGGCAGAACGGATCTCGCGCATGCCGGCGACGTCGACCTCCACGCCCTGGCCGCCTTTGACCTTGAGCGTCCGGAATCCGTGACGGGCCACCATGGCGGCCGCCTCGGTCGCCATGCCGTGCGGCGCCTGCCGCGTGAGCGCCCACGAGAGCTCGACCCGGCCCGACCCTCCCCACCGCCGCCACAAGGCTTCGCCGTGACAGGCGGCATGGAGATCCCAGCAGGCGTTGTCGATCAGCGTCTTCGCCGCCTGGTTCTCGGGAATGCGGTCGAGCAGCGCGCGAACTTTGACCGGATCATCCAGCTCCGCCGTCCGCAGCAGGGGCAGAAAAATCTCTTCGATCGTCGTCACCAGGCTGCGGGCGGTGACGCCGCACCAGGTCGGTTTCACCGTAATCTCGGCGACGCCCTCGAATCCGCTGTCGCTCTGCAGGCGCAGGAGCACGAACGGCGCCGCCTCTTCAACGATGTCGCTCCATCGCACCGGGCGCTCGTAGCGCAACCGGTAGCAATGCAGCGCGTGCTCGGCGAGACGCATGGGGCGCGCGGCTCCGCTTGTCCTCAATCGGCGCTCGCGCCCGATTCCCGGATCAATTGTCCCCACTTCGGCGATTCGACCGCGACAAATGTGGTGACCTGCTCGGGGCTCATGTATCTCGGCTCCGCGCCAAGCTGGAGCAACTTGTCGTGGAGATCGGGCGAACGGACGATCTTCTCGACCTCGGAACTGAGCTTCGCGACAACCGGCTTCGGCGTCTCGCGCGGTGCGAACAGGGCGTACCACCCCAAAACCTCGAAGCCGGGAAATCCTGCCTCCGCGACCGTGGGAACAGCCGGAACGAGCTCGCTGCGCGCGAGACTGGTGATGGCGAGGGCGCGAAGCTTGCCCGCCTCCACCTGCGGCAGCACGGCCGGGACGGTGAAGAATATGAAATCGACATCGCCGGTGAGCACGCCGGTCACCGCTTCGGGACCACTCTTGTAGGGCACGTGGCGCATGTCGATCCGCGCCATGCTTTTGAGCAACTCGGCGGCGAGGTGTCCGGACGTACCGTTGCCCGCCGATGAATAGGTCAGTTGACCGGGTTTCTCGCGTGCGAGCGCAATCAGATCGGCAAGCGATTTCACCGGGAGCGACGCCTTCGCCACCAGCAGGTTCGGCGCGACCGCGATCATGGCGACGGGCGGGACATCGCGCATGGGGTCGTAGGTCAGGCGCTTGAACAGATGCGGTCCCACCGAATGGGTCGGGCTGCCGCTCATCAACAGCGTGTAGCCGTCAGGCTGTGCGCGCGCGACCAGTCCGGCGCCCAGATGTCCGCCGGCACCCGGACGGTTCTCGACAATGACCGGCTGTCCGAGCACCGGCGCCAGCCGTTCGCCGACCATGCGGGCGAGAATGTCGGCGGTGCCTCCCGCGCCGGATGAAACGAGGATATGCACGGGCTTGGCCGGCCAGCTTTGTGCGCTGGCCAAGGTCGGCGCGAGCAGCGCAAGAAATGCAAACAGCGTGTCCCGAATTTTCATTCTCGCGCATCCATCCCCTGTGATTTTTGGCAAGAGCCTGCCGCACGGGTTCGAGCCGGCTCCCGCCTCGATCGCTACAGCATAACGACAGGATCGCCAATACAGGCCGATCGCGACACGTTGCGCGTGCACCCACCTGGCCTGGGTATGGCGGATCGTCGACAGCTTTTGCGAGGCTTCCCGCGCGCCGCAACCTGCGCTATCTGAAGACAAACAAGCACCGGCTGCTCGATGCGAGCGCGGAGCCGAGGGAGAATATCCATGCGCGAGATCGGCCATTTCATCGGCGGCAAGACGGTGGCGGGCAGCTCCGGAAGGAGCGGCGACGTCTTCGACCCCAATACCGGCGAGGTACAAGCGAAGGTGGCCTTCGCCAGCAAAGCGGATATGGAGCACGCGATCGCCAACGCCGAAGCGGCGCAGCCGGCCTGGGCCGCGACCAACCCGCAGCGCCGCGCGCGGGTAATGTTCAAGTTCCTTGAGCTGGTGCAGAAGGAGTTCGACAGCCTTGCCCGGCTGCTCTCCTCCGAGCACGGCAAGACCTTCGCCGATTCCAAGGGCGACATCCAGCGCGGGCTCGAGGTGGTCGAGTTCGCCTGCGGCATTCCGCACCTGCTGAAAGGCGAGTTCAGCGACAGCGCGGGTCCCGGCATCGACCTGTTCTCGCTGCGCCAGCCGCTCGGAGTGGTCGCCGGGATCACGCCGTTCAACTTCCCGGCCATGATCCCGATGTGGAAGTTCGCGCCCGCGCTCGCCTGCGGCAACGCTTTCATCCTCAAGCCGTCCGAGCGCGACCCTTCCGTGCCGATGCGGCTGGCCGAGCTCCTGGTCGAAGCCGGGCTGCCCGCCGGCGTGCTCAACGTCGTCAACGGCGACAAGGAAGCGGTCGACACCATGCTCACCGATCCGCGCATCAGCGCGATCGGCTTCGTGGGCTCGTCCGCGATCGCGGAATACATCTACAGCACCGGCTGCGCGCACGGAAAACGGGTGCAGTGCTTCGGCGGCGCGAAGAATCACATGGTGGTGATGCCGGACGCCGACATGGACCAGGCCGTCGACGCGCTCATCGGCGCGGGCTATGGCTCGGCCGGCGAGCGCTGCATGGCGATCTCGGTAGCCGTGCCGGTCGGCCAGAAGACCGCGGACCTGCTGGTGGAGAAGCTGATCCCGCGGGTGGAGAGCCTGAAGGTCGGGCCGTCGAGCGACCCGCAGGCCGATTACGGACCGATGGTCACCAAGGCGCAGGTCGACAAGGTGAAGAGCTATGTCGATCTCGGCCTCAAGGAAGGCGCCAAGCTGAGGGTCGACGGCCGCGGCTTCAAGCTGCAGGGCTACGAGAAGGGCTTCTTCATGGGCGGCTGCCTGTTCGACGAGGTGACGCCGGACATGCGCATCTACAAGGAGGAGATTTTCGGCCCGGTGCTTTCGGTCGTGCGCGCCAAGAACTACGAGGAGGCACTGAAGCTTCCCTCCGAACACGACTACGGCAACGGCGTCGCCATCTTCACCCGCGACGGCGATACCGCGCGCGATTTCACCAACCGCGTCAATGTCGGCATGGTGGGGGTGAACTTCGCGATCCCCGTGCCGCTCTCGTACTACACCTTCGGCGGATGGAAGCGTTCCGGCTTCGGCGACCTCAACCAGCACGGCCCCGATGCGGTGCGCTTCTATACCAAGACCAAGACCGTAACGTCGCGCTGGCCGTCGGGCACCAAGGAAGGCGCCGAGTTCGTGATCCCGACAATGAAGTGATCGATCGGCAGCGCGCGCGGGCGGCGCGGCCACGTCGAGCTGGCTAACCTATCGTTCACTCATCGCAAGGACCTGCAATGGCCGAATATCAGCTCTACTGCTTCGCCCAATCCGGGAATGCCTATCGCTGCGCCCTCATGCTCAACCTCATTGGCGCGGACTGGGAGCCGATCTGGGTCGACTTCTTTGCCAAGGGGGAGCAGCGCTCGCCGGAGTATCGTGCCAATGTCAACGAGATGGGTGAGGCGCCCGTACTTGTGCACGGCGACAGGAAGCTCAGCCAGTCCGGCGTGATCCTGACTTATCTTTCCGACCGCACCGGCAAGTTCCGGCCCGATGGCGAGGACGAGCGTCTCGAGGCGCTGCGCTGGATCATCTTCGACAACCAGAAGGTCAACGGCTTTCTCGGTCCCTATCGCTTCTTGCGGTTTCTCGCCAAGCCGCCGGGCGATCCCGCCGTGCTCGCGTTCCTCAAGGGACGCATCGACAACAACCTTGCGATTGTCGACAAGCGGCTCTCGACCCGCCCGTTCGTGCTCGGCGCGCGCCCCACCATCGCCGATCTCTCGCTGGCGGCCTATCTCTACTATCCGGCGGACGAATTCGGCTTCGACATTCCCGCGCAACATCAGCATATCGCGGCGTGGCTCGAGCGCATCAAGGCGCTGCCGGGCTGGAAGCATCCCTACGACTTGATGCCGGGGCATCCGCTGCCCGGGCGGTGACGCTCGCGCCTTTATCTTCGTTGTCGCTCGAGCGTGTTTTGCGACCCTGTGTCCCGGGTCTCGCTGCGCTCGACCGGGACACGGGAGTGCGTCAGCGATCAGCGGTCTTGTGTCCCGGACGAGCGACGGCGAAGCCGGAGCGAAGATCCGGGACCCACGCCTAGCTTCATGACATCGATTAACAGCCGCCGAGTAGACATACGGCTCGCATGCACCTGCCGCCGCGTCACCGTGCGGTCAGGCCACCGTCGATCACAAACTCGGAGCCGGTGACGAACTTCGATTCGTCGGACAACAGGTAGACGCAGAGATCGGCAACCTCGGATGGCGCGCCGAGCCGCCCGAGCGGGATGTCGCGCGCAAGCTGGCCGCGCGCGATCTCCGGCCGTCCGGTCTGCGCCAGGATGTCGTCGACCATCGGACCCTCGAGAAATGCCGGGTGCACCGAATTGCAGCGCACCGGCGGCTTGAGGCGCGCGCCATGCAGCGCGACCGACTTGCTCAGCAGCCGCACTCCGCCCTTGGAGGCATTGTAGGCGGTCAGATTGTGCCCGCCGACAATACCGGAGATCGAGGACAGATTGACGATCGAGCCGCCGCGCGGTTTCAGCAGCGCGAGCGCGTGCTTGCAACCAAGAAAAGTACCGTCGAGGTTGACCGCGAGCACCCGTCGCCACGACGCATAGTCGGTGTCCTCGATGTTGGCGAGGAGCGCGATGCCGGCGGCATTGACGAGGCCGTCGAGGCGACCATGCGCGCGCTCGACCTCCGCCAGCACGCGGTGCCAGTCGCTCTCGACGGTGACGTCGAGCGCGTGATCGACGCCGGCGTGCACCGCGAGGTCGGTGGCGACCGCGACCCCGCCCTCACGGGTCACCGCCGCCGCAACGGCCTGACCGATGGCGCCGGCGGCGCCGGCGATCAGCACGATCTTGTCCTCGAGACGAGCCACGCTGGTCCCCGATAGTGAAAGTCTATGGGAGGGCTGGACCCCCTCACCCCTTCTGCGTCGTTGGAGCACCGATCCGCCCCCGCCCGCAAGGGGCGTCGCCAGTGCGGCGGTTCAGAAGTCCGCATCATTTCCGCGGCAAGTGCTAAATGCGGACTTCTGAACCAAAGCCACACCAGGTCAATAGGTTGCTAATGTACTTCGATTCCGAAGTTCGCAAGCGAGCGCGCCGCATAATGATGCGAACTTCGGAATCGGGACACCAGCCTTGAACCACTGTAATGTCCCGGCGAACAAAGGCTCAATGCGCCCGCAATTGACACTTTCCCCGCGCCTTGCCGGGGTACTACGACACCTCGGCTGGACCTCGATACGACGGTTAAGGTATGGTTTTGGCCTGACGCTGGGAACCAACACGCCTCTTATGCACGACGGTGCCTCGGACATTGTCGTCGTCTCATCGCTTGCACGGGCCAAGCTAAGATGAGCAGCAACATGCAACGGCGCGCCGGCTCGATCGTCGAAGTTCTCAGGCACCGCGCGCATCACCAGGGCGACCAACTGGCGTATGCCTTCCTGCGCGATGGCGAGGCGCTCGAAGAGCCCATGACCTACGGGCTGCTCGACCGCCGCGCGCGAACCCTGGCGGCGCTACTGCTGGAACGGGCGCGACCGGGCGAGCCCGTGTTGATCGTGCTGCAGCCCGGCCTCGGCTACATCGCCGCGCTGTTTGCCTGCTTCTACGCGCGCCTCGTCGCCGTGCCGAGCTTCCCGCCGCGTGCCCGGCGCCTGGCCGGAACGCTGTCTGCCATATGCCGCGATTGCCGTCCGGCAGTGATGCTCACCGACGCAAGCTCGGACCCCGGCGTCGCCTCCCAGTTTGCGAACGACGCCACGCTCGCGCAGGTGCCGTGCCTCGTCGTCGGCGTCGACACCTGGACGTCCGGGGTCGCGGTGGACGGTGCTTCGCCCGATCCTGCGGATCTCGCGCTGCTGCAATACACCTCCGGTTCGACCGGAAACCCAAAAGGCGTCATGGTGAGCCATGGCAACCTGATCGATAACCTGGAAGCCGCCGTACGCCGGTTCGGCATCGGGGCCAGCTCGCGCGGCGTGACCTGGTTGCCGCCGTACCACGACATGGGCCTGGTCGCCGGGACCCTGCAGCCGATCTATTCCGCATGCGTGACCACGGTGCTGTCACCGATGCACGCGATGCAGCGGCCGATTCGATGGTTGAAGGCGATCCAGCGCACCGGCGCCACGATCAGCGGAGCGCCGCCGTTCGGCTACGACCATTGCGTTGCGACCATCGATGAACCTCTTCGGCACCAGCTCGATCTAACCAGCTGGGACTGCGCCTTCGTCGGCGCCGAGCCCGTCCGCTTCGACGTGCTCGAACGCTTTGCCGGCGCATTCGGGCCGTGCGGATTTCAGCGTCGTTCGTTCGTCCCCTGCTACGGATTGGCCGAGGCAACCCTGATGGTAACCGGACGAGCGAAGGGCGGCGGAGCGCTCCGCGACTCGACGTCGGGACACGAGGAGTTGGGCCGCACGACCTGCGGACATGTCGTCGACGGACACGACGTGCTGATCGTCGACCCCGAACACCGCAATCCGTGCGCCGATGGCAAGGAAGGCGAGATCTGGATCGAAGGGCCGAGCGTTGCCATGGGCTATTGGAACCGGCCGACGGAGACGGCGGCCGCGTTCGGCGCGCACCTCGCGGACGGGCGCGGGCCCTATCTGAGGACCGGCGATCTCGGGGTCGTGATCAATGGCGAACTGACCGTGACCGGCCGCGTCAAGGACCTAGTGATCGTCGCCGGCCGCAAGCTCCATGCCGAGGACATCGAAGCCACCATTCACGAGATGGCGGACGACCGGCTGCGGCACGGCTCGAATGCGGTCTTCGCCGCCGAGATCGAGGGCAAGGAGCGCATCATCGTGGCGGTCGAATTGAACCGGGCTCCTGGCCGCATGTCCGGCGATCTCGCGCCGATCCGCGCCGCCATCGGCGCGGCGGTCGCGCGCACGCACGACGTGACCGTCCACGATGTGGCGTTCCTCGCCCCCGGCGAAATCCCGCGCACGTCGAGCGGCAAGGTTCGCCGTCATCTCTGCCGCGCCCAATATCTCGACCGACAGGAGAAGGGAGCATGAGCACCCTCAACACGGCGTTGCCGCGCGCCAGCCGGCTCGCCGTGCATCGGCGCGTCGCGCTGGCCATGGTGGTGGTGCCGGCCCTGGGCACGCTCGCGGCCCTCGTGATGGCCTGGCACGTCGGCTGGCCCGGCGCGGTGGCGCTCTGGCTCTTCCTCGCCTTCTATCTGGCCAGCGCGATCGGCGTCGAGATCGGTTTTCATCGCTATTTCACCCACCGGGCATTCAAGTGCGGACCGCCGCTGCGGCTGGTCCTCGCCGCGTTCGGCTCGATGGCGGGTGAAGGGCCGGTCCTGTTCTGGGCGGCGACCCATCGCCGCCATCATTCCCATTCCGACACCGATCAGGATCCGCACGGACCGAACCAGCCGGGATTCGCCGGGTTCTGGCGCGCGCATGTGGGCTGGCTGTTCGAACCGCAACCGCAGGACGCCGGACGCTACGTACCCGATCTCATTCGCGACCGGACGACCTCGCTGGCGAACCGGTTCTATCTCGTGTGGTTCACTCTCGGCCTCGCGTTGCCGACCGCGATCGGATACGCGTTCGACGGGGGACGGGGCGCGCTGGAGGGGCTTCTCTGGGGCGGGATGGTCCGGATTTTCGTCGCGCATCAGGCGACCTGGAGCATCAATTCGATGTGCCATTTGTTCGGCGCGCGCCCCTACGAAACGCACGACGACAGCCGCAATTTCTGGCCGCTCGCGCTGCCGACACTGGGCGGGGCATGGCACAACAACCACCACGCCTTCCCGCGCTCGGCCTTCAACGATTTCACCTGGTGGCAGGTGGACCCGTCGGCCTGGCTCATCCGAGTGGCGGCCGCGCTCGGACTGGTATGGGACGTGCGCCGGCCGCAGGCCCGAACCATGCAGGGAGACCAAGTGGCATGAGCGCGTCCGACACGACCACCACGGGCGGCTTCGAAACCATCACCGCCGCCGCGCTCGAGGCCTGGATCGCCAACTGGCTGGTGCGCAACGCCGATGTTCCCGCCGCGGACATCAAGCGCGATTTGGAGTTCTTCGACTACGGCCTCGATTCGCTTCATGCGGTCGACCTCTCCGGCCACCTCGAGGAGTTGCTCGGCAGGCCGCTCTCGCCTTCGCTGGCATGGGAGTTCCCGACCATCTCCGGACTCGCCGCGCACCTCGCCGCCGGCGGCAGCGGCACCCAGGAAGATCTAGATGCCGACTGAATGACGATGACGTTTGCCGGTCCACGGCGTTTCAAGTCGTATGAGCGATCTCCCCGTGAACTCCGGTGATGCCGGAGACAGCCGACGGCCCGCCGCATTTCTCGACCGCGACGGCGTCATCAACTACGATGACCGCTACATCGGAACGTCCGACCGACTGCGCTGGATGCCCGGCGCCGCCGCTGCAATCAGCCTGCTCAACAAGCGGGGCTATCTCGTCTTCATCGTCACCAATCAGGCCGGCATCGCGCATGGCTACTACAGCGAGCGCGCGGTCCAGGATCTGCACGCCTGGATGCGGCGCGAGTTGGCGGAACAAGGCGCGCGGATCGACGATGTCCGCTATTGCCCCTACCATCCGGACGCGCTCGTCGCCGACTATCGCAAAGCCTCCGATTGGAGGAAGCCCGCCCCCGGCATGATTCTCGACTTGATGCGCGTGTGGCCGGTCGAGTCGAGTAAGAGCTTTCTCATTGGCGACAAACCGTCTGATCTGGAGGCCGCAAGCGCTGCCGGAATCGCCGGCCATCTGTTTACGGGAGGTGACCTCGAGGTGTTCGTGGAGAAGTGCCTGCGCGCGTCGGTCAGCCCCGACCGAGCTCGGCCGTAGACTCAGCACGCACAGCCATAACCATACATTATAGCTGACAGCTGGATGAACGAGAGAACGTCCGCCGTGAGCTTGTCATAGCGAACCGCGATACGCCGAACATTGCTTGATCTTATTGCAGAGCGCTAAACCGAATGGCGGGCACGTTGCGAATTCGACTGAAGTAAATCGGTTCGTTACGGCACAATCCGCAAGCAATATGTAGCGCGAAGCAAACATTTCAACGCCTCGCCGTTCAGCGAGGCGCTTCTTCGTTGCGCGCCGATAGCGACGCGTAGAGGCAAGGCGGAGGTGGAGGTCGCCGGAATGGTGACACTCTACCGTACCTAAACAATACTCAGAACATCTCCAGAAAAACTCAACGCCGTCTGAAGCTCGGTTTCAAGTCCGTCATCCGATTTGCGGATACGCCAGCGGTCATCCGCCAACGCATCCCATTCGGCCAACGCGCATCTGCGCTGCGGCCAATCTCGAGAGGACCACGGACCATGGCAATCAAGGCGACTTTTCTCTCCGGCGCCCACTTGCTGTCAGAGTTCGGCGACAGCCAGGACAACACCATTACGACCAGCCGCGACGCGGCCGGACAAATTCTCGTGAACGGCGGCGCCGTTCCCGTTAATGGTGGCCCCGCGACCGTCGCCAACACCGCATTGATCCAGGTTTTCGGCCAAGGCGGCAACGACATGATCGCGCTCGACGAATCCAACGGCGCCTTGCCGGCCGCTGAGCTGTTCGGCGGCGCCGGCAACGACACGCTGATCGGTGGCTCGGGCGGCGATCTGCTGTTCGGCCAGTCGGGCAACGACACCCTCCTTGGCAAAGGCGGCAACGACTTGCTGTTCGGTGGCTCGGGCAACGACGTGCTGACCGGCGGCGATGGCGACGACCAGATGTTCGGTGAAGGCGGCAACGATCGCATGATCTGGAATCCGGGCGATGACAACGACCTCATGGAGGGCGGCGAGGGCAACGATACCGCCGAGGTCAACGGCGGCAACGGCGCCGAAAACTTTACGATCACGGCCAACGGCTCGCGCGTGCGTTTCGACCGCGTCAGCCCCGCTCCATTCTTCCTCGACATCGGCACCACCGAGAACCTCGTCGTCAATGCCAATGGCGGCGACGATGTCATCACCGCCGGCAATGGCCTCGCCAACCTCATCAAGCTCACCATCGACGGTGGCGCCGGCAACGACACGATCACCGGCGGTGACGGCAACGACACGCTGATCGGTGGTGACGGCGACGACCTCGTCACCGGCGGCCGGGGCAACGATACGGCCTTGCTCGGCGCTGGCAACGACACCTTCGTCTGGAACCCGGGCGACGGGAGTGACACGGTCGAAGGCCAGGACGGCAACGATACGCTGCTGTTCAACGGCGCCAACATCGCCGAGAACATCAACATTTCGGCGAACGGCAACCGAGTGAGGTTCACCCGCGACGTCGCCAACATCACCATGGACTTGAACGGTGTCGAGCACATCCAGTTCAACGCTCTTGGCGGTGCCGACAAGATCACCGTGAACAATCTCGCCGGCACCAGCGCCACGCAGGTCGACATCGATCTGGCAGCGACGCCGGGCGGCACCCAAGGCGATGGTGCAGCCGACCTGGTGACGGTGAACGGCACCAACGGCAGCGACACGATCAACGTCGTGGCGTCGGGCACCAAGGTCCTGGTGACCGGGCTGCCCGCGCAGGTCAGCGTCGACCACGCCGATGCCGGCGACGTGCTGGCGATCAACGCCGGCAACGGCAATGACACGATCAACGCGTCGACCGTTCCGGCTGTGCTCAGCCTCACCATCGATGGCGGGGCCGGCAACGACACCATCGTCGGCGGCCAGGGCAATGACACGCTGCTGGGCGGCGACGGCAACGACAACGTTAACGGCGGGCGCGGCAACGACGTGGCCCTGCTCGGCAACGGCAACGACACGTTCACCTGGAACCCGGGCGACGGCAGCGACATCGTCGAGGGCCAAGCCGGCACGGATACGCTGGTGTTCAACGGCTCCAATGTCGGCGAGAACATGGACATCTCGGCCAATGGCTCGCGGGTGAGGCTGTTCCGCGATGTCGGCGCCATCACCATGGATCTCAATGGCGTCGAGAATATCCAGGTCAACGCCTTGGGAAGCGCCGACACCATCACGGTCAACGACCTCACCGGGACCGACACCAAGCAGGTCAACATCGACCTGTCGGGAACGCCGGGCAGCGGCCAGGGTGACGGGGCAGCGGACAACGTGATCGTCAACGGCACCGCCGGCTACGACAGCATCACCGTTGCCAGCAGCGGCGCGGGCGTGGTCGTCAACGGACTGCCGGCGAAGGTCACGCTCGCCGGCATCGAGGGCGCGCTCGACTCGCTCACCGTCAACGGGCTTGCCGGCAACGACACCATCAACGCGTCGGGGCTCAAGGCCGGCCAGGTCAACCTCATGATCAACGGCGGCGACGGCGACGACAAGATCACCGGCAGCCAGGGCAACGACCTTGTCTTTGGTGGGCGCGGCAACGACGTGGCCTCGCTGGGTGCCGGCGACGACACGTTCGTCTGGAATCCCGGGGACGGCAGCGACACGGTCGACGGGCAGGCAGGTAACGACACCCTCCTGTTCAACGGCGCCAACATCAACGAGAACATCAACATCTCGGCCAACGGCGGGCACGCCCGGCTGACCCGCGATGTCGCCAACATCACGATGGATCTCGACAACGTCGAGACCATCGACGTTGTCGCCAAGGGCGGCGCCGACAACATCACTGTCGACGACCTGTCCAAAACCGACGTTCATAAGGTCAACATCGACCTTGGCGGCGCCGACGGTGCGAGCGACACCGTCGTCCTCAACGCGACCAACGGTGACGACGCCATCACGATCACCAACAACAACGGCGTGGTCACGGTGACGGGCCTTGGCAGCGAGGTGACGATCTCCAACTTCGACGCGAACGATCGCATCGTCATCAACGGCCTCGGCGGCGACGACGTCATCGAGGCGTCCGGACTGACCGGCATGCAGCTTACCGCCAATGGCGGCGACGGCGACGACGTCCTGATCGGCAGCGCGGGCAACGATACCCTCACCGGCGGCGCCGGCGACGACGTGCTGATCGGCGGCCCAGGGCTCGACATCCTCGACGGCGGCCCCGGCGACAACATCGTCATCCAATCGCTCACCGTCGCCCCGATGGCCGGCACTAACAGCATCGGCGACCCCGCGACGGCCGCCGACGGCTCGCACGCCGCGTCTCTCGCCCTGCTGGGCCAGGCCATGGCGTCGAGCTTCGTCACTGCGGGCGATGGAAACGGCGGAATGTCCCTCGCCGATGCGGCGGCGAGCCAACAGCAGCCGTTGCTGACGCAGCCGCACGCCTGAGCACGACGTCGTCCCGGAGAGCGTACGTGAGCACTGACACCACCAACGCCGATCCGGGGCTCGACGCCCTCGTGACGTTGCTGCATTTCCAGGGTGTTGCGGCTGATCGCGGACAGATCAGGCACCGTTTGGGAACAGCCAAGATTGGCGCACCGGAGATGCTCCGGTGCGCCAAGGACCTCGGGCTCAAAGCTCGCACCTATCGGACCGATTGGTCGCGGCTTGCCAGGACCCCCTTGCCGGCAATCGCGGCCATGCGCGACGGCGGGTTCCTGGTGATCGCCAAAGCCGCCGATGACAAGGTCTTGGTGCAGTCACCGCTGGGGACCCGGCCACTGTTGATGACGCAAGCCGAGTTGACCGCCGTCTGGGACGGCCGGCTGATCCTGATGACGCGCCGCGCCGGATTGTCCGACATCACCCGTCGCTTCGACATCACCTGGTTTCTGGGGGCAATCGACAAATATCGGCATCTGCTCGGCGAGGTGCTGGTCGCGTCGTTCTTCCTGCAGTTGTTCGCCCTGGTCTCGCCGTTGTTCTTCCAGGTGGTCATCGACAAGGTGCTGGTCCACCGTGCCTTGAGCACCCTCGACGTGCTGGTCATCGGTCTGTTGGCGATCTCGATCTTCGAGACAGTTCTGGGTGTCCTGCGGACCTATCTGTTCTCGCACACGACCAACCGCATCGACGTCGAACTCGGCGCGCGTCTGTTCCACCACTTGCTGGCCTTGCCGATGGCCTACTTCCAGGCGCGGCGCGTCGGCGATTCGGTGGCGCGGGTGCGCGAATTGGAGAACATTCGCAATTTTCTCACCAGCTCGGCACTGACACTTGTCATCGATCTTTTCTTCACCTTCGTGTTCCTGGCGGTGATGTTCTACTATTCGCCGCTGCTGACGTGGATCGTGCTCGGCTCATTTCCGTTCTACATCGCGATCTCGGCAGGGGTGACGCCCCTGTTCCGGCGGCGACTCGACGACAAATTCCAGCGCGGCGCCGAAAACCAAGCCTTTCTGGTCGAGAGCGTGACGGGGATCGAGACGCTCAAGGCGATGGCGGTCGAGCCGCAGATGCAGCGCCGCTGGGAAGAACAGCTCGCCGGCTACGTGGCCGCCAGCTTCAGAGTCCTGAGCCTGGGCAACACTGCAAGCCAGGTGGTGCAGCTCGTCAGCAAAGTCGTCACCGCCGGCATCCTCTATTTCGGCGCCAAGCTGGTGATTGAAGGCAGCCTCTCGGTCGGCGAGCTCGTCGCCTTCAACATCCTTGCTGGCCGGGTAAGCACGCCGGTACTGCGTCTCGCACAGCTTTGGCAGGACTTTCACCAGGCGCGCCTGTCGATCTCGCGGCTGGGCGACATTCTCAACACCACTGCCGAGCCCACCTATACGGTGGCACGCGCGCGGTTGCCCGCGATCCGTGGGAACATCAAATTCGACCATGTCACGTTCCGCTATCGCATCGACGGACAGGAAGTCCTGCACGATGTCACATTCGACGTGCCGGCCGGGCAGACGGTCGGTATCGTTGGGCCTTCGGGATCGGGCAAGAGCACGTTCGCGAAACTCGTCCAGCGCCTCTATGTCCCGGAAAGCGGGCGCGTACTGGTGGACGGCATGGACCTTGCGATGGCCGACCCAGCCTGGCTGCGCCGCCAGATCGGCGTCGTGCTCCAGGAAAACGTGCTGTTCAATCGCTCGGTGCGAGAGAATATCGCGCTCGCTGACCCAGCCATGCCGATGGAGCGCGTCATCGCGGCGGCGGACCTCGCCGGAGCCCACGAATTCATTCTCGAGCTCGCCGAAGGCTACGATACGATCGTCGGCGAGCGCGGCTCAACCCTCTCCGGTGGCCAGCGTCAGCGCATTGCCATCGCCCGCGCGCTCGTCACCGACCCTCGCATTCTGATCTTCGACGAGGCGACGAGTGCCCTCGATTATGAGAGCGAGCGCATCATTCAGCAGAACATGAAAGAGATTGCCAAGGGGCGGACGGTTCTGATCATCGCTCACCGGCTCTCGACCGTGCGGGCAACGGATCGCATCGTCACGCTCGAGCGCGGCCGCTTGGTGGAAGACGGGACCCATGACACCCTGATAAACACAGGCGGCCGCTACGCATCATTGCACCGGTTACAGGCGGGCATTTATGAAGTCCGCTGAACCTGCTGTGCCCGCCCGGCCGGCGCAACGCGTCGTCCCGTTGCGGCGCGCGCACGAGCGACGCGGCGAAGAGCTGGCGTTCCTGCCGGCCGCGCTTGAAATCGTGGAAACGCCGCCGTCGCCGATCGGGCGTAAGATCGGGCTCACAATCATCCTGTTGTTCTGCGCGGCCCTGCTCTGGGCCTGGTGGGGCACCATCGACATCGTTGCGTCGGCGACGGGAAAAATCGTACCGAGCGGTCGCACCAAGGTCATCCAGCCGTTCGAGACCGCGGTGGTGCGCTCCATTCGCGTGCAAGACGGGCAGACGGTGAAGGCCGGCGACGTTCTCATCGAGCTCGATCCGACCGTAAACGCCGCCGAACGCGATCGCCTGCGCAACGACCTGCTGGCCGAACAGCTCAACATCGCACGGCTGCGGGCGGCGCTCGGCGGCGGCGAAGATCCGGTGTCCGACTTTGCGCCGCCGGACGATGCGGATCCATCGCTGATCAGCTCCCAGCGCCAGCTTCTGGTCAATCAAGTGACCGAGCACCGGGCCAAGATCGCCGCCCTCTCTCGCCAGCAGGCGCAGAAGGAAGCCGAACAGGCCACGACCGCCGCCACAATCCGTAAGCTCGAGACGCTAATTCCGATCATCCAGCCGCGGGTCGATATTCGTAAGACACTCATGGACAAGGAGCTTGGCTCGAAGCTCACCTACTACGAGGTCCTCCAGCTCTTAGTGGAGCAGCAACAGGAGCTCAGCGTTCAGAAGAGCCATCAGCGCGAAGCCGACGCCGCCGTGGCCGCTATCGCCGAGACACGCGCCCAGGCGGCGGCTGAATTTCGCCGTACCCTATCCGACGAGCTGGTCAAGGCCGAGCAGAAGGCCAATGGGCTGGCTCAAGATCTGATCAAGGCCGAACAGAAGACCAAGCTTCAACTCCTGACCGCTCCCGTGGACGGCGTGGTGCAGCAGCTCGCGATCCACACCGTCGGCGGCGTTGTCACGCCGGCGCAGTCCCTGCTGGTGGTCGTACCGAGCGACAGCCGGCTGGAAATCGAAGCGATGGTGTCGAACCGCGACATCGGCTTTGTCCAACCCGGCCATGAAGCCGAGATCAAAGTCGATACCTTCAATTTCACCCGTTACGGCCTTTTGCACGGCCAGGTGCTCAGCGTCTCCCAGGACGCCATCATCCGCGAGCGGCAACAGGACCGCCCCAACGACCGCGGGCTGGGAACGCAGAACGATACCAGCGAGCCGAAGGGCCAGGAGCTGAACTACAGCGCGCGCATTTCGCTCGACCGTACAAAAATGCAGATCGACGACCGGATGGTCAATTTGTCGCCCGGCATGGCGGTGACGGTGGAAATCAAGACCGGGTCGCGCATGATTCTGAGCTATCTCTTGTCGCCGCTCCTCCGATACCGGCAGGAGACCTTGCGCGAGAGGTAGAGGTGCAGTCCAGCGACACGCCAAAAAGGTCCGTTACGTCGGCAACGAAACGGCCCAATGCAATTCCAGGGGGTTATTGGCCGACGGATTGTCCGCGTTTCAGTTGCTCAAGCTCGCTGAGCAGTTGATCGCGCTGGCGCAGAAATTCGTTGCGCTCGCCAAGCGCAATATCGCGCTGTCGTAAATACTCGTCGCGTTCCGCGAGGGCCGCCCGCAGAGCTATCTCGGCGTTTTCCAGCTTCTCTTGCAACCCGAAGCCGAACATATCCCGCCTCCGCTTGTACCCACGAGCATAGGCCCCCGTCCGCCGCTCAATTCAGCCGGGTGGGCCGATGGGGAGGCAGGTCCGGGTGACCGGGCGAGAGGGACGGCGCCTCCTCGCCATGCGACCGTGGGCGTGCGTCCGGGCTCGCCGGCGCCGCGCTCGCGGTCGCGGCGTCCTTGCGCTCGTGCCTGCGGTAGGAGACCCAGCCCAACGGCAGGCTCGCTAGATAGAGCACGGTACCGATCGTGAGCACGATCCACGGATAGGACACCAGCAACGCGAAAAACAGCACCACCGCGACGAACACCGGCAGCACCATTTCGGGCGCAATACGTTTGCCGACCCGTTTGCCGGAGAACACCGGCAGCCGCGACACCATCAGAAAAGCGATGGCGAGCGTGTAAACCAGCGTCACCGGCGCCACGAACGCCAGCCGCGGCATGCCGAGAAGATAGACGTAGATCGGCAGCAGCACCGTGATCGCGCCGGCGGGCGCCGGCACACCGACAAAGAAGTTTCCTGCCCAGGCCGGCTTGTTCGGATCGTCGATCATCACATTGAAACGCGCCAGCCGCAGACCGGTACTGATCGCAAACACCATAGCGGCGATCCAGCCGGCATTGCCGAGCTCGTGCAATCCCCAAAAATACAGGATCAGCGCGGGCGCGACGCCGAAATTCACGAAATCGGCGAGGCTGTCGAGCTCCGCGCCGAAGCGCGACGTGCCCTTGAGCATGCGCGCAACCCGCCCATCGATGCCGTCCAGCAGCGCCGCGAAGACAATAGCCGCGACCGCCCATTCGAGCTTGTCCTCGACCGACAACCTGATCGCCGTCAGGCCGGCGCATAGCGCCAGCAGGGTGATCAGGTTCGGCACCAACGTGCGCACCGGGATGAGCCGGAAACGCCGGCGCCTGGCGTCAATGCGGGCTGGGTCGAACGGCGAGTATGGCATGCGGCGAGTATAGCGGAGAGCATGCCACGGCACCAGCGCCGCGACGGATAACCCTTCTCGATCATGAGCGTGGATCAGCCCGCATGGACTTTCCGCCGGAACAACCCGTCGGAATGCGCCCTACCCCACGCGGAAGGTACGTTGCGGATCGCCGGCGCGCAGGTCGGCGATAATTGTTTCACCGGCGATGGCGGTCTGTCCCTCGGCCACCAGCGGCCGGACGCCGTCGGGCAGATAGACGTCGAGACGCGAGCCAAAGCGGATCATGCCGATGCGCTCGCCGACGCCCACGGTGGCGCCCGCGCGCACGAAGCAGAGAATACGGCGGGCGACCAGCCCGGCGATCTGCACCACGCCGATCCGACCCTTCTCGGTCGCGATTACGAGGGAGTTGCGCTCGTTGTTCTCGCTCGCCTTGTCGAGGTCGGCGCTGAGAAACGCGCCATGATGATAGGCGATGCGCTCGATCTTGCCGGTGACCGGGCTGCGGTTCACGTGGCAGTCGAACACACTCATGAAGATCGACACGCGCATGAGTGGCCGCTCGCCGAGCTCGAGGTCCCTGGGCGGAACCGCGTTGGTGATCAGGCTCACGCGCCCGTCGGCAGGCGACACCACGATGCCCTCGCGCACGGGCGTCACGCGCTCCGGATCGCGAAAGAAATAGATGCACCACAAAGTCCCCATGGCGCCGAGCCAGCCGAGGGGCGACCACAGCCAGAACAGAAACACGCTCACCAGAGCGAAAGTGCCGATGAACGGCAGACCCTCGCGGTGGATCGGCGCCAGCTGCGAACGGATGGAGGCGAGAACGGACATGGTCACTCCGCTGCATCGGCACGGTCGATCGGCGGCTCGGGTCGCGGCTCGTCGTCCGAGGGCTCGGCCAGGACCTCCGCCACTGTCGGCGGATTGCGGTTGGGCGCGGCCGGCTCGTCGTCGACCAGCGCGAGCTTCTCGCGCGCCTGCGCCGCCTCGCGCTGCCGGTTCCACATGCTGGCATAGAGCCCGCCCTTGGCGAGGAGCTGGTGATGGGTGCCCCGCTCGACGATCACGCCGCGATCGAGCACGATGATCTCGTCGGCGCTGATGATGGTCGAGAGCCGGTGGGCGATGACAAGCGTGGTGCGGTTCTCCGACACCCGTTCGAGCGCGTCCTGGATCTCGCGTTCGGTGTGACTGTCGAGCGCCGAGGTCGCCTCGTCGAGCAACAGGATCGGCGGCGCCTTGAGGATGGTACGGGCGATGGCAACGCGCTGCTTCTCGCCGCCCGAGAGCTTGAGGCCACGCTCGCCCACCTCGGTGTCGTAGCCCTTGGGCGAAAGTCGTATGAAATCGTCGATCTGAGCGAGCCGCGCCGCCTCCTCCACCTCGCCATCGCTTGCTTCCCAGCGGCCGTAACGGATGTTGTAGCGGATGGTGTCATTGAACAGGACGGTGTCCTGCGGGACCATGCCGATCGCGGAGCGAAGCGATCTTTGCGTGACGTCGCGGATGTCCTGGCCATCAATCGAGATGCGCCCGCCGCTGACCTCGTAGAAGCGGAACAACAGCCGCGAGATGGTCGACTTGCCGGCGCCGGAAGGACCGACTACCGCTACCCGATGGCCGGCCGGGACCTCGAAGCTGATGCCTTTTAGAATTTCCCGGTCCGGGTCATATGCGAACGAGACGTTATCGAAGCGGATGGCGCCACGCTTGATATCGAGCGGCTTGGCGCCGGGCTTGTCCTTGATCTCCGGTTCGCGCGCAAGAATGGCGAACATCTTCTCGATGTCGATCACCGCCTGCTTGATTTCGCGATAAACCATGCCCATGAAATTGAGCGGCTGGTAGAGCTGGATCATCATGGCGTTGATCATGACGAAATCGCCGACGGTGTTGGTGCCCTGCTTGATGCCGTAGGCGCACATCACCATGACGGCAGCAAGCCCGACGGTGAAGATCGCCGCCTGCCCGGCATTGAGCACTGCGAGCGAGACGTAGGCCTGCACGCTCGCCTTCTCGTAGCGTTCCATCGAGCGATCATAGCGTCGGGCCTCGCGCTCCTCGGCGACGAAGTACTTGACCGTCTCATAGTTGAGCAGCGAGTCGACCGCCTTGACGTTGGCCTCGGTGTCGCTGTCGTTCATGCGGCGGCGGATGTTGATACGCCACTCGGTCGCTTTGTAGGTGTACGCCATGTAGAGCGCGACGACGCCGAGAACAACGACGACGTAGCGCCAGTCGAACTGATAGAGCAGCACCACCACAATGAACACGAGCTCGATGATGGTCGGCACAAGCTGCATGATCACCATGCGCACGATGGTCTCGATGGCGTTACGGCCGCGCTCGAGGACCCGTGTCAGGCCGCCCGTCTTGCGCTCGAGGTGAAAGCGCAGCGAGAGCTGATGCATGTGCTCGAATGTGCGGAAGGCGAGCCGCCGCACCGCGTTCATCGCCACCTTCGCGAAGATGCCGTCGCGCGCCTGGGTGAGGAGCGCCATCAGCACGCGCGTCCCGCCATAGGCGATGGTCATCGCCACCGGCGCCGCGAACACCCACAGCAGCCAGGAGGACGGCGCCACCGGCGCGGTGCCCTCGCCGGTCAGCGCGTCGGTCGCCCATTTGAAGGTGAACGGCACCGCCATGGTCGCGAGCTTGGCCGCGAGCAGAAGCAGCATGGAAATCCCGACCCGGCGCTGCAGGTCGGGGCGGTCCGCCGGCCAGATGAACGGCCACAACCCGCGCATGATCGCGAGGAGCGAGCCGCCATCCTCGGCGGACACCTCTCGTTTCAACGCCTCGGTTGATCGCGGCTGGGAATCCATTCTCGCTGGCCCGGAGTGACGGGCCGCAGCGGGCGAACCGTCGAACCCTCCCCATATAGAGATTTTCCAGACTGCAATCACCCCACGGGAGAAAATCCGTCCATCAAAGCGCCGGACGCCGCCAAGGCCATGCCACGCGGCGGCTTGACGGGGCGCCCGGCGGGGGCCACATCCATCGGCCATGAGCATAATCAAATCGATCTGTGTCTATTGCGCCTCCGGTCCCGGCAAGAACCCAGCCTTCATGCAAGCGGCCACCCACTTCGGGCGGATCCTGGCCGAGAACGGCATTCGCCTGGTCTATGGCGGCGGCGCCGTCGGCCTGATGGGCGCACTCGCCGAATCGGTCCTCGACCACGGCGGGCTGGTGACCGGCGTCATCCCCGACTTTCTGGTCAATCGCGAGCACATGCTGACGCGGGTACAGGAGCGAATCGTCACGCCCGACATGCATGAACGCAAGCGGGTGATGTTCGAACGCGCGGACGCCTTCGTCGCCCTGCCCGGCGGGGTCGGCACCCTCGAGGAGCTGGTCGAGCAAATGACCTGGGCACAACTCGGCCGGCACAGGAAACCGATCCTGATTCTCAACGTCGATGGGTTCTGGGACCCGCTGTGCGCGCTGCTCGACCGGATGGAGGAACTGGCATTCATCCGCCCGGGACTTTCGGTCAAATACCTGGTCGCCGACCGGGTCGAGCAAATTTTGCCGCAAGTGCTCGAAGCGGCACGCGCCGTGTCGGAAGCGGAAAAGGACATGACGCCGGTTGCGGCCGAGCGGATGTAGGCTTCGCGGACGGCAACGTCGCGGAGAACGGCAGTCCGCCGTCACCGGCAGCCGGGCGTGCCATCGTCATGGACGAGCTGGAACGGTCCCAGTTGCGCCGCAACCTCGCCCACCCAGCCGACGGGCGCGATCCTGCCAATCGGGACCCGGTCGGCGACAAGCTTCTCCTTGAGAAACGTGTCCTGAATGTCGCTGACGCTCGCCTCGAAGATGCGCCCATGTACGTCGGTCGCGCCCCATTCGATGTGATTGATCAGCGCGGGATCCTTGACGTCCGAATATTTCGCCAGGATGCGGGTGATCTCGTCCCGGTTCGGACCGCGATGGTAGGCATTGCAGTAGTCGCGCACGCCGCGCAACGTCGCCCGCGCGAATTTTTTCGCCGCGTCCTCGTTCTGCCGCATCCAATCCGTGTTCATCTGCCACACCGATACCAGGACCGGCTGCGCCTTGATCCTGCTGTCGGCGTTGATCCATTTGATGCCGATGCCCTTGGCTTCGACCTGATCCTGCAACGGCGAGATCATCAGGGCGGCGTCGACCGCACCGGTGGTGAGCGCGGTCGCCATCTGACCGAAGGGAATATATTTCAACTCGATGTCGCCAAGCGAAAGGCCGCCGGCCTCGAGGATCTTGACGAGCTCATAGACCAGGATCGCGCCGCGGGCAGCGACCGCAACGGTGCGGCCCTTGAGATCGGATGGCTCCCGAAGCTTCGCTTTCAGATCGGGACGGATCATCAGGTAGTGGAAATACGGGCTGGTCGCGCGCGCCATCAGCAGGCCGATCGGGAGACCCTTGCTCAGCGAATTGAAGAAGCCGGCCGAGAGTGCGCCGCCGATGACTTGCAGCCGGTTGGTCGCCAGCAGCACCGCCATGTCGCTTGAGGTCCCGCTCATCTCCAGCTGCACGTCGATGCCGGCCTCGCGGTAGTACCCCTTCTCCAGCGCCACGTAGAGCGGCGCCCCGGAGAGCGATGGATTATCGCCAACGACCACCCGGGGCGTGCTCTGACCGAAAGCCGCGGTCGACAGCCCGATAGCAACGATCAGCGCCGAAGTCAGCATACGCGCACGCATCGACGTTGTTCCATTGCTTCCGTGGCGATCACGGTTCGGTCTTGAGAAAAGTCACTGCTTCCAGGCGGTTCCCGTCGAGATCGCGGACGAACCCGGCGTAGTAACCCTCACCGTGCTGCGGTCGCAATCCCGGCGCGCCGTCGCAGGTGCCGCCGGCGGCGAGCGCCGCGGCATGGAACGCGTCGACGAGCTCGACCGTGCGCACGCGCAGCCCCACATGCGAACCACAATCGCTGGCAACGGGCGCCATGGCGGCACGCAAGTTGATCCAAAACTCCGGGTAGGCCTTGCCGAAACCGACGGTCGCCGGGCGGACCTCCAGCTTCGTGTAGCCGACCGCGCCCAGCACGGCCTGGTAGAAGCGCGTAGCCTGATCGAGATCGCGGACGCCGATGGAGACGTGGTCGATCATCGGAGGCTCACGCCGGCGCGCCCGAGCGCACCAGCTTGTACACGATGGAATCCATCAGCGCCTGGAACGAGGCATCGATGATGTTCGGAGAGACGCCGACGGTGGTCCAGCGCTCGCCGCTTTCGTCCTGGCTCTCGATCAGGACGCGGGTCACCGCTTCGGTGCCGCCGTTGAGGATACGCACGCGGTAGTCGGTCAGTTCGAGCCCGGTGATATAGCCCTGGTATTTCCCCAGATCCTTGCGCAGTGCGAGGTCCAGCGCGTTGACCGGACCGATCCCTTCCGCGGCCGAGATCAGCGTCTCGCCGTCAACCTTGACCTTAACGACCGCCAACGACACCGTGACACGCTGGCCGACGGCATTGTCGCGCTGTTCGATATTGACGTCGAACTTCTCGACGTCGAAGTAGTTCGGCACCTCGCCGAGCACGCGCCGCGCCAGTAGTTCGAATGAGGCATCGGCAGCCTCGTAGGCATAACCGATCGCCTCGCGCTCCTTCACCACGTCAAGGAGCCGCATGATGCGGACATCGTCCTTGTCGACCTTCAGGCCGATGCGCTCGAGCTCCGCCAGCACGTTGGATTTTCCGGCCTGATCCGACACCAGGAGCTTACGCCGGTTGCCGACGTGATCGGGCGAGACATGCTCGTAGGTCGCGGGATCCTTCATGATGGCGGAGGCGTGGATGCCGGCCTTGGTCGCGAAAGCGCTTTCGCCGACATAAGGCGCGTGGCGATTGGGGGCGCGGTTGAGCATCTCGTCGAGCGTGTGAGACACATGCGCCAAGCTCTTGAGCTGCGCATCCGACACGCCGATCTCGAAGCGGTCGGAGAATTCCGGCTTGAGCTTGAGCGTGGGAATGATGGACACGAGGTTGGCGTTGCCGCAGCGCTCGCCGAGGCCGTTGAGCGTGCCCTGAATCTGGCGCGCACCGGCGCGCACGGCCGCCAGCGAATTGGCCACCGCCTGCTCGGTGTCGTTGTGAGCATGAATGCCGACGTGATCGCCGGGGATCAGCTTGATCACCTCGCTGACGACCGTCTCCACCTCATGCGGCAGCGCACCGCCATTGGTGTCGCAGAGCACGATCCAGCGCGCCCCCTGGTCATAGGCGGCCTTGGCGCAGGCAAGCGCGAATTGTGGATTGGCCTTGTAGCCATCGAAGAAATGCTCGCAGTCGAGCAGCACCTCGCGTCCCGTGGCCACGGCGGCGCCAACGCTGTCGCGGATCGAAGCCAGGTTTTCCTCCGGCGTCGTCTCGAGCGCGACGCGCACATGGTAGTCCCAGGATTTCGCCACGAAGCAGATGGCGTCGGCCTTGGCTTCGAGCAGCGCCGCGAGCCCGGGATCGTTCGAGGTCGAGCGGCCCGGCCGCCGCGTCATTCCGAATGCAGTGAAGGTGGCGCCGAGCTTGCGGTCCTCGGCAAACAGCTGGGTGTCGGTGGGGTTCGCGCCGGGATAGCCGCCCTCGACATAATCGATGCCGAGATCGTCCAGCATTTTGGCGATCGTCAGCTTGTCGCCGAGGGTGAAATCGACGCCGTTGGTCTGCGCGCCGTCGCGCAATGTGGTGTCGAAGAGATAGAGGCGTTCGGGCGCCATGGCGTCACCAGAGGTAATAGTTCAGCGCCAGTGCGATCGCCACGACGATGGCCACGATCGAGAGGATGATATGATGCCGCTGGAAGCGAGGGGCCGGCATTTCGGACTTGTGTTTCATGGCGTGCGCTCCTTGGCAGCGAGCTTCTTTTCCATCGTGGTGTTGGCGAGCCACTCGTCGCCGAGCGGAACGGTGTTGCGCTGCTGCGGCACGAACCCGCGGCGCTTGAAGAATGCCTCCGCGCTGTCGCTGACTTCTGCGGTCAGCCGCGGCGCGCCGCGCGAGGCCGCGAGCTTCTCCAGAGCGTCAATCAACATGGAGCCGACGCCATGCCCGGCCGCTGCCGGATGCACGTAGAGCATGCTGACGCGCTCGGGCCCCTCGAGCGCGGCGAAGCCGACCGGCGAGCCGTCCATCGTGCCGAGCAGGGTCAAGGCCTTGGCGAGCCGCGCGCCGAATGCGGCCTCGTCCTCCGCCGTGGCGGCCCAGGCCTCGCGCTGGGACTCGCTGTAGTCGTCCGCGGCGAGCTCCTCGATGCTGGCGCGAAAGATTTCGGCCAGCATCGGCACGTCAGCCGGCAGGAACGGCCGCAGCGCCAGTTGGGGATGCGCTCGCGCCATCATGGCTTCACCTTCCAGGTGGTGGCGCCGTCCTTGTGGTCCTCCAGCTCGATGTTCATCGCCTTGAGCTCGTCGCGGATGCGATCCGATTCCTTGAAGTCTCTTGCCTTGCGAGCAGCGTTACGCTCACCGATGAGCGTCTCGATCGTTGCTGCATCGATGCCGCGCGTCGAGTGTTTTCGCGCATCCCAGTCGGAAAATGTTTCCTGCAAGAATCCGAGAAACGTTAGCGAGTCGACAAATGCATCGAGTGCAGCGACGCCGCCACCATGCACGATTGCGTTACGAAGCTGATGAAGCTCTGTGATTGCCTTTGGAGTATTTAGATCATCGCGCAAGGCATTGAGAAACGGCGGATGCAATTCCCGATGCTTTCCTCCATCCGGAATAATCCTCTTCCTGTCCGTGGTGGCGGAGAGCGCATACCATTCGTCCAGTATTTTCGAATTTTCTTGCAGACCCCTTATCGTCCAGTCGAGTGGCTGCCGATAGTGCGTACGCAGCATGTTGAGACGCAGCACCTCGCCAGGCCAATCCGCGAGCAGATCCCTGATCGTGAAGAAATTGCCCGCGCTTTTGGCCATCTTCTCGCCTTCGACCTGCAAGAAGCCGTTGTGCATCCAGTAGTTCGCCATGACCGGCGTATTGAACGAGCACCGCGATTGCGCGATCTCGTTCTCATGGTGCGGAAACACGAGATCGATTCCGCCGCCGTGGATGTCGAAGGTTTTGCCGAGGTGCTGCCACGCCATCGCCGAGCATTCGATGTGCCAGCCCGGACGGCCCGGCGTCGCGATGCCCGCCGGCGACGGCCACGCCGGCTCGCCCGGCTTCGAAGGCTTCCACAGCACGAAGTCCATGGGGTCGCGCTTGTAGGGCGCGACCTCGACGCGCGATCCCGCGATCATCTCGTCGAGCGAACGCTTCGATAGTTGCCCGTAGTCCTTCATCGCGGCCACGCTGAACAGCACGTGATCATCGGCCGCATAGGCGCTGCCCGCAGCGACGAGACGCTCGATCAGCGTCTTCATCGCCTCGATGTGCTCGGTCGCACGCGGCTCCAGCGTGGGAGGCAGGCAGCCGAGCGCGGCGACGTCCGCGTGGAACTGCCGCTCCGTCTGTTCCGTGACGGCGCGGATCGCCTCGTTCAGCGGCAGGTCGGGATAATCCTGCGCCGCCCGCGCGTTGATCTTGTCGTCGACGTCGGTGATGTTGCGCACATAGGTGACGTGGTCGGCGCCATAGAGATGGCGCAGCAGCCGGAACAGCACGTCGAACACGATGACCGGCCGCGCATTGCCGATATGGGCGAAGTCGTAAACCGTCGGCCCGCACACATACATCCGCACCCGCGCGGGATCGATCGGCGTGAACGGGCGCTTCGCGCGCGCCAGGGTGTCGTACAGCGTCAGCTCCATCGCACCACGTCTCATCCGATCGCGATCGTCCGCCTCGGCCTTCAGGCGCCGCAACAGAACAGATGTCACCCGGCCTTGCTGGCCGGGCGTCCCAAACTCTCAATCAGGAGAACAGACGGCCGCAGCCAGCGCAGGTCGCTAGCAAGTAATCTCGCGACAAATGCCGCAGATATGGTCAAGGCCGCACATTGCGGCGGAGAATGGGCATCCGCGCCGGGCCAGTCAAGACCCACGGGCCGTCCGGCACCGGCGCTCCGGGCCGTCGCCCCACAAGCAGGACCCGAAGTTACTCGGCCAGTGTGGCTTTCATGTCCTAGTCACATACCGCCAAAGCGGGCTAACTCACAGCTTGGTTCGCGTGGGAACGGCGGGATTCGGTTAGGGGCGCCTTAAGCCTTTCCCACGAAGATTGGCGTTGCGTTTCGATCTCCCGGACAACCGGGAATGGGGGGGTCAACGATGCGGTATCTGTTCGCCGCGCTCGTGGTTGCGGGCGCTGCTTTCGGCACGGCTGCGCAGGCCGAAACGCGGGTATTCATCATCAGCAACAATTCCGATGGCTATGGCGTCGATCGCTGCCTGGCGACCGGCGCAAGCTGCGGGATGATGATTGCGACCGCCTATTGCCAATCCCACGATTACGTCCGGGTCGCCTCCTTCCGCAAGATCGAGCGCGAGGACATTTCGGGTAACGTGCCCACGACCACCGGCACCAGCGCGCGTGACGAATTCGTCGCCATCGAGTGCCTGCGATAGGTCCGATCGGACCGCCGCCACGCCGACCATGCCGTTGCCGCCGTTGCGCGGCCCATGATCTTCGGCCAATGTTTCGCCCAGCATTGCGCAAGATTGGCGGTCGGGCCTGAAGCCGAACCCCTCCACCCTCGGGAGCGCGGTCGATAATGAACTCCGGTCCTGTCCGTGAGAACACCGCGCCGGCCGGCTCCGCCCCATCCGAGGCGCCCCTGCTCCGGCTCGAAGAGTTTCTGCCCCACCGCCTCAACGTGCTGTCCAGCCTGGTGTCGCAGGCCCTGACGCGTGTCTACGGCCGTTACGGTATTGGGATACCTGAATGGCGAGTGCTGGTTACGCTGGGCGAGAACGGCGTCCTGACCGGCAAGGTGGTGGGCGCTCAGACCCATATGCACAAGACCAAGGTCTCGCGGGCGGTCGCGCAGCTTGAGGAGCGCAAATTCCTGACCCGCCGGGCCAATCGCGCCGATCTGCGGGAATCGTTCCTGTCGCTGACGCCGGCGGGGCGCGCGGTCTACGAGGAACTGGCCCCGAGCGCGCTTGCATTCATGGATCGCCTCGCAGAAGTAGTCGCGATCGCCGACCGTCCCGCCTTCGACCGCGCGGTGAAGCAGCTGACCAAACGCTCGGCCGAACTCGTCGCGGAAGCCGAGGACGGCAAGACCTGAGACGGTCCGGTCGCGGCCGCATCGACGCCCCATCCTGCAAGGAGAAGCCGTGCAGCTTTACACCTACTTTCGTTCCTCCGCTGCCTATCGGGTTCGCATCGCACTCAATCTCAAGGGCCTCACCAGCGAGATGATCCCGATCCACCTGCAGAAGCAGGGCGGCATGAACAAGAAGCCGGAATACCGCGCAGTCAATCCGCAGATGCGGCTGCCGGCATTGAAGCTCGATTCCGGCGACGTGCTGATTCAATCGCTCGCCATCATCGAATATCTCGACGAGGTGCATCCACAGCCACCGCTGCTGCCGCGCAACGCGCTCGAGCGCGCCAAGGTGCGGGCCCTGGCGCAAGTGATCGCCTGTGACATTCATCCCCTCAACAATGTCGGACCGCTGCGCCATCTCAAGAACGAGCTCGGACAGGACCAGAGCAAGATCGATGCCTGGTATCACCATTGGGTCGTCGAGGGCTTCGATGCGCTGGAGGCGTTGATGGAGCCCGCGCCTTACGCCTTCGGCAGCCAGGTCACACTCGCCGACCTCTGTCTCGTGCCGCAGGTCTACAACGCGCGCCGTCTGAAGGTACCGCTCGAGCGGTTTCCCAAGGTCGTCGCGGTCGATGCCGCGTGCGCGAAGCTGGCGGCCTTCGAGCAAGCGCGGCCGGAGAACCAGCTCGACGCGGAGTGAGCCGACTGGATCTCGTCCATCCCCGCTCCCCGCTGACCCTGAGCGCCACAGCTCGGAAGAAAAACTGACGTGCCACGCAGAAACCTCGTCGCCGTCGTCCTGTGGATGACCGGAGCATTGCTGTCGTTCTGCGCGATGGCGGTTTCGGTGCGCGTCCTTGCCGCAACATTGAGCGTCATGGAGATCCTCGCATTGCGCGCGGGCCTCGGTCTGGCAGTCATGGCCTCGCTGGCGGCCACGCGTGCCGACCTGCGCGCGGCCATCAACACCTGGCACCTGCCGCTGCACCTGTTTCGCAACGCCGTTCACGTTGGATCGTCATATCTGTGGGGAATGAGCCTTCTGCTCATCCCGTTGGCGATGACCTTCGCGCTCGAGTTCACGACACCGGCGTGGACTCTGCTGCTTGCCGCCCCGGTATTGGGCGAACGGCTCACCGCTAGCCGGATCGGGGCTGTGGTGTTCGGCCTATTCGGCGTGCTGGTGATCCTGCGTCCCGGCCTGACCGCGTTTCAACCGGGCGCGTTGCTGGTGTTGATCGCCGCGTTCGGATTTGCCGTCACATTGATAGCTACCAAGAAGCTCACGCGCACGGACAGCCCGTTTGCGATCATCTTCTGGATGATGCTGATCCAGCTGCCGCTCGCCTTGATCGCGTCCGATCCGTTGTTCCCGATGAAGCTCAACCACGCACAGATCCCCGCCGTCATCGGTATCGGCGCGTCGGGCCTGGCATCGCATTACTGCCTGACCAGGGCGTTCCGGGTCGGCGACGCCGGCGTGGTGGTCCCGCTGGATTTCATGCGCATTCCCCTGATCGCCCTGATCGGGTGGTGGTTCTACGGCGAACCGCTCGATGTGTTCGTATTTCTCGGCGCCGGCCTGATCATCACCGGCATCCTGTGGAATCTGCGCAGCGAAGCCACACGGGCGATCGAGCCGGCAAGATCGGTGCCGGAGAAAACCGGTTGGCACCGGCGGTGACGCTCTCCGGCCGGCGCACCCGGGTGCGCTTGCGGCGAGAGTCGCGTCAGCCCTTCGATCCGATGAGATCGATTTCGACCAGCGTATCCTTCACCAGCAAAGCGGTGCAGCCGATTGTGGTGCGCGGTGGTGGCTGCTTGAAATAACGCTTCCACACCGAATCGAAGCCATGGAAATTGTTGAGGTCGGTGAGGAACACCTGCGCCTTGACCACCTGATCGAGCGAGGAGCCGGCCGCCTCGAAGGTCTTCGTCAGGTTTTCCAGAATGTACGTCGTCTGCAGCTCGATATCCGAACCGTAGAACGGGAAACCTTCGTGTTTGCGTGCCTCCGGCGGAACGCCGGTCCGGTAATCGCTGGCGATCTGGCCGGCCGCGAACACTCGGCTGCCGACCGTGAAGCCCTCGTTGTAATGCGCGAGAGGACGGGGCACTCCCGACTTGACGACCTCGTGCTTGAGACCCTTACTCGGCACGTAGCCGATGAGATCGATCTCCACCAGCGTGTCCTTGACCAGCAAGCCGGTGCAGCCAATGGTCGTGCGCGGCGGCGGCACCTTGAAGTACCGTTTCCAGACCGAGTCGAAGCCATGGAAGTCGTCGAGATCGGTAAGGAACACTTGCGCCTTAACCACGTGATCGAGGGATGAGCCGGCGGCTTCGAAGGTCTTCTTCAGATTCTCCAGGATGTATGCCGTCTGCAGCTCGATATCCGAGCCGTAGAACGGAAAACCGTCCTTCTTGCGCGCCTCGGGCGGAACCCCCGTCTTGAAGTCGCTGGCGAGCTGCCCGGCGGTGAACACGAGGTCGCCGACCACGAACGCTTCGTTGTAATTGGCCAGCGGGCGCGGGATGGACGAGGTAATGACCTCGTGCTTCAGACCTTTGCTCGGCACATAGCCGATGAGATCGATCTCGACCAACGTGTCCTTCACCAGCAGCCCGGTGCAGCCGATGGTGGTGCGTGGCGGCGGCTGCTTGAAGTAGCGCTTCCACACGGAATCGAAGCCATGGAAGAGATTGAGATCGGTAAGAAAGACCTGCGCCTTGACCACGTGATCGAGTGACGAGCCGGCGGCCTCGAAGGTCTTTTTCAGATTCTCCAGGATGTAGGTTGTCTGCAGCTCGATATCCGAGCCGTAGAACGGAAAACCGTCCTTCTTGCGCGCTTCCGGCGGAACGCCGGTCTTGAAGTCGCTGGCGAGCTGGCCGGCGGCGAAGATGAGGTCGCCGACCACGAACGCCTCGTTGTAGTTGGCGAGCGGGCGCGGAATGCCCGATTTTACGACTGCAATCGTCACGTTTTACCCCCTCAGCTGCGCGCGTCGGTCTCTTTGATGTCGACGATCCGAACCATGTGGGTGACGAGCGTCGGATCGCCCTTCGGATCGAACTTGAATGGCCCGCGCACGCTTTGATAGTCGGTCAGGCGCATGGCATTGCGGACCGCGGTGCGGTCGGCGCTGTTGGCCCGCTCGATCGCCGCGATCGCGATATTGATCGCGTCGAACGCCTGCGCGTGAACATAGTCCGGCGGCTTGTTGTAGGTCTTGCGCATCAGCGCGATGAAGGCCTGCGCCGCCGGCAGGTTCGATGATGTCGCCGGGCTGAAATGGGTGGGATAGATGACGCCGTTGGCGGCATCCTTGGCGAGATCGAGAAACGCCGGCGCGGCGATGCCGTCGGAGCCGAATCGCGGCAGATCCCATCCCATCTGTCTGATCTGGCGATGGATGAGCGCGCCTTCCGTGTAGCGCGACCATTCCACGAGCGCATCCGGATTGGTCGAGCGGATCCTGGTCAGTTGGCCCGTGAAGTCGAGGTCGCCGCGGGAATATCGCTCCTCAGACGTGATGCTCATGCCGTACTTCTTGGCCCCTTCGACGAACGCGTCGAAGCCGCCTTTGCCGAAGTCGTCATTGACGTAGAGAAATCCGAAGCGTTTGAGCTTCGGCATTTTCTCATTGATGAAGTCGACCATGTCGCCGACCAGCTTGCGGTCCGGCACCGCAGAGCGGAACACCCACTCGTTGCCCTGGGTCGTGATGCGTTGAGCAGTCCCGCTCACCACGATCTGCGGCACCTCCTCCTCGCGAAACACCTGCGCCGCGGCAAGGCTTGCCGGGCTACTTACGCTGCCGATGGCGAGCGTGACCTGATCGCGGCTCGCAAACCGGCGCGCCACTACGGCGGCCTCTTCGGGCTTGCCGGCGTCGTCGCCGATCACGACCTCAATCGGCCGGCCGAGCAGGCCGCCGGCGGAGTTCTTGAGATTGACGGCCATCTCGACCGATTCGCGTATACTTTGTCCTTGCGCTGCGGCATTGCCCGACATCGGGCCGAAGGCGCCGATCTTGGCGGGACCGCGCGACTGCGCCAAAACCGCCGGGGCCGACCAGGCGAGCGCCGTAGCACCTGCTCCGGCGCCGAGAAACTTGCGTCGATTCATGGTCATGATCGTCCTCCCGCGAAGGAACGCCTGTCACGATATCCGAACATCCGTGTTCCGCAAAGCAAAGGTAGTCGTTCAGCGTCCCAGGCCTTTCTCGGGAGAGTCAGCCTTCGCGCCAAGATAGCTCGCACGTATGCGCTCGTCGGCGAGAAGCTGTGCGCCTCTGCCGCTCATGGTGACATTGCCGGTCTCCATCACGTAGGCGCGGTCCGCAAGACGCAACGCCAGGTTGGCATTTTGCTCGACCAAGAATACGGTCACGCCGGAATCGCGAAATACGCGAATTGAGCGCATCACCTCGGCCACCATCAGCGGCGCGAGGCCCAGCGAGGGTTCGTCGAGCATGAGCAGCTTCGGCTGCGACATCATGGCTCGACCAAAAGCCAGCAATTGTTGCTCGCCGCCCGACAGCGTCCCGGCGAATTGCCGGCGTCGTTCCTCCAATCGCGGGAAGCGGGCATAAACTTCCGCCAGCGTCGCCCGCATCTTGGCCCGCGTGTCTACCAGGTAGGCGCCAACCCGCAGATTGTCTTCCACCGACAGCTCCGGGAATATCCGCCGGCCTTCCGGGACCTGCACCAATCCCAGCGCGACGATCGCGTCCGGGCTGCGGCCAGCGATCGTTTGTCCGTCGAACTCGATGGTCCCCTCGCGCGGCGTGAGCAACCCAGACACTGTTTTCAACGTCGTGCTCTTGCCAGCGCCGTTGGCGCCGATCAGCGTGACGATTTCGCCGCGACGCACCTCCAGCGATACGCCGCGCAGGCAGATGACGTCATCATAGGCCGTCACCACGCCATCAAGCTTGAGCACTCTCGTTCTCCAATGCGCGGCCGAGATAAGCCTCGATCACGTCGGGATCCTCCTGGATCTGCGCCGGCGTGCCCTGCGCGAGCCTGCGGCCATAGTTGAGGACGGTGATTTCGTCGCTCACGCGCATCACCACGTCCATATGGTGCTCCACCAGGATCACGGTCGTCCCGGCGTCGCGTATGCGGGCGATCAGCTCGCTTACATGCGCCGCTTCATTGATATTGAGCCCCGCCGCCGGTTCATCGAGCAGGAGCAGCGCCGGACGCGCCACGATGGCGCGCTTTCCAGCACATTGGGATCCTAAGCTTAGAATTCCACGTGGACAAGTTGTC
>JADMIO010785010.1_pt1 | contig 52124 bp, 41 predicted proteins | sample 8958161 | NCBI WGS metagenome assembly JADMIO01 (sample SAMN16585339, study PRJNA669376) | soil metagenome | isolation source: Crop rotation soil | place: USA: Cullars Rotation, Alabama | collected 2011
CTTTCCCGAAACCCTTGCAAATGCTGGATTTTCTGCCTGTGGACAGCCCCTCAAATGTCAATAGGTGCGCCCCTCATCTGTCAGCACTCTGCCCCTCAAGTGTCAAGGATCGCGCCCCTCATCTGTCAGTAGTCGCGCCCCTCAAGTGTCAATACCGCAGGGCACTTATCCCCAGGCTTGTCCACATCATCTGTGGGAAACTCGCGTAAAATCAGGCGTTTTCGCCGATTTGCGAGGCTGGCCAGCTCCACGTCGCCGGCCGAAATCGAGCCTGCCCCTCATCTGTCAACGCCGCGCCGGGTGAGTCGGCCCCTCAAGTGTCAACGTCCGCCCCTCATCTGTCAGTGAGGGCCAAGTTTTCCGCGAGGTATCCACAACGCCGGCGGCCGGCCGCGGTGTCTCGCACACGGCTTCGACGGCGTTTCTGGCGCGTTTGCAGGGCCATAGACGGCCGCCAGCCCAGCGGCGAGGGCAACCAGCCGAGGGCTTCGCCCTGTCGCTCGACTGCGGCGAGCACTACTGGCTGTAAAAGGACAGACCACATCATGGTTCTGTGTTCATTAGGTTGTTCTGTCCATTGCTGACATAATCCGCTCCACTTCAACGTAACACCGCACGAAGATTTCTATTGTTCCTGAAGGCATATTCAAATCGTTTTCGTTACCGCTTGCAGGCATCATGACAGAACACTACTTCCTATAAACGCTACACAGGCTCCTGAGATTAATAATGCGGATCTCTACGATAATGGGAGATTTTCCCGACTGTTTCGTTCGCTTCTCAGTGGATAACAGCCAGCTTCTCTGTTTAACAGACAAAAACAGCATATCCACTCAGTTCCACATTTCCATATAAAGGCCAAGGCATTTATTCTCAGGATAATTGTTTCAGCATCGCAACCGCATCAGACTCCGGCATCGCAAACTGCACCCGGTGCCGGGCAGCCACATCCAGCGCAAAAACCTTCGTGTAGACTTCCGTTGAACTGATGGACTTATGTCCCATCAGGCTTTGCAGAACTTTCAGCGGTATACCGGCATACAGCATGTGCATCGCATAGGAATGGCGGAACGTATGTGGTGTGACCGGAACAGAGAACGTCACACCGTCAGCAGCAGCGGCGGCAACCGCCTCCCCAATCCAGGTCCTGACCGTTCTGTCCGTCACTTCCCAGATCCGCGCTTTCTCTGTCCTTCCTGTGCGACGGTTACGCCGCTCCATGAGCTTATCGGGTCCACTCGCGAACGCAGAAAGGCCCACCCGAAGGTGAGCCAGTGTGATTACATTTGCGGCCTAACTGTGGCCAGTCCAGTTACGCTGGAGTCACTAGTATTTAGGTGACACTATAGAAGCGGCCGCGACAACTTGTCCACGTGGAATTCTAAGCTTAGGATCCCAATGTGCTGGAAAGTATCTTCTTCGATCCATTCGAAATGTTCTGCGAGATGAGATGCTTGTTCGGCAATGACTTCTCCGTCTCGGTAATCACGTCAGCGATGCGATGCTGCCACTCCATTTTCACGCCACCGAAGTAGGGCTCGTTGCAAATCTCATAGTACACGTTGTCGAACCCGTTCAGTTCCGTGACGATCTTGCGCGTGAGCGCTTCCTGCGCCGCGAGCAGGCCGCCATTTTTGTCCAGCGTGTAAACATTTGTGCGCGCAATGTTGCCGATGCCATTCACATTATTGGCGGCGTTCTGCGGAGAGAGCTTCCACATCGACTCTTCATACATGGGGCAGAAGAGATTCATTTCCACCACCACGCCGCGCCGGCTGGCCTGTTGCACGAAGTCCTTCAACCGCTTGAAATAATTTTCGTCCCACTTCGTAAGGTCGAATTTGTTTCCGCCGTTTGGGTAACCCGGTTCGCTGCTGCGCGCCCACGGACAAATAAATTTATCGCGCACGGGTGCCAGTGAATTATTCGCGATGTTGAACGCGCTGCTCGGCTCCACGTAAGAACCGCTCCACGTGCGCGTGAGGTTCAGCTTCCTCGACTCGAGTTCCTTGAGGTAAGTGGCGTAATCGAAATCCAGGTTCAGCACCGCGCCGTAATGTTCGCCCGATGTGATGAGCACCGTCGGCTTCCCGCGCCAGAGGAAGTAGTGCGGATTTTCCGGGTGCAGCGCGATGGGTGCGCCGGCCGCCAGGACGGACGCGCCGAGCGCACAATAAAGAGCGGTGACAAGAGTCTTCATGCGTGAGCCGCGAAGATGAGGAGAGCCGCGCGCGCCGTCAAAACGTTTCCCGGATGAGGTTCGCAGGTGATTTGGGGCAGGAACGATTTCTCGAAGGCCCAAGAAAACGATGGCAGCAATTGGAGGCCGCGAGTTTTCATCCGCGCCTTTCTTCGTATCTTGCGCGCCTCGCAAAACTCCCGCTGAATTGACATCTCTCTTGCCGCCGTCCAAGTATCGCGGGCATTTTCTAAACGAATGAAATGGAAAGTTATTTTGGCCACGGCAGCACTGGCGAGTTCGCGCGTTCTCGTCTCCGCGGCGGACGTGGATTTCAACAAGGACGTCAAACCGATCCTCGAACAGAACTGCATCAAGTGCCACGGCGAGGAACAGAAGAAGGGCGGACTGCGGTTGCACACGAAAGCGGACGCGTTGAAGGGCGGCGACTCGGGCGAGCCGGCCTTCGTCGCGGGTAATTCCGCGAAGAGTCCGCTCTATACGTTGACGGTGCTGCCGGCGAGTGACGAGAAGGCGATGCCGCCGCAGCCGAAAAACCCGGCGCTCTCGAAGTCGCAAACCGAAACGCTCAAGGCGTGGATCGATCAAGGCGCGAAGTGGCCGGCGGGCGCGACCCTCGCAGCAGTCAAGCGTGTGGAGTTCGTGACGGACATTCAGCCGATCCTGGAATTCAACTGCGTGGCGTGTCATCGCGAAGGGCACAACAAAGGCGGGTTGCGGCTCGACACAAGGGAGACAGCGTTCGCGGGCGGCGACAGCGGGAAAGGAATTGTGCCCGGCAAACCGAAGGACAGTTTGGTTTACACGAGCGTTTCCGCGCCGACGAACAGCGATAAGTTGATGCCGCCACTCGAGAAGAACGGGCCGTTGAAGAAAGAAGAAATTGATTTGATCTTTCAATGGATCGAGCAAGGCGCCGAGTGGCCCAAGGACGTTGTTTGCACGCCGAAGAAAAAAGAGGAAGCCGCCGGGGACGAAGTCGCAACGGTATCGAACATCTACACACAAGTTCTCGCAAAGCTCAACGTGAAGGCCGAGTCGGAGATGAAGCTTTACTCGAACACGATTCCGGGCACGGAAGTCACGTTCACGATGGTGCCAATCAAGAGCGGAGAGTTTTTGATGGGCAGCAGTGAACCGAGCGGCCAGGCGGATGAGCGCCCGCAACACAAGGTGAAGATCGAGCCATTCTGGATGGGCCAGTGCGAAGTGACCTGGAACGAATACGAGTTGTTCATGTACCAGGACGAGGAGCGGAAATTCAAAAAGGAAATCCCGACGGATGCTTACGTGGATAAAATTTCCGATGCCGTGTCGCGCCCGACGAAGCCTTACGTGGAGATGAGTTTTGGCATGGGCAAGGATGGTTATCCGGCCATCAGCATGACGCATCACGCCGCGAACAAATATTGCGAGTGGCTCAGCGCGAAGACGGGCCAATACTATCGGCTCCCGACGGAAGCCGAATGGGAATACGCCTGCCGCGCCGGCACGACAACGAAGTATTCGTGGGGCGATGACGAGAAGGAGGCGGGCCGTTACGCGTGGTTCGAGAAGAACAGCGATTTCAAATACCAAAAGGTCGGGCGCAAGTTGCCGAACCCGTGGGGCCTTTACGACATGCACGGCAACGTGGCGGAGTGGACGCTCGACGGCTACGAGACGAATGCTTACGCAAACTTCGCGAGCAGTGTTGCCATCGAACCATTCGTGCGCGGAGCGAAAGCGTATCCGCATGTCGTGCGCGGCGGGTCATTCGACATCGTGCCGGAACCCGGCGGCAAAGGCATGGACGCCTTGTCGCAGTTGCGCAGCGCCGCGCGTTGTTTTTCGCACAAGTCGTGGAAACAGCAGGACCCGCAATTGCCCAAGAGCATGTGGTATCTCACGGACGCGCAGTTCGTCGGTTTCCGCATTGTGCGCCCGCTCAAAGTTCCGTCACGCGAAGAGTTGCAAAAGATTTGGAACGACGACGAAGTGCGGGAGTAATTGCTACAAACCAATCGCGTAAAGGTTCTGCATCGTGGCGAGGTAGAGAACGCCATTGGCGGCGGTCACGGTTCCGCTGATGGGAGATTTTAAGTCCAGTTCCGTCAGCAATTGTTTTTCCTTCGCTGCGGCCCACACATAAAAATTTCCGCTGCGCGTGCCGAGATAAACTTTTCCATCCGCGACATACGGCGACGCCCACGCGTCGCCTTTGATGTCATCGGTCCAAAATGGTTTGCCAGTCGCGGCTTCTACGCAGTGCATCTTGCGTCCGCAATCGGAAATGAAAACGAGGCCATTGTAAATCGCTGGCGTGGACATCACGTGTTTCTCAAGCGAGTAAGTCCAGAGCGCGTTCGTACGAAGGCCGCCGCCGAGCGCCTTCACGTCGATGCACTTCAGCCATGCTTCGTTCTTGCCCCAAAAAATGTCGCCGCCGCCAGCGACGTAGAGTTTGCCATCGAGGAACACAGGCATGCCAAAGATGTTGCTTGGGCTTTCGCGGCGATTTTGAGTGAAACGATGGACTTCAGTTTTCGGCGCGGCGGGATCGAAATCGAATTCGAAAACCTTCTTCAATTTCGCGATCGTTTTTTTCTCTCCGGGCGAAGTGAAGGACGCGGATCCAATCGACGAAGCGTTTGTGGCCAGCGGCTCGAAGCCATAAACGATTCCATTCCCGCCGCAGAAAAAAATCACCGGTTGGCCATTCACCACGCCCAGCGATGGTGCTGACCACGTGCAATGAAAAATATTCGGCGCGATGTGCTCGTCGTCCCGCGCGAGATATTCGCCAGTGTGTTTGTCGAACACGACGAGGCTCGGCGCATTCGGTGTGCGAATCTTCCGATGGGTGTTGTCCACTCCCGTACCGCTGTTGAGATAAAGGTGATCGCCATAAATCAAAACTGAACTGTGCGCGCCGTCGTGCGACCAGATCCCGGCGCCACTCGTCAGATCGAAGATCCAAATAATGTCGGCGTCGAGCGGCCCCGGCTCGCGCATCACTTGGTGCATCGCGGCAATCTTCGCTTCGTCCGCTGCCTCGGCGGGACCTGCTTTGGGTATCGCGTGCGCGACTTCGTCGCGGAACGGCCCATCGTTTCCATTCGCCATTCCTTTTGCATCCAGACACACGACTTCACCGCGGCTGGTCACGGTGTAAACACGATCGTTTTCGACCGTCACTGGCGAGGACCATCCGGTGTTCGGCCAGTCGTGATACTTGTCCTCCTCGCGCTTGGGCACGACGAGTTGCCAGAGGAATTTTCCAGTCTTCTCGTCGAAGCACATCAACACGCCACGATCACCGATATGTCGCGGATCGCGCGGGTCGTGATTGTTCGTGCCAATGTAAACGCGCCCGTGCGCCACGATCGGAGTGGAATGCGTTTCGTTTCCGAGCTTCGCCACCCATTTGATGTGCTTGCCTGACTTCACATCGAAGTCCCGCGGCAAATTGCGCTCGCTCGAAATCATGTTGCGTGACCAGGCTCGTCCCCACTCGGGCTGATCCGCCGCGTGAAGAATCGAGGCGAGTGTCACGATGGCGAAAACGCGGAGCAAAATCATGACGGCAACAGACGAATGCGCGCGCGGCTCACTTCATTTCTCTGCTGCACCCAACGCTCGAACGATGAAGTTCCGCATGAGCAGAATCTCCTCTTCGACAATCGTGTGCACCTTGTCGATTTCGTGCCATTCGATCTGAATGCCGCCCGCGCGAAGTTGCTCCATCTGCTTTTTCACTTCGGCGAAAGGGATGAGCGGGTCCGGCCGGCCGTGCGTCAGAAGCACTCGTTGTTCTTTTGCGACGCCAGACGATTCGCGCAGCAGCACACTTGGATTGAGGACATAGCCGCTCACGCCAATCAGTCCGGCCAGTCGATGTGGATAACGCAGTCCCGTTTCCAAGGTCATGAGGCAGCCTTGCGAAAAGCCGAAGAGAATTGTCTCGTGCGACGCAAAGCCGGCGGCGCGTTGCGCATCGAGCAATCCGTTGAGTAACTTCGCGCTGCGTTGCACGCTCGGTTGCGAAAATTTCCAGTCCGAGTTGACCGGCCCCGTCGTGAGAATGTCGTACCACGAGTAGCCGCCGTAGTAAGGATCGGGCGCGTTGACGAGCAGGTAATTCAGCCACGGCAGCCGGAGCAATTGCGGAACCCACGTGTATCCTGCCACGCTGTCGCCGAGGCCGTGCAAGACGATCATCAATCGTCTTGAGCCGCTTTGTTCAGCATGAATGAATTTCGTGTCGAGCATCACACGGAAGATGCGCGACGCGAGTTGCTCCGCCAAGTCTTTCGGTCGTCGCGCCAGAATCCCGTTGCACTGGCGAGATGCTCCGCGATAATTCGGGAACATGAACGAGTGGAATATCCAGTCGCGCGCGCACGGCTGCCAGTCCTGCGACGCGCCGTTCGCGGACAAGCAGACTTACTACACGATATTGTTCGACGAGAAGCGTGACTTCCTGCGCACGGATGTCTGCCAGAAATGTTGGGACACGCAATACAGCCAGGCGCGCGACCGCAAAGGTTTCATTTCGTGCTGGCACGGCGAATACGAAGTCCCGCCCGCGCCCGTCGAAGTCATTCAGAAGGAAAATGCCGAGACGCTTCTGCGCAAGCTCATCGAGCTGAACGATCCGAAATTCGGCGCGGCGAGTTTCATTCTCGCCGTGATGCTCGAACGCAAACGCATCTTGAAAGTGAAGGAGCAAATCAAAACCGAAGGCAAACGCGTCTTCGTCTATGAGCAGCCGAAGACGGGCGATGTGTTCACGATTCCAGACCCGAACTTGCAATTGAACCAGCTCGAAGACGTGCAGCGCGACGTGGCGCAGTTGCTCGAACACGGACTGCCCGGCGAAACACCGGTGGCCGTGCCCGCGACGCCCGAGTCCGCAAGTTCCGAGCCGGCCCCCGTTGTCGAAGCGACTGCGAACTGATCGTGTCCGAGCCAGACTTCAGCACGTTGCAGGAGAAACTCGGCTACACTTTCCGCGACATCGGCCAGTTGCGCCTCGCGCTCACGCATCCCTCCATCGCGCACGAGCAAGGAACCCACGTGCAGCACAATCAACGGCTCGAATTCCTCGGCGATGCGGTGCTCGGCCTGATTCTGACGCGCGAACTCTACGAACGTTTCGCTTCCTTTGGCGAAGGGCCGTTGACGAAAGCTCGCGCGCAACTCGTGAACCAGCGCACACTCGCGGAGCAAAGTCGCCGTCTCGGACTCGGCGAATTTCTCATCATGAGTCGCGGCGAAGTGGCGCACGGCGGACGCGAACGTCCGACCGCCCTGGCGGACGCTTACGAAGCGCTGACCGGCGCGATTTTTCTCGACGGAGGTTACGATGCCGCTCGCGACTTCGTGCTGCGTTGCTTCCGCGATTCGTTCGGCGAATTCACCGCGTTGCCGAACCTCAGCAATCCAAAAGGCGAGTTGCAGGAAAAGCTTCAAGCCCGATCCAACGAAGCACCGCATTACCAAATCACACTTTCCAGCGGGCCGGACCATGATCGAAGTTTCGAATGCGCCGTGTTTCACGAAGGCCGTGAACTCGGTCGCGGTCGCGGCAAAAGCAAACGCGCCGCGCAAAGCGAAGCAGCGCTGGCCGCACTGCTCGCGTTGCAGAACGAGTCATCCAATCCGCAGCCGTAGCGCAATGCAGCAATCGCAACACGTGCGCGCATGCGTTTGGCTGCTCGCCGCCACCGCGGTTTGGGGCTTGAGTTTTCCTTTTATCAAAGCGTCGTGGCTCGCACAGCACAACGTCATGCCGGAAATGAACAGCGTGTTCTTTGCGGCCATGCTTGCGGTCGTGCGCTTCGGTGTGGCCGCGGTGATCATCGCAATTTTTTCCGTTCGCTCATTGCACCAGTTGACTCGTCTCGAATTGCAACAAGGAGTTGGCCTCGGCATTTTTGGCGGGCTCGGAATTCTTTTTCAAATGGATGGACTCGCCCACACCTCCGCGTCCACATCCGCCTTTCTCACGCAGTTTTATTGTTTGCTCATTCCGATTTGGGTCGCGTGGCACCAGCGCGCGCTGCCGAAAATTGCCGTGTTCGTCAGCTCGATGATGGTGCTGGGCGGCGTGGCGGTTCTTTCCCGTTTCGATTGGCGCGAGTTCAAAATGGGACGCGGCGAAGCGGAGACGATCCTGTCGGCGATATTTTTCACCGGCCAGATTCTTTGGCTGGAACGGCCGCGTTACGCTCAAAATCGCGTGAGCCACTTCACAGTGATCATGTTCTTCATGATTTCGCTGCTGATTTTGCCCGTGGCCATCGTGACGAAGCCAGCCGGTCACAGTTTATTTGCCGCGTATCATTCCTCAGCGGTGCTGGCTCTCGCGGCTGTCATCACGATCGGCTGCACGCTCGTCGCTTACACCGTGATGAACGTGTGGCAACCGCACGTCACAGCGACAGAGGCTGGCCTGATTTACTGTGTCGAGCCGCTCTGCGCTTCCGTGTTCGCGCTGTTTTTGCCCGGCTGGCTTTCGCGTTTTGCGCAGATTGATTATCCGAATGAACACCTCACCGTGAATCTGCTCGTCGGCGGTGGATTGATCACAGCGGCAAATGTGTTCATCCAAATCGAAGCCATGCTCACGCGGCGCAAGCGCGCGACTCTCGCCTCCTGAATGTTGCGCTTCCGCCTCACTCTCGCGCTTTCGAATCGACTACGATCGTCACCGGTCCGTCATTCACCAGCGCTACTTTCATATCGGCGCCGAATTTACCGGTGTGAATCGTTTTGCCAAACTCAGTTCGAAGTTTCGCGATGAATCGTTCGTAAAGCGGAATGGCGATCTCCGGCTTCGCCGAGCGGATGTACGAAGGACGATTTCCCTTTTTCGTGCTGGCAAAGAGTGTGAATTGGCTCACCACCAAAATCCCACCGACGATTTCCTGGACCGAACGGTTCAACAACCCCTCGTCATCGTTGAAGATACGAAGCCGCACCAGTTTTCCAGCCAGCCAATCGATGTCCTCAGACGTGTCCGCATCTTCCATCGCCACGAGCACCAGCAAGCCTTGGCCAATGCTCGACTTCACTGCACCTTCGATGGTGACGCTCGCGCTCGAAACGCGTTGCACGACTGCTCTCATGCGCCGGAATTCCTGCGAAGGTGTGACGTGCAGCAAGCCAAAGCTGAAATCATTTCACAGGTTGGACCGGCTGCGTCCACGCCATTTCGTGTTCGCCCACGACGACAGCGTTTTGCTTTACCTTTGAAGACGTGATTTTCGCGCGGACGTAAAGCTCATCGCCTTTGCAGGTGTAGCTCACGTTTGTGCCGCGCTGCTCGCTCAACACAGCACCCATGCCACCGCTGTAGAGCCTCGTGGTCGCGAGTTGATGTCCGTTCGTGCCAATGACCGGTTTGATCGTCCAATCGATGGGCCGGCGTGTGCCGATGAATTGCGTGACGTACGTCGTGTCCAATTCCGGCTCGATGCGCACGCTGAGTTTGTTTTCCTTCCAAAGCACATCCGCAAGCGTCACGCCGCTCGACGAATAAAACTCGCCCGCTTCGAGGGCGTCAATGATCGCACCAGCATTCAGTTCCGCCGTGCGGACCATTACCCAGCCGCGGCCCGAGTTCGAATTCGTCGGCGCAAAGTTGAAGTAATGATGCGAGTCATCCACCGCCAATCCGAGCAGCGGCAAATCGCGCCGCTCCGCGATGCGATGCGTGTTGATGATGTCCCACATCCGCTCCGTGCTCGCGTGCTCCACGTTGCCATCGTTGTACACGTGCGGATGTCCGTTATAGACTTCGAAGAAGCGATCGCCCTTGAGTTGAATCAGGTCTTCGGCGGTGATGGCCCAGCCAAAATTCGGATGCGCAATGTGCGCGATCATCGGAACGCCCGTGCGGCGCCGCTGCTCGTAAACGGCATCGAGATTGTTTTGCATCGTCTCGATGATTCCGCTTCCACCGCGCGGCTCGACGAGATTGCGGACATTCGAAGCTATGACGTGAATCGGCCAGTTGCCAAATCGATCGGTGATCTCCTCGCTTTTGATCAGCAAGAACCGGCTCGGCGCTTCAAATAGCTGGCGGAACTCGGCCAACGTCTTCAATCGGACGACGTGCATGCCTTTGTATTCCGATTGCTCGACCCAGTTCGATCCGAACCGACGCAAGTATTTTGGCAGCGCCGCGAGTGGGCGCGTCCGATTCGTGGCAATCAGCCACGCAGGTCCTTCCTGAAAAACGTTGTGATCCGAGAGAGCGAGAAAATCGTAGCCGTGCGATTTGTACCAATCGACGATCATCTCGGGATAATCATCGCCATCGCTCCAGAGCGAATGCGTGTGAAGATTTCCCTTCCACCACCGAGTGGCCGGCTGGGCAACCGCGCAAGAAACGGCCAGCAACAAAAAGGCAGCTATGCCCACGCATCTCGACCAGTACTTCTCGATGTTCATCCTTCGCTACTTCTCACGTATCCATTCTTCCGAAACCATTCGACGGCGTCGGCGAGCGCTTGCTTCGGAGGAGTTTGTGGAAGACCGAGTTCACGAATGGCCTTTGCCGGATCGAAAAACATTTTGTATTTCGCCATCCGCACGCCGGCAAGCGGCGCTTTCGGCGGTTTGCCGCTGAATCTCGAAATCGTTTCGTCCACGTGCGCCGCGAGCCATGCGACCCGATAAGGAACACGAAACTTCGGCGCGGGCAGGCCAGTGATTTCCGCCAGCACATCGAAGGCTTCTTTCATCGTCCAGTTGCCTTCTGCGTGGCCGAGAATGTAGCGCGCGCCGGGCCGTCCTCGTTCCGCGGCGAGCACGTGTCCGGCGGCGACATCATGGACATGGACCCAATTCAATCCCGTGTCGAGATACGCCGGCATGTCGCCGTTGAGAAAATCGACGATCACTTTACCCGTCGGGGTCGGCTTCACATCGCGCGGGCCGATCGGCGCGCTCGGATTCACGATGACCACCGGCAAACCTTTCGCAGCGAGTTCGCGTGCCACGACTTCGGCGCGCCACTTCGAGAGTTTGTAATGATTACTCATCTGCGCTTCAGACACAGGCGTGCTCTCGTCAGTGGCAGTGACCGTTCCGTTGATCGCACGCGGCAAGCCGATGCAACCGACCGTGCTGGTGTAAATGATGCGCGAACAACCCGCTTGGGCGGCGGCTTCGATGACGTTGCGCGTACCTTCGACGTTGGCTGCATACATCGGCGCATAGTCGCGCAGCCAGAGATGATAACTCGCGGCAACGTGAAAGCACCAATCGCAACCGCGCATGGCGCTGATGAGCGTGGCGCGATCACCGACATCGCCCGGAACGCGCTCGAAGTCTGCACCGCTCAACCCGCGCGCGTCGGCTGTCGGGCGCAGCAGCGCTTTGACGGAGTGACCGCGCATGTTCAACTCATGGACAAGGTTCGCGCCAATAAAGCCGGACGCGCCCGTGACAAAACATTTCATTCGTGACGACTCAATAAACCAAACTGAGAAGCACGCGTCGAGGCGGCGGGTTCAACGCAAAAAGATTTTCCGCATCTGCTCGGTTGCCGCTTCAAGGTCCGCCAGCGCGGCTGACCAATCGACAGACAAATGCGGTTGCGCTCCCGGCGATTTACCTTCAACGGCCCCGGCATCGAGCAGTTTTGCGTGCACGGGTTCGCTTCGCAAATAATCGAACAGTCGTTTTGCGGGGTCGGAATGCGGCGCGGCGCGGACAATGGCGACGGAGTTTGGAATCAACAACGATTCACCGGTCAATGGCACCGCTGCGACAGCCAAACCTTCGCGTTGCGCCGACGCGATGTCGTCGGAATCGGTCAGTCCCACCCGTGCTTCGCCGCGCGCGACGAGTTTCACGACGGCGGAGTTGCCATCGACAAGAAACGGCTTGTTCGCCGCGAGCGCACGGCACCAATGCTCCCACTGGGCCGCGCCCCAATGCTGACGCAGCGCGATGAAGTGCGCCGATGTCGTGCCGAACATCGGATACGCCAGCGCGACTTTTCCCCGCCATGCGGCGTTCGTCAGTTCGAGCAAAGATTTCGGTGCAGTTCCCGGTGCGAGATAGTTCGTGTTGATTACGATGCGCCGACTGCGGAAGCCGAACTCAGCGATGGAGTTCCTGTCGAAAATGCCGCGCGCAGCGAGTTGTCGCGTGCGCAAGGCTTCATTGCTCCACCAAACGTCGCAGCGCGGATGTTTCGCTTCGGCGAGCAAGCGATTGGCGAGCCCAACGGTCTTGACTGCTTCGCTGTCGTAAACGGCCCGGACTTCGATTCCAGTTTGCTTGGTGAATTCGGCGAGCACCGGTTCCGCGAACTGCTGGTCCTGCGATGTGTAGAGAATAACTTCGTTGCGCTCGTGGTCGGTGCAGGAAGCGCAGAGAAAAATAAGCGCGACGATCAAAGCATCTCTCATTCGCATCGCGCACCTCAGGCCGTGCGCTTGTGGTACCACCACCACTCGAAGAGCAGCACGCACAGTCCGGCGAGCGCGATCCAGCGCCACAGTTCTGTGTTCGCGCGCTGAAGTTTCGTGGCAGCGATGCCGGCCCCGAATTTGCCGAGCGGCAATTCATCGCGCGGGCGAATGTCCGACTCCGCGGCGTCCATCAGGTTCACGCAAAACGTCAGGTCGTTCGTGCCCGCGCGCAGTTTGTAAACGCCCTGTTTGATTGTGTCGCCGAAGATGATTTCGCGCGAAGGCTTCTCGAGCGCAACGGTTTTCATCACTCCATCGGGCGTGGTGATTTGCGCGCTGGACACCGCTTGTTCCAAGGAGAGGCGCAGCGGCTCGCCGGCTTTGACCGTGAGTTGGCTCGCGTTTCCGCTGGCCGGGTTCAACCACTCGAGCGCGTTCTGAATGAAAATGGGAAATGAAATGCGCAGCGGCCAGGTGCTTTGCAGCGTCTCGAATCCAACCCAGACGACGCGCTTGTGATTGATTTCGCCGGCGATGATCAACGGCTTGCTTTCGGTGGACTCGACGAGCGGCACGCCCCATTTCGGCGCGCGAACAGCGATGGCTTCGTTGATGAAAACATTGTCGAAGTTCACGAAGCGCAGCAACGGATGCGTATTTTTCCAATCCACAATTGGCGGCGACTCAACGCTCGTGAATTCGGTGAAAAGATTTGTGCTCGTGATGTGCATCGCGAGCACGTTGCCTTTGGGCCACACGACGGGCGTGAAATCATCGAGCACCACAATGTCGTAGCCCGGAGCATCATCAGCGATGACGGAAGCGACCGTCAGTTCAACGTTCGGCACGGGGCGAATGGCTTTTTCGAGAAAGCGATTGCCGCGCGTCACGAGCAGCACCTTGGCCGGACGCGGCAAGATGCTGACGATGGACGCCTGGTTGTCGGCCGCGAGATCGTCGTTGGCCGCGAGTCGCACGGTGAAAATGCCATCGCGCGGCTGGTTCGCGAGAAAGACCATCGGCAACGTATTCGTGGCGGTCACAGACACGGTCTTGGTTTCAACGATGTCGTCGCCGAAGAGAAGTTCCACGTCAGCGCTTTGCTCGTTCGTGGTCGGGTTCACAATGCTGGTGAAGATGGCGCGTTGCGCCAGGTTGTCGGGATTCGCGCGCGCGTCGAGTGACGTGATGCCGAGATTGTTCGCGCGCGTGCCGATGCGGTGATACACGAGCGGCAGATTTTTGTTTTCGAATTCGGCGAGGTCGGGAATGGCGCCATCACTGAAGAGATGGATTTCCGGATTGGCGTTCTCCGGCTGGTTTTTGATCAACGTGTCCGCGAGTTGAAATGCTTCGCGCAAACGCGTGGGCGAGTCAGTCGGACGCGCCGCTTCGATCGCGCGGCGCAGTGCAGACTTGTCGCTCGTCGCAGACTGTTTCACCTCTGTGTTCGCGGACGCCACGAGGACAACCATTTGATCCTGATCCTTTAAGCCATTCACCCACTTCAATGCTTCGCTCCGCGCCTTTTCGAAGCGCGATGGTTTTTCGTCGGTCGCTTGCATCGAGGCCGAGGCGTCAAGAATGAGCACGCGCAGCCGGCTGCTCCGGGCGGTGCCAGTGAAGTACGGCCGCGCGACTGCAAACACTGCGAGCAGGAGCATCAGGATTTGGAGAATGAGCAGCCAGTTATGGCGCAGCCGCTGGAAAGGCGCGTTGGCCTGGGTCTCGGCGAGAAATCTTTGCCACAGCAGCGTGCTGGAGATCAGTTTAATGACGCGCTTGCGCTTGAGCAGATAGAAGACGATGACGACGGGAATCGCTGCGGCGAACGCGAACGCTGCGGGGGCGAGAAAACTCATGCCCAGACCTCCGAGGCGCGCAGTTGTTTCAGGAGCAGGTCTTCGAGTTTCGTCGCGGAGCTGACGCTGAAAAAGTTCACGCCACGCGAGGCACAGAACTCGCGCAGCTTCTGAATGAAATTCTGAACTGTCTGCTGGTAGGCGTTCATCCGGTATTTGCCAAACGTGACTTCCTGGATGCGACCGCTCTCGGCATCGACGAGTTTCAAATCACCGAACGTGGTGGGCGCCAACTCTTCCGGCGAAAGAATCTGCACGGCATTCACCTGGAAGCCGCGGCCGACGAGCGCAGTCAATCCTTTGTCGTAACCGGCGGGATCGAGAAAGTCTGAAAGCACGATCGCGACGCCCGCCTGCCGCGCTTCCAACGCGCCGCGCCGCAGCGCTTCGTTGAACGTCGCGGTGCCGCCACATTGGAGCTTCACGATGTTTTGAAAAAACTGGAGCGAAGATTTGCGGCCGCGCACGGCGCGAAGCGCGCCAGCAGTAGCAACGTTTTCTCCCTCGTTCGGAAATGGCGCAACCGTGACGCGATCGAATCCACAAAGCGCCACGTAGCCGGTGGCTGCCGCGACCTGGCGCGCAAAATCGAATTTGCGCGGATCGCCAAAATTCATCGACTCGCTGCAATCCAGAAAAATACGGACCGGCAACTCGCGTTCTTCCTCGTACAATTTCAGGAAGAGCCGCTCAAGACGTCCGAAAAGATTCCAGTCGAGGTAGCGAAGGTCGTCGCCCGCGACATAATTGCGATAGTCAGCGAACTCGACGGACTGGCCGCGCGCGCGACTGCGTCGTTCACCTTTCGCGGAACTCTTGGCGCGGCGCGCGGCGAGCAACTGGAATTGTTCCAATCGCCGCAGGAGTTCCGGAGTGAGAAGAGCACTCATGGAATTAGCGGCTGACGCGCAAGCGAATGCGCGCGAGCAGTTCGCCGCCGGGGACCTCATTTCGAAACGGAGACCACTTGCCGGTCGTCCGTCCTTGCGCGTGCCATTGCACAATCTGCTGGAAACCCTCTTCGCTGATAGCGAACGCGCAGAGATAAAACGTGCCGCCTGCGGGCACACCATACTCGCCCACGATGGCGGTCCAATTTTCTCCATTCACAATCGCAGCCGGCAACTTGGGCGAATAGACGCGCGGCCCATTATCAACGATCAACATCAAATGATTGCCGTCGGGAATATTTCCGCAGCGACCCGAAACAGTGAACTTGCGCGGCACTGATTGACCTTCCTGCAACGAACCGATCTCGGCCCACGCGCCCGTTGTCGAAGCTGGCCGCAGCGCTGGAAATGAGGGCGATGCTCTGACAGAGCTCACGGACGATCGACTTTCCTGGGTTGTCGAAGAGGCGGCCAATTCTTTGGATGTGCCATCCGTTACGAACTGAAATCGCAGCCACACACCGAACACAATCAGCCCGTTGAACAGCACCAGAATCACCAATGCCAAAATGATCGTGCGCGGGCGCATCGTCTCAGGCGCCCACGGCCACCGCATCCTTCGGCACTTCGTTCAGAATTTGCGCGACGATGTGATCGGTGGTGATTCCTTCGGCCTCGGCTTCGAAGTTTAGAATCAATCGATGGCGCAACGTGGCTGTGGCCACAGCCTGTATGTCGTCGAAGCTGACGTTGAACCGGCCTTGTGTGAGCGCGCGAACTTTGCCGGCGAGAATCAGCGATTGCGCGCCGCGCGGACTGCTGCCGAAGCGAAGATACTGATTTGTAATGGCGACCGCGGTTTCTGTTTTTGGATGCGTCGCGAGCGTGAGTCGCACCGCGTAATCCTTGACGTGTGATGCGACGGGCACTTGCCGCACGAGCTGTTGCAACTCCGTCAGTGCCGCGCCATCAAGCACTTTATTTACTGTCGCGTGTTTGTTTTCCGTTGTGCGGTTGATGACTTCCGTCAGGTCCGCAGCGCTGGGATAACCGACGACGAGCTTGAAGAAGAAGCGATCCAATTGCGCCTCCGGTAATGGATAGGTGCCTTCTTGATCGATCGGGTTCTGGGTCGCAAGCACGAAAAATGGCTCGGCGAGTTTGCGAATCTGTCCGCCCGCCGTGACGCTCTTCTCCTGCATCGCTTCGAGCATGGCCGACTGCGTCTTGGGTGTGGCGCGATTGATTTCATCCGCGAGAATGATGTGCGCGAAAATCGGGCCGCGCTGAAAAACGAACTCACGGCGGCCATCCTGCGTTTCCATGACGATGTTGGTTCCGAGAATGTCCGCGGGCATCAGGTCGGGCGTGAACTGGATGCGGTTGAACGAAAGTTCCAGCACTTCGCTCAAGGTGCGCACGAGCAAAGTTTTTCCGAGTCCCGGCACGCCTTCGAGCAACACATGCCCGCCCGCGAAAATGGCGATGAGCGTTCCATCGACGATCTGGTTGTGACCAACGATGACTTTGCCAATTTCATCGCGCAGGGCGGTGAAACTTTGGCGGAAGGAACTGATTTGCGCTTCAGTGCTCATGATGTGGGCCACAGATGAACACGGATGAACATGGATTTCAACTGCGGCTCGGCACTACGATCACCGTAATTTGTAAAAACGCGCGCCGCATTTGTGGGGCGCGAACTACTTTTTCAAATCGTCGAAGTAATCGCGCACCGCGCCGCGGTACGCGCGCGGGACTTGATCCTGGTTCAACGCGCTTTGCGCATCCGTTTGCGCTGCGGTCGCGGCTTCCTCGAATTGAACTTTGCTCTGCCCTTTGATAGCGACGCCCTTGAGCGTGACACTCGGCATCTGGCCGCCGGGCGCCAACTGACCTTTGACCTTTGTCGGTTTCAACGCGTCGTTCAACGAAGCATCGCGATCGCTAATTCCGCGCGCATCCATGTCCGGGCGAACGACGCGTGAATTGTCCACGGGAGTCTGCGACATGTTTTCGGGGTAATAGGTCCAGCCGGTTTCGTCTGCCCATGTTCCAACGCCGCCGGGTTGCAAGCCGCTGCCGTTACCGCCGTTTTTCTTCATGCAAATGAAACAGCCTTTGCCATCACAGTACGGGCATTTGCCGCCGCCTTTGCACTGGCCCCAACCTTTGCCGCTGGAAATGGCCTGCTGGGCGCGGTCGAGCATCTCCATCATTTCGGCGAGTTGCTGCGCGTCTGCCATTTGTTGCGCGAGCTTGGCAAGTTCGCTGGCCGCCTGCGAAAGCGACTGCGCCGCATCAGATCGCGCTTGCTGTTTTTGACCGTCAGAAGCACCGGCACTCTGCGACTGCTGCATTTGTTTGATGGCGTTCTTCAAGTGCTCGGCCACTTTGCCATACTCGCCTGCCGGTTTGAGGGCCTTGGAAACTTCATCGAGGATTTTGTTGATCTGCTCCTGTGAAAGTTCGCCGCTCTTCAATTGCTCCATCATTTTTTGGAGCGTTTGCTGCGCGGCATCGGTTTGAGCGTTCTTCAACTGTTCGGCCAGGTCCTTGCCCATTTGCGCGTTTGCCTGCTGTTGCTGGAGTGACTGCAACTGTTTAGCCATCTCGCTCAGCTTCTGCAAATCGTTGGCGGCGAAATTCATGTCCTTCGCAAGTTGATCGACTTTTCCATCTTTCAACGCCTTCAGCGCGTCTTCAAGATTCTCCGCTGAAAGTCCGGCTTCCTTCATTTGCTGCGCGAGACTCGAAAGCGCTTGCGACAACTGTTCGCGCGCCGCCTTGCCTTCGAAAGAATCCTTGTCGGGAAGGTTTGCCGCCATCTGTTGCGCTTTCGCGAGGTCCTGTTCGAACTTGTTCAGCTTGTCTGGATCTTGCGCGGAGCCGTTGCCCATCGACTTCTGGAGCGCATCGATTTGCTTTTGCAACGCGTCGGGCGTCTGGCTGCCGCTATTGCCGGCCTGCTCGCGCGCGGCGCGTTCCAGAGGCTTCAACGCGCCTTCGCGTTCCAGGTTTTTCATTTCCTCCGCGACCTTCTCCTTGGCGCGGGTGAGTTGCTTGAGCGCCTCGGCTTTGGTGAGCGTCACTTTCTGCAACTGCTGTCCCGCCTCTTCAACTTTCTCGAGCGTCTTGTGCGTCGGCTCCAATGCGGGCGGTTTGGCTTCAAGCGAACGTTTGGTCAACTCGACGAGTTGTTTGCCGGTGGCCTTGATGTTTGCGACGTCGGCCTGTTTTTGAATCTGCTGCTTCGATCGATACTCGGGAACGAACCCGAGTCCCGCGGCAACAAGCAGAATGACGAGCGCCCATCGTGCGACCTTCGGCAGATGCAGCGGCAACAGTTTTCTTGGATCAAGTCCCTGGGCATGTTGGGCTGCGTCATTGACCAGCAACGCTTTCCATTCTTCACCGGAGCCGGACTGCGTCACTTCCAGCGCAGTGCTCAAGCGTTCTTTCAAATCTTGTTTTACGTCCACCCATCGCGCGATTTCGCCTGCGGATGGTTTCCGCCATCCGCCAACAATCGCACCAATCGAAATGCTCAACAGACCTGCGGCGCCAGCCATCGCCAGTGAAGAAATTGGGACCGGAAGAAATTTGTAAGCGATGAGCGCCGCCAACCAAACGATGCTCGCGATGAGCAAGCCGCGCCATGCGCCGCGCAAAGCGCGATCAAGACGGCGACGTTGAGCGGTGCGATGGAGGGCAGCTTCGATGGTAGTCATCTCGCTCATGGCAGGACGTTAGCGGGCGCAAAACAAGGCCGCAAGACGCGAAAAGTAAAAGGTTTTCCAACATTGACCGAGTGCCGCGAAAAATTCTCACTGCTTCTCATACTCACCTTTGCCAACGCGCTTCAAAACCGAGAACCCGGCTTTCTTGGCGTCGGAGACCGACAGCGGCTTGAGCTTCTGCGGGGAATTAAATTCGGAGATCAGTTTGCGCACTGGCTTCTTACAAGCGGGACATGCCTTCAGCTCAGCCGCGGTCACCGGCCGACGCAACGTGAAGCGCCCGCCGCACGCCGCACAGCTTCCTTCGCACAATTCGTATTCGTAAAGAGGCATGAGGGAATGTTGAATGCCGAACCGCGATTGTCGAATGCGGAAAGGACACGATTCCACACGATTCCATTTGGAACTCGCGAACTCAGGAAAAATTCCCTTCCGGTCCTGGGTTTCTGAGTCCCAGGCCCAAAATGAGCGTGCCAACTTTTCCATTGCATTGACTCCGCCGCCCGATACCTTAGCGCGCTCGAAATCTCGAAATTTGCATGAATCCTGAACTGGCCAAACAAGCGCTCGCCAAAGTTGGCAATCCCAACGTGCTGGTAAATCTCATCTCACGCCGTGTGCGCCAGCTCAACGCCGGCGGCGGTGGCATGGGCCGACCGCTCATCAATGACACCGGCAATCTCGGCCTTGGTGACATCGCGTTGCTCGAGATCATTCATGACAAGGTCGGCTTCGATCTTCCTGAACTCCACAATCCATTGGCGGAAGCCAAACCGAAGCGCCGGCGACGCAGCTAAATACAGCGGCCGGAGAAACAAAGGTCAGAGGTCACTTCGCGCTTTCTGACTTCTGGTCTCTGACTTTCTCACTCTGGCCATGTCCGACATCGTCACAAATCCAAAAGCCCGGCGCGATTACCATGTGCTCGAAACTTTCGAGGCGGGACTGGTCTTGCATGGCACCGAGGTGAAATCGATTCGCGCGGGCAAGGTGCAGATCGCTGATGCCTTCGCGCGCGTCGAGAAAGACGAAGTCTGGCTTTACAACGCGCACATCGATGAGTTCTCGCACGGCAACCAGTTCAATCATCAGCCCAAGGCGCCACGCAAACTGCTCCTGCACAAAAACGAAATCCGAAAACTGTTCGGACTGGCGAGCGTGAAAGGCAACGCGATTTTTCCGCTCGCGCTGTATTGGAAAAATGGGCGGGTGAAAGTTTCGCTCGGCATTGGCAAGGGCAAGCTCCAGTTCGATAAGCGTGAAGACCTCAAGCAACGCGAATCCGACCGCGAGCTCAAACGCGCCACGATGCAGCGCTTCAAGGGAAAATAACAAAGGCTCGCGAAGCGAACGCCAGTTGAGTTAGCACTTCATCGACGTGAGCAAAGAACAAACAGCGAGCGCGTTGGCCGGCCCTTCCCCATTTGAGGCCGCGCAATCGATCCTCAAGCGCTCGAAGTTGCGTCCCGCGCTCGCGCTCGTGCTGGGCAGCGGATTCAATTCCGTGCTCTCGAAATGCACGACCGTCCTCGAAGTGCCTTACTCCGACATCCCAGGTTTCCCGCGATTGAGCGTCACTGGCCATTCGGCAAAGCTCTGCCTCGCGTTTCTCGCGAAGGCGCCCATCGTCGTGCTCTCCGGTCGCGCACATTATTACGAAGGTCACTCGATGGAGGCGGTCACATTTCCGATGCGCGTCCTGGCCGCGATGGGAATCAAAACCGTGTTGCTGACCAATGCCGCCGGCGGCATCGCATCGAAGTTCAAGCGCGGCGATTTCATGTTCGTGACCGATCACATCAATTTGATGGGTGTAAATCCGTTACGCGGCTGGAGTGCGACTGAACTGCCGCGCTTTGTCGATCTCACGGAAACTTACGATGCCGGGTTGAATCGCCTTCTCAAAAAAGCTGCTGACAAAGCGAAAGCGCGCGCGTTTCCCGGAGTGTACCTCGCGGTGCCCGGTCCGAGCTACGAAACGCCCGCCGAGATTCGCGCCTTTGCCAAACTCGGCGCTGACGCTGTCGGCATGAGCACGGTGCCGGAAGCGATCGTGGCGCAGCAATGTGGGATGCGCGTCGCGGCGCTCTCGTGCATCACCAACCTTGCGGCCGGTCGCAGCAAAGAAAAACTTTCGCACAAGGACGTTCTGGCCGTCGGCGAAACCGCGAAGCCCGTCGCATCGCGCTTGCTGGAAAATTTTGCGCAACTGTATGTCGAGTCCTGAGCAACAGCGCTTAATCGAGGCTGCGCTCGCTGCTCGCCGAAATGCCCTGGCGCCGTATTCGAAATTCCAGGTCGGGGCGGCACTGCTTACGGCTGACGGCGAAATTGTTTTGGGCGCGAATGTCGAGAGCGTGAGTTACGGGCTGACGTGTTGCGCCGAGCGCATCGCACTCTTCAAAGCGCTCACCGACAGAAAGAAAAATTTCAAAGCCATCGCCGTCGTCGCCGCGTTGCAGCGGGGTCCAATGCCCTGTGGAGCGTGCCGGCAATTGCTGGCGGAGTACGCGCCGGATGCCGTCATTTGGATCGCGGACGTGAATGATCCCGGTGCGGTGCGAGAATTCACCGTGCAACAACTTCTGCCCGAAGCGTTTTCATTCGAACCTTGATTGTCGGTGTTGCGCCGACGCGTTTTTACTTTTGGCGAAAGATTCCGATTGAGAAGGAAGCGTGCGCACGTACTTTGCGCCGCCTCACATGTCGGAATCATTCGAAGAAATGTCGGTGTTCAGCGCGGTCACGTGGCCGGTGCTGCTGGTCAATGCCGCTGCGTCAGTGCAGCAGGCCAATGCGGCGGCCGTGGATTTCTTTGGCGGCAAAGTCGAAGGTAACGCGCCGCTCGCTGCATTGTGGACGAATGAAAATGGCGGTGATCCCGCGGTATTTCTAGAGAAGGTCAAAGCTGCCAAAGCCATCACATCGCCGCTGAAGTTGCGCGGCAAAGGCATCACCATCACGCCGTTCAATGCGAGCGTTTGTCTTTTGCAACGCAACGGTGCGCCTCTTTATCTCTTTCAGCTTTTTCCGGTTGCGCAGTCCAATGGCGCGACGAAGCCCGACACCAAGGCTGCGTCCGTTGAAATCAACCTCGCGCAAAAACAGAAACTCGACTGCGCGTTGCAACTCACGCGCACGGTCGCGCTGGATTTCAACAACACACTCACGGCGATTCTCGGTCACGCCACGCATTTGCTGGGCAGTGCCGAGCCGGCGCATCCCTGGCGGGTGTCGCTCACCGAAATTGAAAAGGCCGCGGAGCGCGCCGCGGAAGTCGCGAACCAACTCGCCGCTTTCAGTTCCGAACAAAAGGACGCTTTCGCGCAAACGAGCGGCAACATCAATCATCTGTTGCGCCGCACGGTCGAGCTGTTTCAGACGCCGCAACACAACGCGATTGCCTGGTCGCTGCAATTCGAGCCGAAGATTTTCACGACCAATTACGACGAAGCGAAGATGCAGCAGGCGTTCGTGAAGATTCTCGAGAATGCAGTTCAAGCCATCGCGACGGATGGCCGCATCGTTGTCCAGACGCGCAATATTGAGTTGAGCGCGGCAACACAGGATCGCACGGCGCATCTTCCGCCCGGCACTTACGTCTGCGTTGAAGTCAGCGACAATGGCTGCGGTGTCGAACCCGCAGTCCTGCCACGCGTGTTCGAGCCGTTCTTCACTACCAAGTATGGCCATCGCGGATTGGGACTCGCGTGGGTTTATGGAATCGTGACGAACCACGGCGGCGGTGTCGCCATTTCGAGTCAGATGGGTCAGGGCACTTCGGTGCGCGTGTATTTGCCGGCGGTAAAAAAAGTCGTCGAAGAAAAAATCATCACAGACCAGGAGATGAATGGCAAAGAAACCATCCTCGTGGTGGATGACGAAGAGATGGTGCTCACGATGTCGGAGATGGTCTTGAAGTCCCGCGGCTATCGCGTGCTGACGGCGAGCAGCGGCGAAAAGGGCCTGCAAGTTTTCCACGATACCAAGTCGCTGATCGATTTGCTCATCACCGACATGGTGATGCCGAAGATGAACGGGCGCGAACTCATCGAGAAGGTGCGTTCCCTTTCGCCGGCCACGCGCATCGTGTGCGCGACGGCGTGCTCGCGTTCGGAGACGATTGAGAAGCAAGTCGATTTCCTGACCAAGCCTTTCACGTCGCAGCAGTTGTTGCGCAAAGTCCGCGAAGCGCTCACGGCGCAGGTGTGAGGGAATAGCAAACAATAAGTCGGCGAATCAGTAATCAGTAAATCCGTTCAGAACGCAGCGCTGCGTTTCACGTCTTCAACGTTTTGCCGATTACTGTTTCATTGTTTGCTGACCTACTGATTACTGTCCCGCCTATGCAAATCGAAACTCTCAAAGTGTTCTGCGACCTGGCGGAAACGGAAAGTTTCACGAAAAGCGCGCAGCTTAATGGCGTCACTCAGTCCGCGGTGAGCCAGCAGATCAGTTCCCTCGAACGGCAGTTCAAGTGTCTCCTCATCGAGCGCAGCAAGAAAAAATTCCGCCTCACCCGCGAAGGCGAACTGCTCTACGAATACAGCAAGCGCATCCTCGGCGCCTTCGACGAACTCCACTTCAAAGTGGACGAGTTGAAGAACATCATCTCTGGCTCGATTCGCGTGGCGACCATCTACAGCATTGGGCTGCACGAACTGCCCGTTTACATCAAGCGCTTCCTCCGCGCGCATCCGACCGTGAACGTCCATGTCCAATACCTGCGCTTCAACGAAGTGTATGAAGAAGTCGTGACCAACACGGTGGACATCGGCATCGTGGCGTTTCCCGCGAAAGATCATCGCATCGAGATCGTAAACTTGCGCAAAGACCCGATGGTGCTCATTGCCAATCCCGCGCATCCCTTCGCCCGCGCGCCGAAGGTCCGCGTCAGCGCGCTTAACGCGCAAAAATTCATCGGCTTCGATCCCGACGTTCCCAGCCGGCGCGCGATCGACAAAGTCCTGCACGTCAAAGAAGTGCGCGTGAACTACGTCATGGAATTCGACAACGTGGAGACCGTAAAACGCGCCGTGGAAATCAACGCCGGGCTGGCCATCGTGCCGCGGCTCACCGTGGTGCAGGAAGTGGACAAAGGCACACTCACGGCCATCGACATCGATGACGCGGACTTCTCTCGACAAATCGCCGTCATTTACCGGAAGAACAAAGTGCTTTCACCGGCAACGAAAGAGTTCCTGACCGTGCTCAAGGGCGATCCGTTGAAGGTCTAAAGGCAAGAGAGCGCCAAACCTGCCAAAACGTTCCTAAATCACTTTGGGGACAGCCCAAATCGCGTAGAGCCGGGCATTCTGAAGTTTGATGCGCAAAATCACTGGCCCAGTCGGCAGGGAAAACTCGCCAGCCCACCGCACCGGCATATCGACAGTGTCGGTTCGCAGTTCTCTTGATTGCGCGAGGCGCTGGCCATTGGCGTCGAGCACTTCAATGACGACTTCGCCAAAGTCCGCTTTGGCATTCAGGTGGAGCGCAGTGCTCTTGAGCGTAACAGGTTTTGTCACGACCTCGCCTTTGTCGAAGGACGCGGCGAGCGACACGAATCGGTCGCGCTTGATCGTGGCAAAGCCAATCCCACTTTTCTCCGGTCCCTTGTCGGGGCCGTTATAGGGCGGATGGCGATACATGCGGCCGCCATAATAAATGCGCAACTCGTCGCCGACGGCGACGGGATCGTTGTTCGCCAGCGAGAGATTGAAGCGGTCCCAGCTTCCCGTTTCACCGAGCGGGAGAAAAATGCCGCGATCTTCGCCCACGCGCTGGAAATGAACGCCGTCGCGGCTGACGGCAAGCTGCACATCGAGTGTGCTGTCGTCCGGCGTGGCGTGGAAAACCTGCACAAGCCCGATGTAGATGCCTTCGTACGGAAAAACTTTCATCGAGTAAATCTCCGTGCCGGGTTTGTCTTGGAGGTCGGCGGTCAGGGCCACCGGCGCAGTGTCTGGTTTGGTGAAGTCCCATTTCAAAAAATCCGGCGACTCGACGCGGGCGACGGCGCGGCCGGAAAACCAATTCTTGAACCACGCGTTGGTCTGCCACGCGGCGACGACCTCCGGCAGCGCCTTGCGCGTGCGGCCATAGAGAACATATTTGCCAGTCGCAGGATCGGTCATCCAGTGCGTCGCGCCATCAACGATGGATTCTGTGGCCCAGCTCTCGATCAGTTTCCAATGCAAGCCATCCGGACTTGCCGCCACGCCCAGCCCGCGGCGCTGACCCTTGTGCCATGGATCGCCGCCTTCACCCTTGAACTTCCAATCGATGTCGAGAAAACCCATTTTGTAACGGCGCTGCGGATCGGGATCGCGATCATCGCGATGCACGCCGAACAGTTCGTAGAAATAAGGGATGCCGGACGGCCCTTCCGTTTTGCTCTTCTTCGTGAAGAGGATATTTGACGGCTCGTTTTTGATCGGTGTGAGGTCGAGCCGTGGTTTGTTCCAATGAATGCCGTCCTCGCTCTCCGCGTAGCCGACGCCCATACCGGATTTGTACCACATCTTGAACTTCGCCCCATCGCGAATTACCGAGCCGTAAATCGTCGCCATCGGCGGCTCCCATTTTTCGGTCGGCCAAACCACTGGATTGCCGGAAAACTTTTGCGCGACTTCGACCGTGCGCTTCACATGTGTCATCGACGCGATGAGATAATCGTCGAGGAAAAGTTGCCGGTGTGAATCGAGAGTCACTGAGGCCGCCGCTCCTATGGTCGGAAACGGATTACCGAAGCAGACGCACGCGATAAGTGCGGTGACTGATCGGCAAAGGGGAATCCAGGATTTCACGATTCCATATTTCATAATCGATGGCCAACGAACGCCAAAAATCCAGCGAAGGATTCTGTTAATCCTGTTAACCTTCTGTCTTTTACCTCTTTAGCGCCGCCGCAGCCGCGTTCTGAAAATCACGCCGCACGTCGCTCGCGTCGCTGTTCGGGAAATTCGAGCGCTGCACCATGAGCACATATGCCACGCCTTTTACCGGATCGATCCACGCTTGCGTGCCCCAAGCTCCGCCGTGACCGTAAGTGCCCGGCGATAACATTTCAGCCACGCCTTCATGCGGCGTTTTGAGAACGCACACGCCAATTCCCCAGCCGTAGTTCGTGCCGTGATTTCCAAACGCGCCGCCCTGGAAAAATCCCGTGGGCATTTCGCCCGTCTCGGGTGTGGAAAGAAATCTCATCGCGGACGCGCTCAGATACCGGCGGCCTTTGAACGTCCCGCCGCTGAGCAGCATCTGGCAGAAGCGCGCGTAATCGGGCGCTGTCGAATACAGTCCGCCATTGCCTTGCGGCGGGCGATCGCGCGGACCGAAGTCCGAACGCGGCGGCACCGCTTCCAACGCGCCGCTGTCCTTGTTCTTCGCGTAAGCGGTGACTAGATGCGCGCGCTGCGCGTCGCTCAGATAAAACGTGGTGTTCTTCATCCCAAGCGGAGCGAAGAGGCGCTTTTGAAGAAACGCGTCGAACGTCATGCCGCTCACCACCTCCACGATGCGCGCGGCCGCATTGATGCCGCTCTGCGTGTAGCGCCATTTCTCGCCCGGCTCATATTGCATCGGCGCAGCCAGCCAGAGCGGCACGAGATCGGCCAGCGTGTGCGCCTTCTCTGCGCCCTCGCGACTCGCCTCGCCCAAGCCCGACGTGTGCGTGAGAATCTGCACAATGGTCAGGTTCGCCGGCTTGCCGGACGGCGTCTTCAGATTCGCAAACTCCGGCAAATACTTTGCGACCGGATCGGTGACCTTGAGTTTGCCCTCATCCTGCAACATGAGAATCGCCGTGCCCGTGATCGGCTTCGTCATCGATGCGATCCAGAACAGCGCGTCCGGCGTCATCGGTTTCTTCGCCGCCACGTCCGCGAACCCGGTAGTTTCGAGATGAACGATTTTGTCCTTCGTGACCACCATCGTGACCGCGCCGGCAATTTCATTCTTCGCAACCAACTCCTGCATCGCCGTTCCGACGCCCGGAAGTTTCGGCGCAGCCGCGAACGCTGAGATGGTCGTGGAAAGAACAATGCAGCCCAGGATGCGGAGGTAATTCATGGGAAAGATTTAGTGCGCCGCTTTGGGCGAAGCAAGAAATCCGCGTGGCAGAGCGCGACATCGGCGATGAAATTTGTTTGATGTGAGGCGCACTCACTTGGCGAGCGCCCGACGCTCCGAGGCTTCTTCTCCCAAACGCTTCTGTTGGTTGAAGTAGCTGCCGACTTCTTTGTCCGACATCTGCTCGAACAGCGCGTTGAAGTCTTTCGCGACGGCACGCAGGTCGGCGCGGCGTTCGAGAAGGTGATCTGTTTCGGCTTGCACCGTGCGGCCGGAATTTCCGAAAGGCGCAGTGGAATTCAGTTCCTTGAGCGCGTTCTGTTGAATCGCGATGCCCACCAGATTTTGCAGAATCGTCAGTGAATTGGTGCTGTCGAGTTGCGCGCCAATCCGAATCGCCGCCTGCAACATCTTGCCCGATGATGCCGCATCGCCGCTCGCGCGATAATGGGCGGCCCGTTTCACCAGTTCTGATCCGAGGTCTTTGAGTTGGGCAAGGTGCGGCATGACGAGAGAACCCATCGCGAGCGCGGTCGCTTCGGCTTCCGAGTAACCGGCGGAGAGGTAGGCATCGGTGGCATTGTCGATCAACTCAATGGCGTAATCTCGCACCGGCTTGTTGGCGCCGGACTGCACGTCTTTCTCGGCGAGCGCGGGCTGGCCGGTTTTGAAGTATTCGCGCGCGGAGAGATAATAGGCGAGAGCGTTGTCGGGCGCGGCATTCTTGAAGGCATCGAGGTATTGACGCCGTTCCTGGGGGTCGCCCTTGGCCTCGACTGATCCGGATTGGAAAGCTCCGGCCATTGCCACGCGTTTGTCGCGCGGGTACTTGGCCACGGCTTCACGAACAAACTCACGTTTGCCCGAAGCCTGGCAGGCGGCGAGCAGCGCTTCAGGCCGGCGTTGATGTTGTTGTGCGTAAGTTTCCGCCTGGTCCGCATCGATGTGCGGCAACGATTTTCCATTCATCCAACCAGCAATGCGATTGGTGCTGGCTGGAAGAGCGGCGCTCCACGCCACAGAGGGCCGGTTGATTACGACCGTGGCCAGCGAAACGGTGAGCAAGAGATGTTTGATATTCATAGAAGTATTCGTTGCAAGCAGGAATGAACGCGGCGGCAAAAGGTTCAGGAGGAAACTGGAATGCTGTCTGTGCTGAATGATTTTACGTTCCAAATCTCCTGTCGGCCGAGGACGTGACGTAATTGGTTTTCATTCGGCTCGCGCGCAAAGCTGCATCGCTGCGTCACCGGACGATACTCACTGGCTGGCTTTATCGCACCACGCGGTTTGTTGCGCAGACGATCCAGCGGAGCGATTGGCGGCCGCAACGGGAAAGCACGGCTATGGAATCGACGCGACTGGATCAGCAGAGCGAATCCGTTTGGAAAGAAGTGTCGCCGTTGCTGGAGGACGCGATGGCTTGTGTTGCGCGCGACCGATCAGAACGCAGTGCTGTTGCGCTTTTTCGCCGGTAAAAGTTTGCGCGAAGTGGGCGACACGCTCGGCATTAGCGACGCCGCCGCGCAAAAGCGAATCGCCCGCGTGTGCCCGGACAGTCCGGCGGCCTTGCTGCCGCCACTCGGGAGATCAAAGTCATTGTCCCCGATTTGGGCGTGGGTGAAGCGGATGAACCGATTGACGTCGGCACGGTTTATCCCGCGCCGAAGTAAACAACGTGAGAACTGCGACACATTCGCCAGAGTCGAACGGATGAGCAAATCAGAAGGCTGAGCGAAACCTTTCAAGCGGTAGTCGCTAGTTGCCAGCGAGCGCGTTCCCGACCTGTTTCTTTCCATTCGCGATTTCGCCGTTAACATCGCCGCGGCGTGGAGGACATGATTGAAATGTTTATTGGCCTGCTCGTGGCCGTGGCGGGTCTGGGATTGCTCGCGCGGAAACTGAAAGTGGCTTATCCGATCCTGCTCGTTATCGGCGGACTTGTTCTCGGTTTCATTCCCGGCCTTCCGAATGTTCGGCTCAGTCCCGATTTCGTTTTCCTATTCTTCCTTCCACCGCTGCTTTTTCCAGCGGCTCTGTTTACTTCGTGGCGCGACTTTCGCGCGAACCTTCGTCCCATTTTGCTCCTCGCGATTGGTCTGGTGCTTTTCACGACAATCGCCGTTGGCCTGCTCGTTCATTACTTCATGGGACTGCCGCTCGCCGCTGGGTTCGTGTTGGGCGCCATTGTTTCTCCACCCGATGCCATCGCCGCCGCCGCCATCGCCGAACGTTTGAGTGTGCCGCGGCGCATCGTGGCTGTTCTCGAAGGCGAAAGTCTCGTCAACGATGCCACCGCGCTGGTCGCGTATCGTTTTGCAGTCGCTGCGGTCGCGACAGGTTCCTTTTCACTGGCTCATGCCAGCGGACAATTCGTCGTCGTCGGTCTTGGCGGAATTTTGATCGGCCTCGCTGTCGGATGGCTTGCCACTCTGTTTCATCGACACGTCGATGACGCCCCGATCGAAGTCACGGTTTCTCTGCTCACACCGTTTGTTGCTTACCTTGCGAGCGAGCGCCTCCACGTTTCCGGCGTGCTGGCCGTTGTCACGGCGGGATTGTTTCTCGGCTGGCGCACGCCGGAAATCACTACTTCCACCACGCGACTGCAAGGCGGCCCGTTCTGGAACATGATCGAATTTCTGCTGAACGGTTTCGTTTTTATTCTCATTGGATTGGAACTGCCCGATTCGCTGCGTTCGCTCACAGGCTATTCCTTTCCGCAATTGCTGTGGTATGCGCTCGTGATCAGCGCAGCCGTGATTCTCATTCGCATCTTTTGGGTGTTCCCAGCAACCTATCTTCCGCGCCTGCTCTTCAAAAACATTCGCGCGCGCGATCCTTATCCCGCGTGGCAGCACGTCGCCGTTGTCGCGTGGACGGGCATGCGGGGCGTGGTGTCACTGGCCGCGGCATTGGCATTGCCACTCACCATCCGCGACGGCGCTCCCTTTCCTGGACGCGACCTGATTTTGTTCCTCACCTTCTGTGTGATTCTCGCCACGCTCGTGTTACAAGGATTGAGCCTGCCGTTTCTGATTCGCTGGCTTGGCATCAAAGACGATCGCGCCGGCGAGAAAGAAGAACGCAACGCCAGGCTGCAAGCCAATCGCGCTGCGCTCGCTCGCCTCAACGAAATCGCCGAGCGCGATCCTGGCAAAGCCGAAGCGTTGCAACGATTGCGCATCGAGTATGAAGACCGCATTCGCCAACTCGAATCGTACGAGCCTGACAGCGCCAATACTCCGACCCATTTGTTTTCATCCGAATACGAAGCGCTCTCCTATGAAGCTTTGAAGACGGAGCGCCAGATGATTCTGCAACTGCGCAACGAGAGCATCATCAATGACGAAGTCCTGCGCCTCATCCAGCGCGATATCGATCTAGCGGAAGCGCGGCTCAAGCAACGCGAATGATTCTATTACACTCATCACGCATCGAGATGACGAGTTCGAATATCGCATCCCACCTCATTTTGCCGCGTGTTCTGTCGGCGGCGTGTGCTTGATGAACTTGTTCGCCCACGCGATGAAGTATTTCATGTTCGAACGATCTTCGTGTCCGCCGTCGTGCTGGCGCCATGCGAGTTCGCCGTCGAGCAAACCCGTATTCACCGGCGGCATTTTCGCGGTGCGATAATTTTCTTTCTCGCCGATGTCGCGCACGCCGAGGAGACGAAACACCGGCCCCGCCGCAACAGTCGCCATGTAGCTGCCCTGCTGATCGAGCCAATTCGCGTCGCCTTTTTCCGGGATACCGTAACTGATGAACGTGAAACGCGGAGCGCACAGCGCAATCAACTCATGCGCGTCCACTGGCAAATCACCGGCGTTCCTGCTGCCGAACGTCGCTTCTGCCGCGCCATATTTCAAAAAGTTCCCGGCCATCCAGTGGTATTCGCCCGAGGCAGTAAGATTCTCGACCGCTTCACCAAAATTGCGCCGATGCAATTTCGCTCCGCCTTCGCCCGAAGAGCCGACGAGCACCATCGCGAAGCGTTGATCGAAAGCCATGGTGACGAGTGCAGCCTTGCCGTAACGCGATACTCCCTCGATGCCGACCTTCTCCGCATCAACCGCGGAATCCGTTTCCAGATAATCCATTCCACGCGACGCGCCCCACGCCCATGCGCGCAACGCTCCCCAGTCCTTCGGCTTGCGCGCCTGCCCATTGTTGCACAAACCGATAATGCCCTTCGTCAAACCGGCGCCGTTGTCAGCCTGAACGCTGTTCGGACTAATGGTCGCGTAACCCCAACCCGCCGCGATGAGTTGCTCGGTCGAAGAAGGCCCGGCATTCGTTCCCCCTCCGAATGCGGCGAACCGATTCGTGGGAGCGGGTTCGCCGGGCCGGCGCGGAAGACCGCTGCCGCCGAAAAATCCGCCAAACATCAGCAGCACCGGGACGCGGCCTTTCGCTTTCGCGGGCGTTACCACTGTCATTTGAATATCGACGTTGATCGATGGGCAGGCCGAATTGTCCACGTGGCCGACGAGTTGTTTCGCCATGACCGGGATGTCGCCGACGACGCGGTCAGTCGCTTGCGTCACGATCGTCCACGTCACCTTCGGAACATTTTTCGGCACGCGGCCGATGACTTCGCGCTCGAAGTCTTCGACGATCTCCGGCCGGCGCTGCTTCCACCACATCTCGTCGGTCGCGACCTTCCGTCCGTTTTTCAACGTGAGTGGGTCGGGCAAGTCAGGAAATGGATTCGCCTTCGCCGGATCGTAATTGGCGGCATTCGTCGCTCCGGCGCGGCCGTTCGGTCCCGGGCGCAGCCGCTTAATGCCCAATTGATCCATCATGTTTTTGTGGTCCTGCTGAGTTGTCCAGTTCAACGGCTCGGCGGATGAATTCGCAGAGCCGGACGCCGGCGTTTGCGCGAACGTGGAATGACCGACCAATGCGAAAAGAATTATCCCTCCCAAACCGCGCGAGTGGAATTTCATCCCGCTACTGACGGCCAGAGCGGGCGGCCGGTTTCGTTAACATGGATTCGGATTACTTCGTGGCCACAAATTCCTCGGAACTCCTGGGCCGGCGGTTTCTGAAAGAGCTTGGTCAGCTTCACGCCGATTTTCTCCAAGTGCAGGCGGGTGACTTCCTCGTCGAGCTTCTCACGCGGAGATAACGGTGACCGTTCCAGGTTGCGCGGTCGTAAGCGCTGCCAGCACCTTCGGCATCAATGGACGTGTGTCAGCCAGGCGATTGCTCGTTGCCTTGAGCGCAATGATTGCGATTTTGAATCGAGCGAGGTTCTGCTGGTGCGGCATGCTGCCGTCCATCGGAATGAGAACGTCGAATTGATTCTCAACTTGAGCCAGCAACGCGCCGTTCTTCAGCCCGGCCCAGCTCGATGAGCGGAACGGATTCGACGGTGTGCCCCGGAAGGTCGCGTTTCAAACGCCAGTCGAGGTTCTCGTCGAGAAGAATGCGCACTCAGGCGTGCTCCAGAAGTTGCTGACGCGATTCTTCAAGAACAGCAATCACCTGTTCGCGGCGAACGCTGGGAAAGCCTTCGAGAAATTCGTCGATGGAATCACCGGCTTCCAAATGGTCGAACAAGCTTCGCACCGGGACACGCGTGCCTTCGAAGACGGGAGTGCCGCCCAAAATCTCGGGATCCGAATGGTAAGCCGATGACGACTTCATGGATGAAGAATGCCACAGAATCGTGGCGCTCCAACGAAAAAGGCGAACGGGTTCTCCGTTTGCCTTCGTGGTAGGGCGGTCGCTGCTGCGCCGCCCAAATATTTCGGCTGCGCGGCAGCGCAAGCCCTACCAAACCTCAGTAGCGATAATGCTCCGCCTTGTAAGGCCCATCCACACTCACCCCGAGGTAATCAGCCTGTTTCTTCGTGAGCTTGGTCAGCTTCACGCCGATTTTTTCGAGGTGCAGGCGCGCGACTTCTTCGTCGAGCTTCTTGGGCAAACGATAAACGCCGATCTTGTAAGTCTCCTTGTTCCGCCACAGGTCGAGTTGCGCGAGGACCTGGTTGGAGAACGAGTTCGACATGACGAAACTCGGATGGCCGGTGGCGCAGCCGAGGTTCACGAGACGGCCTTCGGCGAGCACGAACAGCGCGTTACCATTCGGGAACACGTATTTGTCGTACTGCGGCTTGATGTTGATCTTCTTCACGCCCTTCGCGGTGTTCAACCGGTCCATTTGGATCTCGTTGTCGAAGTGGCCGATGTTACACACGATGGCCTGGTCCTTCATCTTCTGCATATGCTCGAACGTGATGATGTCGCAATTGCCGGTGGTGGTGACGTAGATGTCCGCCGTGCCGAGCGTGCTCTCGATGGTGTTCACTTCGAAGCCTTCCATCGCCGCCTGAAGGGCGTTGATGGGATCGATTTCTGTGACAACCACGCGAGCGCCGAAGCCGCGCAGCGAGTGCGCCGAGCCTTTGCCAACGTCACCGTAGCCGCAGACGCACGCGACCTTGCCGGCGATCATCACGTCCGTCGCGCGCTTGATGCCATCCGCCAGTGATTCACGGCAGCCGTAAAGATTGTCGAACTTCGACTTGGTGACGGAATCGTTCACATTGATCGCGGGAACGAGCAGCTTGCCGGCTTCGAGCATCTGGTAAAGGCGATGCACACCCGTCGTCGTTTCCTCGGAGACACCGCGCCATTCCTTCACCACGTTGTGCCAGAAACCGACGCGCTCTTTGTGGACGCGCTTGAGCAGGTTCTTGATCACCTGCTCTTCGTGCGACGCACTCGGCGTGTTCACCCAGTTATCGCCATTCTCAAGCTGATAGCCCTTGTGAATGAGCAGCGTCACATCGCCGCCGTCATCGACGACGAGTTCCGGCCCTTTGTTGCCGGGGAACGTGACCGCGTCGAGCGTGCAGTCCCAATATTCTTCGAGCGTCTCGCCCTTCCACGCGAACACAGGAATGCCAGCCTTCGCAATCGCGGCGGCAGCCTGGTCCTGCGTTGAGAAAATATTACAGCTCGCCCAGCGCACCGACGCGCCGAGATCGACGAGCGTTTCGATGAGCACCGCCGTCTCGATCGTCATGTGCAGCGAGCCGGTCACGCGCACGCCCTTGAGCGGTTTGCTCGGAGCGTACTTTTTGCGGATGGACATCAGGCCCGGCATTTCCTGCTCGGACACTTGAATGGTCTTGCGGCCCCATTCGGCGAGCGAGAGGTCGCGGACTTTGAAGTCCTGATGATTGCCGTTTGTGCCGTTCTTCGGCGCAGCAGGAGCCGCCGCGGCTTTGGCGCGCGAGGGCGGAAGTTTCACTTTTGCCATATGCTTTGTTGAGAGTTGAAAGTTGAGTGTTGAGAGTTAAACGCCGACTGCCTTCTTCAGCGCTGCCACCTTATCCGTCTTTTCCCACGTAATGTCCGGGTCATCTTTGCCGAAGTGACCGTAGTTCGTCGTCTTCGAATAAATCGGCCGGCGCAAATTCAGTTGGTCGATGATGTCCGACGGCTGGAAGCTAAACACTTTGTTGACGGCGTTCACGATGCCTTCCGCTGGAACGACGCTCGTGTTGAACGTATCGATGTGCACGCTCACCGGATCGGGATGTCCGATGGCGTAAGCAAACTGCACTTCGCAGCGCGCCGCGAGACCCGCAGCTACAATGTTCTTCGCCACCCAGCGTCCCATGTAAGCTGCGCTGCGATCCACTTTCGTCGGATCCTTGCCCGAGAACGCGCCGCCGCCGTGACGCCCCATCCCACCGTAGCTGTCCACGATGATCTTGCGGCCCGTGAGCCCCGTGTCGCCCTGCGGCCCGCCCACCACGAAGCGCCCGGTCGGATTGATGAGGAACTCCGTCTTCCCGTTGAGCATGTTCTTCGGCAGAACTTTTTTGATCACGCTCTCAATGCAAAACTTCTCGATATCGACGTGCTGCGCCTCCGCCGCGTGCTGCGTTGAAATCACCACGTTCGAAATCGCCACCGGCTTATTGTCCTCATACACCACCGACACCTGCGACTTCGCGTCCGGGCGCAACCACGGCACCTTGCCGCTCTTGCGAATCTTCGTCAGTTCGCGCCCGAGCCGATGCGCGAACATGATCGGCGCCGGCATCAATTCCGGCGTCTCATTGCACGCGTAGCCGAACATCAAACCTTGGTCGCCCGCGCCCTGCTTGGCGTGCTTCTTCCCTTTGGCCTTGCGCGCGTCCACGCCCTGCGCGATGTCCGGCGATTGTCCGGTGAGAATGACGTTCACGAACACCTTGTCGGCGTGGAACACATCGTCTTCGTTCACGTAACCGATCTCGCGAATGGCGCGGCGGGTGATGCCCACTACGTCGATGACATCGGTGGGATTCTTGAAACCAATTTTGGGAATGGTGATTTCCCCGCCCACGATGGCGATGTTCGATTTCACGTAAGTCTCGCAAGCCACGCGGCTGAACTTGTCCTCCGCGAGGCACGCGTCCAGGACCGCGTCCGAAATGGTATCTGCGACTTTGTCCGGATGGCCTTCGCCGACGGACTCCGAAGAAAAGATGAATCGATTACTCATTAATTTATTGCCGACAGTTCTCGTGCGCCGAACTCAAATATCGACGTATCAGGATGCGAAGATACGTAGAAGTTAAAGGGAGTCAATGGGGAAGTTTGTGAAATGGGCGTGCGGACGGCGGCCAATGTGGTAAATCTCGCGGCGTTAAAGTTCGATGAACTGGCTGAACAAAATCTTTGCCGCGAACGACCCCGAGTCGCCGCCACTGCGGCACAATTTGCCCGTCTGGCAAAGTGAGCTTTCGGGTCGAACCCTCCAGGATCGAACCATCCGGCTGCTGGGCGAACCTCCAGTGGAACTTCGGATTCGCGAAGTCCGAATTCAATTCTTGGCCGGACACCTCGCTGCTGAACACCCCGTAATCGTCACGAACTTTTACTGCCAGCAGAATTATTTTTGTGGCGAATCGACAGTCGGTGAGTTGGTCGCAATGTGGGAAGCCGCGCCCATCGACGAATTCGACCAGCAGGATTGCCCGCGGATGATTCGGGAGTTCGATTTACCTGAGTACCAAGTGACAACGAAGGCACAGTATTCTGATTTGAGAGATTTGTACGACCGGTGCGACCACTACTATCGGCTTGTGCTTCGAAGAGAGAAGCAGGTTAAACGCATCACAAAGACACAGGCGAAGGAATTGATATTTGCTCTTGATCAGGAATCGCCCGGTTGGGAGCAGCAAGACGGCGATGACCGATTCATTGGCGAACTCACAAGACGAAACCCAAAATTAATCCGCACCGAGGAAGATAAGAAGGTCCGGCGGCAACGAGAGAAACGCGAACAAACAAAGCGGGAAGAGCACCGCCCGCTCTTTAACACGCGTAATCATCTGACAGAATTTCCACACAAGAAGATGGCGATCGAAGTTCAAGGCTTTGGGCGACAGGAGATTCGTGCCTTGAAACCGTTGTTGCGAGAGGGACGGATCACACCCGAGACGCTTGTGCGCTATCGTGATACTGATGAGTGGAGTGAACTCGAAGATTTTCTTGCGGATTGGTTGCGCAACAAAGCCACGACAGCACAACTCGACTACTTGGCGGCTTTGCAGAAGCAGCACGGCATCGCGACAGAAATCATGCTGGATATGTCGCGCCGCGAAGCATCGGAGCGAATCAGCCCGCTCGCTCCACCTCGTCAAGACTTTGAATAGAAATGAAAACATCCGCTGACATCTCACTTCAGGAAGATTTTGAGCTTCACAGCTTTCTGAATCGCCTAGCTTCTGGGGAACTGCGAACGCCCGACCTGAGAAGTGCGATGATGATCTTCCGACAACGTTCTGGTCGTGAGTCTGCGCTCGTAGAGTGGGCTGACAGTATCGCACATCAAAAGCGGAATAGAGGTGTGTTGTTCGATGCTGTTGCCAATCTTTGGATTGAGGTTTTTGGTGTAAATGCCTTTTTCCGCAGCCCTGGAAATCGTGATGAACCGCCTGAACAAATTCCTGCCATCGTGTTTAACAAGCTCGTTGAGCTTGTTCAGTCGCCCGCCTTTGGAAAGGGCGACGCAGGCGTCAAGTTTTTGTACCCTGAGGGCTGCCCTGCTGAAGAAATCGTCGCCAGCCTTCGATACATGTATCAACAGCGGAGGCGCTCGAAAAAGGAAGATGCCCGTCCCAGCGATCCATTTCGGCTCGTTTCAAAAGAGGACGTGAATCCGGACGACCTGCATCTGATGCGTTATCTTTCCGAACTTTTAGAGAATAGCCATTGGGGATCACCGCCATTTCACATCGACGAAATCATCGATGAGATTGCTTCCATTCTTCATCACTTGGTTGGATGTGATCCGCGCGACGTAGGACGCCATTCAGATTTGCTCTCGCTGCACTTTCTTTGCGCGTTTCATTTGATCGAAGTCGATTTGAAGGATTTAACTACGCCGGATACACGCGCTCATCTTTCGGTTGATGTCACTCGGTCGAATCACCTATCCCTGAACGTGGCGCTGTATCAGATCGAGGGCCGAGACTGGGACCAAATTGAACTCAATCATGAACGGCGGCATCCGGAGGCAACGGCAAGTCACACTTACTCTCGCCCGTTTTTGGTTACCGATCTGCTAGCGAAGGATTACTTGGATTCAGATGAGTTTGACGAAGGAGATTGGGTAACCCTCTTTGGGAAGGCAATTGCCGTTTCCTCCAACTCCGCTCGTCCCACAATTGTTCCAGCAGAGGGGCTTCCTTTGCCAACATATCGCTACGGGCTTTTGCGTCGAAGCCAACAGAAATCTCCTCGTCGTTAGTGCGCCGTCCCTCCGCGGTTCCCAAGTTCAGCGCCATCATTGTCCCGCGCGCCAATTTCTCCGCCATCGAGTTCCCGCCAGCGGAAATCCGAAATCTGATTCGCCGCCGCGAAGCGCTTTGGCGAAGCGGGGAACTCTGCCCGCCCGCGCCGCACCCGCGGCCCATAGCAATCTCGGCACGTGTTACGGGGTCGCTGCTGCAGCTTCCCGCACCCGAGTGATTCGCTCTTGCGCCGACGCCAATACCTCAGCGTTGCTGATTTCGTTCAGGATTTGCGCGGCGAACTTCACGTTGCGCTTTTCTTCCAACCAATCTGCGAGTTGAACACGGAAGGTATCGGCGGCGTGGGCGTTCGGCGCGTTGGACATGAGCAAGCTGTAATTTTTCAGCACGCTGTTGGTCTCGTCGGTCTCGAAAAAGATGCGGCGCGCTGTTTCGAGCAATTCCAAACGATCCCGCGAACCGGGTTGTGGATCTGCCATGTCGAGGTTCGGCCAGAAGTACGCTTCGCAAATGCGCGCCGCAAGCCAGACATCCGCGCCTGCGGACTTCGCATGGTTGCAGGCTTCACGCGCCAGCTTCAGTCCCATGCGCCGCCGCGCCGGCACTGGTTCGGCGAGAAGGCGATCGGCTGTCGTTAATTGCTCGCCGACCAATCGATACAATAATTCATAGCTTCGCGCTTCAGCGATTTTCTGGCGCATCGCTCGAATGTAAGTGTCTTCCTGATGAGAAAGTTCCTCCTGTTTGCCGCCCGCGTCGCTGCGTGCGGTTTCCCATTGCCGTTCCGCTTCCTTAAGCTCGCGTTCGAGTGAAGCACGCTTGTCATCGCGTGAGCCGCGCTCTGATTCAGGGGCGGGCGATCCATTGTTGAGCGCCTGAAGTGAAGTGCGAAGTGCGGCGGCGCGCTGTTCCCAAGCGAGAGCGTTGCTGCGGAATACCGCGACATGTTTCGGCAACTCGAGATCGATCCCGGGAGTAAATTGCTTTTGCTGAGCTTTCCTGGCGAGGTATTTGAAAATCTGTGCTTTGGCATCGCTGGGGCCGTTGCTTTCCTTTTTCGTTTCTGCCTTTTCGCGACAGCCGGAAACAAGGACTGCCGACGCGCAGATCAATGGCGCCAACGCGCAAACCCATTTTCGATTCATAGCGATACGCTAAAAGCACCGGGGCGCCGCGCAAGTTCGGGAAACATTGAAATCATGCACGCCGGCAAATTTTACCATGCTGCCGAATTCAAATAATTCACTGCGGCTCGTCTTCGCCTTGTTCGGTCCAACTCCTACTTCCGCGCATGATGGGTCGAAGCGATCACATCATGTGAGGCTCTCGATGCGCTTTTTCAGCCCATGGAACAGAGGGCCGTGGCCGCGCTCGTTCTCTTCCTGGTGATGGTGCCAGCGCGCGGCGAGAATTTCTCCGCGACCGAGATAGCCGACGAGTTGCTTCGGATTTTCGCGAGAGACGACGGGTAGCCGTCCGATGTCGTGGTGCAACATCTTCCCGATCGCGTCGTGCAGCGGTTCGTCGGGATGAGTGACGATGAGTTCGGTAGTGGCGGCGTCCAGAACAGTTTCGTGGTTTTCGGGATCGTCTTGCTCGCGACGCATGACATCGCCGCGCGTCAGGATGCCGACGGGACGCTGCGCTTCATCGACAACGATCAATGCGTGACGCGCGGTGAGCACAGGATCGCCGTTGGCAATGCGAGCGGAGACCTCGCTCAGTGGTGTCGCTGCGGAAATCGTCGGCGGAGTTTTGTCCATGACATCGCCGACGCGATTGAGCTCAAAAAGATCAACGCTGTATTCGCGCGTGATGTGCTGGCCGCGGCGCGCGAGTTTCTCGGTGAGGATCGAACGCTTGAGCAGCAACACCGTGACGCACATCGCTGCGACGCAGCCGATTAACAGTGCCGGCAACACATTCAAGTCGTGCGTGAGTTCGAGCGTGAACACCATTCCAGTGAGCGGTGAACGCATCGTGCCGCCCATCATCGCGCCCATGCCGACCATCGCCCACAGGCCGGCATCGCCGCCGGGCAGCCATTGCCCGATGAGCGCGCCGAGTGCACCGCCGATGATGAGCAGCGGCGCGAGCACACCGCCGGAAGTTCCCGAGCCGAGCGCGATGGACCAGACGATCCCTTTCGTCAGCACCAATCCGAGCAGCGCCATGCCGAGAAGTTCGCCGCGCATCAGCGAGCCGATCGTTTCGTAACCCACGCCGAGCACGCGTGGATCAAAATAGCCGCCGATGCCTACAAACAGCGCGCCGATGGCGGGCCACCACATCCAATGGAAGGGAAGTTTGTGAAACGCATCTTCCACTCGATAGACGAACGCCGTAATCAATCCCGAACCGAGTCCCACGACGATGCCAATGATGAGCGCGTCGAGGAGCTGGCGCCCGCCGAGTTCCGCATGAGCGGCGACGGGGAAGATTGGGCCGGAGCCAAGCAATGGCTCGCGCACGACAGAAGCGACGATTGCCGCGATCGCCACTGGAATGAAACTGCGCGGCTTCCATTCGAACAAAAGCAATTCCACCGCGAGCAACACTGCCGCGACTGGCGTCGCGAACACCGCGGCCATTCCTCCCGCGGCGCCCGCGACGAGCAGCGCTTTTCGCTCGGCGGCAGAAAGATGAAAGAGTTGCGCCAACAACGATCCGAACGCGCCGCCGGTCATAATGATTGGGCCTTCCGCGCCGAACGGTCCGCCGGTGCCGATGGACACCGCAGAGGAAACGGGTTTGAGAATGGCGATCTTTGGATTGATGAGACTGCGCCCGAGAAGAATCGCTTCGAGCGCTTCCGGAATCCCGTGCCCGCGAATTTTTTCCGAACCGTAGCGCGCCATCAGCCCAATGATCAACGCGCCGACGACGGGAACCAGGATGACCCACAAGCCGAGATGATGTTGTTGCGGAAGCGCGGGCGCGGCGGAGAAGCGATGAAAGAAAGCGATGTTGGTGATCACCGCAATCAGCCACAGCAGTGCTTTGGCGACGAACGCGCTGATGATGCCGATGGGCACCGCTACGCCGGCCAAGAGCAACACACGTTTGTTTGTCCGAAAATCTCCCAGTGCATCTGCCGAGACTTCCCGTTCCGACTTTTGAATCGAGTTCAAGAGAACAAAATGAGTCGCGACGCGAACTCCTGCAAACGGTATTTGCGAGACTGCATTTGCGAAGGACTGCCTTTCCGGTTCTTTCAATCTCCGCCTTCGGATATACAGCCGTTAAAACGTGGCGGACTCTCCTTCTGTCCTGCGCACGTAAGGATGACGAGTTAATCAATAGCAACTGTCCCAATAATGAAGTTCCGCAAAACAATCTGGATCGTGGCGCTAATCGCCGGCGCCGGCGCAACGTATGGCGGCTGGCTGGCGTATCTCGCGTGGCGTGATCTCGTGACGCTCGACGTGCGGAACATGGACGTCCGCGAGGTCGTCCGAGAGATGGAACGGCAGACCTGGGAGAGCATTTCGGTCGATAAAGAGATCCAGGGCAAAGTCACTTTGAAGGCGCGGCGGATGCCCTTGCGCGACGCGCTGCAGATTGTCAGCGGACAAACATTCTCGCGACCGACTGTCATTTATCCGCTCTATTCGAACCGACCGTCGCTGGATGCGCTGAAGCAAGCACTGCGCGGCGAAGTCGATCCCGCGACGCACGGCTGGACCAATTTGCAGGCGCGCAATTTTGGCGGGCCGATGTTCGCGATGGGCGGCTTCGGAATGCCCGGACAAAATCAGCCGGTGAAATCCACAGTGTCCTTGAACATCGTGAGCAAAGATCTCGCGTTCGCCACGCTGGCATTGAATCGCTTTGCCCAAATGAGAGTTGTGCCAGAGGACGGCACGGCGGGAACAGTGAATCTGAGTCTGGACAACGCACCCGTGCGCAGGGCGGTCGCGCAATTGGCGAAAAGAGTCAGCCGCAAATGGACGACGCTCTATGCGTTGCAACAAGGTTTTGGACCGGGTGGTCCGCCGCCGGGCGGCGGTCGCGGTCCGGAGTTTGTCATGCGCAACGGGGACAATCAGCCGCGTTTCGGATTCGGCGGGCCGGAAGTGACGGATGAAAAACGCGAAGAGATGCGCAAGCAACGCGAAGCGGTTGAAGAAGAACTCAGGCAAGTGCTGCCCGCAGACGAGCGCCAAAAACTGGAAGCCGCGCAACAAGAACGCGAGAGGCAAATGCAGGAATTGGCGAACATGACGGACGAGGAGCGTCGCAATCGAATGATGCAAATGGGTGGCGGCGCGCGCGCGATCGATCAAATGAATCGCAATCGAATTCTTAACAGCACACCGGAGCAACGCGCGGAAATGAATCGTCGCATGGGCCAGATGCGTGGTCCTGGCGGTCCCGGTGGTGGAGGGCCAGCCGGAGGCGGTCGTCCTGGCGGATGAAGCAAACTAAATGGAACGCGTTTGAAATGAAAATTCACAACAACCACAGTCGAACACCACGCGCCGCGTTCACTTTGATTGAACTGCTCGTCGTCATCGCCATCATCGCGATTCTCGCGTCGTTGCTGCTGCCGGCATTGGCGAGTTCGAAAGAGAAAGCCAAAGGGATCACCTGTATCAACAACCTGAGGCAGCTCGGCATCGCAGTGCGAATGTGGGCGGACGAAAATGACGGAAAGCTCCCGCTCGCTGAGACGTTGCCTACAATGCCGAGCACGCCGCCGCTCCCGCGCATTTGCGATCTCCTCGCGCTGGAAGTGGGCTACAACACCAACGCGATGCCACAACAAGTTTCGGTCTTCCGTTGTCCCGACGACAAAGCGCAACGCTTTGAGCAGAATGGATCCAGTTACGAGTGGAACAATTGGTACGGTGGCCGCCCGGTGGACAATCCGCGGCACAGCAACAATCCGCTCAGTGACGCGTTCCTGATGTACGACTACGAAAACTTCCACGACAATGGCTTTGGGAAAAATGTCCTCTACGCGGACTTCCATGTCGCAAGCCTCAAGGCGAGTGCATCGGTTCAGGGCACGACAAATTAAAGAACGCCGTTCGTTTGAATTACTTTCTCCGCGCGACACGATTTTTGAAACGCTTGTCGTGCTCGCTCCGTCAAAACCCGAACAACAGCCAGACTCATTCAAACGGGGAACATCCGTCGTGCGTCGCCGAAAAAATTGGCGGCTTCACATTGCGGTTTGCGCATGTTGAGACAGAACCAAAGCCAGAACTCTGAACGATGAGCTTGATTTCCCAGGTCGGTATCGCGTTTCGTCCGCAGCTTCTGACTCCGTTGTCGTTTATGAAGATCCGTCGCCTCTATTTTGTTCTGATGCTCGCCACTGTGGGCATCAGTCACGCCGCCACTGTCGGCCCGGCCGGTTACACCAATGACTTTAGCGCGCAGCCTCCGGTGGAGGATTGGGCCACATCAACGCGTTCCGGCGCGCAGGGCGACACATACGACATGGACGCCGACGTGAACACGAACATCACGGCGGCCGTTGCGAATGTGCAGCCAGCCGCGAACACCGGCGATCCACCGAGTGCCACGTTGCGCGCGGTGTGGAGTTCCACCGGCCTTTATCTGCAAACGCGGCCGACGGGAAATAAGTACACGACCCTGATGGGAAAATTCGTGAACCACAGCGGAAGCAACGCGACTGAGATTGTTGTTTCCTACCGGCTGACGATTGCCGGCGCAGTCGTGGCGGAAGATCCGGGCAAAGGCACGCGCGTCTATTACAGCCAGACAGGAGCGACCAATACGTGGATCAACCTGCCGACGTTTAGCTCGGTCGCGACCAACAGCGGTTCGACAATTTATGCAACGAACATCCCGGTGAATTGGGCTGATGGAGATCCTTTCTACCTGCTGTTCGTCGATGACAACGCAGTTGCCGGCGGTGACGTCGCGAATGAATTCGATAATTTTTCGATGTTGATCACTGCGAGCAGCGCGGCCACGGCGAGCGGCCATCTGACTGCCCCTTCCAACAACGTCGTCATTTTGTCCGGCAATCCGATCATCACTGCCGCGACAGTCGCGAATGGAACTCCGCCTTACGTTGTCGAGTACCGGACCAACAGCGGCGTCGGCAATACTGTGTTCCAGTCCGCCGGCTCCACAACCACTGCGCCTTACAACGTGAATCTCGGCGGCTTCACTGCCGGCACTTACAACATTTATGCGCGGGTGACCGATCAAAACGGCGCCGGAAACACGGCGAACACGGAGACGAATACTTTTTACGTCGTGGACACGATCGCGCTCACACTCACCGCGCCGACGAATGGCGCTGTGTTCTACAACAACGTGGATGTCGTCGGTTCAGCTACGGTGGCAGGTGGAACGTCCCCCTACTCTGTTCAATTCTTTCTCGATGGCGCGAGCAATGGCACCGCGATCACCTCGGCGCCATACATCCAGCATTTCGGGACCCAGTACATCGGCGATCACGTGGTGAACGCGTTAGTGAAGGACGCGCGTGGGTGGGTCAGCAATTCCGTCGTCAACAGCTTCCACGTCGATGGCCCGCTCGGCGTCGCGATGACGCCGACGAACGGCGCATCAATTCTTTATGGTGCCCCGCTGATTCTGAATGCGTTTCCGATTGGCGGCGTTGCGCCATACACGACAACGTTCTTCACGAACGGACAAGCGGTCGGCTCCATCGGCTCGCCGTTCTCCACGAATGTCGGTGTTCTCCCGGTCGGAAGTTACACCTGTTACGTGCACGCAACTGACAGTTCGGTTCCGACGCCGCAGCAAAACAATTCCGGCGTCAGCGTGATCAGCGTCGCGCCCAATCCATTGATCGTGAGTCTCACGTTTCCGACTAACGGACAAACAGCGATCGCCGGCCAAACGTTCTCGCCTGCGGCCACAGTTTCAGTGGGAGCGCCGGTGACTGTGAGCAACGTGGAATTTTTCTTCGATGGCGCGTCGATGGGCGTGGACACCAACGCACCCTACTCTGTTTCAGGAATCGGTCCCGACGCGGGCAGTCACACCGTGTACGCTGTTGCCACCGACAGTCTCGGACGTACCAGCTTCACGACAACCAACCAGGTAACGTTCATCATCGATCCGTTGGCGAACAACAACTTCGCCAATCGCAATGTTCTTGGCACTCCAGCGAGCGTTATGGCCAACAACACAGGCGCGAATACAGAAGGCGGTGAGCCCAACCTTCAATTTGGAGGCGGGCAGCTCGTTACGTGGGGTGCAACCTTGTGGTGGAAATGGACTGCGCCCTTCGATGGAACTGTCACGATCGACACCTTTGGCAGTGCCATCAATACGGTGCTCAGCGTTTATCGCGGAACAGCGGTCAATAGTTTGAATCTCGTCGTCCGCAACGACAACGCGCCAGGCGCTGCGAACGTGAGTTTGGTTTCATTCACTGCTGTAGCCGGCACCGAATATCAGATTCAAGTGGGTGGCTTCGGCGGCGGCTTCGGCGGCGGACAACCGGCCCAAGGTCCGATTCGACTTAATCTCGCCATGCCCCCTGCCGTAGCGATTACAAATCCTGCCGTCGGCAGCAGTTTCCTCGTGGGCAGCAACTTCACTGTGGACGTGATCTCGACGCCGACAGCCGGCGCCGTGACGAACGTCAGTCTTTATCGCGGCGCGACTCTCCTCGGCAGTGCCGCGAGCCCTTCCTACAGCTTCGTTGTCAGTAATGCTCCCGCAGGCAGTAACGCGCTCTACGCCGTGGCCACGGACACGATCGGGCAGGTCGGCACATCAGCAGTTGTGCGCGTGCTGGTCGCGAACGTCGGTCTTACGATCACATCACCGCTCGATGACGCAGTTTTCCAAAACACAAATCCGATCGCCATCTCTGCTTTCACGGTGCTGCCCAGCGGCTCGATGGTGAGTGTGGACTTCTTCGTCGATGGCCAGTTCATCGGCACCGGCGGTACCGCGCCGTTCAGCGCAATCTGGAGCAATGCCATTGGCGGCGCGCATCGGCTGACGGCAACCGGACTTGATGATTCCGGAAACAGTTGGGTCGCCACACCGGTGAACTTCGGCGTGGCCAGCACTCTGGTCGCTTCGAATTCCGTGTGGAAGTATCTCGACAACGGAACGGACCAGGGAACGAATTGGATTGCCGTGGACTTCGATGATAGCGCGTGGCTCGGCGGCCCCGCGCCCTTGGGCTATGGCGATTCCAACGGTCGCCTTGTGCTGACGACCAATCAGTTCGGCCCTGACCAAAACAATAAATTTACCACGATCTATTACCGGCAATCTGTTGTCATCACGAACACCGGCAGTTTCACCAATCTGATTTTGGATATTCAACGCGATGACGGCGCAGTCGTGTATTTGAACGGCGCTGAAATCAGTCGCTTCAACATGCCCGCCGGCCCAGTCACCTTCGCAACATTCGCGGCAGCGAATGCCAATGACGACGGCGGCGCAACGTTCACGATCAATGTCAGTCCGTCGCGATTGGTTGAAGGCATAAATGTGTTCGCGGTCGAGCTTCACCAGGACGTGGGGAACAGCTCGGACATTTGGTTCGTGATGGATTTGCTCGGCGTGCCGATCATCAGTCACAACCAATCTCCGACTGTGGCGCTCACGAGTCCAGCGAATGGCGCGGGCTTCATTGCTCCTTTGAGCATTTCACTGGACGCGATGGCGTCCGATCCCGATGGCACCGTCACCAATGTCGAATTTTTCGTGGATGGCGTGAAGCTGGGTGAAGATGCCACGAGTGCTTATCATTTCGATTGGAACAATCCGACTGTCGGCCTCCACACCATTCAAGCCGTGGCCACGGACGATCAATCGGACAAGACGCGTTCAGCCGCTGTGAGCGTTTCTGTTTATGATTCCGCGGGCACTCCGCTCGTGCGCATCACCGCGCCAACGAACAACACCGTAGTGGAAGGTCCGACAAACATGCTCGTGAGTGCGGAAGCGACCGCGACGGACTCCGTCACAAACGTGCAGTTCTTCGCCAATGGATTTCCGATCGGCGATGACACCACCCTGCCCTACAGCGCTTTGTGGAATGCGCCGTTCGGCACGAATCAATTATTCGCCATTGTTTCAGGAGCGAATGGAAAGCACGGCACCTCCGCTGTCGTGACCGCCGTCATCACAATTCCGCCGACGAACACCGTTCCGCCGTACATCGTCACGCAGTCGCCGCTGCCGGATGCGATGATTACGAACCTGACGAATATCACGATTCTCTTTTCGGAGCGAGTGCACGGCGTGGACGCGAGCGACTTGCTCATCAATGGAGTTCCGGCGACTGGGCTGACAGGCAGTGGTTCCAATTATGTCTTCTCCTTCCCGCAACCGCCCTACGGCCCGGTGCACATCTCGTTCACCAACGATCACAACATTCTCGATTTTGGTTATCCCACGGACTTGCTCTTCAACGATTTCAGCACCAACGCGATGTGGGACTATGATTTGTTCGATCGCACTCCACCGCGAGTTGCCGCGCATGTGCCAGCATCGGGAACAACGGTCACAAATCTGACCGCCATTAGCGTGACATTCAGCGAAGACGTGACAGGCGTGGACGCTGCGGACCTGCTCGTCAACGGGACGCCGGCCTACAATCTCACGGGCAGCGGATCGAATTACGTCTTCAATGTTTTCCAACCGGATTCCGGCACGATTTCTATCACGTGGGCGACTAATCACGGGATTGCCGACATTGCCGTAGCGCCAAATGCCTTCGTGCGCACCGCGGCCGGCAACGCCTGGAACTTCACGCTCGATTCACGCACGGTGCTGATTCAATCGAACTCGGTTTGGAATTACTTCAAAGGACTGAGCGAAGCTTCGAACCCGACAGATGCCTGGCGTCAACCCTCGTTTGATAATTCATCGTGGTCGAATGGTCCCGCGCCATTTGTGTTCGGCGAGACTGCGTTCACCAATGCGCTGAATCCCGGAACGGACCTCGGCGACATGGCGAACAACGCCTACAGCAGCATTTATCTGCGCAAGCAATTCGTGCTGAACAGCCTGCACGGCATTACCAACCTCCTGATCAATCATCAGAGTGACGACGGATTCATCGCGTGGCTGAACGGCGTGGAGGTGTTGCGTTACAACATGCCGACGGGGCAAATCCCCTACAATGGCTCAGCGCTCAGCGCGGCAAATGAATCCGGCGGAAACTCCGGTGTGCCCTACATCGTGGTGTCGCTTCCCAATGCATTATCGGCCCTCGTCGCCGGCACAAACACATTTGCCGTCCATGCCTTCAACGTCGTCACCAATCCAGCGAGCAGCGACTTTGCATTTAACGCGCAGCTTTACACCTTCATCACCGATCTCACCGTGGTGCCGCCGCGTCTTGTGCAGGCGGATCCGGTACCGGGCGATGTCTTTGGCCTGACGAGCATCGTCGTTACCTTCAGCGAAAGCGTCACGAATGTGCACGCCAGTGATTTGCTGATCAACGGAGTGCCGGCTGCTTCGATGACGAGCGCAACGAACACGACTTACACCTTCAACTTCCCGCAACCGCCGTACGGCAGCGTCGTCGCAAGCTGGGTCACGAACCACGGCATCGTGGATTTTGATACGCCACCCAAACCGTTCGACTCGACAGTGGCGAATGCGACGTTGCGCTACACATTGGTGAATTCGAACGCGCCGGTGATCGCTTCGCAAGTTCCGACGGCCAGCGCGACGGTGACTGGTCTCACTTCCATCGCGATCACTTTCAGTGAACCAGTCGTCGGAGTAAATGCGAGTGACCTGCTCGTAAACGGCGCGGCTGCGGCTGGCGTTTCTGGCAGCGGATCGAATTACATTTTCACTTTCCCGCAGCCACCCTACGGCGTTGTCACGGTTCGATGGGCCACGAACCACGGCATTCAGGATTTGGAAGTGCCCGCGAACGATTTCGATTCGAGCCGACCAGGCCACACCTGGAGCTATTCACTGATCAATCCAGTGCCAACGGTCACGATGACAAGTCCCACCAACGAAGCCTACGTGCTCGCGCCGGCGAACGTGCCGTTGCGCGCGACGGCCACGGACAACGACGGAACAATCGTCTCGGTGGAGTTCTATGATTTTTACGAAGGTGAGACGCTTGGGATCGCGAGCAACGCTCCTTTCAACCTGACGTGGTCCAATGCGCAGGCGGGCAGTTACATCTTGCGCGCCATTGCGACGGACAACAGCGGACTCATGGCGACATCAGCGCCGATCATTCTCAACGTGGTAACGAGTCTGCCCGTGCTGCTCGTGCGCGGGCCTTATTTGCAATCCGGCTCAACAACCGGCGCAGTAGTACGCTGGCGCACGGACCAGATTTCGGATGCGATTGTGCGCTGGGGTTTTAACCCGACGAACCTGACGAATTTCGCAGTGCAAACCATTGTCACGAACGAACACATCGTTCAAGTGACGGGCCTGCAACCCGACACAAAATATTTTTACTCGATCGGCACGTCCGCGCGAACGATCGCCGGCGGCACGAATAGCACCGGATCGAATTACTGGTTCAAGACTAATCCGCCAATTGGCACGCAAGGGCCGACGCGCTTCTGGGTGTTGGGCGATCCGGGAACAGCGAACGCCAACCAGCGTGCGGTGCGCGACTCGTACTATAATTTTGTGGCCAACGGCGCCCGCCCCGCCGACTTCTGGCTCATGCTCGGCGACAACGCTTACAACTCCGGCCAGGACACGGAATATCAAAGTGCTGTGTTCGACATGTATCCCGAAACTTTGCGGAATTATTTTCTGTGGCCGGTCCTCGGCAATCACGAATCGGCTCAGTCCACCGACACCAGCTTCCGCTTTCCGTACCTCGACATTTTCTCGACGCCGCAGCACGGCGAAGCGGGCGGTCTTCCGTCCGGCAATCCGAAGTATTACTCGTTCGATTATGCAAACATTCACTTCGTCGCGCTGGACTCGATGACGAGCGGCCGCGAAACCAACAGTCCCATGGTGCTGTGGCTGCAAGACGATTTGGAAAGCACGACGCAGCAATGGACGATCGTTTACTTCCATCACTCGCTTTACACGAAGGGCACTCACGACTCCGACTCTGAAAGCGACTTGGTGCAAATGCGGCAGAACTTCAATCCCATCCTGGAAGCGCACGGTGTGGATTTGGTGCTCATGGGACACAGTCACGTGTACGAGCGCTCCTACTTGTTGGATGGCCACTATGGTCTTTCAAGCACGCTGACTCCGTCCATGAAGATTGACGCCGGCAATGGACGCGAAGACGGAACAGGCGCGTATCGCAAGAACGCGGAGAGCCGCGGCGTGGTTTACACGATCAATGGCAGCAGCGGCCAGGCATTGGGCGGTCCGCTCAACCATCCGGCGCATTACATTTCGCTGAACCTGCTCGGCTCGTCGATCATCGACGTGAACAGCAACCGGCTCGACGCGATTTTCCTCACCAGCACCGGAACAACCAACGACCATTACACTTTGCGCAAGCGCGGCGCCGCGCCCGAAATGCCGCTCAATGTCGCGGCGACGTACGTGTCCACAAACCAGATTCGCGTGACGTGGGCCGATCTCGCCACAAACGAGCTGGGCTACATCATTGAACGCGCGCTGGACTGCGTGAACTTCTCGAGGATTGCAACCAACAGCCCGAACACCACGCAGTTCCTCGACACTGGACTGCTGGCGAACACCACATATTGCTATCGCGTGCGCTCCTTCAACGCAGAGAACGAATCGCTTGCATCAAATGTAGCCAGCGGTTCGACCAGCGTGCCCCGTCCATCGCTCGCCGCCCGCGTCAGCGCGACAACCGGCGCGCGCTCACTGACGATTTCCGGCATGACTGGAATGGTTTACATGATCGAGAAGACGACGAACTTGTCGGACACTGCTTCCTGGCAGGCGTGGCAATCGTTGACGCTCTCAAACTTCTCGCAAGTGCTCGACGTCAGCTCCGGCACCAACACTCCGAAAATCTTCTATCGCACGAAGCAGTGATCGAGTGCGGAGTGTTGGAGTTCTGAAGCGTTCGCTCCTGACGAGAGAGTTGTACGGCCCACAGACTCACTTCAACGCGCATTGAATTTGCGCGACCGCTTCGTGTGTGGCTTTTCCGATCTGAATTTTGATCGGGACCGGAAGCTGTTGCGGCGCGGTTCCGCTCAGTCCCGCTTTCGTCAAACCGTCGCGCCATTCCGTGCCGTGCAATATCAGTTCGAACTCCATCAGCCCGCCATAAACGACACCGTACTGGCTGGCGTTTTTGATTTTGAATTCGCCGCCCGGTGAAGTCGCTTGTCCCCGGCGGTTCGGCATGAAAGGGATGTTCCGTCCCAAAAATTCAAACGTGACCGGCTGATTGAAAACGGAGAACGCTTCGAAAACAGTGACGACTCCCCCGATAGCGACTTGCGTGTTGCCAGCCGAGTCGAGATGCGCTTCCGCGTTTTTGATCTGCAAAGACTGCTTCGCAGCGGCAAGTCCAAAGAACGCAGGCCCGGCGGCGCGGCTCACGCCTGCGGAACCTTTGGGATGAATCGTCATTCGCGCGAACATTCCTTCCGTCATGTGATCGGAAACGTGACAATGAAAAAGCCACGAGCCGGGATTTTCCGCTGACATGTCGGCGACCTTCATCGATGCGGGCAGCAGTTCCACCACATCAGTGCGGCGGCGATTCTCTTCCGTCACTCGCAATCCATGCCAGTGGGCCGTGTGAAAGTCCTGTTCCGAGCCGAGGCCGAATAAATACCAGCGCACATGCTCGCCTTCGTTCATTTCCAGACCGGGCAAGTTGCCGAAGATATAGCCATTGATGCTGTGGCGCGCGCCCTGTTGCAAAAGCTCCTGCGTCTGCGTCCACGTTTTCGCAAACGCATTACTGCGACCAAGGCTGGCGTATTCCGCTGCTTCGCGTTCGGCTTCACCCAAACCGCTCTCGTCGAAAATCATGAACAGCGCGGCTTCCTCTCGATCGATGTCGCTCGGCGTGCCATCGGGCCGCGCGCGTTGCGGATCGGTGACAATGATGAAACCAATCAATCCGAAGTTTGCTTCTTCATCGCCGTTCACGTGACTGTGATAGAGCCAGGCTTTGGAACTGGGCTCGCTCGCCATCGGCCCGGATTCCGCGTCGAGATGCCACATGTAAGTAAACTTCGCTCCGGGTCCGATCGCTTTCCAGCACAGTGGGATCCGAAGCTTGGAATTCACGTGACTTGAAGTCGCGGC
>JADMIO011575599.1_pt1 | contig 52124 bp, 43 predicted proteins | sample 8958161 | NCBI WGS metagenome assembly JADMIO01 (sample SAMN16585339, study PRJNA669376) | soil metagenome | isolation source: Crop rotation soil | place: USA: Cullars Rotation, Alabama | collected 2011
CCTCCCCCGCCGCTCCCGAACCAGGACGCGCAGGTCCTTACGTTCTCCACCACCGGCACCTTCGTCCGCCAGCTGGGCAAGCCCGGGAACGTCGAGGGCCCCGAAGGTAAGACCACCGTCAGCCGCCCGGCTGGCTTCGCCGTGGACGCGGCCGCCAACGAGCTCTACATCGCCGACATGGGCAACCGCCGCATTCTGGTGGTGGACCTGGCCACGGGCGCCTACAAGCGCCACTGGGGCGCGTTCGGCGAAAAGCCCGCGGACATGGATCTGCCGATGTACGACCCGAACGGCACGTCGGCTCGCACGTTCCGCAGCGTCAGCTGCGTCGAGATCGCCAAGGACGGCATGGTCTACGTCTGCGACCGGCAGAACGACCGCATCCAGGTGTTCTCGAAGGACGGCAAGTTCGTGAAGGAGGGCTTCGTCGCGAAGACCACGCTCGGCGACGGCTCGGTGTGGGACGTGGCCCTCTCGGCCGACCCGCAGCAGACGTTCCTGTACGTCGCCGACGGCCAGAGCAAGAAGGTGTGGATCGTTCGCCGCGAGACACTCGAAACAGTCGGCAGCTTCGGCCAGGGCGGACGGCTCCCCGGCACTTTCTACGGCGTCGGCAGCATCGCGACCGATTCGCGCGGCAACGTCTACACGGGCGAAACGTTTGAGGGCAAGCGGATCCAGAAGTGGGTCTTCAAGGGCTACGGCGCGGCCCAGTAGGAACGAACGAGTTGTCTCTGCGTCTGCTTAGAGGAGAAAAGGTGATGAAACGGAACTTCATTGTTGGGGCGGTGCTCGTCGCACTGATTGGCGGCCTCAGCGTCGTGCGCGGTCTGATCGAGCGCGACGTGCTCGCGCAGGCCAAGAAGGCCGTGATGGTCCAGGTCCCGCGTTACGAAGTCGACCCCACGTTCCCCAAGCCGATGCCGAACGGTTGGTATCAGGGCATGACGATCGGCGCGGACATGGACTCCCAGGATCACCTCTGGGTGATCCATCGTCCGGGCCTCTCGGTGAGCGAGAACGCGGGCGAGCTGAAAACCGGCAGCTGCTGCTTCACGGCGCCGCCGATTCTCGAGTTCGACCAGCAGGGGAACCTGCTTCGCCATTTCGGCGGCCCGGGCCCCGGCTATGACTGGCCGAACAGCAACCACGGCATCAACATCGCGCTGAACGGCAACCTCTGGATCGGCGGCAACGGCGGCGGCAGCGGTGCGGTCAAGACCGACGGACAGATCCTCGAGTTCACGATGGACGGCAAGTTCGTGCGCGCCCTCGGCAAAAAGGCCGATCCGGACAGCAACGACACGACGCACTTCGGCGGCGTGGCGACGATGAGCTTCGACCGCGCGAACAACGAGGTGTACGTGGCCGACGGCTACTTCAACAAGCGCGTCGTGGTGCTCGACGGAACGACGGGCGCCATCAAGCGGTACTGGGGCGCCTACGGTGAGAAGCCGGACGATGTGGATCTTGGCCGCTACAATCCGGACGCGCCGCCCGCGAAGCAGTTCAGGACGCCGGTGCACTGCGCGGCGTATTCACCGGTTGCACAGCTCGTCTATGTCTGCGACCGCGGCAACGACCGCATCCAGGTGTTCACGCGCGAAGGCAAGTTCGTGAAGGAGAAGCCGGTCGAACCGAAGACTCTCGGCACGGGCTCCACTTACGAGATCATCTTCTCGAAGGACCCGCAGCAGAAGTACCTCTTCCTGTCCGACGGCGCGAACATGAAGATCTGGATCATGGATCGCGACTCGCTCGAAACCCTGACCAGCTTCGGCACCGGCGGGAAGTATCCGGGTCAGTTCTATGCGATCCACAGCATCGTGATGGACTCGAAGAGCAACCTGTATACGACCGAGACGTTCGACGGCCGACGCATTCAGCGGTTCATGTACAAGGGCATGCAGAGCATCGCGAAAGGCACCGATCAGGGCACGGTGTGGCCGAAGCTGCCGGCCAACCAGAGCCGATAACCGCCAGTTATCTGCCGCCGGTCCGGCGCACTCGAGCGCTCGACCGGCGGCATCTCCCACCTGAGCCCCGTTGCTCGATGCAATGCAGATTCAGCTGAGAAACAGATGTGTGGGAGGCACGAACTCGCCCCACTAGGAGGCCTATGAAGAGAGAGTTTGCGAAACGCCTCGTGTTGATGACCGCGATTGCCGCCACAACGAGCATCGGTCTGCTCGCGCAGGGCGGCGGTGCACCGGGAGGCGGCCGCGGCGGCGGAGCAGGCGCCCCGCCGGCCCCGCCGTTTACGTTGACCAGCACGGCATTCAAGGACAGCACGCCGATCCCCGCCAAGTTTGGCTGCTCCGCTCAGCCGAGCCCCGTCTCGCCCGCTCTCCAATGGACCAACGTGCCGCAGGGGACGGTCAGCTTCGCCCTAATCCTTCACGATATGGAGCCGCGCCCGCAGCGGGGCTTCACCGACAACCTGCACTGGATGATCTGGAACATTCCTCCCAACGCGACTTCGCTCCCCGAGGGCATCCCCGCGATAGCGGATCTTCCGGACGGCACCAAACAGTTCACGCGCACGCAGGGCGCGAACCCCGGCACTGCCATCGGCTACGGCGCTCCATGCCCGCCGATGAACGTGCCGCTGCCGCACCACTACGTCTTCGATCTCTTCGCGCTTGATCAGATGCTTCCGCTCGCGCCGAATACGCCCAGGGCCCAGGTCGAAGCCGCCATCAACGGGCACATCATCGGGCACGCCGTGCTCGTGGGTCTCTTCAACCGCTGAAATCGGGAGAGTAGAAAATGCTTCGAAGGACAGGTATTTCCTCGCGGTGGCTGGCGCTCCTGGCCATCGTCGTGCCGATTGCGATGGTCGGCACGCTCAAGGGGCAGTCCGCCAACACGGCGAACAAGTACGTCACGACCGGCGGCGAATGGCGCACGTACGGCGGCGACCTCGCCAGCACGCGCTACTCACCGCTCGATCAGATCAACGCCAGCAACTTCAACAAGCTCGAAGTGGCGTGGCGCTTCAAGACCGACAACCTCGGTGAGCGTCCGGAGTTCAACCTGCAGTCCACGCCGCTCGTCGCAAACGGCGTCCTCTACTCCACCGGCGGCACGCGCCGCGCCGTGGTCGCACTGAACGCAGCGACGGGCGAGCTCAAGTGGATGTACAGCCTCGACGAGGGCAAGCGCGGCGACGATGCGCCCCGCAAGCTGTCGGGTCGCGGCCTCGCCTACTGGACTGACGGCCGCCAGGAGCGAATCGTCTACGTCACCCCCGGCTACCAGATGATCGCGCTCGACGCGAAGACCGGACGCCCGGTCCCGACCTTCGGCAAGGCGGGCATCGTCGATCTGAAGACCGAAGACGACCAGGAGATGGACCTGGTGACCGGCAGCGTCGGCTACCACGCCGCGCCGATTATCGCGGGCAACACCATCATCATGGGAGCCGCGCACCTCTCAGGCGGCGTGCCGGTCAGCAAGACGAACGTCAAAGGCTACGTTCGCGGATACGACGCGGTCACCGGCAAGCGCCTGTGGATTTTCCACACGATTCCGCGGCCCGGTGAATTCGGCAACGACACGTGGCTGAACGACTCGTGGTCGTACACGGGCAACACGGGCGCGTGGGGCCAGATGACGGTCGACGAAGAGCTCGGCATGGTCTACGTGCCGGTCGAAATGCCGACGGGCGACTACTACGGCGGCGAGCGTCCCGGCAACGGCCTCTTCGGCGAGAGCCTGGTGGCGCTCGACCTCAAGACGGGCCAGCGCAAGTGGCACTATCAGCTCGTGCACCACGGCGTGTGGGACTACGACCTGCCGTGCGCGCCAATCCTCGCGAACGTCACCGTGAACGGCCAGCAGAGGAAGGTCGTCGCGCAGCCGACCAAGCAGGCGTGGCTCTACGTATTCGACCGCACGAACGGGCAGCCGATCTGGCCGATGGAAGAGCGGCCGGTTCCGCAGTCCGACGTGCCGGGCGAAAAGCTCAGCCCGACACAGCCGTTCGTCACGAAGCCGCCGGCGTACGAGCGCCAGGGCGTGACAGTGGACGATTTGATCGATTTCACGCCGGAGCTCCGCGCACAGGCCGTCGAAGCGATCAAGCGCTACAAGATCGGCCCGATCTTCTCGGCGCCGGTCGTCAGCAAGTGGGAAGGCCCGCTCGCGCTCATCTCGGTGCCAGCCGAAAGCGGCGGCACGGTGTGGGAAGGCGGCTCGCTGGATCCCGAGACGGGCATCGTCTACGTCTTCTCGAAGGCGGGGATCAGCCTCCACGGGCTGTCGCACGACCCGACGAAGTCTGACATGCAGTTCATCCGTCAGCTTGCGACGAACCCGAACGCCACTCCGGGCGGCGGGCGTGGCGGCGGGGGCGGTGGCGGCGGCGAAGAAGGCGGCGGTCGCGGGCTGAATATTTCGGGCCTGCCGCTCCTCAAACCGCCGTACGGGCGCATCAGCGCGATCGACCTGAACAAGGGCGACATCGTGTGGCAGGTGGCGCACGGCGACACGCCGGACAACGTGAAGAACAATCCGGCGCTGAAAGGCCTGAACATCCCGCGAACCGGGCGTCCCGGCAACATTTCGACGCTCGTCACCAAGACGCTGCTCATCGCGGGCGAGGGCGGCGTGGCGACGCAACCTGATGGCCGTCGCGGCGCTTTGCTCCGTGCGTACGACAAGGCCACAGGCAAGGACGCCGGTCAGGTGTACATCCCGGCGCCGCAGTCGGGCGGCCCGATGACCTACATGCTGGGCGGCAAACAGTACATCGTCATTGCCATCAGCGGCGGGACCTACACGGGCGAGCTCGTCGCTTTCCGCCTTCCGAACAGCTAGTCGCAGTCAGTCCCGGGAGGGTGCGGTCATCGCACCCTCCCGGGGATTCCGCCCGCCCCTTCTCCACTTCCCCGCTCCTCAGGCTCGTTCGTCAACCTCACCGCGACAGGTTGCGAGAGCTTCCCAGCTAATGAAGGAGCTTCTCTGGGCGTCGCGTCGTGTTTGCATGCGAGCGGCGCGCATATCCCAGGCGCTCGCAGGCAGGGCCTTTCATTAACTACTGCTAACATCGGCGCTGATTTGACGATCGCTGGCTGGCGCGGCTTGCCCGCGAATTTGGATAGCCGCGCAGTTTGGGCAGCCTTCTCCTTAGAGACAAGTTAAGACGAGTGTGATCACGGAGGCGGTGGGGGTCCTGGGGACCGGTGATGCGATCAACGAGAGGAATCGAGCCTTGCCAGCAGCCTGGTGACGCGCGGTACTTGGTCATGCGACGCACCGGTCTCTGCCTGTTGCTTGTGCTGATGTCGGTGTTGGTCGTTCGGGCTCAGCAAGACGCGACGGCCCCTGCGGCGATTGCGCCCAAGCTCGACACACCGCAGGTGCGAGCGATCGTGGCGACGTTCCAGCCGGGAACGTCGGTCATCACGGCGAACGGGCACCCGACCAACCGCGTCCTCGTTTACCTGGATAACGGATCGATGGCGTACATGGAGAACGGCCGAACGACCACGATCGATTTCCAGCGCGGGGACGTCCGGTGGCGCGGCGCAAGCGGACCATACACCTCCAGGAATACGAGCGACCATCCGATTCGTATCCTTGAAGTGGACCTGAAGCGATCGCCTGCCGGGCCGGCGCCTAAATCCGCGCTCGACGTGATCGCCGTAGACCCGAAGCATTTCAAGGTTCAGTTCGAGAACGACGCGGTGCGTGTGCTCCGCGTGCACTACGATCCGCACGACAAGAGCGAGAACCACGAACACGTCCTGAACCGCGTGATCCTGTACCTGAATGATTCGGTCGTCGGGAACATGGACGAAGTCCGCGCCGCGCCTCCCCGGATCCACGTCGAGGAGAACGACTCCGACCGGCCCGCCGACGCGATCGCTATCGAGCTGAAATAGCGCTGGGACTGCCGTCTGATGAAGCCGTCCGGCCACGGTCCTGTGGCATGATGTCGCCTCGGTTCGACCGGACAAGCAGGACGACTCAAATTGGACTGATTTGCGAAGTGATGGCTTTGGAACCACCTGTCTGACTATTCGGTGGTTTGTCGAGGACGCTGTCCTCATCAGGGAGACAAAGCGATGAAGAAGCTTGCGTTGACTCTTGTCGTCGGCGCCGTCCTGACGCTGAGTGCCGCAGAGGCGCAGACCGGAACGAGCATCCTGTTCATTGGAAACAGCTTCACGTTTGCTGCCAACTCACCCGTCCGGTTCTACCGGGCCGATACCGTCACCGACCTCAATAGCGAAGGTCAGGGTGGCGTGCCCGCGCTGTTCAAGTCCTTCACTCAGCAGGCAGGACTCGACTACAACGTGTTCCTCGAAACCCGCGGCGGCACAGGCCTGGACTTTCATCTCAAGGAAAAGCTTGGGGTCATCGGCAGACGGGGATGGGACACCGTGGTCATGCACGGCTTCAGCACTCTTGATGCCGACAAGCCGCGCGATTCTGCGAAGCTCATTGCCACGAGCAAGCAGATGGCGGACTTTCTCCGGTCGAAGAATCCGAAAGTCCAGTTGTACCTGATGGCGACGTGGTCGCGCGCCGACCAGACGTATCCGGCGAACGGCGCCTGGGCCGGACAGCCGATTGACGCGATGGCCCGTGACGTGCGCGTCGCCTATGACAAGGCCGCGAACGGCGCGGGCATCAAGGCCGTCATCCCAGTCGGGGAGGCATGGACGAGGGCGATACAAACCGGCGTGGCCGACCCGAACCCGTACGACGGAATCGAGGCAGGCAAGCTGAATCTCTGGACGTACGACAGCTATCACGCCAGCGCACACGGATACTATCTCGAGGCGCTCGTCATCTTCGGCAGTCTGACCGGACGGGATCCACGCTCGCTTGGCGACAACGAATGTTCCGGCTACGAATTGGGCCTGTCTCGGCCCCAAGTCAAGGCGCTGCAGCAAGTCGCATTCGACCAGCTCGCGACGAGTACGGCTGTCACACCGGCGCCGCTGGTGCTGCCGGCGGCAGTGAACCCGGAACGCTGCGTTCAGGGACGCTGACGTTTCCGGCAAGGCAGCCGAGCCGAAGCGTCAAGCATTCCAATCAGTGAGCGGAGAGGGCGGTCCCTATGAACAAGTACGGTGCGGAGTGTGTCGGAACGTTCTGGCTGGTTCTTGGCGGATGCGGAAGCGCGGTGTTGGCTGCGGCATTTCCGAACGTCGGAATCGGTCTTCTGGGTGTTTCACTCGCCTTCGGCCTGACCGTTCTCACTATGGCGTACGCGATTGGGCACATATCGGGCTGTCACCTCAATCCGGCAGTGTCAGTGGGACTTTGGGCCGGTGGACGTTTCCCAGCCAGCCAGCTCGCACCTTACGTCGTCGCGCAACTGGTCGGCGCCGTCCTCGGCGGCGGCGTCCTATATCTCATAGCCAGCGGCAAAGCGGGCTTTGATGTGTCCGCTGGCTTCGCGTCGAACGGCTATGGGGCCCATTCACCCGGCGGCTACTCGTTGCAGGCCGCCCTGATTACCGAAGTCGTGATGACGATGATGTTCCTGCTGGTCATCCTTGGCGCCACTGACAAGCGCGCACCGCAGGGCTTCGCGCCGCTGGCGATTGGCTTGGGTCTGACGCTGATTCATCTGATCAGCATCCCGGTGACGAATACGTCCGTGAATCCCGCGCGAAGCACCGGCGTCGCGTTGTTTGCCGGCGATTGGGCGCTCGCGCAGCTCTGGTTGTTCTGGGTGGCGCCCATCGCCGGCGCTCTGCTTGGCGCGGTTGTCTATCGGTTCATCGCCTGGGGACCGGATCATGCGGCAAAGTAGCGAATGTCCGCGAAACAGCTCGCCGCGGTCGTCCTGACGATCGCAGTGGCGCCCGCCGTCGGGAGCGCCCAGTCCTCGGTCGATGGCCCGCGGGCTTCGCCGAAGAGTGCCGGACTGCTGACGCGCGGACCCGACGGGCACCTCCTGATTGCAAGCGCGGCACGCATCGGCCACGAAGCAGGCCTAGCCGACAAGATCGGTTCCTTCTTCGTCGGCCTTGGTTTCGGCGCACCTGGCTATAACAGCGCGGCGGTGTGCCTCGTCCGCTTGAACGCGCGCGGGACTCTCGATCCCGCTTTCGGGAAGAACGGCTCAGTCCTCGCGCCGCTGCTCCCGCTCAAGAATCGCGACAGCGCAGCTGTCACCGCGGTGCTCGAGGACGCGGCGGGCCGCGCCATCGTCGTCGGCTGGCGCACGACGTCTACCTTGATGGATGCGAATTTTCCGGTCATCGTCGCGGCCCGCTTCACCGGCTCGGGCGCGCTGGATCCGAGCTTTGGCGAACGGGGCTTCGTCACGACCCGAATCGATCAGGCCGACGTCACGCAGGCCTTCGCGGCCGCACTCGACGGCGAGGGCCGCCTTCTCGTCGCTGGATACAACGGAGGCCGCTCGCGAGACAGCCGCCGCTCGTTCGACGACTGGCCCATTCGCGCCATCCTGCTGCGCTATACCGCCGCCGGCGTGTTGGACACCTCGTTCGGAGCGGGTGGCGTTGCGTCACACGTCCTCGTTCCCAGTCGACCAAACGGAAGCGCCGGACGGGATTTTCTTTTTTATGACTACGGCCACACCAAGAGTGCCGGACTGATTCTCGATCGTCAGGGACGTGCGGTGATCGCCGCGAGCGGCGGCGATGGACCGGTTGTGCTGATGCGCTTCACCCGGGAAGGAATCCTGGATTCCAGTTTCGGGAGCGCGGGCATGGCACAGACCTCCTTGGGACAACGCTCTGGCCTCTCGACGCTGATGTGGGATCTCGAGGGACATTTGCTGGCGGCGGGTACGAGCGACGGCAGCGGTGTGCTGCTGCGCTACTCGGCCGACGGCGTCCTGGACACCACCTTCGGCGATGGCGGGACCAGAAGGTTTCCGATCGGCGAAGGCGCGAGAATTTCTGCAGCGCTGCAGGAAGAGGATGGTCACCTCCTGGTCGCCGCATCGGGAAACAACAGCGTGCAGCTCGCGCGCTTCGACAAGGATGGGCGACCGGACCCGAGTTTCGGATCGAACGGAGTGATCAGCACGGTCATTGACAGGACCGTGGCGACGACGGCAGGCTTGACCCTCGACGAACAGGGTTCGCCTGTCGTGACGGTCGTCAGCGACAATGGGATTTTTGTCGTGCGCCACAATCGCGGCGGACCGGTCGAGACGAGTTTCCAGGCCGTCCCCAACGCACGTCCCTGACAGCGCAACGATTCGAGGGAAAACGCCATGAAACGCGTGACTATTTCGACAGCGGTGTTGTCGGCGTTAACGCTCGTCGTTGTGGTCAGTCATTCCTCGATAGAGATGACGATTGCGTCCGCGCAGGCACGTCCTCCAGCCACCCCGACGGTGCCCAAGTTCAGGGTGGATCCGGCCTGGCCGAAGATTCCAAACAACTGGCAGCTCGGACAGGTCGCCAGCGTCTCGATTGATGCCGGGGACAACGTCTGGGTGTTGCAGCGGCCTGGGACGCTGAGCGCGGAGGAGAAACCGCGAGCCGCGCCTCCCCTGCTGGAATTCGACGCCGCTGGCAACTTCCTTCAGGCCTGGGGCGGACCTGGTCAAGGATACGACTGGCCGAATTCCGAGCACGGCGTGTACGTCGATCCGAAAGGATTCATCTGGATCGGCGGCAATGGCGACAAGGATAACCAGATCCTGAAGTTCACCAAGGCCGGCAAGTTCGTCATGCAGATCGGGCGTGCCGGACAGAGCAAAGGCAACGCCGACACGGAGAACCTGAACCAACCCGCGGACACGTTCGTGTTCGCGAGGACCAACGAGCTCTTCGTTGCGGACGGCTATGGCAACCGGCGCGTGATCGTGTTCGATGCCGACACTGGGAAGTTCAAGCGGATGTGGGGGGCTTTCGGCAACGTGCCGACGGACACTCCGCCCAACCCGGCGAATCCTGACGCGGACCCGCAAGGCGCGTCACAGTTCGTTCAACCCGTGCACGCCGCCCGTGTCTCGAACGACGGGCTCGTCTACGTGTCGGATCGAGGCGGAAAGCGGGTGCAGGTGTTCACGATTGACGGCAAGTACGTGTCGCAGGTCTTCATCGGCCGCGAATGCAAGGCGCCTGACTGCGGCAACGGCACGACCGCCGCCAGCACGGCGTTCTCTCCCGATTCGGAGCAACGATTTCTCTACGTCGGCAACCGAAGCCAGGCGAAGGTGATGGTGTTTGAGCGCAAGACGCTTCAACTCCTCGATTCATTCGGGCAATGGGGCTCGGCACCTGGTGACTTCGGCACGCTTCATCACATGGCCGCCGATTCGAAAGGAAATCTCTACGTCACGGAAGTAACGCCCCTGAAGCCGGAAAACAGGCGGATCCAGAAGTTCATGCTGATGACGCCGGCGAGATAACCGCCCGGATTGTCTGGAGCGTGGAAAGCGGACACTTTCCCTGAGGTCAACATGAGCAAAGTCGTCGTTATCACTGGAGCGAGCGCGGGCATCGGCGCCGCCACCGCGGAGCTTCTCTCACAGCAAGGCATGCACGTCGGCTTGATGGCTCGGCGCGAGGACGCGCTAAACGAGGTCGCCGCACGGTGCGGGAGTAATGCACTTCCGGTGGTTGCTGATGCCGCCGAGCGCTCCGATGTACTGCGAGTGGTCGACGCGGTTCTGGAACGCTTTGGATCGATCGACGTCTGGATTAACAACGTCGGCCAGGGCATCTCGCGACTGCCATCGCAATTGACGGACGAGGACATCGACGAGGTCGTGCGCGTCAACATCAAGACCGCTCTGTACGGCATGCAGGCGGTGCTGCCTCACTTCAAGGCGCGCGGCCAGGGCCATGTCATCAATGTCTCGTCGATGCTGGGTCGCATTCCCTTTGCCACCATTCGATCGGCTTATTGCGGCGCGAAGCACTTCCTCAACGCGCTCACGGCAACGTTTCGCGATGAAGTCCAGCAAACGCACCCGGATATTCAATTCAGTGTCGTCTCGCCGCCGGTGGTGCGAACTGATTTTGGGCTCAACGCCCGGCACGGCGGGCCGGACTCGCGCACACTGCCGAACTCCCAGAGTGCCGAGCAGGTGGCTGCCGTGCTCGCCGACGTGATCCGCACTCGGCAGCCGGACGTGTACACGATGCCCGGCGCCCAACAGCGGATCGCGAGCTACTACGCATCGCTCGGCGTCGACAGTCCCGCCGGAGGCATGTAAGGGCTGCAGGCCATTCGCGAAGCCCTGAAACGCCCTGCGAAATAGAAAAGGCCGTCCGATCCCAAAGGACCGGACGGCCTGAACTGACCACCAGGGAAAGATCGCGCCTACTTCACCGTGACCTTGATCTCCTGGAACGTATTCAGCTGACGATCGGACGCACGCGCGCGAAGCACGTATTCGCCCGGCGCCGTGAAGGTCACGGTCGTCGTCGCCTTCGTGTCGCGGACGGGCGAGGGCCCGAACGTCGCTGCCGCCGGACCGCGCCAGACGATCCAGACAAGCGTCGGACCCGCCGGCGGCGCGCCGCCGCGGCCACGACCCCCACCGCCACGGCCAGTTGCAACAGCCGGAACGTTGACAGGAGCCTGATCCAGATCGCTCTTGAGGATTTCAGGCTGCTCCTGACCGACCGCAGCCTTACGCGGCGGCTGCGGCTTGGGCAGCCCATCGTCAGTCACTGTCGCGTTGATCGTCAGCGTCGCGGGCAAGGAGACCGTCGTCGGGGCCTGGTCGATGGTCAGCGTCGGCGGCTGGTTCTTCGGTCCGGTACCCGAGTCACGTCCGTCCGCGACTGGATCGATTTCCCATTCGGGCTGGAGCCATCCGTAGGCCTTGTTGGTCTTGCCGTTGGCCGTGACCGTCCAGATCAATTCCTGCTTCTGTCCCCAGGTCTTCGGAATGTTCACGTGGAACGCTTCGCGATTCGTGCGCTTGTAGAAGAACGTCGGCTGGCCGCGATCGGCAGGGCCGGGCTCGAACATGTTGTTCGCGCCCACGGGGACCGCGATCTGCTCCACCCAGTTGCGATTGAGATAGCCGAAATGCATGTCGTAGGAGCCGTCCGGACGCCGCGACCAGCCTTCGAAAATCGGCTGAACATCCTGGCCCTTGAGAAACTTGTAGTCGTTCTGAATCTCGACGGGCTGCTGCGACTGCGCGTGCAGGCCCTGCCACGCCCCCACCGTCAGGACGACCGCCGCCGCGGCCGCACACCACTGCTTGAGAGAAGACATAAAGACTTTTCGCTTTCCTATGCTTAAGAAATTCACTCGGGCCTCACACGCAGCGAAGCGGCGCTCGGTGTGCATCACAGAGCGCCGCCGCGCGTGGGAGTCGACTGTTGTTGTTACCGGGTTACTGCTGCTGTTGCTGTTGTTGTTGTTGCGTGGTGCGCTGACGCTTCTCGTTCCGTTCCGCGACCGCCGCCTTGTATTCCTCGTCGGTCATGTCGTACCAGCCGATCCACGCAAAACCCATCTCGTCGATGGTGCGCTGTCCGCCGCCGACCCAGTTCTTCGGATCCGGGTTGTACTTATTGGACGCGCTGTTGTCGTGGTAGCTGATGACGTGCAGGATCGTCCCGGCGGGCACGAGCGGCGCCGAGTCGTCGGTGTAGTTGTAGGTGAGGTGCCAGTTGTAGTTGAAGTTGGCGCAGTTCACCATCTCGGTCGACGCGCTCGAGCCTGACGTCGGGTAGATGAGCTCGAGGCACTGACGCTTGCCGCGGATGTGCATGTGCGGCTGGAACGCGATGATGCGCGCGGCCTTGTGGAGCACCGTGTAGCCGTCGATGCGCGCGATGGCGCCCGCCGGAATATCGAACTCGGTCGTCGACTGCGAGAGCTGCTGCGACCAGCGAATGTGCTTCGGCACGTAGCCCTTCGGGTAGAGCTCGATCCCGACTTCGATGAGAGCCTGCGTCTCCTCGCCAATCGAATGCAGGTGGTAGCTGACCATTGCCTTCTTGCCAGCCTGGATCAGGACGCCCGTTTCGGGCGGATAGACCTCGGCGTTCTTGCCCGACGCGTATTCGACGAGGAACTGGCCGCCGTCCACGCCGGTGCTGTCGTCGCCGTTCACGTCCTGCGCAGCGGGATCGTCAACCGCGAACGTCAGCGCGTGATGAACCACCTTGCGCGATGCGGCGTTGCCCGAGCGGCTCTGGATCGCCTTGATGTAGCGATCCGAGTCGATGGGAATGTCGGCGTAGAGGTTGCCGAAGAGGTCCGGGCCCGCTGCGGGCACGAGCTTCGCCGGGAACTTCACGATGACGTCGGGCTTGATCTGCCAGCCCGATCCCTCGGCGAACACGCGAGCCGGCGGCATGTCAGCCGGGTTGCCTCGCGGGGCACCGGCGTCCACCCACTTTGCAAGCGTCGCAATCTCCTCGTCGCTCAGCGACGGGTTGTCCTTGAACTCCTGGATGCCAATGGTGCGGTCGATATGAAACGGCGGCATCTCGTAGTTGGTCGTCCGCTGCTTGATCGCGCGGGCCCATGGACGGACGTCCTCGTAGGTGACGAGAGACATCGGCGCCATTTCACCGGGACGATGGCACGTCTGGCAGGAACGCTGGAGAATCGGGGCAACGTCCTTCGTGAACGTTACCTGCGACGTCGCCGTCTGACCGTAGGCCGTGGCTCCGCCCGCCAGGACGGCGCCGGCAACGAACACCAGCATCCCCATCCGAGCGCACACACTGCTCATCCTCATACACCCTCCACTCCGAGACACGACGCCGAATAAGAAAGCGGGAAAGCTCCCGGGGCCAGGTGGATCCGGACGGCTCCGGGTTCGTACTGGGAAGAATTGCTTCCGTCAATTATACGCCACTTGGTCGCTTCGCGTTTAGCGGACCGACCTCGAGAATTGGACGATTTAGTGATGTGGGACCTGGCGTTCTAGCTCTTCACGAGTTCCTTCCGAAGCGTCACCAAATTGACCAAATCTCCAGCTCTCTAAGTCTCCAGATCTCCAGATCTCCAGATCTCCAGATCTCCAGAATCATCCAATTCCGGCGAGCAGATCCCTCACCTCCGCGTCCGTCGTTTGCTCGAAGTCTTCGCACCAGAGCCCTACCGCACGGAACAGTTCAGGGATGTACAGGCACACGACGGCGTCCGCAAGCCGACCCAGGCGGCTGCAAGCATCGGCCGACCCGACTGGTGCGGCAATGACCAGGCGCGCCGGCTCCTGCAGCCGCAGCGCCCGCGCAGCCGCCTCCATCGTCGATCCGGTCGCGAGGCCATCGTCGATCAGGATGACCGTGCGGTTTCGCGCATTGATCGGCGGTCTCCCGCCGCGGTAGAGGATGTCCCTGCGGTCGAGCTCCAGGCGCTCGCGGACCGCCACCTGCTCGACGAGCTTGGGCGGAATCGCCAGGTCGTGAATCAGCTGACGATCAAGGACCTCTATGCCGCCCGCCGCAACGGCACCCATCGCGAGCTCATCGTGGCCGGGGACGCCGAGCTTGCGGACGAGAAACACGTCGAGCGGCGCTTCCAATGCCTGCGCGACCTCATACGCCACAGGCACGCCACCGCGCGGCAGGCCGAGGACGAGGACGTCAGAGCGATTGGCGTAGTCGGTCAGCTTCGCGGCGAGCTGTCGTCCGGCGTCGGCGCGATCAGGGAAGAGCATCTGAGGCCGGCTCACCAGACTCGATGGTTACCGCAGCGGAGGGAGATTGAAGCGAAACCACGTTTTCCCCTGCTCCAATTCCACGGTGCCGGCGAGCCCTTCAGGCACCTGGGCGCCCTGGATGAAAACATCCAGAACGATGCTCGCGACATCGGGCGGCGAGGCTGGCGCGCGAGATCGCAGGGTCTTGCCATATTGGGTCGCGAAGAAATCCTTGGGCTCACTGACGATCACGAGCGGAGAGGACGGATCGTTCGAGCTCGGGTCCGTGATGCGGTTGTAGAGGGCGGTACCCAGAGTGACGCGCACGTCTCCGATCAGCGATGGCGGCGGGGCGCCCGGCCGGCTCTCGATGAAAAATGCGAAGTGAAATCCATCGCCTCTCCAGACGGGCGGATCCTGCTGGAGGGCCGCATGGAACGCGTCGCGATACTCCTGGAACGAGAGTCGCTTGGCGTCGAGAAGCGTGACCTTGACGTCGTTCCTGGTGAGCGAAGAGCCGACGCCAAACGTGGTGATTTGGAGCGCCGTGACGAACGCGACGATGAAAGCGAAACAGCCGGACATTACCTGCGCATCCGGACCCGTCAGAACCGCAACAGTCGGGTGAACTTGACGGTGAACCCGCGGGACTGGAGATCGGTCTCGCCGATCGGACGTGTGTCGCGGCCTTCGGTGTAGACGACGAACAGATCGCTGCCGGGCGTGTACTCCCAGCGGAAGCGGATGTTCGCGCCGAAGGTGCTGCTGCTCGAGTTGTATTGCATGAGCGCCGCGAGGAACATCCGCGGCGTGATCGCGACGGTGGTGCGGTTGCTGATCACGCGCGCGACGAAGTTCCCCTCGGGAAGATCGACCCAATTGAGCGAGAGCCGGGGCTCCAGCACGAGGTGGGAGCTGACGCCAATCCGTCCGGTGTAGCCCGCTTCAGTCTTGTCGCCGCTGTAGAAGGTGCCCTTCGCGACGGTCAGCGTGCCGGTGAGCTGACGTTGCGGTCCGAGCTGGTAGTTCAGGCGTGCTTCGCCAAAGTTGTAGTCGCCCACTGGCAAGAGAACGTTCGACGCGATCTGGAACGGCTTCGCAAGGACATCCTCGGTGTGGAGGTAGTTCAGGTCCCAGTTGTCGCCGTTCTCCATGTTGCCGCGGAGCGTGCCGAGCACGAGCCGTGTCTGCAGCGCGCCGGCGCCGCTCTCGAAGTTGTCGACGCTGGCCTCGACGCCGATCTTGCGAACGCCGGGAATGTTCCTCGGCCGAGGACTGAAGCGCGCGAACGCGTAGTTGCGGACGAAGTCCTGTCGCTTGAGGAAACCGACCTCCGGGTTGAACGCCCCGCCGACCTTCAACCGCGTGCCTTCGAGGCCGTAGCGATCCGCGGCGTAGCGGAACTGGCCAAGGTAACTTTCCGCGTCGCCCGGCGCTCCATCCTTCTGCGTGCGCGCGTAGTACCCGTTCACCTGGACGTTCTGATAGAACTGCATCGCGGCATCGAGGCCTTCGAGCTGACTCGCCGTGCCTCCGCTGGGCGCGCGCGCGGTCCCGAGGACGCCGATGCTGCTTCGGCGCAGGATGTCGCGCTTCACGCGGACCACGGTGAAATTCGTGGCCGGCGTGCCCGCGAGGCTTGAATCGCCGGTCTCGATGTTGAGCAGGCCGACGGTGTATTTCCCTGCCCTCCCCGTCAGCCGTCCACCGCCGCGAATCGGCACCGCCTGACCGTTGTCGAGGCCGATCCGGCGGCTGAAGAACATGACCGGCGTTTCACCAGGGCCGCCCTGCGCCTGCGCGTTGACGCCGCCAAACGCGAAGATCGTCTGCCCTTCCAGGAAGAACTCGCGCTTCTCGGGGAAGAACAGGTTGAAGCGGGTCAGGTTCACCTGCGTGTCGTCCGCTTCCGCCTGGGCGAAGTCCGTGTTGTAGGTGAGATCGGCCGTGAGCCCGCGCGTAACGCCGTACTTCGCATCCACGCCTACGTCACCGGTCGCGTCATTCGAAATCGCCGGCGTGGCAACGCGGTTGGTCGTCACGCCGGTGACGATGTAAGGCTTCACGTCCAGGCTGCGCAAACCTGTCGGCGCCTGAATCCCGACGAGCGTCGCTGCCGACGAGTACTTGAACAGCGCCTGGCCGGCGTAAGACGCAGGCATGCGCGTGAGGTACGAGAGCTCATTCTTGCCTCGCAGCACGCGCTGCAGAATCAGTCCCCACACCTGATCGCGATCGCCCGTATAGCGCAGGGACTTGAACGGTATCTGCAGCTCGGTCGTCCACCCTTGGTCGAAGCGCTGGCTCTTTACGTTCCAGACCGAGTTGTAGTCGTAGTTGACGTTGCGTTCGTCGCTGACCGCGCCGTCGCGCACGCCGCCGAGCGCGTTGGTCTGGAAGAACACGCCGCCGCGGCCGTCGTGAAAGGTGTCGATCGAGATCCCGACGTTGTCGTTCCACCAGATGTTGATGTCGTCGCGCCGCATTTCGTTCGCGACGATCCGCTGGCCTTCGCTCACCCAGCACCGGAGCGCGAAGTAGACGTTCTGATCGTCGAAGAACACCCAGGCTTCGGTCTTCTCGGTTGCCGGCTCGCCTTCGTGCGGTTCCTGCTGAATGAATTCGGAAGTGGACGGAACGCTGGCGTAGACGGGCTCATCGAGTCTGCCGTCGAGCTTGAGGGGTTCGGTCAGCCGGACCGCATGCACCGTCCGGGTGCTTACGGATGCCGTCTGGGCGGAGACAGGACTGGCCACGGCCACCGCCGCGCACACGACGCACCCGAAAACACGCGGAATTGACATCGCAACACTGTACTCACGAACACCGGAGCGATCCAGACGGTCTGAGCGATCAGGAATTGGCACGAACGATCCAAAAAATCAGACTTTGGCCCTCAGACGTGGTCACAATTCCGCAAACTCGAGTTTTCCGCGGCCTCATCGTCACGTGGGCCACATAAGATTTCGAGGTTCCGACGCCCGTGGGGGGTCGTTCGGAAAGAAGCTCTTTTACTCAGCGAAGGAGGGTGCTTCCGATGATTTCGAAGGCCAGGTTGGTTGCGATTGCCGCGGCGGCAATCGTCGGCTTCAGTGCCGTTCCTGCGTCAGCGCAGTCCTACACGCTTATCGCGACGCTGACCGGCGCCGGCGAACAAACCACAAGCGCGACCGCAACCACGCCCCCGATCAACACGGCTGCGTTCGGCGATGCCACCATCATCGTGGATCTCGGCGCCCGCACGGTGACCTACACCGTTCGCGTGTTCAACCTCCCGAGTGGCGTGAGCGCCAGCCACATTCATGTCGGCGCGGCAGGCACGCCGGGCCCGGTGGTCGTCAACTTCGCGCCGCCGCTCACGGCGTCCAACGATTTCGGCTTCAGCGGCGTCGTCAAGGACACGGAGTTCGTGCTTCGCCCCGATCAGGGCATCCGGAGCGCGGATGACATGTTCCAGGCGATTCTTGGCGGGAACTCGTACGTCAACGTTCACTCGCAAGTGAACCCGGGCGGAGAGATTCGCGGTCAGCTGACGCTGAAACCGTAGTTGCATTTCGAGATTTGGAGATTTGGAGATTTGGAGATGTGAAGATTTGAAGGATTGATCGCGAGATCGCCTTCAGCTCTGAAAATCCTCCAGATCTCCAGATCTCCAGATCTCCAGATTCACGTTCCTACTTCGGGTCCGCAACAAATCTGTAACCAACTCCCCTGACCGACTGCAGATGGCGCGGTGCACTCGGCTCGTCCTCGATATAGCGGCGCAATCGCACGATGAAGTTGTCGATCGCGCGGGTGTCGGTATCCTCACGCACGCCCCAGACATTTTCGAGAATGGCCTTCCGTGACACGGCCATGCCTTCGTGCTGCACGAAGTAGCGCAGGAGCGCCGCTTCCATCAAGGTCAGCGTCATCCGCTTGCCGCTCGCCTGGATCTCGAGCTGCTGGAAGTCGATGCTCTTATCCCTGAAGGTGTATCGCTCCTCTGCCGAAGGCTCCGGCGCGGCTTCCATGCGAATCCACTCGTGACGCCGGAGAAGGCCGCGAACGCGCGACAGCAGGATTGGGAGCTCGAACGGCTTGGTCAGGTAGTCGTCGGCGCCCGCGTCGAACCCGCGCAGCACGTCTTCTGAACGTCCGCGCGCCGTCAGCATCAGCACTGGCACGAAGCGGCGGGCCCGCCGCAGCGCCGACACGACTTCGAAGCCGTCGATCCCCGGGAGCATGAGATCCAGGACGACAAGATCACAGCGCGTTCCCTCCGCGAGCAAACGCCGGAGCGCCTCTTCTCCGTTGTCCACGACATCCACTTCGTGCTGCTCCGCTTCCAGATTGAAGCGGAGGCCGTCTGCGAGATGCTGCTCGTCTTCGACGACCAGAATCCGGCTCATTGAGACGACACCACCGGGAGTTGAACCGTGAAAGTGCTCCCCTGTCCCAGACCGGCGCTTTCGGCGAACACCTTGCCGCCCCACCGGGCGACCGTGGCTCTCACGATGTAGAGGCCCAGTCCGGTGCCCTTGAACCGCGTGCTGCTGGCTCCCGGAATCCGGTAGAAGCGCTTGAAAATTCGCTTCCGCTCGGACGGCGACATGCCGACGCCGCGATCCTGCACCCGCAGCGTAACGCTTCTGTCCGTCGTCTGCTCGAGCTCGACGGTCACGTGCACGTCGTTGCCCGAGTACTTGATCGCGTTGTCGAGCAGGTTCGAGACGACCGCGCGCATCTCCTCCTCGTCCGCCATCACGAGCGGATGCGCATCGGCAAGCGGCGTCTCCCGGAACGTCAGGGCTTCGGGCGCGAGGTGGTAGCGCGTCCTCGCGAGCTCGAGGCCCTGCTGAACGACGGTCGAGACATCGACGGGCGTCCGGTGCGGGCGGACCCTGGCGCGCAGCTGCCCTGCTCGCAAGACCTGCTCAATGGTACCGAGCAGCCGATCGTTGTCCTCGATCATCGCGCGATAGAACTCGAGGCGCTTCGGTTCGTCCACCTGGCGATTCAGAAGCGTCTGGAGGTAGAGCTTCGTCGACGCCACGGGCGTCTTCAGTTCGTGCGTGACCGCGTTGATGAATGCTTCGTGCTGTTCGTTGCGGCGGACTTCGCGGATCAGGAAGATGGTGTTGAGCACGACGCCCGTCACGATGAGGGGAAAGACCAGGATGCCGACGAGCAGCAGGCCGGCCTGCCGCCAGTTGACGATGATCCAGCTGATATTGAGGGCGACGACGCCGGCGACGAGGCCGACACCGAGGATGCCGAAGGCGATCGTTTTCCGGCGGTTGCCAGAAACGCGCATGCCTTCAGGATAGAACGAACCGGGCTACGCGGCGACTTCCTCTTCCGTCTGGGCGATCTTCGCGACTTTCACGTCCCAGACGACGCCGAGCCATGCCAGCAGCTTCAGCTCGAGCCACGTGGGATCGAACTCGTACCACGCGAGCCCATGACGCGCAGACACGGGGTGCGCGTGATGGTTGTTGTGCCAGCCTTCGCCGAAGGTCAGAAGCGCAACCCACCATGAGTTCTTGGAGTCGTCCCGGGTCGCGAAACGGCGGCTGCCCCACATGTGCGTTGCCGAGTTCACGAGCCACGTCGAATGGAGGCCGACCACGACGCGCAGGAAGATGGCCCAGTTGACCATCCCCCAGCCGCCGACGGCGAGCAGCGCGAAGCCGATGACGGTCAGCGGCACCCAGTGATACGTGGTGAGCCAGCGATAGAACGGATCGTCGCCGAGGTCCGGGGCGTAGCGCGACATCCGGACCGTGTCGTTGTGCTGCGACTCGCCAAAGAGGATCCATCCGAGATGCGCCCAGAACCCGCTGACACGCGGCGAGTGTGGGTCCTCAGGTTTGTCGGAGTGCTGATGATGAACCCGGTGGGTCGCCACCCAGAAAATAGGGCCGCCTTCAAGCGTGAGGGTCCCACAGATGGCGAGGAAATATTCGAACAGCTTGGAGGTCTTGAATCCCCGGTGGGTGTGCAGCCGGTGGTAGCCCATGCTGATCCCGAGGCCGACCGCCACCCAATAGAGCACCAGCGCCACAGTGAGGTTCGTCCAGCTGAAGCTCCAGAAGGCAGCCAGCGCCTGGACATGGAACCAGATGAGGACGATGGCGGTCACCCAGCTGACAGTGCTATATCGGGACTCGCTCGAACTCGATGCGGCGCTCGGCATCCACGCTCCTTATTTGCAGGGGGAACCCTGATAAGGTACCGAACCTTGAGCGTGGCCACTGTAAGACTTACGTAATACTTGCAGACCGCCCCCGAAGGTGGACGAAAAGGCGGGGCCGAGGAGGCCGAGTTCAGTCGCGCCGATCGACGGCATCCGCGAGCAGCCTCAAGTACTCGGCTCTCGGCACGTCGACCGCGCCGAGCGACACCAGGTGTTCGGTGCTCCACTGCACATCGAGGAGGCGCATTCCGCTCTCACGCATCCGGTCCACGAGCGCCATCAACGCAACCTTGGACGCGTCGCGCTGGACGTGGAACATCGACTCGCCGGCGAAGAATCCCCGATACGAACGCCGTAGAGCCCCCCCGCCAGCGTCCCATCGCGATCGAAGGCCTCCACGCTGTGCGCCCAACCGAGCTCGTGCAGTTTTGTGTACGCTGCGATGAAGTCTTCGGTGATCCACCCACGCTCCCGCAACGGATTGGCACAACCGCGCAGCACGCGCTCGAACGCGGTGTCCAGCCTGACGTCAAAGCGCCGGGCGCTCCGGCGCATCGAGCGCGTCACGCGGAGCGAGTCGAGCGGAAGGACACCTCTCGGATCGGGCGACCACCATCCGAGAAGGTTTTCGGACACCGACATCGGGAACAGTCCGCGTCGATAGGCACTGATCAGCGTCTCCGGGGCGAGGTCCGCGCCAACCGCTATCAGATCCTCTGCCGGCCACCGCGACGCCGAGGGAAACGCCCACGCGCTGTCGCCGAGCGGGCGCGACGGATCGGTCCAGGACGGCACAGGCAATTAGGCGATCCGCTGGTCCAGGCAGTCAACGGCCCGGCACGGAACACGGCGGCGAGCGTACACGATTGCGAAACGGCTGGCCAGGCACCCCCTTCGAACGGCTGGGCCCGCTGCGGACCCTGACAAAGTCAACGCTTGTATTTCCTAATAGTTTGAGGTCAAACTAATTGGCGTCGGGCATCTGATGCACCAGCACTGGCCGTGCTGGCAGCAGCCACGCTCCGGGTGGAACCGAACGCTCCGGGCCTGCCGCCGCCAGATCCTGCCGGCCCCTGCCGCCCTCGATGCCCGGGCGTCGATGTCCAGGGCGCGTCGAGTCGATTCCGCCGGCTGCAAGTTCGTGGGCAGTCAGCCGGCACATCGGACTTCGGCGACCCGAAGGGCACGGGCGATGCGTCGGTGGCGGCCACACACCCCGTCACTGTTCCGCATCTGCCCGTGCCTGGACACCGTGAAGCCGTCGCCCCGGTCACGTGCCAGGGTGACTTCTCGGAATGGAGGCTCACATGAGGAATTCGTCGCCGGGAAGGCGAGCCTGGCGGGCCGCAGCCGTCGGAGCGGCGGCCCTGGCACTGGCGCTGAGCGTGGGAGGAGCCGCGACGCTCGCACGCAGTGCGGCGGAACCCGCCCAGGTGACGTTCAACAAGGACGTCGCGCCGATCTTGTACCGCTCCTGTGTCAAGTGCCATCGTCCGGGGGACATCGCCCCCATGTCGCTCCTCAGCTACGCCGAAGCGAGACCGTGGGCACGAGCGATGAAGGAACGCGTCTCAAAGCGCGAAATGCCGCCGTGGTTCCTCGATCGCACGATCGGCATCCAGCAGTACAAGAATGACCCCTCACTCTCTGAGCAGGAGATTGCGACCATCGTCAAATGGGTGGACGAAGGCGCACCGCAGGGCACCGCGGCGGACCTGCCTCCAGCGCCCAAGAGCGACAGCCTCGACGAGTGGGCGATCGGAAAACCCGACCTGATCATCAACTACCCGACCTTCCACATGCCGGCAACGGGTCCGGATCAGTACGGGACGCTCGAGATTCCGTTCGGCACCACGGAAGACAGGTACATCAAAGCCATTCAGAGCCGACCGGTCGACGAGCCGTCACGCCGGGTGATCCACCATGCCTTGTCCTACGCGGTCGAACCCGAGGCGGAGACGGTCATGGGCGGGGACGATGGGGGCGGCAGCGGTCTGTTCCTGGTCGAATACGCGTCGGGAAAGAACGCGACGTTCTACCCCGACGACGTCGGTGTTCTCCTGCCGAGGGGCCGGGTCGCTCAGGCCAGTTATCACTTCCATTCGATTGGCGAGGCCGTCGACACGAAGCTGGAGCTCGGCATCGTCTTCTATCCGAAGGGCTACGTTCCGAAGCACGTGCAGTGGTCGAAGCAGCTCGGGCAGCAGGGGGCACCGGATCTCGACATCCCGGCAAACTCGATTGTCCGACGGGACGGCTACACGAGGCTGAACTCGGCGGCGCGCATCATCGCGTGGCAGCCGCATATGCACATCAGAGGCAAATACCAGTGCCTTGAAATGATCTATCCCGGCGAACCGGTCAAGACTGAAACCGTCACGTGTGCCAACTGGAATTACAACTGGCACACGATCTACAACTACGCTGACGACGTCACGCCGATTGTGCCGGCTGGAACGCTCCTGCACGTCATCAGCTGGTATGACAATACCAACTCGAATCGCTTCAACCCGGATCCGAACAATTGGGTCGGTGCCGGAACAGGGCGGACGATTGACGAGATGGGGTTCTCGTGGATCGGTTGGTACGATCTGACTGATGCGGAGTATAAGCAGGCGCTTGCGGACCGGCAGGCCAGGCGCCGAGCCGTCACCAGTCAGCAGCAGTAGGTGGAAGAAACAGAAGTGCAGGACACGGCCTGAGCCGTGACCCTGCACTTCTACTGCCGTGCGGCGGAACGTGCGTTACTGCTTGTTGACGAGCGTGATCTTGACCCAGCCAGTCGCCGACGAGGTCTGGACCTGGATGTAGCCGTTCTTGTCCTCGCCCACGACAACCATTTCCTCGCCGCGCGGTAGCGACGCCAGCACCTTGCCCGCATCGTCAGGCGTCGCCATCAGCTTGACGCCGGCGATCTTCGGACCGAGCACGTCGCCCTCGTTGAACACGGCGCCCGCCTTGCGCGCGCCGCCGCCCGCCGCTTCTTCCTTCAGCGTGCCGACGTTGCGCTGCAGACTCGGGTCGCCCCGGACGACATCAACGACCTTGTTGTAATTGTCCATGAAGGCCGCCGCGATGATCTTGCCTTCATTGGTGTTGCCGTAGCCGCCACCCGCCGCGCCCGCACCGCCGCCGAAGAGGCCCGCGCCGAGGCGCATGTCAGCCTTCTTGGTGCTGCCCTCGGCCGCCGCGACCTGGACGCCGCTTCGCGCATCAGCCACAAGCAGCGTCGTCTGCGCTTCCTTGAACTTCAGACCACCCGCGATGAGTCCGCCCGTCCGGCCGCCGAACGCGCCGAGCGCGCCGCCGATGCCGCCCGCGTTCCCTTCCGAGAAGACGACTTGCGGGGTCATGATGAAGTCAGCCGCCACCATCTGGCCGCCGCCGATGTTCGAGCCGGAACGCATCTGACCGCCGCCGGCGAGATCCCGCTCCTGCTGCATGTTGCGGAGGCCCTGGCCGCGCTCGACGACGATGAAGCAGTTGGACTGCTGGATCATCATGCGAATGAGGCTGACGGGCGACTGCAGGTTGTAGCGCGAGAGCGCCATCATGTATTCGCTCTGCGGCTCGACGACGGCCATCGCGCCCATTGGCTTCTCGCAGTGCTCGATGCCGCTGTCGGTCTTGCTGCCGTCGGTCCCGGCGGAGCCCTTCACCGCGCTTCCGCCCTGGCCCTGTTTGGCTTTAGTAAGACCCCCCAGCTGCGCGAAGGCTGGCGACGCAGCGAGAGCCAGCGAAGCCGCGCAAATCAGCGCGCGCCGGGCTGAATGACTGAACATAGCGATTCCTCCAGAAAGGGCTGTCCCAAGAAAGGCTAAAGGTTGGATCTTTTTACCACGAAACCACGAGCTTGACTGAGGGAAGTATCGGCAAATTGCCCCTGTAAAGTCAGCGTGATACGCGCTTTACTCAAAGCTCTACCGTGGACGCTTCTGCGCGCCTTTTCCCCGTATAATGCCCACGCTTTCAGCACCGGGACGGCCCGGTTGCCTTTGCTGCCGTCTTCGGATGTCACTTGAATGGAGCCGTAAATGCGAACCCTCTTTCGTTCGACACCAGCCCTTCTGATACTCGCCGGCTCGATTGCCGTGGCGCCCTCCGGCCATGCGCAGGCACCAGCCGGGGCACCCGCAGCCCCGCCCATGTCCGCGGGGATGACGCCGATTGAGTCGAGCGCCGAAGCGCGCTTCCAGCTCGATCTGGTCGTGCCGACGGCCGCGATCACGGCGATGCTCCCGCCTGGCTTCACCCTGAACGTCTCGACGACGGGCGCGGCCAAGGACTGCAACCTGCGGTTGATCTTCATCGACCGCATGACGATCAACGCGCCTGACGGGAAGCCGATGGGCAAAGGATCGAGCCGGATGGCAATGCTCGCCGCGCCGGTCAAAGATCCCAACGGCGTCGTGAGTCAGGTGATTGTCGGCGGCCTGGTGGACGATCCGGCGGACGCTCCCGGACCGTTCGGCAACTTCATCTACGCGCCGACGCACAACGTGATGCGCTCCAGCTCGAACGCATCGGGCACGGTGATCGACTCGCACGACTGGGTGCTCGAAGCCCCGAGCGGCGAACATCTCGAGCTGCACATCAAGTACGAGCACGGGATCGCGAACCGCGGCAATGCAGGCGAAACGCGCTACGTTTCGGGAAAGGACCCGAAGATCGTCATCGTGTCGCGCGACGAGCGCGTGATGGACATCGTGCGGAACCCGACGACGAACCCGCCGGACAAGGTGAAGGAGTTCTCCTTCAAGGTATCGGGGGGAAGCTACTCGAAGATTTTTGACGGGACGACCAAGGTGGTCAGCTGGGACAACAACATCTGGCTGAATCGGACCCTCTTCAAGTAGAGCCCGCAGAACGTCAGGTCCGGCGCGCGGGCGCGCGCCGGACCATTCAAACCTTTCTGCTACGTATTTCGACCTGCCCGGCCTACCCGACCTGCCCGGCCTAGTTCACCACGAAGCAGTAGATCAGGCCCGCGCCGCCGGTGGCGACGAGGTTCGCCTGTCCGCAGCCGCGGCTCGGATGCGCGGAGTTCCACGATCCGTTGCCGCCGCCCTGCTTGTCGAAGTGACCCAGCTGCGCAACACCGGTTGCTGATGTGCTCGTCCAGTTGCCGCAGGTGTGATCCGCGGTATCCGTGTAGGCACGGCCGTCGGGCGTTGATCCGGTGAGGATGTCGTGCTGGTTTGGCGTGTCGCCGACACCGTTGACGAGCGTGTTCTTCTCGCTGAGCGAGAGCTGCTTGCCGAGGGCGTTGCCCATGCGCGCCTGCTCGATGGTGTCGCCGTGCAGGTCGCCCAGATCCTTCGCGACCATCTGGCCGCGCGCGTTGTACCAGGGACCCTTGCCGATGCGATCGCGTGCGTTGACCGCACCCGCGCCCTGCGTGCTCAGGTAGGCGTGCCAGGTGACGCCGCCGCGGCCTGCCGCCGTCGCCAGCGCCTGGCAGTGTGCGTCAGCGCCCGCGAGCCCGCCGAGATTCGCGCCGTCGCCCTTGCCGACGCTCGACACGAAGAACGACATCGGCTGCTGCGGCGCCTGCTGTTGCTGCGCGAAGACCGAGTAGGTGGCCGGCAGGAGCACGGCGACCATCGCACCCAACATCACTCGTTTGCGATTCATCTCTTTCTTTCCCTTCTGCCCTTGCGGGCGTTACGAGCGGAGAAACTGACGCGGCCAGCGGCGCCGCGTGCCGAACATAAAGACTTCGTAAGCAAAAGAACCGGCCTATCGTAGCGCAAACACGCCGACGGCTCAGCGCTGATAGGACTCGGCCCGGGAAGCGGGCGAGAGCGGCACGACGTAGCGGCCAGGCTCGCTCCGGAAACGTTCCTGCAGATCGCGCAGGCTGCTCGCCCCGCCGTAGCTGATCGATGAACAGAGGTGCTTCAGCATCTCCTGGATGACCGACCGCACCGATCCGCGCGCCGGAACGCTCACTTCAAGACCCTCCGCGCCGAGCGCCTCAACCTCGTTCTCGTCCGCCTCCTCGAGGTCCAGACGATCCTTGACGGCCGACAGGGACGCCATGCCCCGAAACACCTTGAACGGCACCTGCACCACTTTCTGAGACTCGGGCATGAGCACGGACTTCAGCACCGTCTCGCCGGGCGTTTCCTCGGTGCCCGCGAACGCGCTTCCCACCATCACCGAATCGCCGCCGAACAGCAGGGCCTGGGCAACAGCGCCGTGGCGCTTGACGCCGCCGTCGGCAATGATCGGCACGCGGTCGCCGACGCCGAGCTTCGCCAGCACGAGCGCTTCGACCTGCGGCACGCCGAAGTTCGTCGTCAACCTCGTCGTGCAGCCTCCGCCCGGACCGATGCCCACCTTGATGCCGTTGACGCCGCGCTCGAGCAGAAAACGCGCGCCCTCTTCGGTCGCCACATTGCCGGCGACGAGTTCCACGGCGCCGAACTTCGCGCGAAGCTGCGCGATCGCGCGGTCCATGACCATCGAATGCCCGTGGGCGATGTCGATGACCAGCGCATCCGCACCCGCTTTCAGCACTTCCGCCGCGCGTTCCAGGTAATCGCCGGTCGCACCAACCGCGGCCGCGACCCGAAGGCGCCCGCGCGCGTCACGTGTCGCGAAGGGATGACGCTTGTGGTTCACCACGTCCTTCGCGGTCACGAGACCCAGGACCGTCCCGTCTTTGTTCACGAGCGGCAGCTTCTTGATCTTCCTGGTCGTCATCACGGCTTCAGCGTCCGCCAGGGTGATGAGACCGGTATGCACGACGAGCTGCGCGCGCGGCGTCATCCGTTCCGACACGGTCGCGTCGCCGCTCACGAACCGGACGTCTCGCTCGGTCAGCAGGCCCTTGAGGCGCTGCGTCGAGTCAACCACCGCCAGCGTGCCGACGCCGGTGCGCTTCATCATCCGCACGGCATCCGACACACGGCGATCCTCGCCAATCGAGTGCGGGTCGAGGATCACGCCATGCTGCTTGCGTTTGACAGCGGATACTTCGACGACCTGCGGCGAGATGTCGCCCGCGCGGAACCCGCGATCGATGACGCCGATGCCGCCCTCTTCCGCGAGCACGATCGCCATGGCCGATCGCGTGATCGTGTCCATGTTGGCCGACACGATCGGCCTGGCAATTGTCAGGTGCTCCGAGAAGCGGGCGCTCAAATCGATCGCGTCGGGATCGCGGCTGGGCACGACGCCCAGCTGTGGAACGAAGAGGAAATCGTCGAACGTGCGGCCGCGAACGAGATCGATCAGACTCATAGCTGAGGTGGAGACATCCGATCTTAGCCCGGACCTGAACGATCGGCACGCGCTATACTGCAAGGGATGCCTCGCCTCGTGCTTGTTGCGCTCGTGGCGATCGGCGCGATCGCCGGCGTGAGGATCGATGCGCTCCAGTCCGCGAGCGAGTCGCAGGCAAATGCTCGAGGCGCCACCCCCTTCGACGCCGCGCAAACCCAGTTCTTCAACGGACAATACGACTCGGCCGCCGAGGCTGCACTGGCCATCGTCGAGGCGGACCCGACGAACATCGAAGGATACGAGCTGAGATCGACCGCGTTGCTCTTCGAAATCCGGCGCGCGGTCGGCAACGCGCCCGATAAGGACCGTGCGTTCAAGCAGTGCACGTACTGCCCGAAGGTCATGGCCGACTTCCAGCAGGACACAACGAAGGGCCAGGAGCAGGCGCGCACGCGTCTCAAGTCCGATCCGAAAGACGTCTCCGCCCTTTTTCTTCTGGGCAAGCTGGATCTGAACCACGTTTGGCTCCATCTCGGCACCCTTGGCCACCGAACGGGCTGGAACGAGTACTGGGAAGCGCGACATTCGCTCGATACGGTGCTCGAACGCAATCCCACCCATGTCCGCGCGCGCGTTGCCCGCGCCTGGATCGACTACATCGTCGACACCAAGATGTCCTGGGGCACGCGGTGGGTGCTGGGCGGCGGCAACAAGAAGCGCGCGCTCGTCGTCATGCGTGATGCCGCGCAGGGCGGCGGCGGCTTCTTCACGAACGCTGAAGCGCGCTTTGCGCTCTGGGATGTGCACGTCCGGGAGCGGAACTACCCCGAGGCGCTGGCGATGGCGCGCGGGCTTGCGGTTGACTTCCCCGCCAACGTCGACCTCGAGCGGTTCATCGAGAAGTACAGCCAGACGCGGTAGTACACTTCCTTAGTCGCCCGATCCATTTCGTCTCTCGGATCCACGGGCGCGCCACGGCGCCAATGAGCGATCGCCTTCTGACGTCGAGTCCTGCTGATCTCGCCGACTACGCTGCCACGTCCTCGATCGACGAGCTCCGCCGGACCGAGTACGCCCGTCTCGACGAGCAGGATCACGTGTACCTCGATTACACGGGCGCCGGGCTGTTCGCCGAGTCGCAGGTTCGCGAGCACCTCGAGCTGATTCGTGCGCGTATTCTCGGCAATCCCCACTCCGCGAGCCCGAGTTCGTCCGCGTCCACGACCCTCGTGGAGGGCGCACGGCACGCGATCCTGAAGTTCTTCAACGCCGGCGACGACTACACGGCGATCTTCACGGCAAACGCAACAGGCGGCATCAAGCACGTGGCCGAGTGCTACCCCTTCCAACCCGGCGGACGGCTGCTGCTGACTGCGGACAATCACAACTCGATCAACGGCATTCGCGAGTTTGCGGTGGCGAAGGGCGCCTCGGTGGACTACGTGCCGCTGACGGTTCCGGAGCTTCGGATCGACAACGTCGCGCTCGCGACCTTGCTGGAGCGGGACCATTCGTCGCCTCCGGGCCTTTTCGCCTATCCCGCGCAGTCGAACTTCTCCGGCGTCAAGCACCCGCTCGAACTCGTTGAAGCCGCGCACGCGCGCGGCTGGGATGTGCTGCTCGACGCCGCAGCGTTCGTTCCCACCAACCGGCTCGATCTCTCGTCGGTCAAGCCGGATTTCGTGCCGGTGTCCTTCTACAAGATGTGCGGCTACCCCACGGGAGTCGGTTGCCTGCTCGTGCGGAATGCGGCGCTGCATCGGCTGCATCGGCCCTGGTTCGCAGGCGGCACCGTCAACTTCGCGAGTGTCCTGGGGCGCGCCTACGCCCTGGCGCCTGGTGAGGCAGGCTTCGAGGACGGCACGCTCAACTTCCTCAGCATTCCCGCGGTGGAAATCGGCTTACGTCATCTCGAGCGCGTCGGGCTCGACACGATTCGCGCGCGGGTCGGCTGTCTTGCGGAATGGTTGATCTTCCGCCTCCTCGACCTGCGTCACGCGAATGGCCGCCACGTCATCCGCATCTACGGGCCAACGTCGATGGCGATGCGGGGCGGCACCATCACGATGAACTGTTACGACCCCAACGGCCATCTGCTCGACTACCGGCGCGTCGAGGAACTGGCCGCCGAGCAGCGGATCTCGTTTCGGACGGGGTGCTTCTGCAATCCGGGCGTCGGCGAGATCGCCGAAGGGCTCAGCGCGGACACGGTGCGGGAGGTGCTGGCCCACGGCGGAGACCTCACGCTGCCCCGAATTGCGAAACTGATCCAGGAACAAGGCGAGGGCAAGAGCGTCGGCGCGATCCGCGTCTCCCTGGGAATCGCCAGCAACGCGCGGGACGTGGAGCGCTTCCTCGGATTCATCGCGTCCCTCCGCGATCAGACACGTCTGGCGATTGGCGAAACTTCGTTCGACATCGAGTCATGCCGCGTCATTCGCGACGGCAGCTGACTCCTCATCCGCTCGTGGTACAGTCGTCGCCCTATGGCCGCGTACGCCGTGCTCACGACCGTCGATAACCAGCCGGGCATCCTCTTTGGCCTGACCCGAGTGCTCGCAGACCACAGCGCAAACATCACGCACGTCGACATCATCGAATACGGCGCCAGGGTCGGTCAGATCTACCTGGAGTTTTCCGTAGACCACTCGATCGATCCGTTGGCCGACGAGTTGCGCGCCGTCACAGGCGTGTCGTACGTCGAGGTGACGCCGTCTTTTTCGAAGATCTACGGCAAGCGCATCATCATCATGGGCGGCGGCGCCCAGGTGGGCCAGGTCGCGCTGGGTGCCATCACCGAAGCGGACCGCCACAACATTCGCGGCGAGCGCATTTCGATCGACACGATTCCGCTCGTCGGCGAGGAGAATCTCGCGGGCGCGGTACGCGCGGTCGTCCGTCTGCCGCGCGTGAAGCTCCTCGTGCTCGCTGGATCGATCATGGGCGGCGACATTTCCAACGCAGTGGAAGAAGTCCGCGGGAAGGGCCTGCTCGTCATCTCGCTGAACATGGCCGGCAGCGTTCCAGACGTGGCCGATCTCGTGGTCTCCGATCCGGTGCAGGCAGGCGTGATGGCGGTGATGGCGATCGCCGACACAGCCAAGTTCGACATCATCCGCCAGCAGAAACGAAGGTACTGATGGCCAAGAAACGCAAGACACGTCGCGCAACCGCAAAGCGGTCCACGCGAGCGAAGTCCACACCCGCCAGGCGGAAATCTTCGAGCGGCTCGGTCCGGAAACCTGTATCGAAGGCGGTGATTCACGACCGCCTGTTTGCTGCCGTGAGGGGTGCGGAACATCGCACGGTCGGCCACGTGAAGCTCGATGTGGGCCCGGCCGGCGCCGCCCGCGTCAAGCGGCTGGTCTACCCGTCGGGATTCCGGTGGTCAAAGGACATGAAGCCAATCGTCGGCACCGACCTCTGCATGCACGCGCACGTCGGTTTCCTCGCCCACGGCGAAATTCACATCGAATACGCCGACGGCTGCGTCGTCGAGCACCGCGCTCCGCAAATCGTGGCGATCGAGCCCGGACATGATGGCTGGGTGGTCGGCAAGGAGCCGGTCGTCCTGATCGAGTTCGACTTCGAAAGCGACACCGTCAAGCGGCTCGGCATGCCGGAGGTCCACAAGCACTAGGACCTGGCCGGGGCGAATTAAGGATTGCGAATTGAGAATTGAGAATGAATCCTCGAGAATTGCGAATTGAGGATGGAGCCGGACCACGCACTCCGGTTTTCAATTCTCAATTCTCAATTCTTAATTCCTACTTCTCAATTCGCTCCGCCGCTCCTATGACAAGAGGCGGAGCTCCGCGGGCGGCTTGCGCTGCAGGCCGCGCTTCATCGCGCGGACGCGCTGGGCGCGCTCGATGAGGCGGGACAGGAGATCGGTAATCGTCCAGTAGTGCGGCGCCGCGGACCAGAGATAGAACGCGAGCGAGCCCGGCAGCGTGTTGATCTCGTTGAAGAACAGCTTGTTCGTGTCGGCGTCGATCAGGAAATCGATCCGCGAAATCCCTTCGCAACCGAGCGCCGAGAAGACGGTCGTCGCGTAGCGCTGCGCCGTCAGGCGCATCTCCTCGGGAAGGTCCTCCGGATCGAGCACTCGCAGCGCGCCGGCCATTCCTTCGCTCGAGCCCACGCTCTTTCGACCCTGGCGTTTGTATTTCTCGCTGAACGACAGAATCGACGCCTGGCTCGTGATCGGCATCTCGGTCACTGACGCCACGGGACGATCAAGCCCCGCCACGGCGACGTTCAGCTCCAGACGATTCTGGATGAACGGCTCAATCAGCGCTTCCACGTCGTATTCGAACACGCGAAGGACCCCGGCGATGAGCTCCTCGGCCGACCGCGCCGTCGACACGCCCGCGCTCGAGCCGAGATTGCACGGCTTCACGATCACCGGCCAGCCGTGCGACCCGGCGACGCGGCGCGGCAGATCTTCAAGCCAACCTGAACCGCGATCCAGCTCCGCTCGCTCGATTGAAATCCAGGGAACGACCGGCACCTCCGAGTGCATCGCAACGATCTTGGTGAGGCGCTTGTTCATCCCGACGGCGGACGCGCCGACACCGCAGCCGACGAGCGCACAGCCTCCCAACTCGAGCAGGCCTTGAATGCATCCGTCTTCGCCGAAGGTGCCGTGAAGCACGGGCACGAAGACGTCCACGGGCACCGGGTCGGCACGAGAAAGATCGCCCGCATGATGCACCGGCACCAGCGTTGACGTGCCGAACCCTGGCGACAGCGACACCTCGGTCACGGTCGATCGATCCGGTCCGCTGTTCTTGAACGAGTCGCTGTGCCAGAGGGGATCGCCGATCCACCACCTGAGCATCTGATCGATGTAGATCGGCAGCGGGGTGAAGCGATCGGGATCAATCGCATGGAGAATCTGCAGACCGCTGACGACTGACACGTCGTGTTCGAGAGAACGCCCGCCGAACAACACGGCGACCGTCGGGCGCGCGCTCACGAGGCCCTCCCCGCTTTCCAGAAGACGCCGGCGGTGTGCTCGTAGAGATCCGGCAGGTCGTTCTCCAGAATGACGGCGTCGCCTTCCTTCGTCGTCTCACGCAGCCACCGGAACGCTTCGGTCCGGTTCGGCACGACGACCAGCCGTGCCTCTCGTCCGGCATCGCGATGGCCGGCGATGAACGCGTCGCGATTCGTGTCGGCCACGACGAGCGTCCCGTCGCACACCGCTGCCGCTTCCCGCGACAGCGTGCGGTTGACGTCGAACTGCTGAGCACCGAGCTCGATCACGCCTGGCGTCGCGAGAAAACGGCGCTCGACGGGCAGCGCGGCAGCCACCTCGAGCGCCGCCCTGAACCCGAATTGATTTGAATTGTAGGCGTCGCGAATCCATGTGACGCCGCGCTCTTCCACGACTTCCAAACGGTTCGAAACAGGCTTCAACGTCCTGAACGAGGCCACCGCGATGTCCGGATCAACGCCAACAGCGGTCGCGAGCGTGAACGCTCCTGCGAGGTTCATGATGATCGGGCGCCCGAGGAGCGGCGTGAAGCACGTGTACGTTCGCAATCTGGTTCGAAGAACGAAGTGCGTGCCGTCCTTGCCGAAGCGGATCTCCTCTACTCTCGTCGCCAGGTCTTCTGACGAGGTCTCCCCGTAGAGCATCACGTTGCAGTGATCGGCGCTCTTGGCGATCCGCAGCGCGCCAGGGCTGTCCGCGTTGACGACGAGCCAGCCGCCCCGGGGAATCGCCTCGGCGAGCTCGCTCTTGGCGCGCACGATCTCGTCGGTCGAGCCAAACCGTTCGAGGTGCATGTCTCCCACCGCGGTAATCAGGCCCGCAGAGGGAGGCGTCAGCTGGCACAGACGCTTGATAGAGCCGCGCCTGAATGCACCCATCTCCACCACCATGAATGCGTGGCCAAAGACCAGCTCCTCGCGGATGTGGCGCGTAATTCCCATCAGCGTGTTGATGCTGCCCGATGCGGCGAGCGTCGGCGCCCGCAGCGCAAGCAGATGCGCGAGCATGGCTTTGCTACTGCTCTTGCCATAGCTTCCCGTGATGCCGACGACAAACGGGTGCACGTCCGCGATGCGCTTCACCGCTTCGGCTTCGTAGGTCGCCTGTACGTATCGCTCGTACGGGTTGAGGCATCCGTTCGCCCACACGATGATCAGTGGAAGCGCGGCGAAAAGCACCGACGCAGCAATCAGCGGCGCCCGAAGATTCTGCGGCGAATAAACGCCGACCAGGATCACCCACGCGACCGCGGAAAGAAGGCTCGCGACCGCGAGCACTCGCTTCGCGCGCCACGTCAGCTTCAGCCGGATCTTTCCCGAGTGCCTGGGATCTGGCTGCACCCGGCCAAGAGCGATTGCGCCGAAGAGAAAAAGCACACAGGCCGTTCTCGGCGCGCGCAGCGCCAGAACGGCAGTCAGGATCGACAGCCAGAATGCGGGATCCGTCAGCGATCGCACGTTCGTCCATCGCAGGAATCTCAGGTGCTCGTACCCCTCCTGCTGAAAATAACGGAGATACGCGAGGAGACGACGCCAGACGAGAAAGCCCAGGCCGGCAGAGAGCACGGGCAGCCAGAATGCGAGCCTATCCATGCGCGGGCAACCACGACCGGATCTTTTCCGCGCACAGGTGCGCTCCGGTGCCGGTGTAGAGATAGTGATCCTTGTGCGGCAACAACTCCAGCGTCGCCCGTTCTCCGATCAGCGTGCGGTAGCGTTCGGCGAGCCACATTGGAGTCTCGGTGTCGTCGGTGCCCCAGATCAGAAGAACAGGGCATGCCACGGATCGCGCGCTTTCGGTCAAGTCTTCGTTGACTGTTTTGACCAGCGTGGCACGGAGCGGACCGGCGGCGAGATAGTCCTTCGACCCAAATCGTTTCGTGTGCCATGCGAGACCCGCCTCGCTGACAACGGGCACTGACGCGAGCACGCGCCTCAGCGTCCGAATCCCCCACCGGCGCAGGCTGCGGACTGACATAGACGGCTGCGGCAATCCCGGCACGCCCATCATGACCAGGCCGCTGACCTGCGGCAGCCGCCGCGACGCAATGCGCAGCGCAACACGGCCGCCGAAGGAGTGACCGACGAGCGTGGCCGGTCCCGACACACGATCGAGCAGGAACTGCTGGACCAGATCGGCGTACTGCAGCGTGCCCCAGTCCGACGGCGGCACCGGCGCTTCGCCGAAGCCAGGCAGATCGATCAGATGAATTCGATGGGTATTTTCGAAGAGCGTTGCGATGCCCCGCAAGCTCTCGCGGTTGGCGCCCCAGCCGTGAAGGAAAACAAGGTGGGGAGCGGCCGCGCCTCCGACGACTTCGTCAATCAGGCTGGCGCCGCCGTGCTCGAAGCGTTCGATGACACTCTGTCCACGGCCCAAGTTGACGGTCGTAGTGTATCACGCAGGTACCGCCCCGCTTGGACGACGCGCGGCGCGTCGATGTCTCCACGGCATCGACGCCGCCGCGCATCGGCGCGCTCGCGCGCGCTCGTCAGCGATCAGTAGCCGGGGCCAGGATCGCCGCTGCCACCGCCGCTGCCGCCGCTCGACGAACCGCCGGCAAGCTGGCCGCGGAGGACGCCGCTCGGATTCACCGCGGAGTGAATGTTGAAGTAGTAGCCGGCCGGGTTGTTCAGGATGTTCGTCGCGACGTCCGCAGGAACGTTGACGCTGTTCTTCGTGGCCGATCCAGCGCCGTTCGTCAGCCCCATGTCGCCGGACGCGAGGCCCGTGTTCACGAGGATGCCGCCGTTCGAGCCAGCCGCGCCCGGATGAATGTGCGCCATCGTGATGGTGCTGCCCGCCGGGAATCCTGACGTCGTCATCTGGAAGTTCGCAGTCGCGGCCGTGATGGCGCCGGACCCGTCCTTCGTCGTATTGATGACGATCGTGGCAGTGCCGCTGGCGGACGCCTCAGCGCCCGCGATCGAAGGACTCTCGTTGGCTGGCGAGAGCTGCACCGTGAACGACTGCGAGGCCGTTGTCGGACCCGACGACGGCTGTGACGGAGTCGACGACCCGCCGCCGCAACCGATCACGAACGCACTGAGCCCGAGCGCGAGCGCGCCCGAACCGATGGCGATTACCGAAAGACGCTTCATGCTGTCCCACTCCTTGGATGAAAGAATCAGAAGAACTTCCGCGCGAGGTTGAATCCCAGATACAGACTGTCGGGAAATCCGCCGCGCGCGACCTGCGCAAACGTCGAAGCCTGCGTGTTCGTGAAGTTGAGCTGAAACACGTGCAGCCCGGCACGCTTTTCGAGCGCGAACCCGAACTCGGGTTTTCCGGGTTTGTAGCCCGACATCCGCGGCGAGACTTCGCCCGTGAGATAGACGGTCGGCCGAATTCGCACGCGGGCGCCTAGCCCGACGACGCCGGTGTCGCGAGTGCTGCCGATCAGCGCCGCGCTGTTGTGCACCCAGAGGGGCGTGGCATACACCGCGGCTACGTCGCCGAATGTCCGGCCGAGAACCGCGCCGACCGAAGGCGCGTAGTCGTCCTGAAAGTTGTTCGTGCCTTCGACAGCGACAACCGCTGAAATCGACAGCGGCGCCGCCCCCTGATGCACGGCGTCGTACTTCCCGGAAAACTGGAACGTCTTGTCGATGTTGGTGCGGTAGACGATGGCCTGCAGGTGCCGCACCGGGGCGTAGCGATACTCGATGCCGATCGCAGCGCCGTTGTCCAGACCGAAGAGATCGCCCGCGTTGTCGCCAAAGGACTTCTTCGCGAGGTTCCCGTTGAAACGGTGCACAAGCTCGAAGTTCGCTTTATGCACGGGCAGACGAAGCGTCGTCGGAAGGTTGACCGTCCGGAAGCTGGGCTCGGCCAGCTGCAGGGTCTCCTCGTCATCGTCCGACGCTTGAACGGCAGCGGAAGCGGCGGCGGCGGGCGGATTCGACGGCGGTGACTGCGCCCAAACGGGCGCGGCGAGCGAGAGGAACGTGAACGCGAACGCAAGCGACTGCCACGGGTGAATGCGGGTCACGATGTGGCGGGCTGCAAGCGAGAGGCCACCCCAACACCTCTCCGTACAGTGGTTTACGGGCGATGCCGCTTACGAACGACGTGCCCGCTTACGTGGCGCGGAAGTCGGATGGGTTTGCCGGCCGGACGGCGACATGGGTCGCCGCCCAGCCGGACGCGAGCACGGAGACATACACATCCCGGGTCGCCCGTGCTGTTCTCTGCCAGGAAAATGCCTGCGACCGCTGCGCAGCGAGCGCGCCAAGACGCGCGCGCCGATCGGCGTTGTGGGTGAGGCTGACGATGGCCGCGCCGAGGGATTCAGCGTCCACACGATCCACTTGCTCGATCGCTCCTCCACCGAGATCGCTGAGCTCCGGCGCGCGGCCGGCAATGACCGGGGTTCCACACGCCATCGCCTCCATGATCGAGGCGCCGAATCCGTCCGCCGACGGCACGACGAACATCTCGGCCAGCGAGTAGAGGGCCCGGCGATCGTCGGCAGGCACGTCGCCTGTGAACGTGATGGCGTCCTCTATGTGGAGTTCTTCGATTCGGTCTTCGATGGCTTGGGACAGCCAGCCACAGCGGCCCATGCACACGAGCTGATGACGAAGCGCGCCAGCGGCCCGGCTCCTGGCGAAGGCGTCGATCAGCACGGGCAAATCCCTGCGTGGCTCCGAGGTTGCACCGCAAAGGATGATGCGGTCTGCCAGACGGTAACGCTCGCGCACGCGATCGAGATCCGCGCCGTTCCCCATGCGAGAGAACGCCGGCGCGACCGCGTCGCACACGACGTGGATTTTCACAGGGTCGATGCCGTAGGTTCGCGCGATCTGCTGCCTCGCGTTCTCCGATCCCGTGATGACTGCAGCCGCGCGCCTCGCAGCAAGCCCGATGAGCGGCCTCACGACTCGGGTCGGTCCGTTTGAGAGCCGCGACGACCAGACCCGAGGCGCGACCTGCGCCTCGGCGATCGTCAACACCGAGGGCACCGGCAGCATCAGCGGGCTGATGTCTCCCGTAAAGTGCGCGAGGTTCGCGCCCAGCCGGCCAATCAGTCTCGGCGCGACGAGCTGCATCCACGCAGTGTGCGGAAGCGGCGAGGGAGACTCGATAACCCGAACGTTTGGCGGCAGCAACTCCCGCGACACGCCTGTGCGATTCGACACCACGCAAATCTCATCGTCTGCGCACTCGACGGCGAGGTGGCGAATAAGGAAGTCGGCGTGGGAGACTGCCGCGGAAGGGCCGGGGCGAAGACTCGTGCCGTCGAAAACGATGCGCATCGGGCCCGGGCGGTGCCGTTCCAAGAACCTTGCCACAGCCTCGGCCGCCGAAAACGCGGGACGCGAGCGACGTCATGGGAGAGGCGACCTCGTGACAGGCCGCTGCGGGCGGACAACGCGGCTTACGCGGACGGAAAGGCCTTTCGGTCAGTGAAAGAGATCGTCGAGCGCCTTGCGAATCGCTTCGACGGCTTCGGCTTCCGTGGCAGCCCCGCGGGCGACGCGAGCAAGACGCTCTGCGGCGCTGGGCCTTCCACCGCCGGATCCCGAACGCTCGCGGACGGCTTCGGCAATCATGCCGGCCCCGGAGGTGAAATTCGTCGTCGGGTCGATCAGGATGAAGCTGCCGGTGCCGCGGTTATCGATGTATCGATCGAAAAGAATCGGCCGGGCCGTCGAAATCGTCACGGAGCCGATCTGGTTGAGCACGAGACCGTGATCTACTTCCGCCGTCACCGTTCTCGTCGTGTGCTTCAAGAGGTACACCCGGCCCGGATCCAGCGGTCTCTCGTCCATCCAGACGACGTCGGCGCGGAAGCGCTGACCAACTTCCACGTCCCCGATCGCGAGGAGGTCGCCGCGGCTGATGTCGAGCTCGTCCTCGAGCGTCAGCGTCACCGACATTCCGGCGCGGGCGCGTTCGAGATCGCCGTCCCACGTGACGATTCGCGACACTTTTGTCGATCGTCCGGTCGGCCATGCCGTGATCGTGTCTCCGGCGTGAACCACCCCCGAGAGAATCTGTCCCGCGTAACCGCGGAACTCATGCGTCGGACGCTGGACGAGCTGAACCGGCATGCGGAACGGCTTCCCCGCGGCGTTCCGGTCCACTTCAACCGTTTCGAGGAACTCGAGGAGCGGCACCCCGTCGAACCACGGCGTGCGATCGCTCCGCGTGGTGATGTTGTCGCCGTGCAGCGCGCTCATCGGCACGGGGTGAAGGTTCGCGTTCGGCAGGATGCGATCGAACTCGTCCACGATGTCGTCGAAGATCTGACGATCGAAATCGACGAGGTCCATCTTGTTGACGGCAAGCACGTAGTCGTGGATGCCGAGGAGCCGCGCAATCTGCGCATGTCGGCGGGACTGCACGCGCACACCGTGGCGAGCGTCCACCAGCAGGATCGCAACGTCCGCCGTCGACGCGCCCGTCGCCATGTTCCGCGTGTACTGCTCGTGGCCGGGCGTGTCGGCCAGGATGAACTTGCGGCGGGCGGTCGCAAAGTAGCGATACGCGACGTCGATGGTGATGCCCTGTTCGCGCTCGGCGCGAAGGCCGTCGGTGAACAGCGAAAAGTCAATCGGTCCCGCGGTCCGGTTCTTCGAGGCTTTCTGGACGGAGAGCAGCTGATCCTCGTATACGCCCTTCGACTCGTAGAGCAGACGGCCGATCAGCGTGCTCTTTCCATCGTCCACGCTGCCGGCCGTGCAGATGCGGAGGAGACCCGACATCAGAAGTACCCCTCGCGCTTCTTGAGCTCCATCGAGCCGTCCTGGTCATGGTCGATGATGCGAAGCTGGCGTTCGGAGTTCTTCGTTGCGACGAGCTCGGCGATGATCTTGGGCACTGTGTCGGCTTCGGAGCGCACCGCGCCTGTGCACGGCGAGCAGCCAAGCGATCGCATGCGGCACATGATCCGCTGCGGACGTTCGCCCGGGAGGAGCGGCACGAAGGGCTGCTCGAGCGAGATGAGCGATTCCCCGCGCACGACGACCTCGCGTTCCTTCGCAAAGTAGAGCGGCACGACGGGGATGCTCTCGGCGTGGATGTAGTTCCAGACGTCGATCTCGGTCCAGTTCGACAGGGGGAACACGCGGATGCTTTCACCGGGCCGGATGCGGCTGTTCAGCAGCTGCCAGAGCTCCGGCCTCTGGCGCTTGGGATCCCACTGGCCGTTCGCGTCGCGCAGCGAGAAGATGCGTTCCTTGGCCCGCGAACGTTCCTCGTCGCGCCTCGCCCCGCCAAACGCCGCGTCGTAGTTGCCCGCCTCGAGCGCATCCAGCAGCGATTTCGTCTTCAACGCGCCGCAGCAGGCCTTGGTGCCCACAAGGAACGGCTGCGTGCCGTCCGCGATGGCTTCCGTGTTGGTGTGGACGATCAATCGCGCGCCGATCTCGGCGGTATAGCGATCGCGGAACTCGATCATCTCGCGGAACTTGTAGGTCGTGTCGATGTGGAGCAGCGGAAACGGAATCGGACCGGGGTAGAACGCCTTCTGCGCGAGACGCAGCAGGACCGACGAATCCTTGCCGATCGAATAGAGCATCACTGGCCGCTCGAACTCCGCCACGACCTCCCGCATGATGTGGAGGCTCTCGGCTTCGAGCGCGCGCAGGTGGTCGGAGAGGGGCGGCTTGGCCGTGGTGTCGGAGGTGCCCGCCGTCTCCGCTGTTTCGGATGTCTGGTGAAGAGTCGCAGTCAAAGGGTTCATATCCTCAGGAATCAATGGGCGTCGCTGGGGCCGACGCGTATCCCGTCGCGGCGCTCTCTTCGTGGCCAGGCGCGAAGAAGCGATATAGCAGCACGCCGTCCAGCAAGATGACCGCGAGCAGAATCAGATAGGCGGTCCACCCCGGCATCAGTCCGAGGTCGTGAACCAGCTTCGAGAGGCCGAAGCCCACGACCCACGCGTCAAAGCTCATGCAGATCCGGCGGAACGTTTCCGCCTTCATCTGGCGAATCAGGAACGCGCCAATCGGCACCCCGATCATCACGCTCGGCACGATCCAGGGTACGAGCTGCAGGCTGGGTCGAACGAACAGGCCGGCAGACACGTAGGCGACCGCCGTCATCGACGACTCGGCGAGGCGAACGAGGCCGAGGGCCGCACGGAATTCCTTCTTGGCAAATCCCTGGTTGTTGAGCGCGATGGCGAGCGGCGGGCCTGAGATCGTTGTGACCGAGTACAAGACGCCCACCCCGGCGCCGAACACCAGACCGGCCTGTCCCTCTTTCTGAATCGGCCGCCGAATCCCGCCGGCCTGCATCAGGATCAGCGGCAGGAGAATGATGTAGGTGTAGAGCTTCAGCCAGTCCGGGCTGACGCGCGAGACAAGCAGCGTCCCGACGATCACGCCCGGCACCAGGCCGAGGATCATCGGCATCACGCGCCGCCATACGGGACCGACCGATTCGCGGTTGACCCACAGGACCCACGCGTTCAGCGGCACCTCGATGATGACGAGGGCCGGGTTGAGCACCCGGTTCGAGAGGAACAGCAGGGCGAGCGGGACCGTGATCGACGAAAAGCCGTACCCCAGCGCGCCGTTTACCGTGGCGGCAAATAGCGTGATCGCGCCGAGCGCAAGCAGTTGTTGATCTATTCCGGGCATGTTCGCTTCACCTTGAGTTGGGTCTGGGTGCTTGGTCAGCCGACCGACTGACCAGGAGAAGCGAACCGGGGAGCGCTAGCGGGGGGTCCTTCTCACTGGCCGATCGCCGGCCCGATACATGCGCAGCGACAGGTCGCTGACGCGGTACAGACGCAACAACAGGTGCAGCAGGAACTCATGGACCAATCAAGAGTGTGAAGTCTCGGGGCCCGGAAAGTCAAGTCGGGCCCGCTCCGCTGGTCGTCCTCGGCCTACGACAGCGCTGTTCCTGCGCGGTGACAGCCGACCGGCGCTTACCCGCCGTTTTCCAAGCATTTAAGGCCTCCGGCGCGGGCACAATCGTTGCTCAATGAGGCTGTGCGCCCGCCAATGTGGAGAGACCCTTGCCCCGCTTTCTAGCCGTCCCTGTTGCCGTGCTCGCCGTCCTCGGGCTGCAGCCTTCGGCCGCCGACGCCCAATTCCGCTATCCACCGATCTACCCCATCTATCCGGCCTACCGTTACGCGGTGCCCGACGCGTCGGTTCGCGTCCAGGTGCGGCCATCGGACGCCTCCGTCTACGTTGACGGGTTCTTTGCCGGCAAGGTGGACGAGTTCGATGGGGCGTTCCAACGCCTGCACGTCCAGCCGGGGCAGCACGAGATCGTCGTGTATCTCGAGGGCTATCGCAGCCTCCGGGAACGGCTCTACCTCAGTCCGAACTCGACCCGCCGAGTCGAAGGCAGGCTCGAGAAGCTGGCGCCCGGAGAGTCGTTGGAACCGGTCCCGACGCCGCCGCCCGACATCGAACGCCGTGATGAACCCGCGCCGCGTCCGCCGGCTCGTGGAGCGGGCCTAGGACCACGACGCGGTCAGCCAATTCCTCCGCAGCCGCCCGATCGGCGTCCGCCGCCGCCCGATGCCGGCGAGCGCCGCGGACCTGCAACGGACTCGACGAGCGGCGTCCTCGAGATCCGCGTCCAGCCTGGCGGCGCCACGGTCCTCATCGACGGCGAACGATGGACCGGACCAGGCGACAGCGAGCGGTTGATCGTCCAGGTCGCGGAAGGCCGCCACCATATCGAGGCCGATCGGAACGGCTACGACAAATTCGAGATTGACGTCGACGTTCGCCGTGGCGAAACGGCCCCGGTGAACATCAGCCTCAGCAGGAATCGGTGAGCATCCCGGGCATATAATCCGGGACGATGCACGCTAAATTCCGGCCGATAATCGCCATCTTTTTGTTCGCGACCCTGGCCGCTGCGACGTCCGCGCAAGCGCCGCAGCCGGCCGCGGCGCCCGCGGCCGTCGATCTTCGGGCAACCGTGCCCTTCGATTCAGCGGTCCGAACCGGAACGCTTCCGAATGGGCTCCGGTATTTCCTTCGTCAGAACCCCCGCCCGGAGAAACGCATCTCGCTCCGGCTCGCCGTCAAGGCCGGATCGCTCTTCGAAGCTGACGATCAGCAGGGCCTCGCCCACCTGATCGAACACATGGCATTCAACGGGAGCGCCCACTTCAAGCCGGGCGAGCTCGTGTCGTATTTCGAGGCGAGCGGCGCCAGGCTGGGCCCACACGTCAACGCGTACACAAGCTTCGACGAAACGGTCTACATGCTGGACCTGCCGACGGAGTCGAGCGAAGTCGTCACGAAGGGGCTGCTCGCCCTCGCCGACTTCGCCGGCGGTCTATCGCTTGCCCCGGAAGAAGTCGACAAGGAACGCGGCGTCGTCATCGAAGAATGGCGCGGACGCCTCGGCGCGCAGTCGCGCGTGCGCGACAAGCAGATTCCCGTCCTCTTCTATCACTCCCGATACGCGGACCGTCTGCCCATCGGCAAGCCCGAGATTCTGCGAACGGCACCAGTCGCGCGTCTCCGGGCGTTCTACGACACGTGGTACCGCCCCGAGCGCATGGCGCTCGTCGTGGTCGGCGACATCAGTTTGGAGACGCTCGAGGCCGGCGTCCGGGACGCGTTCGGGCCCCTTCAGAACCGGGCGCCGGCGGCCCAGCCGCCTGACGGGACGGTGCCGCTGCAGAAGGAAACGCTCTACAGCATCACGGCCGATCCGGAAATCACGAACTCGACCGTCCAGATCCTCCGTAAGCGACCCGCGGATACCAAAGGCACGGTCGGCGACTACCGGCGGAACCTCGTCGAAAGCCTGTTCACGCACATGCTGAACGACCGGTTCGGCGAGCTCGCCAGAAAGCCAGATGCGAAGTTTCTCAGCGCGGGAGGCGGAAGCAGCACGCTCAGCCCGACCGTCGACGCGTTCGGCGTGAACGCGCGGGTCAAGGACGGCGGCCTCGTTGACGGCCTCACGGCCATCGATATCGAAGCGCGGCGCGTCCGCCAGTACGGCTTCACCGCGCCCGAGCTCGATCGCGCGAAGCGCTGGCTCATGTCGTTCTACGACCGCGCGTACAACGAGCGCGACAAGAACGAGAGCGAGTCGTTCGCACAGGAATACGTCAGCTACTTCATCGACAACGAACCGAGCCCGGGCATCGAGTACGAGTACAAGCTCGTGCAGCAGTTGGTGCCGGGGATCTCACTGGCAGACGTCACCGCCCTCGCGCAGGCGCGATTGTCCGGCGACGGACCGGTCGTGCTGGCGGTGATGCCGCAGAAAGAGGGCGTCCGCGTCCCGACCGAAGGCGACCTGGACACCGCGCTCGGGAACGCGGAGAAGGTGGCCGTCACTCCGTGGGTTGAAGATGCACCGACGCGGCCGCTCGTCGAGAAGATTCCCGAGCCGGCACGCATCGAATCCCGACGCGAGCTGCCGGACATTGGCGTGACGATCGTGAAGTTCGCGAATGGCGTCGAAGCGTGGCTCAAGCCGACCACCTTCAAGAACGACCAGGTGCTCTTCACGATGTACGCGCCGGGCGGCACTTCCCTCGCGTCCGGGGAAGACGAGTATCTCCAGGCGCGGTTCGCCACGCAGTACATCGGCCTGTCCGGCGTCGGCGGCATCAAAGCGCTCGACCTGGACAAGATGCTCGCGGGCAAGCTCGCCTCCGCGTCGCCGTTCATCGGGATGTCCACGCACGGCATCAACGGGTCGGCGGCACCCGCCGATCTCGAAACGGCGCTGCAGCTCCTCTACCAGGACATCATGGCGCCGGGCAGCGACCCGGAGGCGTTCGCGTTGATGAAACGTCAGCTCGAGGCCTCGGTCGCCAACCGTGGACGAAGCCCCGGACAAGTCTTCGGTGAACGTATCGCGCAGGTCAACACGTCGAACCATTTCACGTCGAAGCCGTTCACCGAGGCGGACATTCCGAAGCTCGATCCCACGCGCATGCTCGCCTTCTATCGCGCGCGGTTCGCGAACGCGGCCGATTTCACCTTCTTCATGGTGGGCACGTTCAACGTGGATTCGACTCTGCCGCTTCTCGCCCGCTACGTCGGCAGCCTGCCGTCCACCGGTCAACGGACGTCGACCTTCAAGGACATGGGAATCCGCTTTCCCAGCGGCATCGTCCGCGATCAGGTCGAAAAGGGCCGCGAGCCGCGCAGCCAGACGCTTATCAGCTTCTTCGCCGATCCGTCGTTTGATCCAAACGAGCAGGAGCGGGTCATCACGGCCACCGAAGTGCTGGACACGGTGCTGCGCGATTCACTGCGCGAGGACATGGGCCAGACCTACACCGTCCAGGTCGGCCTCCAGCAGTCCGCGCCGCAGCGCGGCAACGGATCGATCGCCGTCAGCTTCGGCGCGGCGCCCGAGAATATCGGCGCGATGACGGATCGCGTCCTCGCGGAAATCAAGAAGCTCCAGGACAATGGCCCATCCGCGGAGCTCGTCGCGAAGGCGAAAGAAGGCTCGAAGCGGGATTATGAAACCGCGTTGAAAGAAAACAACTACTGGCTCAGGCGCCTGCAGACGGTCCACATGCTTGGCGGGAATCCCGGCGACATCATCACGCGGATTGCCCGGATAGACGCGGTGACGCCGGCGGCCGTGCAGGACGCGTTCAAGATGTACTTCCCGATGGACCGCTACACGGTCCTCACGCTGAATCCGGAGAAGCCGTAAGGCGCGCGTAGATATCGCCCGACCGCGCCTGCGCGCCGCCAGTATTGAGCGCCGCAAGCAGTTCGGGCGATGTCAACCACCTTGCCGCCTGAAGCCTGAACGTCTCGCCTGCCGACCAATTGAATTCGTAGCGTCCGAGCAGCTCGAGCCGTGCCGCGCAAGCGGCCACCTGATCGAGCGCGCCCGGAAGATATTCGAACGACAACGCCGGCACCGAAGACGACAAGCCGGCCAGCACCGACGACTCGGCGCCTTCAACGTCAATCTTCACGAACGTCGGCAGTCCGAACCTCGCGATCAAGAGATCCAGCGTCGTGGTCTGGACCTCGATTTGCCGATCCCACTGCACCCCCGCAAAACCCGATTCCTCCTGGCGCGCCTCGCGCCAGGCGTCGGCCTGCGTTGCCAGCGTCGGATGGCGATCGCTCACCCACAGGGCGCGCCGGCCAGCAGTCTCTGCAACCGCTGCCTCGATGACGGTGACGTTAGGTGAGCGTCCGAAAAGCAGCCGGAGCATCCGAGCAAACGTCGGCTGCGGCTCAACTGCGACGACCCGGCAGCCAAGCGCCGCGAGCCCGCGCACGCGGTTGCCCGCGTGTGCGCCGATGTCGAACACGACGTCGCCAGGCCTGACCAAACCCGCATAGAGCCGCCGCAACCGCCTCTGTCGAAACGGGATCGCGTGATAGACCGCGAGCGAGCGCGCCAGGCCCAGCGTGCGGTCGAAGGTCGTCATCGTGGGAACGTCAGGTGTTTCATCACCGTCCAACTACAATACCGTCTCCAGGTCCGGTCTCACTTTCCCATCGGTCATGCGCACGCTAGCCGCGGCTACACCCGTTCCGGGCGACTTGCCTGACTCCCCCGACTCGGCCGAGCTATCCGAACAGCCGGGGCTGCCGGACCTTCGCGGCTTTTCCGAGTCGACGAGTTTCAAGGTCCTCGCGGCCATCAGCCTCTCGCACCTGCTCAACGACACGATGCAGTCGCTTCTGCCGGCGATCTATCCGCTTCTGCGCGAGTCGTTTTCTCTCAGCTTCGCGCAAGTCGGGATGATGACGCTGGCCATGATGCTGACCGCGTCGGTTCTGCAGCCAGTGATCGGCCTCTACACCGACCATCGTCCGACGCCGCACTCGCTGATGGTGTCGATGGCGCTGTCACTTGGTGGACTCCTGATTCTGTCGGTTGCCTGGAGTTACCCGCTGCTCCTGGCGGGAGCGGCGCTGGTCGGACTGGGCTCGTCGGTGTTCCACCCCGAGTCGTCGCGCATCGCGCGCATGGCGTCCGGCGGACGCCACGGGCTCGCACAGTCGCTCTTTCAGGTCGGCGGCAATGTCGGGTCGTCGCTTGGCCCGCTCGTCGCCGCGTTCGTGGTCGCACCGTGGGGCCAGCGAGCGGTTGCGTGGTGCTCACTGGCGGCCGTCGCCGGAATTATCGTCGCCGTACGTCTGGGCCGCTGGTATCGAGGGCGCCAGTCTCATCCCTCGTTCGCGGCGGCCCATCGCGCGCATGGGAAGAAGACGCACCTTTCGCGCGGCCGCGTGACGGCAACGCTCGCGATTCTCGCGGCGCTGATCTTCTCGAAGTATTTCTATCTTGCGAGCCTGAGCAGCTATTACACCTTCTTTTTGATGAACAAGTTTCACGTCTCCGTGCGAACCGCCCAGCTCGATCTGTTCGTGTTCCTCGCATCGGTGGCCGCCGGAACGATTCTCGGCGGTCCGATTGGCGATCGGTTCGGGCGGAAATACGTGATCTGGGGATCGATCCTCGGCGTCCTCCCCTTCACGCTGCTTCTCCCCCACGCGAACCTGTTCTGGACTGCCGTCCTGTCGGTCCCGATCGGGCTGATTCTTTCTTCGGCGTTTTCTGCGATTGTCGTGTACGCGCAGGAGCTCGTTCCGGGGCGCGTCGGCCTCATTTCGGGCGTGTTCTTCGGCTTTGCGTTTGGAATGGGAGGCCTCGGCGCCGCGGCGCTCGGCACACTCGCCGACCACATCGGCATCGAGGCCGTCTACGGAATCTGCGCGTACTTGCCGCTCATCGGGCTCCTCGCCGCATTCCTGCCGGACGTGGAACGGCGGCCTACATCCTGATCCGTACCTCGCCCGTGACCGACCGGCGAATCAGATCCCCGAACACGTGCTGCTGAATCGTCTGGTTCAGCAGGTTGGACGTCTTCACTGACGTCGTAATCTTCCCGTTCATCCACTTCATGCCGAACGTTCCGCCCACCATGGTGAACGAGTCGGTGTAGCCGTGATACGTGCTCGTCAGCACGTCACTCCAGAACGCCTTGTCGCTGAAATTCACCGTGAGGTTGCCGATGTAACGCCGGCCGTTGTACGTGCCGCCGATGTTGAAGCGGTTGGTCGGCGGCAGCGCCAGCTCGATCGCCGGGTACGGATTCGCCGCCTTCAGCACCTCCGGCTTACCCTGCCACGAGTAGTTCGCGAACGCCGACAGTGTGCTGTTGAAGCGGTGATCCACCGAGAGCTCGACGCCCTTGTTGCGCAGCGGCCCGAGATTCAGATAGGTAAACGCCGTGCGAGGCAGGAAGATGCCGAGCTGCGCCATCGACTGCAGGATGGCCGGCGGCAGCACCCACCCTGGGGGCGGATTGGCCGCCGTGTAGGGGTCAAGGCTCGAAGGCAGCTGAACGAAGTTGATCTCGTCGCGCACGTCGTTCACGTAGAACGCTGCGCCGAGCATGGTCGACTTCTGGATGCTCCCGTTGTAGGCGATCTCGTACGCGCGGATCGATGTCGGCTTCAGCTCCGCCTGCGGCGTCGCGCCGATCGGCAGCTCGCTGCCGACGGCGTGCACCAGCAGCGGGAAAGGCGTGGCGACGGCGGGGCGGAGCTGCGCCGGCAGGAGCGGCGCCAGCGCGCTGAGATCCGCCGGCGTCACGAGTGAGACGTCGAGGTAGTTGTTGATGGTCGACGGCGATCGGAACGCGCGGTTGAACGACACGCGGATGGTCTGATCCGTGATTGGAAGAAACATCACTGTGAGTCGCGGCGAGAAAAACGGGTCCTTCAAGTTCCCGAACTTGTCCACGCGCGCGCCAAGCGAGAAACGGAATTTGTCGACGAAGATCTCGTCCTGAAAATAGGCGCCGATCTCGTTCCGGTTCTTGGCATTCGGCGCCAGCGTCATGTCGAAGTTGTTCCGACGAAGGTTGCCTCCGTAGCTGAGCGTGTGCCGTTGCTGCAGGACCTTCGCGTGCCCGACCTCCACGTCGTACGTGCCCGTCTTGAAGTTCAGCTGAAGCGGCTTGCTCGTCAGCGGATCGGGCAGCAGCAGGTTGGGCGCTTCGGCGTGCACGATGTTGGCGAAGACGTTGAACTTCAGTGCGCCTCGGGAGTAGTTCATCTTGCCGTAGCCCATCACCGACCCGCGTTGCAGGTCGAATGGACCGATGCCGGTGTAAATCGTGCCCTCCGTGCCGGCGATGCCTCCCGCGTACGTGACCGTCGCACCTTTGAGCTCCTGGTCAACGCGCGCATCAAATTTCGGCTGGCTGGTGCCGGTGTTGGCAAAGGCGGTCCCGAAAGCGCCCGGACCGTCGAGCGGGTAGAACGCGCCGCCCACCGTGGTCTTTCCTGTTGGATCGCGCGGATCGGTGATCACAGGGACGCGGCCGGTCGGGCGAGGATACGGGTCCGAGTTGAAGTAGCCTGCACTCAGACGATACGACCACCGATCGTTCAGCACCTGCGACGTCGTCACCCCCGCGCTGAACATCGATCCGACGCCCTTCCCTTTCGTGGATCCCGCATCCCGATCCATCGCGCCGACGCTGAACGTGACGCTCGTGCCGGGGGCCTCCCGCGGCGACTTGGTGATGATGTTGACGACGCCAGTCAGCGCGTTGGCGCCCCAGACTGCGGACGCTGGGCCGCGCACGACCTCGATCTGCTTGATGTCGTCGGCATTGGTGGGCACGAGGTCCCACAAGATCAAGCCGAAGAAGTCGAGATAGATCGAACGCCCGTCGAGCAGCGCGAGCTGGGATGTGGCCAGCGTGCCGGTCGCCTGACGGCTCGTCAGGTTCACATCGCGCGCCGACGTCTGAACGACGTTCATGCCCGGCACCGAGCGCAGGAGATCGCCGAAGTTCTGCGCTGGCGACGAGGCTAACGTGCTCCCAGGAATGACGGTGAGGGTCGCCGGCGCGTTGAGCAGGACCGACTCCACCTTCGACGCACTGACGACGACCGTCTCGCCGATTCCGGCGAGCACGAGCTTCACCGCGGGGACGGTGAGTTCGGACCCCGCGAGCGTGACGTCCTGCGTGACCGTCGAAAAGCCGTCCAGGGACACCACGAGCTGATAGGTCCCAGCCGCGATGTTGCGGAACCTGTACGCGCCTTCGCCGTCCGTCATCGTCATCTCGTGCACGGACGTCGAGGAAAGCATCACGGTCGCGCCAGGCACGAACGCGTCGGACTGATCGACGACGGTTCCCGACACGACACCGGTTTGAGCCTGTGCAGATGCAGCCAACAGGAAAATCAGGAGTACCGCAGAAGGAAGTCTCAACATAGGGGGTTTATCTTACGCTTCCCTGAGACTCGCCAGCGCGCATCGCCGACGGTGCACGTGGGCCCCTAAAGCCTGACGATGACTCCATCGGTCGATATACCCGTGGCCTGTTCGATGGCGAACGCGTAGAGGCCGACCTGACGCCGATAGCGCTCGATGTCGGCCTCGCTCAACTCGCGGTCGGTCTTGAAATCCACGACGTGCCACCTGCCGTCCTCTTCGAACGCGAGGTCGACCGTGCCTTCGACGGTCGTACCGTCAGGGAGCGTCGCGGTGACCGGACTCTCCCGCCGGCAGGCGCCTCGCACTTCAGCGGCGCGCGCGCGACGCAGAACGTCGTGCTCGAACGCGCGGGCCACCAGAGACGCTGCGGCCACCGCGTCGTCACCCGACATTCCGAGGACGCGCGCTTCGAACCCTGCAATCCCGCGCAGCTCGTCCAAGGTGGCGTCAAACGGCGCCTTCGAGAGCACCAGGTGCGCGAGCACACCAAACGCCGCTCCTGCCGCAACGGTGCTCGCGTGGTCTCGCAGTCCGAGATTCACGATTTCAATCGGGCGACTGGCGCCGGGGACAATACGGTCGGTCCCCGCGATCCACTCGCGAACCGTGTTCACGACGACGGACGGAACGGATCCGGCGGTGCTTGCGCGGTGCCTCGCATCATGCCATTCGTCGTAGGCGCGGCGTCCCTCGTCGATCACGTGGCGCGGAACATCGCGGACGATGAGATCGTCCCGGCGGACGCCGAATGTGGTCTTCGCATTGAGCGACAGGCCGCCGCTCGGGCCGGGATCCCACCAGACGACGTCGTAGCCGTCGAACTTGTGCAGTCCGGGACACACCGTCGTCGGACCCGCGGGCTCATCGTCCGGCCGCTGGAGGACCGAGTCCTTCGAGCGAAACGGCGGGCAGCCAGGAGCGGCGTCCGCGCGGCGCCTCGACTCAATCGGCGGATACAACGCGCGATTGAGCGGGCTGAACCAACCGCCCTCCCATGGACCGTCGCCGAGCGCCGGAACGACAAGCAGATCTTTCGCGCGAGTCGCGGCCACATACGCGAGGCGGACCCCCTCCGCCTCGTCCCGCGCGACCTCCTCGGACTCGTGTTCGTGTAACTCGTGCGGCGCCCACCCGCCAATCCTCACCGCGCAGAGCCCGCGATCTGGATCCAGGTACCGGCTGGCATCGCCGCGGGACATCCTGCACGTGAGATCCGCCAGGATGACGACCGGGAACTCGAGGCCCTTTGCTTTGTGAACCGTCATGAGGCGCACACCGTCGCTGTTCTCCTCGAGAATCGGCGCCTCGGCGCTTTCCGAGGCCGCGGCGCTGCGGAGTTGATCGATGAAGCCTCGAAACGAGATGCCGCCGCCTGCTTCGTACTGCCGTGCCAGTTCCGCCACGTGGAGCACGTTCGCGAGCGCCTGCTCGCCCGCCGGACGCAGGATGAAGCCGACATGCGCGCGTGTCTTGTCGAGAAGATCCGTGATCGTGTCGGCGACGGGACGGTAGTTCCGCGCCCGATGAAGCCCCTGCAGGAGGCGTAGCGCATCGACGATTGGTTGCAGCTGTGGCGTGGGCTCGGCGGTCAGCTCGAAATCGCTTCCGGTATTGCCACCGAGCGCCTTGGGAATTCGGAACGGATGGAACGCCCCGAAGCGATCGCGGAACTCGAGCAGCGCTTCGTCGTCAACCGCGAACAGCGACCCTTTCAGCGCGGCGAACACGGACAGCTCGTCGTCAGGCCACTCAATGGCCGCAAGCGCCGCCCTCATCGTCTCCACTTCCTCTCGTCCGTGGAAAGCTTTGCCGCCGACGAGCAGATGCGGAATGCCGCGCGCCTCAATCGCGGCGGTGTACGCGCGCGTCACGTCCTCGCCGAAGCTGACGAAGCGTCGGAACAGGACCGCAATGTGGCGGGGCTGAATCGGGATGCGGACATCAGGGCCGTCGAGCTGCGACTCGAC
>JADMIO010796522.1_pt1 | contig 52121 bp, 46 predicted proteins | sample 8958161 | NCBI WGS metagenome assembly JADMIO01 (sample SAMN16585339, study PRJNA669376) | soil metagenome | isolation source: Crop rotation soil | place: USA: Cullars Rotation, Alabama | collected 2011
CTTTCCCCGACCGCCCCGGCCGCGAGCGATGCGATGAGAAGCCACGCCCCGGCGGACGCCGGCGCGGCCAGCGCCACCCCCGCCGCTGCGGCGGCGCCGGCGAGGAACTGTCCCTCGGCGCCGATGTTCAGCACGCCGCCGCTGAAGGCGAGCGCCACCGCGAGCCCCGTGAGCACGAGCGGTGTCGCGCGTACGAGCGTGGCGGAGAAGATCGCGTAGCTCGAGCCGAACGCGCCGGACCACAGTGCGACGAGGGCTCGGCCGGGGTCATAGCCACTCACGGCGACCAGCGCGGCGAGGAGCGCCACGATGCCAGCTGCCGCGAGGAGCGGTCGTGCCGCCGCGCGCGCGGCGCGCACGGTTCGGTGCTCCACTCGAGGGGACGCCTGCGAGAGGAGCCCGGGCACGCTACCGGTGACGCCGGAAGACCCGGTACTCGACGACGCCGCGATGGCACATCGTGCGGACCTCGGAGTACGGGATCGCGAAATACGTGTAGGCGCGGATGCGCGCGCTCAGACCGCCACATTCCGGGGCGATCGCGATCTGCGTACTATCCACGCTGACGACGCGTACCGTCCGGATGATGCCTCGACGCTCGATCGGGTGAGCCCACAGCGAGAGCGCCGTCTGGCGCGCGTCCACGGCGTAGGCCTGCATCGACACCGGCAGGTGTGTCACGCCGTCGTCGATCAACCACCGTGGAAGGGCAGCCCCCATCGTGAAGACGAGGACCTTCCACACGACACCGAACGCAATCGCGTAGAGCCAGGCGCGCCGGATGCGGCGTTTTTGGCGAACCGGAGCTGCCTTGGGCTCACTCACGACGTCGGTCATAGAAGACAATAAAGCATCAGGCACGAGATCGTTCCACGCGACACGCCGTCGCGCGGTCCGAGCAGGAACGCAGTCATCCGCCACTACGGCGCCACACACCAGAGTTTCGACACTCCCCGGTCCTTTCCTGACACACGAACCTCGCCGGGAGTTTGTGCGGCGCGTCGCATCGTGACGCTGGATCGGTCGGTGCACCAGAGCCAGACTGCTGCGGCGTCAGGGGATGACTCACATCCCGACCGGTGGCGCGCCTTGGCGCTCCTCGCTGTCGCAGAGCTGCTCGGGATGAGCCTCTGGTTCTCTGGGAGCGCCGTCGCCGGGTTGCTTCAGACCCGCTGGACCCTGACCGGGTCCCAAGTCGGATGGCTCACCACGGCCGTGCAGTTCGGCTTCGTCGCCGGCACGGCCGTCTCGGCGCTCCTGAACCTTGCCGACATCGTGCCTGCGCGGCGCCTCTTCGCCATGGCCGCCGTGGCCGGTGCGCTCGCGAACGGCGCCCTCACGCTCGCGACGAGCTTCGAGGCGGGTCTCCTCTCCCGCTTCGCGGCCGGGTTCTTCCTCGCCGGGGTCTATCCGCCCGCGATGAAGATGGCGGCAACCTGGTTTCGGGCGCGGCGCGGCTTCGCGGTCGGCACGGTCATCGGCGCGCTCACCGTCGGGAAGGCCGAGCCATACCTCATCCACGCGATCCCGGGCGCGGGCGTCGCGCCGGTGGTCCTCACGGCGTCGGCGAGCGCGCTGCTCGCGGCGCTCCTCGTCTGGGTCGGGTATCGCGATGGCCCCTACGCGTTCCCGCCACGCCCATTCTCGTGGGGGCTCGCTGCCGCCGTCGTGCGCGAGCGCCCGTGGCGCCTCGCCACCGGCGGATACCTCGGCCACATGGCCGAGCTCTATCCCTACTGGACGTGGATCCCGGCGTTCGTCGCCGCGAGCGCGGCGGCGCGCGGCGGCGCCGCGGAAGCGCGGTCGCCCTTCGTGTCGTTGCTCGCGTTCGGGGTGATCGCCGTCGGTGGGATCGGATGCGTCTGGGGCGGGCTGGTCGCCGACCGCGTCGGTCGTGAGCGGCTCGTCTCGATCGCGCTCGCCGCAAGCGGGAGCTGTGCGCTGCTCGTCGGCTTCACCTTCGGTCGCAGCTGGTGGCTCCTCGCGCCCGTCGCGCTCGCGTGGGGCTTCTTCGTGATCGCCGACAGCGCGCAGTTCTCGGTACTCGTCACCGAGAGCGTGCCGCCGCACGCCGTCGGGACGGCGCTGACGATTCAAACGTCGCTCGGCTTTCTGCTCACGACGGTGGTGATTCAGCTCGTGCCGCTCGTGGTCGATCGCATCGGATGGCCCTGGGCGTTTCCGATGCTCGCGGTTGGGCCCGCGCTCGGCATCTGGAGCATCCGACGCCTGCAAGCGGCCAAGCGACGCGCACGCACGTAACCGGCGGGCCGCGCATCAGTCCCCTCGAAGCGCGACGATCGGATCGACGCGACTCGCCTTGCGTGCCGGCAGCCAGCTCGCGAGCAACGCCACGACCGCGAGCAGGGCGGCCACGGCGCCGAGCGCCTGTGGGTCCCGCGGGCCCACACCGTAGAGCAGCGACTGCATCACGCGCGTCGTCGCGAGCGCAGCCGCAACGCCGAGTGTGAGGCCGATGAGCACGGGCTTCATGCCTTGGACGATCATCAGCCGGACGGCTGCCCCAGGGCGCGCGCCGAGCGCGATCCGTACGCCGATCTCGCGAAGGCGTGCCGCCACCGAGTACGACACCACCGCGTAGATCCCGACGCTCGTGAGCACGAGCGCCAGGACGGCGAACGTCGTCATGAGCAGCATCGTGAAGCGGCGCGGTCCGAGGGATCGCGCGACGATGTCGTTCATCGCCAGGAAGTCGGGGGCACCCATGCGTGCATCGACCGCACGGATGGCCTCGCGCACGGCCGTTGCGGCGTCGGTCGTCCGACCTGCGCGCACGACGAACGCCGGGACGCTCACGAATCGCGGCGGGACCTGCGCCTGCGGGACGAAGATCGTCCGTCGCGCCTTGCGATCGAGTCCGATCTGCTTGGAGTCCGCGACCACGCCGACGATCTCTCGCGGCAGCTCGTCGCCCCCGGGGGCCGTCGCCTCGCCGCGGAACCGGCCGACCCAGATGCGTCGGCCGATCACGCGCTCGCCGGGCCAATAGTGATCGGCGAGCGACTGCGTGACGATCGCGACGAGCGCCGCCCCCGCGCCATCGTTCGCCGTCACGTCGCGCCCCTGCACGAGCGGGATTCCGAGCGTCTTGAAGTAGTCCGCGCTCACCGACTTCCACTCGACGGCGCCCTCGGTTGCGTCGGGGCGGCCGTCGACGGTCATCGGGAGGTTCCACCCGCGCACCAGCGGCAGCGCCGATACCCCGGCGGCGGCCAAGACGCCGGGCGTTGCCCGAATGCGTGCCAACAGCTGATCCTCGAAGCGCGACACGACGGCCGCTGAGTCGTAGCCCGGTGGCACTTTGGCCACACGTGCGGTCAACACTCCCTCGCGTGCGAACCCCGGGTCCTCGCTGCGAAGCCGCACGAAGCTCGCAATCAGCAGCCCCGCGCCGGCGAGCAACACCATCGCGAGCCCCGACTCGAGCGCGATCAGCATGTCGCGGAGGCGGCGCTGGCGTGGCGCCGCAGAGCCCGTCCTCCCGCCTTCCGCGAGTGCGCGCGAGAGATCCATCCGAGTTGCCGCGAGCGCGCTCGCCACCCCGAGCGTCGCCCCGACCGCCAACGCGAGCCCGGCCACGAACAGGAGCACGCGCACATCGCGCGTCGGATCGGCATCGTAGGGGAGGAGTTGCGGTCCGAGCGCAAGGAAGATCCGCAGCCCCCAGAAGGTGAGGATGCTACCGACGGCGGCCGCGAGCCCGCCCAGCACGAGGCCCTCCGTCACGAGCTGGCGCACGATGCGCCCGCGGCCAGCGCCGAGCGCCGTGCGGACGGCGATCTCACGCTGCCGCCCGACGGCGCGGGTGAGCATGAGGTTCGCCACGTTCGCAGCGGCGAGGAGGAGGACGAACGCCGTCGCCGCGAGCATGATCCAGAGCATCGTCGCGAGCTCGCCCGTGTAGATGTCCTGATACCGCATGACCACGGCCCCCCGGTCCTCGGGCCGCAGCGCGGCGGCATGCGCGGCGCGATAGCGGTCGAACAGTGCGGGCATCTCCGCTTGCGCCTGCGCGAAGCTGACGCCGGGCCGCAGCCGCGCCACGACCTCGTAGTTGTGACCGTTGTCGGCGAGCTGCGCCGCGTCGAGCCGGAGTGGCATCAGCACCTGCGTCCATTCCGATGCACCTGCGACGCGGAACGACGCCGGCATCACGCCGACCACGACGTGTGGCTGGCCGCTGATCCGCACGACGCGGCCGAGAATTCGCGGGTCGCTTCCGTAGCGGGTTTCCCAGAGCGCGTGGCCGAGGATCACGACCGAGGGTCCGTCGAGCGCCATCTCCTCTGGAGAGAACGTCCGCCCGAGCTCGGGCCGAGCTCCGAGGACGTGAAAGAAGTCATCGGAGACGCGCATCCCGAGCACGTCGACTCCCGACTCTGGTCCATCGAGCACGCCCTCGAAGCCGCGGTGTGTCGCGACGCCCTCGAACGCTCTGCTCTGCTCGCGCCAGAACACGAACTGCCGTGGTGCAAGCGCGCCCATCGCGCCGCCCATCCCCGACCATCGCCACCCGAGATACGCGATCCGCTCCGGGTGCGGATACGGTAGCGGGTTGAGCACCGCGCGGTTGACGAGGCTGAAGATCGCCGTCGTCGCCCCGATGCCGAGGGCGAGCGTCAGGACGGCGAGGGCTGCGAAGCGGGGCTCGCGCCGAAAGCCGCGGAGGGCATACCGAACATCCTGCCAGATCGCCTCGATGCGCTCCCGCATGGCCAGCTGTTCCTCCCGTTGATGCCCAGAGGCCCGGACGCGACGGACGTCATCCTCCCACGACGCGCCGAATCGGCGACGCGCCTCCCCCTCGGCCTCCGCGCGCGTCCAGCCGCGCTGCACGAGTTGCTCGACCCGCATCTCGATGTGCAGGCGGATCTCGTCGTCGATGTCGGCATCGATGCGATCGTGACGGCGCAGCGCGAGATGAAAGACGCGCCGGACACGCGGTGAGAGCATGGCGGGGTCCTGCTCGGGCTTCTCCTCAGACTCTGAATGGAGACGACGCGGCGAAGATCATCTGCCGCAGGGCGACTGTCAAGCGCGGACGATGCGCGTCAGTCGGACCCGAGCATCCACCGGCCGATCAGCTCGCGATCGACCGGAGCCACGCGGACGGCGCCGGCAAACACCACGAGCATCCGATCCGCGAGTGGCAGCACCTCATCGAGGTCGCTCGAATAGACGATGACGGCAGCACCGGCGTCGCGTGCGGCGCGGATGCGCCCGTACACGGCCTCGGCCGCGCGGACATCGAGTCCTCGCGTCGGGTTCTCGGCGACGAGTAGCGCGGGGGCGTCATCCAGCTCTCGGCCGAGCACGAAGCGCTGCTGGTTGCCGCCCGAGAGCGTCTCGGCTGCCACCTCCGGACCCGGCGCGACGACGTCGTATCGCTCGAGGAGCGCGCGCGTGTCGCGCGCGACGTCGCGCCACCGCATCCATCCGCGCCGTCGCCCGGCGCCTTCGAGGGCCGCGTTCTCGGTGAGCGACATCGACGAGATCATCGCGTCCCTGTGGCGATCCTCGGGCACGAAGCCGATCGACTCGGGAAGCTCGAGCGTCCCGCTCGCGGGAGAGAGACGCCCTGCGAGCGCTCGCAACAGCTCGCGGTGCCCCGACGCCTCGACGGCGGCGACGCCGACGATCTCGCCCGCTCGTACATCGAACGTCGCCTGGCGGATGCGAGGAACGCCCCGCGCGTCCCGGACGACGAGATCGATCGCTCGTACGACAGGGGCCCGTGGAAGATCGGCGGGCGGGGCCGTGTCTGGCGTGGAGCGCGGCACCCGATCGCCGTTGCCAGGTGACGCCGCCGATGGCGTAGCGGCGGGGCCGAGCATCGCGGCAACGAGATCGGCGCTCGTGATCGTGCGGGCCGATGTCGCGAGCATCGTGCGCCCGCGGCGCAGGACGGTGATGTCGTCGGCGATCGACAACGCCTCGCGCAGCTTGTGGGTGATCAACACGACGGCGTGGCCGGCATCGGCGAACCGGCGAAGCCAGGCGAGCAGCTCCGTGGCCTCGGCGGGAGCGAGAATGGCCGTCGGCTCATCGAGGATGAGTGTACGAGCCTGCCTGACGAGTGCCTTGATGATCTCGACGCGCTGTTGCGCGGAAACGGGGAGCGCATCGACACGCTCGTCGAGGGTCGTCGTGAGGCCGGCGTCCCGCTCCACGACGCGCACGGCCTCGCGCACTGCATCGAGCCGGAGGCGTCCGTGCCCGCCGAGCGCGATGTTCTCGAGCACCGACATCGCCGGGACGAGCGAGAAGTGCTGGCTCACCATCCCGATGCCGAGCGCGATCGCGTCGCCCGGGGCGTGCAGGGTGCGCGGCATACCGTCGACGTGCATCGCGCCCGTATCGGGGCGAAGGAGGCCGAAGGCGACACGCATGAGCGTGGTCTTCCCCGCCCCATTCTCACCGAGGAGCGCGTGAACCGTCCCGCGGCGGAGTATGAACGAGGCGTCGTCGAGCGCGACGACGCGGCCGAATCGTTTGGTGATCCGGTTCAGCGTTAGGGCTGGCGGACCCCCGGGCTCCGGATCGCTCACCGGCGGCTCAGAGGCCGGTCGGCGCGTCGAGGAAATCCCACGGGACGCCGAAGCGCTCGGCGATGCGAGCCGCAAGGGCACGAACGCCGAGCGTCTCGGTGGCGTAGTGGCCTGCGTAGAGAACGGCGAGCCCGAGGTCGCGGGCCTCGACGGCGGTGTGGTGCGGACCTTCGCCGACGATCAACGTGTCGATGCCGGCGGCCGTCGCTTCGGCGATCGTCTCGCTCGACGCGCCGGCACCCGTGCAGATGCCCCAGCGGCGGGTGCGCCGATCTGATGCGAGCGGCGGTGCGACGAGGTGGCCGCCGTGCGCGTGCGCGAAGGCTCCTGCTCGCGCGACCAGCTCACTGGTCGGCAGATCGCTCGTCCCCTGCACGCCGATGTCCAAGGTCTCGTGGCGCGCGAAGCCGCCGGTCGGTGCGAGGCCGAGCTCACGGGCGAGCAGCACGTTGTTGCCGCATTCGGCGTGCGCGTCGAGCGGAAGATGGGATGCGTAGACGGCGACGTCGTGCGCGACGAGAAGCCGGACGCGGTCATACGCGACGCCGACGAGACGCCGAGCACCTCCCCAGAACATGCCGTGATGGACGACGAGGAAGTTCGCGTCGACGGCGATGGCCTGTTCGACGGTGGTGCGCGAGAAGTCCACCGCGGCCGCGACACGCCGCACGGGGGCGCGCGCATCGACCTGGAGGCCATTGAGCGCGCCAGGGTAGTCGGCGATCTCGTGGGCGCGGAGATAGTCGTCGAGGTACGCGGCGATCTCCGCCGCGGTGCTCACTTGGGGCGCTGCGTCGAATCGCCCGTCGTCGCCGCGATCGGGCGGAGACGGCCGGCGAGCAACGCCTGCGTGGTCGTGTCGAGCGTTGCCTGCAGCTGCGGTGTGATCCGTGACGCGGTCGCGGGGTTGAGCACCAGGCGCACGACGCTGTCGGCCATCCCGAGGGAGATCACGCGGGGCTTGAAGGCGCCGCTCCGCACCTCGCGGCCGACGAGGAGGAACGCGCGTGGCAGGTCGATGACGACGCTGCCCAGGGTGATCGTTGGTGCGACCGCGTTCTGGTCGGAGTTCGAGCCGATCACGAACACGTTCTTCGATTCGCGTGCGGCCTGGAAGACACCGAGGCCGGCGGCATCGGCGTTCTGGAAGATCACGTCGGCGTGGCGGGCGATCTGAGCAAGCGCTTGCTCCTTTCCGGCGCTCACATCGTCCCAATTCCCGATGTAGGAGCCGACGACGCTGACGCGGGGGTTCTGTGCTCGCGCGCCAGCCGCAAAGGCGGCGAAGCTCGAGCGAACGGGCGGCAGCTCGGTTCCGCCGATGGTGCCGACGACGTTGGTGGTGGTCAGGGCGCCGGCGAGCACTCCGGCAAGATACGAGGCCGGATCGAAATCGAAGAGGATACCGGCAACGTTGTCGCGAACGGTGTTGCCCGAGGTCGTGATGTACGTGGTCGCGGGATACTCGGGCGCAACTCGGACGGCCGCATCCTGGAACTCGAAGCCATGGCCGAAGACCAGGGCGTAGTGCTGGGCGCCGTATTGGCGGAAGTTCTCCTCGAACTCCGCTGGGGTCTTGGTTTGGACGTGACTGACCGTGGCTCCGAGGCTGTCGCGGATGCGGAGCAATCCGGCGTAGGCCCCGCCGTTCCACGACTGGTCGGAGATGGGGCCGGGGGTCAGCAGGGCGACTCGGAACGTGGAGTCGGGCGCGGTGTTTCCACCCGCTTCCTTGCCGCCGCCGGTGCAGGCGGCGAAAAGAAGCACACCGACGTTGACGAGTGTGGAAAAGAACACTCGCCGACGTGAATGGATGCAGCTAAGGCTAGCCGACATCGCTAATTACCGTTGTGTGGAAAACATCTGACTACGCGCCGCCCGTTGGGCAGTCGCGCGCTGGAGCGTGGCGCGCGACGGGAAGGTGGCGACAGTAGCGCGTCGGGGCTAGGAGCTCAAGGCCAAACGGGACGCGCTCGCGTCGCCGGATTCGAGGCGCGATGTCTCGAGGGAGTCGCCCATGCGGACGGTGCCGTTGATCCGACCACCTTCGTGGACGACGATGCTCTTGGTGTTGATGTCGCCCTGGACGCTCGATGTGGCTTCGATCTCGACGCGGTCATCGGCGAAGAGCGTCCCGACGACGGTGCCGCCGACGACGATCTCGGTGGCCCGGACATCTCCGTGGATCGTGCCCTGGCGGCCGAGTAAGACCTGACGCGCGCCGCGAATGGAGCCGTCGATGGTCCCTTCGATTTTCACGACGCCCGCGGTTTCGATGTCACCGGTGAGCTTCATGCCGGCGGCGATGATCGACATGCCGGTTTCGCCGGAGGATGTCTGGGAGAGGGGACGGTCGGCGCCGTTCTTGGGGAAGATGGCCATGGCAGCACGGTGCGGCTAAGAGAGAAACGAGGCTGGTTGCGCCGAGCGTGAGCGGTTGTCGGCGCTTCCGCGGGACCAAGGAGCTTCGCGGAGAAAGGCGGTGGGCTACGGCTTCTTTGGCGCGGCGGTGGAGTCCGGGTGGCTTGCGGTGTCGGACGACGTGGCAGGCGCCGGTCTGAGTATCGGTGAAGCCGATCGTGCTGGCGTCGCTTGCGAGACGGGGGCCGTCTGGGGCGGGGAGACCGGGGAGGCCGGGGTAGCGCTCAGGAGGCGGCGGATCTGGTCGTAGCGGCCATGGAGCTGCGAGAGCGCGACCGTGAGGCTGTCGATCTGCTTGTTCTCGTGCTGGAGGTCGTTCACGCGCTGGGTGAGCATCGGAACGCGTAGCGCCAGGATGGCGAACATGAGCCAGCTCGCCGCAAGGACGACGATGATGGCAATTCCACGCTTGGACAACAGGAAGCGGAGGGCGGCGACCTGTCGTTGCGAGAGGATGTAGGTGCGGTTTGCGAGTCCGGATTCCCGCTGCACCTGGATGACCATCGATCCGGCGTGCGGTGTATAGATGTTACCGTATCCGACAGTGTCGTTATTCTGCTTCTTTAATGCTCTCACAATGCATCCAAAGACTTACCGGTGATGAGCTCGACAACGCGTCGCAGGTCGTCCGCGGAGTAGAAGGAAACGGCGATCTGGCCGCGATTGGCCGAGTCGGCTGAGAGGGAGACGTCAGTCTGCAGATGTCGGCGCAGGAGGTCGGTGATGCGGCGCACTTCCGGCGAGCCGGAAGTGGTTGTGCTGCTGGAAGATTCGCGCTTGGCGGGCGTATCGGCTGGCCGCACCCGTCGCTCGAGGTCGCGTACGCTCAGCTTCTTGGCGACGGCTTCGCGCGCGAGGTCGAGCATCGCGCGCTCGTCTGGGAGTGCGAGTAGGGCCCGGGCGTGGCCGGGAGTGAGGTGGCCGTCCTGAACGAATTTTCGGACGGCGGCCGGCAGCGACAGGATCCGGAGACTGTTCGCAACCGTCGAGCGATCCTTGCCTACGGCGTCGGCGACTTCCTGCTGCGTGAGCCGGAACTCATCGATGAGCCGGCGATAGCCTTCGGCTTCTTCCAGCGGGTTGAGGTCTGCGCGCTGGAGGTTTTCGACGAGCGCCAGCGTGAGGAGTGCCTTGTCATCTACGTCGGCCACTACCGCTGGGATGTCCGACCAGCCCAGGCGCGTTGCGGCGCGAAGGCGCCGCTCGCCTGCGACGAGCTCGAAGCCGCCGTTTGGCGCGGGTCGTACCGAAACGGGCTGGATCAGCCCGTTTGCGCGCAGGCTAGCCTCGAGCTCGGCCAAGTCTCCTGGCTGGAAGTCTTTCCTGGGCTGGTAGGGATTCGGACGGATCTGGGCGATCGGCAGCCGTCGGAAGCCATTGTCGAGCGGGGCGTCGCTCGGCGCTGGAGCGGGTGCCTGTGCTGGGACCGGCGCGCTCGGAGTGAGGAGCGCTTCGAGTCCGCGCCCGAGGCGGCGTGGTTTGTCGGCCATGACGGGTTCGAGGGAGGACGCCGCTTCGCTCGACCGCGCTGGTGCAGCGTGGGGAAGGGCCGATCTAGCGGTTGACGAGTGCTGGAACTGGCTGGTCACCCTTGCCGCGATGACGCTGGAGGAGCTCCTGAGCGACGTTCATGTAGGCCTGTGCGCCTACCGATTGGACGTCGTACAGGACGATCGGCTTTCCGAAGCTCGGCGCTTCCGCGAGGCGGACGTTACGAGGAACGACCGTATCGAAGACCTGGGCGCCGAAGTATTCGCGCGCGTCGGAGGCGACCTGGCGCGAGAGGTTGAGGCGGGCGTCGTACATGGTGAGCAGGACGCCTTCAATGCCCAGCGGTGGGTTCACGCCGTGCTGGACGAGATGCACGGTGTTGAGGAGCTGGGACAGCCCTTCGAGGGCGTAGTACTCGCACTGGAGCGGAATGAGGATCGAGTCCGCTGCCGCGAGCATGTTGACGGTGATCAAGCCCAAGGATGGCGGGCAGTCGATCAGGATGAAATCGTACTCGCCGCGCAGGGTGTCGAGCGCGCTGCGCATGGCGCGTTCGCGATTCGGCTGGTCGACGAGCTCCACTTCCGCACCGGCCAAGTCTGGCGTGGCAGGAAGGACATCGAGGTGTCGGAATTGGACCGAACGGCACACCGTCGAGGCGACATCGGCCTCTCCGATCAGGACCTCGTAGACGGTGTTGGTGAAGGCGTCGCGCACCAGGCCAACGCCACTGGTCGCGTTTCCCTGCGGGTCGCCGTCGACGAGCAGGGTGCGTTGCTCCGCAATCGCGAGGCTCGCTGCCAAGTTCACCGCGGTCGTGGTCTTACCGACCCCACCCTTTTGATTCGCGATTGCAATGACTTGTGCCACGTGATCCATGCAGCTGGTCAGGGGCGGGAATATAGACCCAGTGGGTGGGTCAGGCTAGGAAGTGTTTCACGTGAAACGGTGCTGAGACATGTTTCACGTGAAACACACCCCGCCCCACCCCTATGTCAGCCCACACCCCACATATGAAATCTTCCGGAGCCCGGCAGCAGCGCCATCCAGTGAGCTACACTCCCGCTGCAAGGTCACTACTGAGCTTTTACTGGCTTCATTATGGCTCGTGGAGTCGCGCTTCATCGCGATATTGCCGAACTTGCGTCCGTTTGAACAGGCCTCCGAACGCGATCCTCGGGCCGGATGTACGCACGGGCCGTCGGCTCGGCTCAGGCCGGCCCGCGGCTCTTCGATCTGGCAGCGCCATAGCATCGCTGTGGCGGCACTCGAGCGAGCGCCGCGTCCGGCGCGGATTGGTCCTTCCGCTTTGCGGTTCTTTCGCCCGCTCGGGTCCGGCAACGCCGCGGGACCTGCCGGCCACCCGCGGCCGGTAGTCGGGCGTACCCACAAATGCGCCGCCGCCGACGGGCCAGCCGCCGCGCCCTCGCCGGCAACGCCCCGGCGACTACCACCATTTCGTAGCAATCAGCTACGAATTCGCCTCATTTAGTAACAGGTCGATACATATCCACGTGGATGCGTCGCGAGGCACGAACCAGGTTCGCGCCTCGCAGTCGAACGGTCGGGTGGCCGATGCCTAACGACCTTCGCGCCAGGCCCGCTCGAGAGAATCCCGCGAGAGGGGCAACGCCACGAGCGGCGCACCGATCGCACCGCCCTCGCGTCGCAGCAAGAACAGCGGCCGATCGGGATACTGGCGGATGAGCAGCGTGTCGCGCGCATGTAGGTCGCGGGCATATACGTTGCCGCCCGGCTGCATCACGAGCACGGGACCGAGCAGCGTGAAGCCCGTGGAATCCTCGCGCAGCCGCTGCGTGCAGCGTGGCGGATACGGAAGACCGGGGAGCACCCGCTCCGTGATGTCGGTCGAGTACTCCGTCTTGACGACTCGGGCAGAGTCGCGCAGCAACGGGCGCAGCGCCTCGAACGCGCCCGACCCCCGCACGCCCCGCTGCTCCAGCTCCGCGACACCCTCATCGAGCACGCACGTGTCGATGCCCCGATAGAGCAGCTCCGCCTCGGTGTGCGTGATACCCAACGTCCACATCCGCACGACGACCTGTGCACCCCAGCTCTCCCGCACGAAGACGAGCGCATTCCGCGCGCCTGCACGAGCGACGGGACCGAGGTAGTCGAGGCGCATCGTCGCCATCCCCTCGGAATACATGCGCGTCCGGATCGGGAGCGAGAAGGCGATCGCCATCACCATCGAGACGACGGCACCGTAGACGACGCCGCGATACGCAAGTCCGTCGCCGACGGTCGCGCGCAACAGCGACGGCAGTCGCGCCGACCAGAGCGCGAGCGCCGGGAGGAGCACGAAGACGAAGCGTGGGCCGAGGTAGAAGCCGTCGTGCCAGTAGGCGAAGTAGAGACCGACGACGAGCGCCGCCGTCCCGAGGAGGTAGCGATCGAATGCGTCGAGGCGCCGCGCGAGCGCGAGCGCCGCGATCGCCGGCACGAGCGAGGGGATCGGTGTCTCGAACAGGTACGTCTGGAGCCGGAGAAAGTAGAGATTGACGAGCTCGAGGCCGCGCGCTGGGGTGTGCATCGCGCCCCACGGCGCGCTGTGAAAGCCGAGGGCATGGCTCTTCCCCCAGAGCACCTCGTAGCCGAAGCGAAGTGCTCCGCCGGTGGTGTGGGCGTTCACCCACATCATGCAGGCCACAGGCACGGCGATGCCTGCCGCCGCCGCGAACGCGTCGACCCACCGCACGCGGTTGCGCAGTGCCGTCGTCAGATACCAGATGCCGGCGGGGAGCGCGAATGCGAGCGCATCGACCGGGCGGATGGTGGCGATGGCGCCGAGCGCGAAGCCGTTGACGAGGGCGAGCCACGGCCGCGGCGTCGGCGCAGACATCACACGGACCATGCACGTCATGCCGACGACGATCCACATCAGGGTCGGCACGTGGTTCATGTGCGATCCCGACATGAACGCTGCGAATGGTGCGAAGGCGAACAGCAGCGTCGCGCCGACCGCAACGCCGCGTCGCGACTCGACGACGCGGAGGCAGGACCAGAAGGCGTAGATCGACACGGCTCCGCACAGCGGCCCGACGAGCCACGGCGCACGAACGATCTCGCCAAGGGCGAGCATGGCCGGTCCACCCGGAGGGAACTGGCTGAAGACGCGCCCTTCGCCATCGAGCACGTGCAACACCGAGAAGAACTCGGGGAACGGCGGCGCCGGACGCCAGAGGCGTCCCTCGAGGAAGATCTGAGCCTGGAAGAGCTGCACGAGCTCGTCGACGAGCAGCGGCCGGCCGGACAGCACTCGAAGCGCGACGATGACATAGATCGCGAGCGCGGCGAAGGACACCGCGATGCCGAACGCGACAGGGTGCTCGTATGCGCCGTCGACGACGCTGCGGGTCAAGCCATCCCGCCAGAGTGCCGGCATCTTCCGCGACAGGATCGCGAGGACGACCGCGACGCCGACGACGATCATCGATCCGCTCATCCACTCGGCGATGAGCGCCGGATACTGTGGCGCGTCGTGCCCGCCGGCGATCCAGTTCGCGATCGGGAGGAAGCCGAAGACGGCGATGAAGACCGCGGCGATGGCCGGGATCCAGGAACGACGCGGGGCACCTGCTGACGTCAGCGGTGCCCCTGAGATCCGATCACGGGCTTCGGACATGAATTCGGGAACGGAGAGAGCGCTGCGAACACGCTACCTCATGACGTTCCTCCACTCGCACCGGCAACGCGCCGTCGTCGCTCGACTTCGATGACGAGGTTCTGAAGATCGTTCGGGCTCACACCGGGGATTCGCGATGCCTGCGCGAGAGTGCGAGGCTGCAGTGCCGCGAGCTTCTGACGGGCCTCGAAGCTGAGGGATCGCATCTCCGGATACGGCAGGTCGTCGGGCAAGGCGAAGTGCCCCATGCGGCGCATCCGATCGGCCTGAACGCGCTCGCGCTCGAAGTAGCCAGCGTACTTGATCTCGAGCTCCACGGTGACGACCGCGTCGAGCGGAAGTGCTGCGCCGACGCCCGCGGCCGCGAACAGGTCAGCGAGGCCAACCCCTTGCCGTCGCGCGAGATCGACGATCTTCACGCCGTGTGCGATCGGACTGCTGGCGGCGGCGGTGAGGATGGGTTCGGCGGCCGCGGCACCAATGGTAGTGCGCTCGGCGAGCGCCATCGCCTCATCCTCGGCCTGCAACCGGCGCCCGATCAGCTGCCGCTCGGGCGCGTCGAACAAGCCCAGCTCCAGGCCAATCGGGGACAGACGGCGGAGCGCATTGTCCTGCCGGACGGTGAGCCGGAACTCGGAGCGCGAGGTGAAGAGGCGATACGGCTCGTCGACGCCGCGCGTGACGAGATCATCGACGAGGACGCCGATGTAGGAGCTCTGTCGGCCGAGGAAGACCGGGGGGCGACCGAGTGCGAGGAGGCCGGCGTTCATCCCCGCAACGACACCTTGGCCGGCCGCTTCCTCGTAGCCGGTGGTGCCGTTGATCTGCCCGGCGAAGAAGAGCCCGTGCAGCGCCTTGACCTGGAGCGATGGGTCGAGCTGTGTCGGGGGGAAATAGTCGTACTCGATCGCATAGCCTGCGCGGGTCATGCGGACGCGCTCGAGCCCGGGGATCGACCGCAGGATCTCGAGCTGGACCGGCGCCGGGAGCGAGGTCGAGAGCCCGTTGACATAGAGCTCGGAGGTATCGTGCCCCTCGGGTTCGAGAAAGAGCTGGTGGCGGGCAGCCTCGGGAAACTTCACGACCTTGTCTTCGACGGACGGGCAGTAGCGCGGTCCGCGCGACGCGATGGCGCCGCCGTACATCGCCGAGGTGGCGAGGTTGTCCTGGATGATCTGCTTCCCGCGCTCGTCCAGGAAGGTTATCCAACACGGAAGCTGCTCCGGGTGTCTCGTGGCGCCTATATGCCGCCTCGGTGTCTCCCAGAAGTGCGACCAGGAGTAGTCGAACAGCTCTATCTCGCTCTCCTGTCGCTCGAGCAGACGGTAGTCGACGGAACGGCCATCGATGCGCGGTGGCGTGCCGGTCTTGAAGCGTGCGCCGGTGAGACCGACGCGATCCAGCTGCTCGGCGAGGTGTGTAGCAGGCTGCTCCCCTGCCCGCCCGCCGGCGAGCTTGGTCTCGGTTCCGATGTGGATCTTGCCGCGCAAGAAGGTGCCGGTCGTGACGACGACAGCGACAGCACCGAAGCGGCGACCCTCGAGTGTCTCGACACCAAGGACGGTGCGGCCGGACTCGTCGAGCAGCAGCCGCGCGACGGTGCCTTGAATGGTGGAGAGCGTGGGGTGGCGCTCGATGAGCGACCGGACGACGCGCCGGTAGAGTCCACGATCACACTGCGCGCGGGGTGCCCAGACGGCGGCGCCCTTGCTCCGGTTCAGCATCCGGAATTGCAGCGTCGCGAGGTCGGTGGCTTTGGCCATGATGCCGCCGAGCGCATCGACCTCGCGGACGACGGTCCCCTTTGCGACGCCACCGATCGCCGGGTTGCACGACATCTGCCCGATGGTCTCGAGCGCGCTCGTGACCAGGCCGACGCGCGCGCCGAGTCGCGCAGCGGCGACGGCCGCCTCGGTACCGGCATGGCCGGCGCCGATCACGAGCACATCGAACTCTTGCTCGAGGCCGAGGGGGCGCGTAGCGGAAGACATGCGGACAAAGTATGCTGCGAACCGCATCAGCGGAAACGTCAACGCCGGCCTCAGGGCCTGCACATCATGCGCTCAGCACCACGGAGTCAGCGACATGCCGTTCGAGGTACCGGCAGGGCAGTCGATGCTTCTCGTTCGCAAGCAGGCTTTCGAGGCCGCAGGCCTCGCGAGATCGGCGATCGACGAACGGCTCGGCCTGGCAGCTGATGAGTTTCGGGTGGAGGGCGATCTCATCGCGATCGGGCCGATCCCGGGCGACATCGACATCCGGGAGATGCTGGATGAGCTCGAGGGCGCGGGCCTCGTGTACTTCGACGACTACTTCGAGCTGAGCGGCAACTGGCCCGAATGGCTCAAGCTCTGGGCGACGGGTCGTGCGGCCAGCGTGGCGCGGGGGGCGTCGTCGGAGCGGTCGTGACCGAGATGCTCAGCCGTGCTTGGTGAGCTGCGATGACTCGGTGGGCTGCGGGGTGAGGGGCCCATGGCGCAGCATGCCACGCCAGCCGCAGACGATGCACCAGCTGGTTCGGAACCAAGGCATGCATCGGTTCCACCACTTCGACTGCACCCAGATGGTCACGGCGTTGCAGTTGGGGCAGCGGTCTCCCTTGGGAAGGATCCAGAGGAAGACGACGGTTGCCGCAATGATGCGGAGGATGAAGAGGCCGCCGAACACGAGCACGAAGATCACGGCGTCGGACATTTCCCGGCCCTCCTCACGCACTGCCCTGCCAACGACGACGCGAGCGCGTCAGATGCGCTGCTCGACCTGCACCCACGGCTCGACGTAGGCGACGCCATCCTCGACGCGCTCGATGATGACGTCGGTGCCGAGCGCCACCGGCACATCGTCGATGCTGCGCGCCTTCGCTGCGTACTGCATGCCACCGATGTCGTAGGTGATCTCGCCGTCGGTGGCGTCGCGGATCGCCGCCGAGACGCGCGCGGGGTGTCCCTGGAGCAAGAATCGCTCGTCCACGACGTCGTGCTTTGCCGCCGGCACGATCCACTTGGCGATGAGCAGGATCGCTCCAGCAATACCGGCTGCGCCCGCGAGGAGCGCAAGGGCCAGGCGCACGCCGGCGCCGAGCGTGGTGTAGCGGGTGAGCAGATAGCCCGTGGCGCCGAACGCGGTCGTGCAGGCGCCGAGGGTCGGTGCCTTGAGGGAGCGGCGTGCCTCGGCGATGGCCCGCCCGAAGTGATCGACCGACTCGGTGCGAAGACCGTGCGGCGGGCGCTCGATGCCGCGCAGCATGGCGTAGACGCCGAGTGCGAGTCCCGCGATGAACGAGGCGAGGAAGAAGGCGGGCATGAACTGCGGGCGGTCAGCGTTGCGCGTTTCGGCCGGCGCTAGGTGGAGCCGGCACCGGAGCGGACGCCACGGCTCGGTGCGTCGCCGTCGCGAGGGCGCGGGGGTTCGTGCACAGAAGACTGTCCCTGCTCCAGCCGTTGCGCAATGAAGGACGTGACGCGCTGCTCCGCGTAGTAGACGGGACGCAGCGGGTTGCGTCCTCCCACGAACGCCGCATGTCCGCCGCGCCCGGTGAACTCGACATCGAGACAGGAATTGCCGCGGGCGATGCGGGTGACATCGTCGAGGACGGCGGCGGGGAGGAATGGATCGTCGACGGCGCTGAGGAGCAGCGTGGGCACGGCGATCGACGCGAGGAACCCGATCGAGCTGGACCGTGCATAGTAGTCGTCGGCATCGCGGAAGCCGTGGACCGGTGCGGTCACGGTGTCGTCGAAGGCATAGATCGAGTCGACGGCGCGGATGGCGTGTTCGGATCCGATGTCCGGATAGCGGCCGAGCTTCTCGAGCGCCTTGTCGCGCAGGGTGCGGAGGAAGTGCCGCTCGTAGATGCGCGCGAACCCGACGTGGATGTGGCGGGCCGCGCGGGCGAGATCGAAGGGCACGGACACCGCGGCCGCCGCGTGGAGGTATGTCGCCGCCGCGGCGCCCTGCTCGCCGAGCCATTTGAGGAGGACGTTGCCACCGAGCGAGATCCCAGCGGCCGCCAGCGGCGCCAAGGGCAGCTCGGCTCGAATGCGCCGTACGACGAGGTCCAGATCCGTGGTCTCGCCGGAGTGATAGAAGCGACGGGTGCGGTTGGGCTCACCACCGCACCCGCGAAAGATCAGCAGGTCGGCGCCCCAGCCGCGGCGTGCGGCCTCGCGCAGCAGGCCGCGGGCATACTTGGATCGACTGGACCCCTCGAGGCCGTGCAGCACGAGGAGGCGTGGACGATCCGGCGCGGCATCGACGCGAACGAGGTCGAGAAAGTCGCCATCGCTGGTCTCGATGCGCTCGGTGCGGGTCTGCACGGCCGGCGACCGGCGTGCGAGCTTCGGCCAGAGCGTCTGCGAATGCGGGTCGGGAAGCCACCAGGCTGGTCGAAACGGCATGCACGAGAAGGTAGTGTCGACGCCGCACGACCGGCGAGCACTGCGCAGTACGAAGACGCCGGCGGGCTCTGGAGAACGCGTCGGGAGGGCATTACGCATTCCGGGCGGGTTCGCGCCCGTGCCGGCGCATCGGACTGGCACGAGACGCGAGACCCCGTGCCACGCCTCGCCCCATGGACGTTCAGATCTTCGGTACGAAAAAGAGCGCCGACACTCGAAAGGCGATCCGATTCTTCGCCGAACGGCGTGTGAAGACCCATTTCGTGGACCTCATGGAGCGTGCGGCATCGCCAGGAGAGCTCAAGCGGTTTGCGCAGAGGTTCGGTGTGGAATCGCTGATCGATCGCCAGTCACGCCGTTTCTCGGAGCTGGGGCTCGGCTCAGCGCGATACAGCGACGAGCGGTGGCTCGACTGGCTCGCAGACGAGCCGCTCCTGCTGCGCGTGCCGCTCGTCCGGCAGCAGAACCGTCTGACCGTCGGGCTCGCGGAGTCCGAATGGAAGACATGGCTCGCCACGTGACGGTCGCCGCGGCGTGACGCAGATCGCGATCTCGGGTGCCGGAGTCGACTTCGGCGCGACGACCATCTTCAACGACATCACGTTCACCGTCGCGCGCGGTGAGCGGTGGGGGATCATCGGCCGGAACGGCACCGGCAAGACGACGCTGCTCGCGCTCATCACGGCGACGCTGGCGCCGACGCGCGGGCAGGTGACCCGATCGGCGAGCCTGCGCGTCTCCTTGCTCGAGCAGCACCGGGACTTCGGTGGTGCGGTGAACGTCTGGGAGGCGGCGGCCGGGCCGTTCGCGCACCTGCTCGAGCTCGAGCAATCGCTCGCAGATCAGGCGAACCGGCTCGGCGAGCTCGGCGAGCGGTGCACGCCCGAGATGCTGGCGCGCTACGACCGCGACCTGGCGCGGTTCGAGCGCGATGGCGGCTACACGTTCGCGCCGAGAGTGGATGCGGTGCTGCACGGGCTCGGCTTCGACCCGCAAGCGGCCCGCACGCTGCCGATCGCGACCTTGAGCGGCGGCGAGCGCGGGCGCGTCGGGCTCGCGCGGCAGCTCGTGTCGCCCGCGGACGTGATCCTGCTCGACGAGCCGACGAACCATCTCGACCTCGAAACGACGGCGTGGCTCGAGGAGTATCTCCGGACGACGAGCGAGACGGTGCTGCTCATCAGCCACGATCGCGCCTTCCTGGCCAACGTGGTCGACCACGTGCTGCACTTCGAGAATGGGTCGGCAACGGCCTACGTGGGCGGCTACGAAGCGTTCATCGCGCAACGCGACGAGAAGCGGCTGACGCAACAGCGCGCCTACGACAAGCAACGGCGCACGATCGACCAGGAAGCAGACTACATCCGCCGCAACATCGCCGGCCAGAACAGCAAGCAGGCGAAGGGGCGCCGGAAGCGCCTCGAGCGCCTTCCGCGCTTGAGCGCGCCACCGGAAGACGACGGCGCGATGTCGATCCGCTTCACGCCGAACGAGCGCGGGGGCGACCAGGTGGTGATCGCGGACCGCGCGACGATCGCCGTCGGCGATCCGCCGGCAGCGGGGGGGAGTCGGCGGCAGCAGGTCGTGGGTGCGACGCCGGGTTCGGCGCGGGTGCTCATCTCCGATTTCACCGGCACGGTGCGGCGAGGAGATCGGCTCGGCGTCGTCGGCCCGAACGGAAGCGGGAAATCGACGATGCTGCGGACGATGCTCGGCGAGCATCCACCGGCCGCGGGCGAGATTCGGATCGGGGGATCGATCAGCGTCTCGTACTATCGCCAGGACTTGGCACAGGTGCCGCTCGACCGCACGCTGTACGACGTGATCGCCGACCTCCGACCGACGTGGGAGCGTGGGCAGATCCAGGGACACCTGGGCCGCTTCGGCTTCTCGGGAGACGAGGTGCTTCGTCAGGCCAAGACGTTGTCTGGCGGCGAGCGGGCGCGCGTCGCGCTGGCGATGATGATGCTGTCGGGCGCCAACCTGCTCGTCTTCGACGAGCCGACGAACCATCTCGACGTCGAGTCGATCGAGGCGCTCGAGGATGCGGTCGAGCGCTACGACGGCACGGTGATGCTCGTGAGCCACGACCGTGCGCTGCTGCGCGCGCTGACGACGCGCGTGTGGGTGTTGCACGACCGGCACATCACAGACTTCGATGGCGGGTTCGGCGAATGGGAGGTCGTGAGCGAGGAGCGGGCCCACGCCGCGCGCGTGCAGGCCGAGGAGGAGGAGGGGCTGCGGCGGGTGCGGGAGAAGCAGCGGGTGCAGCGCCGTGATGACGGCGATCGCGGTAAGCGGGACGCGCTGCGGCGGGCATCTCGCGAGGTGGAGCGGACCGAAGAGGAGGTGGCATCGCTCGAGCGTCGTATCGGCGAGCTGACCGGACGGCTCGGCGACCCCGACCTGTACACGCGCTCGGGCGGCGGCGAGCAGGCGGTGCGCCTCGGGACGGAGCTCGATGATGCGAAACGGGATCTCGAGCGAGCGCTCGCGGCGTGGGAGCGCGCCACGGAAGCCGCCGACGCCCTGACGCGCGGCTAGAATTCGGCTATGCCGAGACGCCGCCTGGGGAGGACCGAGCCATCGACTCGATGATGATCGCGTGGGGGGGATTCCTCCTCTTCGTCTTCGTGATGTTGGCGATCGACCTCGGGGTCGTGAACCGGAACCCGCACGTCGTGAGCGTGCGCGAAGCGCTCGTCTTCACGTTGATCGTTGCCTCGATCGCGGCGGCCTTCAGCATCTTCGTGTACTTCGCCTACGATCACCACTGGCTGCAGCTCGGCAACCACGTCGACGGCGTGGACGGGCGGATCAACAACGGCCGGCTCGCGGCGGTGAAGTATTTCACCGGCTACGTGATCGAGGTGTCGCTGAGCGCGGACAACGTCTTCGTCATCACGATCATCTTCCAGCACCTGCGGATCCCGCCGCAGTTCCAGCATCGGGTGCTGTTCTGGGGAATCCTCGGCGCGCTGGCGATGCGCGGTTCAATGATCGTGCTCGGGGCGCAGCTCGTGGCGCGGTACCACTGGGTGCTCTACCTGTTCGGGCTCTTCCTGATCTACACCGCGGGGCGGATGCTCTTCGGCAAGGACGATGACGAGGCGCCCGAAGAGTCGATGGTGGTGCGGCAGCTCAAGCGGCTCTTCCCGGTCACGAACGAGTATGAGGGGCAGCAGTTCTCCTTGATGCGCGATGGCCGCCGCTTGTTGACGCCGCTCGCGGTGGCGCTCGTGCTCGTCGAGACCACCGATCTCGTGTTCGCTCTCGACTCGATCCCGGCGATCTTCGCGATCACGACCGACCCATTTCTCGTCTTCACGAGCAACGTCTTCGCGATCCTCGGCCTCCGGTCGCTGTACTTCGCGCTCGCCGGGGCGATGGGCAAGTTCCGCTACCTGAAGGCGTCGCTGGCAGCGATCCTCGGGCTCGTCGGCGCGAAGATGCTCGTGGCCGACTGGCTCAAGGACCTGCTCGGGCCGGACTTCAACTTCGTCCTTCTCGGTGTCGTGGCACTGATCCTGGGCACCGGGGTAGTCGCGTCGATCATCGCCACTCGGCGAGAGGGGAAGAGCGGCACGGGCGCGGCGTAGACGACGGGGGGCGGGATGGTCGTTCGGCGACGGCTGGCCATCATCGGCGTGAGCCTGGGGTCACTGGCGTCGATGCCCACGCACCTGAGGGCGCAGGCCGAGCGCGCCGACTCGAACTACGAGACGGTTGCGCTGCATGCGCTCGTGGCGCGCGCCGCAGAGCACAACCGCGTCGTTCCGGGGGCGCTTCGCGGGTACCGGGCAGCGCTCGAGAGCGAGATCGCCGTGCTCCTGCGTCGCGCCGACGGCAATGAAGGGGCGGTCACGGTCGAGCAAGTGCAGAGCGCAGCCCACTGGCAGCGCACCGGAGCGTACGAGCAGCACGTCGTCGGCTACCGCTCGCAGTCGGTCGGGCTCACGATCTCGCTCGTGAACAGCTTCCGGCGTGCGTGGACGGTGCCGATCCTGTACGGGAACCGGCTCTCGCTGTTCTTCGGTCCGGACACCGCGCGCGCCGAACGGCGGTCACGGCGCGACCGGCCGCTCTTCGCCGTGCATCCGCTGGCGACCGACCGAGATCGCGTCTATCGCTTTCGTGGAGGCGATACGGTGGTGACGCTCGCGATCGGCGACCGCACGTTGCCGATCGTGCGGATCGAGGTCGAGCCGCGGGTCCAGCGTCTGAGCGACGAGACGCTCGTCTTTCGTGGTGAGATGGATCTCGACGCGACGCGCGAGCAGATCGTCCGGATGCGCGGGCAGTTTCTGACCGTGAATCGGCGACCGCCGGGGCTCCGCGAGCGGGTGATGGGGCTGCAGTTCGAAGCCGTGGCGTTCGTCGAGCTCGTGAACGCCGAGGTCGGGGGTGCGTTCTGGTTGCCGTCGTATCAGCGCATCGAAGGGCAGATCGCGGTGCCGGCGTTCGGCGACGCCCGTTCGGTGCTCCGGATGGTGACGCGGTTCCGCGACTACGACGTCGATGGCGCGCCGGTGCTCGCAGCCGGGGAGCGCCAGCCCGCGGACAGTGCGGGTGCCGATACGGCGGCGGCCGACTCGCTGGCCGTGCGACCGCACCAGCTCACCTTCGCGTCGCGCGACAGCTTGGAGCGGTGGGACGCATGGCGCGAGCCCCTCGGTGCCGCGACGGCCGCCGTGCACGCCGATGATTTCGACGACGTCGCGCCGGATGCGTGGCGGACCTCGGGTCCGCCGCGGCTCGAGATGCGGGTGTCGCAGTTCTCCGATCTCTTCCGCTACAACCGGGTGGAGGGGGCGTTCACGGGCTACGGCGCACGGGCGCGCTTCCGGGATGCTGCGCCCGGGCTCACGCTCCAAGCAACCGGCGGATGGGCGTGGGGGGAGCACACCGTGCGCGGTCGCGGCGAGATCGAATGGCAACGCCCGCGCTGGCAGCTGGCCGCCCGAGCGGGGCGGTCGCTCGACCTCACGAACGACTTCCGGAGCGTGTTCGACAGCGGGGGGACGTTCGCGGCCGTGCTGTCGTCGGGCGACGACTACGACTACGTGGACCGCCGGAGCGCGATCGGGTCGATCGCCTATCGCCTGGGCAAAGCGCGCGCGGGCATCGTGCGATTCTCGGCGGGAGTCGCGAGCGACCGGAGCGTGGCGCCGACGATCACGCGCGGCCTCTTCAAGGGCGACTCCGGCTTTCGTGCCAACCGCGGAATCGATGCGGGCGACTATCGGTTCACGGGCGTGATGTGGCAGCTCCACCCGGATGTCTCGGGAGAGCTGATGCGTCCGGGGGTGGGCGTGGTCGCGCGATACGAGCGCGGCGATGGCGATCTGGATTGGCAGCGCGCCGAGCTGCGCGTGATGGGCCGGCGGAACTGGCGACAGGTGACGTACGCGGCGCGCGTCGATGCCGGAGCGCTGTGGAGCGACCGGCCGCCGCCGCAACAGCTCTTCGAGCTCGGCGGGACGCAGGTGCTCCCGGGCTACGACTACAAGGAGTTCGCCGGCGACCGGGCCGCCGTCCTGCGCGCGCTCGCGATGTATCGGCTCGGCGTGCTGCGCGCTCCGCTTCGGCTCACCCGGCGGTTGTTTCTCCCGGCACCGGCGCCAGCGCTGGCCGTGGGGGTGCAGGGTGGGTGGACGGACGCGACGAGCGACGCTGTGCTGCAATCGATGGAGCGTCTGGGGAGCGCGGCGCGAGGATTGGACGGTGCGCCGGTCACGGGCCAACGGGTACCGCTCTCACGCATCACGGATGGCGCGCGCGGCACCGTGGATCTGGGGGTGCGCTTCTTCGGCGGCTCGGTCTTCGTCGGTGCAGCGCGACCGGTCGATCACGCCGCACCGTGGAAGCTCGTGGTGTCGTTCGGCCAGGAGCTGTAGCGGTCAGAACTCGCCGATGAAGCCGATCTCGGGCTCGAGGCGCTGGCCGAACTTCTCGAGCACGCACTGCTGCGCGTGGGCAATGAGCGCGCGGACATCGGCGGCGGTGGCATGGCCGATGTTGACCATGATGTTGGCGTGGATGTGCGAGATCTGGGCGTCGCCGATGTGGAAGCCCTTGAGGCCGCACTGGTCGACGAGGCGTCCGGCACCCACCCCCTCGATCTTCTTGAAGATCGAGCCTGCGCTCGGGTGGTACTCGAGCCAGGGATGACGAGCACCACGCCAGCTCAGGTTCTCTTGCAGGATGCGGTGCATGGCGGCGGGATCGCCGCGCTCGAGCGCGAAGGTGACGGCCAGGGCGACGTCGCGACGGTGGTGGAAGACGGTGTCGTCGTAGCCGAACTGGACGTAGTCGGCGTCGACCGTCTTTCGCGCGCCCTCCTCGGTGAGGATCTCGCAGGACCTGAACACCTCGGCGATGAACATGGTCCGAGCGCGCTCGGGTGCCGGGGAGAGGAAGTGCAGGTTCTGCCAGACGGCACCGCCGACCGTGCTCGGGATGCCGACGTAGTGCTCGAAGCCGGACCACCCGCGGGCGACGGCTTCCTTGATGAGGTCGGCCATGACGACGCCGGATTCGGCCCAGACCACTCCGTCGTCGGACCACCGGACATGGGTCGCGGCATTGCGGATGACGAGCCCGCGGAACCCCTTGTCCCCGACGAGGATATTGGCGCCGAGGCCGAGCACGAAGTACGGGATCGCCTCATCCCGCGCGGTCAAAACGGCGTTTGCGAGATCGTCGGCAGACGTGGCATCGTAGAAGAGGTCTGCCGGACCCCCGATCTTGAACGTGGTGTACGGGGCGAGCGGCACGGCGGCGCGTAGGCGCGCGCGGTCGAGCCGAGCACCCGCAAGCGCCATGAGATCTGCCGACGTCCGGGAAAGTGTGCTGGACATGCTGAAGGGCAAGGAAACATCGCCGGGTGAGGGGCGCCACTGGCCAGAGGCCGCTGGCAGCGGTGCGACGCCGGCTCGCGTTCCACCGGGACGTGGCACCAACTTCGCGCCAGACATGACGAACGGATGGCCCAGCGCTTCACGCCGCCCACGTACCGAGGATTCTCCGATTCGCACTCGCTCCCTGCCGGATGACCGGCGCGCCGGATGCGCTCCGCGCCGCTATCGCGTGTCACACGCACTGACCGCAGCCTGCCTCGCGCTCGTGGCGAGCGCGACGGCCCCACTTGCCGGCACACCTCTCGAGGCGCAGCGCGCCGAGCTGGAGCGCACGATCCGCCGCAGCGTGCTGCCGAACGGGCTCGAGGTGATCGCCGTCGAGAACCACGGCGTGCCGCTCGCGACGGTGGAGATCGATGTGCGGAACGGCTCGTTCACGCAGAGCCCGGAGTATGCCGGGCTCGCGCACATGTTCGAGCACATGATCTTCAAGGCGAACGCGAAGCTACCGGCCCCGGATCAGTTCATCGATCGGGCGTCCGAGCTCGGCGCGGTCTTCAACGGCCGGACCGACGAGGAGCGCGTCGCCTACTACATGACGGTGCCGTCGGACTCGATGCGCGGCGCGATGGAGCTCATGTCATCGGCCATCCGTGCGCCGCTCTTCCTCAAGTCGGAGCTGGATCGCGAGCGGCAGGTGGTGATCGGGGAGTACGACCGGAACGAGTCGAGCCCGTTCTTCCAGCTCACGACGGAGATGACGAAGCGCCTCTATCCGGGGCAGTTCAGCCGCAAGAACGTCATCGGCGACCGGCAGGTGATCTCGACGGTCAGCCCCGAGAAGATGAAGGCGATCAAGGAGAAGTACTACGTTCCGAACAACTCGGTGCTCGTCGTCACCGGCGACATCACCCCGGACTCGGTCTTCAAGTTCGCCGAGACGATCTACGGCGACTGGAAGACCGGACCGAACCCGTTCGTCGCCGATCCGATCCCGCCGATCGTCCCGCTGAAGAAGAACGACGCGGTGATCATCGAACAGCCGGTGGGTGCCGTGACAGTGTTTCTGCAATGGCAGGGGCCGAGCGTCGGTGCGGATCCCGTCTCGACGTACGCGGCCGACGTCTTCTCCGACGCGCTCAACCAGCCCGGATCGCAGTTCCAGAAGAACCTCGTCGACAGCGGGCTCTTTCAGTCGATCGGCGTGAACTACTACACGCTCAACCAGGTCGGGCCGATCACGATCAGCGGACAGACGTCGCCGGAAAAGCTCAAGCAGGCGCTCGCCGCGCTGGACGGCGAGATCCAGAAGTTCGTGATGCCGAACTACGTGAGCACCGAAGAGCTGGAGTGGGTGAAAGCGCACCGCTCCGTCGACTCGGCCTTCGGACGCGAGCGCGCCTCGGGCTTCAGCCAGACGATCGGCTTCTGGTGGAGCGTGGCGAGCCTCGAGTACTACATGGGCTACGTGGACAACATGGCGAAGCAGACGCTCGGCGACCTCCGCACGTATGCCGGCAAGTACATCGTGAACCGGCCGCGCGTGACCGGCGTGCTGCTCCCGCCCGAGGCGCGCCAGGCGCTCAAGCTCACGGAGTCCGACCTCATCCCCAAGGTGGCCCAGTGAGCATGGCGACGATGCGAGCGATCGCGACGGCCGTCAGCCTCGCCTGTCTCGCGGCGCCAGGGCTCGGCGCGCAGGGACGGACGAGCACGGCGACGACGCGGATCGCCCAGCACGATTCGGCGACGTCATCGTACGAGGTCGGCGGGATCAAGGTGATCCACCGAGTCACGACGAACGACGTCGTCACCGCGAACATCTATCTGCTGGGCGGCGTCCGGCAGATCACCGACCGCAATGCCGGGATCGAAGCGCTGCTCCTCGATGCCTCGGAGCGCGGCACGAAGGACTACCCCAAGGAGAAGCTGCGTCGGGCGACGGCCAAGCTCGGCAGTCAGATCGTCGTCGCGCCCTCGGCCGATTGGACGGTGTTCGGCGCGCGATCGGTACGGGCGACCTTCGACTCGACGTGGATGATCCTGGCGAGCCGCCTCATGTCACCGACGCTCGAGGCGTCCGAGGTCGGGCAGGCGAAGGAGCAGTTCCTCACTGCCGTCCGCCAGCGCGGCGATTCGCCGGACGCGCTCGTGGAGTTCGTTGCCGACAGCTTCGCGTTCACGGGGCACCCGTACGCACGCCAGCCGGTCGGCACCGAGGCCTCGCTGACGGCGATCACGGTCGATGATCTCCGGCGCTACCACGCCGAGCAGGTCGTGAAGTCGCGGATGCTCCTCGTGATCGTGGGGAACGTGCCGCGCGCGAAGGTCGAGCAGCTGATCCTCAAGACGATCGCGAAGCTGCCGGCGGGGAGCTACACGTGGACGCTGCCCGACACGATGTCGACGCGCGCACCGGGGATCGCCTTCGAGGCGCGGCCGCTGCCGACGAACTACATCCTCGGCTACTACGCGGGGCCGCCGGCCGGCAGCAAGGACTACCAGGCGTTGCGCGTCGCGACGGCCGTGCTCTCGGGGCAGCTCTTCTCGGAGATCCGGTCGCGGCGCAACCTCACGTACGCGGTCGATGCGCCATTCGTCGAGCGGGCGCTCGCCGCCGGTGGCCTCTACGTCACGACGGTCTCGCCCGACACGACGCTGGCGGTGATGCGCCAGCAGATCGAGGCGTTGCAGGAAGGGATGATCGATCCGGAAGCGCTGCAGCGGCTCGTGCAGCAGTTCATCACGGAGTACTTCCTGAACAACGAGACGAACGGCGAGCAGGCCGACTTCCTGGTGCGCGCGCAGCTCTATCGCGGCGACTACCGCGCGGGCGAGCGCTTCGTCGACGAGCTTCGGAACGTGACGCCCCAGGACGTGCAGCGCGTGGCGCGGAAATACATCCGGAACATCCGCTTCGCGTACATCGGCGATCCGACGAAGCTCTCGCTGGGCAAGAGCCTGGATCGGTAGACGGCTACTTGGCGCGGTTGGCGATGACCGTGCGGAGCTCGTCCAAGGTCACGTCGACGGCGTAGAGCGCGACGAGCATGTGGTAGAGCAGGTCGGCCGCCTCCTCGCGCGAGCGCACGGCGTCGGCATCGGCGAGCGCGGTCACGAGCTCGGCGCACTCCTCGCCGAGCTTCTTGAGGCGGAGGTTGCGGTCGGCGAGCAGGCGCCGCGTGTAGCTCGATTCGACCCCCTCCACGGGCGATGCTTCCTGCGCGCGTAGCGCGATCGTGTGGACGAGCTGCGCGAAGGCGTCGGCCGGCGCAGCGCCGTGCGCGAAGCACGACTCGGTGCCCATGTGACATGCCGGGCCCGCGGGGATGACGCGGACGAGCAAGGCGTCGCCATCGCAGTCGTGGGCGAGCGAGACCACGCGCTGCGTGTTGCCGCTCGTCGCGCCCTTGTGCCAGAGACCGCGGGTGCGCGACCGGTAGTGCATCTCGCCGGTGCGGAGCGTTTCGGCGATCGCCTCGCGATCGGCATGGGCGACCATGAGGACGACGCCGGTTCGGGCGTCCTGCGCGACGACCGTGACGAGCCCGCCCCCCTTGTCGAAGTCGAGCTTGGGGAGGATCTCCGAGAGGAAGTCGTTCCAGTTCGGCTCGGGGTCGTGCAGACCGCCGTTGAACTCGTCAGGCACGCAGGCCGCCGCGCGTCGGGCGGCTGGCACCGTGTGCCTCGACGACGGCGCGCTGCGCCTGACGTGCCGAGGCGCTCCCACGCTCGGACGATACGGCGGACACGACCTCGGTCTCGCCGCCGTTGCGCCGCGTGGCCGGAGACGGAGGAGTGGTGCCGGCCGTGTTGGCCGGTACGCCCAGGACGCCCCGGATCTCGGTCGCGAGCATGGCGTTCGTCGCGACGACGCCGTCGCCGGTGTGCGTGACGTGGCCGGTCCAATCGGTGATGACGCCGCCAGCCTCCTGGATGATCGGCACGAGGGGCGCGGAATCCCATGGGGCCACGACATCATCCACCATGGCTTCGGCCCGGCCGGTCGCGACGAGGAGATAGCCGTAGCAGTCGCCCCAGGTACGCGCGACGCCGCTGCGGCCGGCGAGATCGGCCCACCGCTCGCGTCGCGTGGCGTTGCGCGGAAAGAGGTCGTCGGTGGTGAGCGCCGTGGACTTTCCGAGGTCGCCGACGGTGGAGACGGCACAGCGGACGCCGTTCCACCAGCACCCGCGGCCGACGGCCGCGGCGACCATCTCGTCGACCGCGGGGCAGAAGGCGGCACCGGCGAGCACCTGGCCAGCCTGGACGACGGCGATGAGCGTGCCCCAGAGCGGGACGCCGCGCACGAAGCTCTTCGTGCCGTCGATCGGGTCGATGATCCACTGGCGCGCGGCCTCGGGACGGGTGAGGCCGAACTCCTCGCCGACGATGCCGTCTTCGGGGAAGCGCCCCTCGATCCACTCGCGCGCCGCCTGTTCCGCCGCTTTGTCGGCGGCGGTGACGGGGCTGCCGTCCTTCTTCGTTTCGACCGAGAGACGCGAGCGGTAGTGCGAGATCGCGACCTTGCCGGTGCGGCGGACGACTTCCGCCACGGCCTGCATGAGCGTCTCGGCCGTCGTCGTTGCGTTCACGCTGTCATCCTCACTTCGACGCCGGCGTTGGCCAGCGTGCGCTTGATCTCTCGAACGGTGGTCACGCCATCGTGCACGATCCCGGCGACGAGCGCCGCATCGGCGTGCGCGTCGGTGATCGCCTCGCGAACGTGCGCGGCACTCCCTGCCCCGCCGGACGCCACCACGGGCACGTCCACGGCATCGGCGACGCGACGGGTGAGCGCGAGATCGTAGCCCGTGCGCGCGCCGTCGCGGTCGATGCTCGTCAGCAGGATCTCACCGGCACCGCGCCGCACGCACTCGCGCGCCCAGGCGACGGCGTCGAGCGAGGTCGGTACGGTGCCGCCATGCGTGAACACCTTCCCGTCCTTGGCATCGATGCTCGCGACGACACACTGCGCGCCGAAGCGATCCGCCGCTTCGGTGAGCACCTCGGGTCGCGCGACCGCCGCGGAGTTGAGGCTCACTTTGTCTGCTCCCGCGCGCAGCACGCGCGCGACATCATCGGCCGAACGGATGCCGCCGCCGATCGTGAGCGGAACGAAGAGACGCTCCGCGGTGCGCCGTGCAACATCGAGCAACGTACCACGCTCCTCGGTGCTTGCCGAGATGTCGAGGAAGACGATCTCGTCTGCCCCTTCCCGCTCGTAACGCTCGGCGAGCTCGACGGGATCGCCGATGTCGCGGAGCGATTGGAACTGTACGCCCTTCACGACGCGGCCCCCCTTCACGTCGAGACAGACGAGCACCCGACGTGTCAGCATACGAGCTCGCGTCGCGCCGGATTCACGATTCCCGCCTCACGCTCACGCCGCCCTTCGTGCTGAAGACCACCCCGCCGTCCACCAACGCATCGCGGAGGACGAGTCCCAGCGCCTTGAAGCCCGCCTCGACGATGTGATGTCGATCGCGCCCGCGCAGCACCCGTACGTGGAGCGTCGCACGAGCGTTGTCGGCGAACGAGCGCATCCAATGATCGTAGAGGCCACTCGGCAGCGGGCCGGCGTAGAAGGGCCGTCCGCCCAGGTCGAGCGCGACCTCGACCAGCGCATCATCCATCGGGACGACGCGATGGCCGTACCGGGCGCAGGTCGCCGGCACGAGATCGGCCACCGCCATGCCGATCGTGATCGCGACATCCTCGATGAGATGGTGCCGGAGGTCGCCGCGCCCCTCGAGCACGAGGCCCAGCCCGGCGTAGCGCGCGAACGTCACCATCATGTGATCCAGAAACGGAACGCCGGTCGCGACCTGGGCCGAGTCGGATCCGGTGACCAGCTCGACGCGAACCGATGTTTCGCGCGTCTCGCGGACGAGAGTGGCCGTGCGCGGCGTACGCGCGCCGGCGGGAGCGGCAGACGACGGGGATGCGGTCATTGGGCGAACTCCTCGGCGACGTTCCAGGGATCGAGCGCGCCGGTGTAGAGCGCCATCCCGAGCACGGCTGCGGCGACGCCGCGGTCCTCGAGGGCGCGAAGGTCATTGATGGTCGTGATGCCGCCCGAGGCGAACACCGGCCAGTCGGCGGCTTCGGCGACATCCTCCATGAGCGGCAGATCGGTGCCCTGCATCTGCCCTTCCTTGTGCACCGCCGTCACGAGGATGCCGGCAAGCGGAAGCGCGTTCAGCTCTTCGATCGCGTCGATGGCGTTGCGCGGCAGCGTCCGCGCCCAGCCGCGGGTCACGACGCGCCGCTCGCGGACGTCGACGGCGACGATGATCTCGCCGGGGTTGGCATGCGCGATCTCGGCGAGCCAGTCGGGATCCTCGATCGCGCGCGTCCCGACGATGACGGCGTGTGCCCCATCGGCGAAGAGTCCGTCGATCTGTTCTGCCTCGCGGATGCCGCCGCCAACCTGCGCGGTGACGGCCGACTGACTTCCGGCCTCGCGCAGCAGGTCGCGCACGACATCGCGATTGGACCCACGTCCGGTGGCACCGTCGAGGTCGACGATGTGGAAGCGCGAGAACCCGTAGCGCACCCACGATCGGAGCACGCTCACCGGATCGTCGACGCGTACCTGTTCTCGATCGTACTCGCCGCCGACGAGCTGCACGCAGGCGCCCTGGCGGAGATCGAGTGCTGGGATTGCGATCATCTCCGCCTCACTGCCGCCGCCCGCCCGCCAGTTTCGCAGCACCATCGCGTACACACGCCCCGAGAAACGCCACACCCGCCTCCGAGCTCTTCTCCGGATGAAACTGCACGCCGATCACGTTGCCCTGCGTGCCGCCCCGCACCATCGCCGGAAACCGATCCGTGTCGTGCGTGCTCCACGCGCGCACCACGTCCGGCGTTTCGGGGCGACAGACGAAGCCGTTCGCGTAGTAGGCCGATGCGAGCGGCGCTTCGTCGAGGAGCGGGTCAGCCGGATCATCGATCGCGTTCCAGCCGATCTGCGGCACGCGCCGAGCGCGCAGCCGGGTCACGCGCCCCGGGATGATCCCAAGCCCCTGCCCGGGACCCTCCTCGCTGGCGTCGAACAGTAGCTGCATGCCGAGACAGATCCCGATGCACGGCAATCCATCCGCGAGGGCCGTCGCGAGGTCGGAACGACCCGGGGCGAGTCGTTCTGCGGCAGCCGCGAAGGCCCCGACGCCTGGTAGTACCAGCATCTCGCTGTCGGCAAGGCGTCGCGCGTCTGGCTCGACGACGATCGCATGCCCCGAACGCGCCAGCGCCTTCGCGAGCGAGTGCAGGTTTCCCGCGCCGTAATCGAAGATGGTGATGCGCATGCCTAACCGCCGGTCGCGGCGCGTGCCGCATCGAATGCTCGCATCACGGCATCGATCTCCGGATCGGTGCCGACCGAGATGCGCAGCGCATCCCCGATCCCAGGGAGCGCCCGGTAACCCCGGATCACCACCCCATGCTCCCGCATGTGCGCGGCGACGGCCGGCGCACCGGCCATCGGCACGAGCACGAAGTTCGCCGCCGAGGGAAGCGGCGCGAGCCCACGCGTCCTCATCTCGAGGGCGAGCCGCTCGCGCAGCTCCGTGGTGCGACGCACCGTGTGGCGGGTCCAGTCCGCGTCATGGGTGAGCGCGGCGACGACCGCACGCTCGGTCAGCGCCGACACGCGATAGGGCCCACGGACCTTCTCGATCTCGGCGATGAGCGCGGGTGCCGCGGCGCCGTAGCCGAACCGCATCCCGGCCATCCCCCACGCCTTCGACATCGTGCGCGTGACGACGAGCCGGCCGTGCGCCGCCGCGAGGGGCATGTATCGATGCTCGGCGAACTCGGCATACGCCTCGTCGATCACGACGATGCCCGGCGCCTGCTCGAGGACGCGCTCGACGGCGCGGCGCGATGCCTCGGTGCCGGTCGGGTTGTTCGGCGTGCAGACATAGATGATGCGCGCTTTGGTGGCGAGGAGCGCGTCGGCATCGATGTCGTGGGTGGCGGTGAAGGCGACCGGCACCGGCACGAGCCCACCGAGGCGGATGAACGGCGGGATCATCGAGAAGGTCGGCTCCGAGTACGCGACCGCCTCTCCCGGCTCGGCGAGCGCCGCGAAGGTGGACTCGAGCACGTCGTCCGAGCCGCACCCGGTGATGATCTCGTCGGGGCGCACGCCGGCATATGCGGCGAGGAGCCGTCGGGTCTCGGCGGAGGCGTATCCCGGATAGCGAAAGAGGTCGTCCTCGGGGGCGCCACGGACTGCTCGCAACGCCGAGGGCGGTGCGCCGAAGGGATTGGTGTTGTCGCCGAGCTCGAGCGGCGATGGTGCACGGTCGGTGTCGTAGGCGACGATGTCGCGGAGCATCGCGCGGCCAGCGGGCCGCTCGGCTGCCGGCGCCGCGGCGCGTGAGGGCTCGCTGGACTGCGTGTTGCCGCGCGCGCTGCTCATGACCTCGCCCCGCGCCAGCTTCGTGCGGCCGCGGCGTGCGCCGGCAGCGATTCCGCGTCGGCCAGGATGGCGACGTCGTTGGCGAGGCGGGCCGCCGCGTCACGATCGACGTGCTGGTAGGTCGTCCATCGGATGAAGTCGAGCACCGACAACCCCGAGTACGATCGTGCGAGCCCGCCCGTGGGAAGCACGTGGTTGGCGCCGGTCATGTAGTCGCCGAACGCCACCGAGCTCGTTTCGCCGAGGAAGACCGTCCCTGCGCTACGCACGAGCGCGAGCGCGCTGTCCGGGTGCTCGACGGCAAGCATGAGGTGTTCGGGTGCGTACTCGTTGGCGAACGCGATCGCCTCGTCGAGGGATTCGGCGGAGAGCACTGCCCCGCGCGCGCCGAGCACCTCGGAGATGATCTTCTTCCGGGGCTGTTCCGTGAGGTTGCGAGCGATTGCGACCATGATCGTCTCGGCCACACCCTCGCCGATCGCGACGACGGCGACGGCGGCCATCGGGTCGTGCTCCGCCTGAGCGAGGAGCTCGCGCGCCAGGACATCGGGGTTGGCGCTGCCGTCGGTGACGATGAGCAGCTCGCTCGGACCCGCCGGGGAGTCGATGGCGACGGCGCCGGCCACCTGCAGCTTGGCCTCGGCGACGTACGCGTTCCCTGGTCCGACGACGCGATCGACGCGTGGGATCGTCTCGGTGCCGAACGCCATTGCGGCCACCGCCCCCGCTCCCCCGACGGCAAAGACGCGGTCCACCTTCGCGATCTCGGCGGCGGCGAGCACGATGGCGGGCGGCGATCCGTTGGCCGCGGGTGGGGAGCACACGATCACCTCGGCCACGCCGGCGACGCGCGCCGGGATGGCGCCCATGAGCAAGCTGCTCGGATAGGCGGCCCGGCCACCCGGCGCATAGACGCCGACGCGGCGCAGTGGATCGGGGCGGCGTCCGATCAGCACGCCGTCGGCGGTGCGCATCTCGGTCGCCGTCGGCACGAAGGCGCGGTGCACGTCGGCGATGTTGCTCGCGGCCCGATCCAGCGCATCGCGAAGCGCCGGGTCGAGCGTGTCGAGCGCCTCGATCCACCGATCGCGCGGGATCTCGAGCGAGGTGAGGCGCACGTTGTCGAGCTCGCGGGCGAGCCCGAGGAGCGCGGCGTCGCCGCCGTGACGAACGGCCTCGATGATCGCCGACGTCGTGTCGTGCACGACCTCGTCCGACGAGGTGGAGCGGTCGAAGAGCTCGCGCCGGTCGTCGGCCGAGAGATCGGCCACATCGCCGATGAAGCGGATGCGGCGGGTGGTCGTTGGACTCATGGCATCAGTCTCTCGATCCGAGTGACGAGGATCCCTTCACCCCCGACGGCTCGGAGGGCGGCGATCGTGCGGTAGATGGATTGCGCGGGGACCACGGCGTGCACGGCGACGTGCGTGCCGCCGTTCAAGATATCGATGACCGTCGGGCCGTTGAGCCCCGGTAGCACCTCTTTCACCCGGTCGAGCGCCGCGCGCGGGACGTTCGCCATCACGTAGCGTTGGCCGCGCGCCCGGATCACCGACTCGAGCGCGAGCGTGAGCTCGGCGAGCGCGACCTCCTTCCGGTCGTCCCGCCGGAGTGCCGCGGGAGCGGTGATGAGCCGCGCGCTCGAGTCGAGCACCGTCGCGATCTCGCGCAGCCCGTTCACCTTGAGCGTGGAGCCGGTGGAGGTGAGGTCGACGATGACGTCGGCGATGCCGAGGTGTGGCGCGATCTCGACGGCCCCCGACACCGGGACGAGCTCGATCGCGCGACCGGCCTGCTCGAAGAAGCGGCGGGTGATGCGGGGAAAGACCGTCGCGACGCGCGCGCCATTCCCGATCTGGTCGAGCGACGTGATCCCGCTGTCGTCGCGCGCGGCGACGACGATACGACACCGCCCGAACTCGAGATCGAGCCGCACGTCGAGCGCGCGATCCGACTCGCAGACGAGGTCGTGCCCGGTGACGCCGGCGTCGGCGGCGCCGTCGGCGACGAACTCCGGGATGTCCTGCGCGCGCACGAAGAGCGCTTCGAACTCGCCTCCGAGCGACGCCGTGAGCGCCCGGTCTCCACTTGCGCGGATCGGGAGCCCGGCGTCGCGGAAGAGCTCGCGTGTCTCCTCGGTGAGGCGACCCTTGTTGGGCAGTGCGATTCTGAGCATGGCGGGGGGCAGAAAACACGAAGCCCGTCCACGAGGTGGACGGGCCGCGAAGCATCGAGTGCGTGGAGCCGACGATCGTTCGGCTGCTATCCTGCCACGCGCCACGTGCCCCGGCCCGTCGGGCCGTGGACATGATGGTGGTGGTGGCTGGTCACGCGGATCATGGGCCGCAAGCTATCCGCCCACCGCGTCGTGCGTCAATGTGCCTCGGAGCAAACGGTGTGGTCCGTCAGGTCATTCGGCCCGTAGCACGACCGCCGGATCGGCCCGCGTCGCGCGCCGCGCCGGGATGTAGCAGGCCACGAACGCCACTGCCGCGAGCAGCGCCGCCGTCGCCGCGAACGTCACGGGGTCTGCCGTTCCGACGCCGAAGAGGAGGCGTCCGAGGACGCGACCCGCGGCCGCGGCGCCGAGCGCGCCGACCGCCATCCCGGCGAGCGCGAGCGCCATCCCCTGACGGATGACGAGCCGCAGGACTGCGCCCGGCGCGGCCCCCAGGGCCAGACGCACGCCGAACTCGCGAAAGCGTCCCTGCACGGCGATCGACATCACACCGTAGATGCCGACGGCGGCGAGCACGAGCGCCGCGGCCGCGAACCCGACCAGCAAGCGGTTGCTCAACCGCCGGGTGCCGAGCGAGCGGCTGACGGACTGCTCCATCGTCTGGACCTCGTAGAGCGGCAGCGACGGATCGATCGCGGCGAGCTCGCGACGGAGGACGGCCGCCATCGCCACCGGATCGCGGTCGGTGCGCACGAGCACGTGCACCGTCCAGTTCGTGCGCTGGGCATGCGGCATGTATACCCAGAGCTCCGGATCGCCGTCGAGCCGTGCGTGCTTCGCCGCGGCCGCGACGCCGACGACCGTCATCCACTCGCAGTCGGGGTCTCGGCAGAATCGGAGACGCTTCCCGAGCCCGGTCTCGTTAGGCCAGTAGCGGGCGGCGAGCGTCTGGTCCACGATCGCCACCCGTGGCGCGGAATCGGTGTCGGTCGAGAGGAAGGCTCGCCCGCGCAGGAGCGGCGTGCCCATCGCCGTGAAGTAGTCGGGGGTGACGGTGCGGATGTTGGCGACCATCACCGGGTCGCCGGGCTTGGGCGTGTCGCCGTCGACGTAGACGTTGTCCTGTGGGTTGCCGCGGCTGAGCGGAACGCGACTCGTGAGCGCGATCGTCCGCACGCCCGGCACCGCGCGCATCCGCTCGAGCAAGCGGTCGTAGAGCGCCCGGACCGTGCGCGCCGAGTCGTAGGCGGCTCCCGACGGCGACACTCGCGCGACGAGCAGATGCTCGGCGCGGAAGCCCGGATCGACGGCGAGGATCCGGTGCAAGCTGCGGAGCAGGAGCCCGGCCGACACGAGCAGTACGAGCGAGAGCGCGAACTGCGTCACGACGAGGGCATCGTCGATGCGGCGCTTCCCACCCGAGGCGCTCCCGCGCTGTCCCTTGGTGAGGGCCACCTGGAGATCGACCCGCGCCGCGCGCAGCGCCGGGGCGAGGCCGAAGAGCACCCCCGTCACCACCGCCAGCGCGACGGCGAAGAGCAGCACCGCCGGATCGAGGCGCACTTCGTCGATCCGCGGCACCTGGTCGACCGAGATCCGCCGCGCGGCCGCGACGCCCCATGCCGCCAGCGCCACGCCGCCGCCGGCGCCCGCGAAGCCGAGGAGGAGGCTCTCGATGAGGAGCTGGGCGACGATCCGTCCGCGGCTCGCACCGAGGCAGCAGCGCAGCGCGATCTCCCGCGAGCGGGCGGCCGCGCGGCCGAGCAGCAGGTTGGCGACGTTCGCGCAGGCGATGAGCAGCACGACGGCCCCGGCACCGAGCAGGATGAAGAGCGGCGTCCGCACCTCGCCGTCGAGCCGCCGCGCGAGGGGTACGGCGACGACGCGCGAGGTGTCGCGAGCGCCGGCCGTCCGCTCGCCGCGGCTCGTCGCGAGATCGTCGGTCATCCGCACGACGTCATGGGCCGCGTCGTTCGCCGTGTGCGTCCCGCGAAGGTGGCCGACGGCATCGAGGTACCAGAAATTGAACCGCGTCGGATTGATGCCGAGCGGGATCCAGAGCTCCGCGCGCTCCGGAAAGTCGAAGGCGCGTGGCATGATGCCGACGACGGTGACCGGCGCGTCATCGATGCGAACCGACGTGCCGACGACCTTTGGATCGCCGCCGAAGCGCCGCTGCCAGAGCCCGTAGCTCAGGATCGCGACGCGCGGCCCATCGCGGACGTCCTCGGTGTCGAGAAAGCCGCGGCCGTAGAGTGGACGCACGCCGAGCATGCCGAACAGCTCGTGCGAGATCGCCGCGCCCGTGATGCGCTCGGCCCCGCCGGCGCCGGCGAGGTTGAACCCGGCGCCCCCGGCATACGCCGCCACCCGGTCGAAGGCGGTCGCGTGTTGGCGGTAGTAGGCGTAGAGCCCTTCCGTGAAGCCGATGACGGGGAGCCCGCGCTCGGGAGCCGTCAGCCAGAAGCTGACGAGCCGGTCGGGATCCGCGAACGGCAGCGGGCGGAGGAGCACCGTGTGGACGACCGAGAACGTCGCCGTCGTCGCGCCGATGCCTAACGCGATCGTGGCGATCGCGATGGCGGAGAAGACACGGTGAGCGCGGAGGGTTCGCAGCGCGTAGCGGACATCGGCGGCGAACGCGGCGAGGAGGTGTCGCGGTCCGTGCCCGGCTGGTGCCGCCGCCGCCGCGGGGCGAGGCACGACGCGGCGGAGACCCTCCGAGATGGGAGCCGCGCCCTCGAGCTCCGCCAACACCATGCGCTCGGCGTCGGCGTCGGTTGCGCCGCGGGCGCGAAGCTCGCGAAAGCGGTCGTCGAGATGCTGCGCGAGCTCGTCGACGATCTCGGCTTCGCGCGCGCCATCGAGCGGCACCGAGGCGAGTCGGCGGCGGACGAGCGTCGTCCACTCAGGCACGCTGCACCCCCGCGATGAGCGTGACGGCCTCGGCGAACTCGCGCCAGCTCGTGCGCTGCTCGGCGAGGACCTTCTCGCCGTCGGGGGTCATGTGGTAGTAGCGCCGCCGCCGCTGGCCGGCCTTCTCGACCCACCGGCCGTGGATCCACCCGCGTCCTTCGAGGCGGTAGAGCAGCGGGTAGAGCGACGCGACGTGGAACTGGAGCACGCCCTTCGAGCGGGATTCGATCAGCTTGCTCAGCTCGTAGCCGTGGCGGGGCTCGTGTTCGAGAAGGGAGAGGATGAGCAGTTCGGCGCTGCCCTTCTTGAGCTCTCGGTCGAGCATGCCGTCTCCATATATGGCAGTGCCACATATGATATGGACTGTGCTCGATGCGTCAAGATCGAGCGCACAGTGCCGGAGGAGCGCTCAGCCGTGGGGCGAGGCATGGAATGCGCAGAGGCTCGCGGCCGGCCCGCGCGATGGCAGGTGGGGCGACCGGCGATTCTCCCTTTGCGCGGCGGCCGGCTTGTGAATAAATTCACAATTGTTCGCGCTCCGCGGACGGCTCCACACAAACTCACCTCGAAGGACCTGTTCGGCTCCGGGAGGCCTCAAGCAATGCGGTTCATTGGAATGGCGCTCGCGGCGAGTGCGATCGTGCTCGGCGCGTGTGGTGGTGGCGAGAACAAGGGCGGCGACACTGCGGCCGTGAACAAGGATACGGCGGCTGCCGTTGCACCGGCCGCGACCCCGGCCACGACTGCGGCCGCTGCCCCGATCACCGGCACGACCCACGAGGTGAAGATGTCCTTCGACGGGCAGAACTATAAGTTCGACCCCGCCGACATCACCGTGAAGGCCGGCGACGGCATCAAGTTCATCAACGTCTCGGGCGGCCCGCACAACGTCGCGTTCGACCCCGCCACGATCCCCGCCGATGTGAAGGGCCAGCTCATGGCCAACATGGCGAATCAGATGGCCGAGCTCTCCGGTCCCCTCCTCACCCAGCCCAACGAGGCGTACACGATCTCGTTCGCGGGTGTGAAGCCGGGCTCGTACGAGGTGCACTGCACGCCGCACCTCGCGATGGGCATGAAGGCGAAGATCACCGTTCAGTAAGACCGAACGGAACGAGGCCCCGGTGCGAGCGCATGCTCGCACCGGGGCCTTGACATTGCCGGCATCCGCGCCGGCCATCCGACGCACGTCGGTCGCCTCGCCGAGAACGAGGGCGGTCGGGGTGGATGAGAGAGGCACATGCTGCGCTGGGGACTCTGCTGCCAGTTCGATGATGCGTCCGTCCGCTTTCGTCAGGCGACGCACCGCTATGTCTCGTCGCTCCCACCGCGCCGCCGAGCCGAGTATCTGGGATCGGTCGTGCGGGCCAACGCCATCGCGCTCGCACATGCCGTCGAGCGCTGTCACGAGTTGGGCATCGGCGCGTTCAGGATCTCGAGCCAGATCCTCCCGCTCGCCACGCACCCCGAGTCGGGCTACACCATCGACGACCTTCCCGACGGGGACATCATCCGCGCGTCGTTCCATCTCGCCGGCGCGATCGCTCGCGCCCGCAACGTGCGCCTCAGCTTCCACCCGGACCAGTTCGTCGTGCTCAACTCCGAGCGCGAGTCGGTCGTCGCCGGATCGGTGCGAGAGCTGAACATGCAAGGGGAGCTCGCGGCGATCATCGGTGCCGACGCGCTCACCCTACACGTCGGCGGCGCGACCGGCGGCGTCCCGGCGGCGATCGAGCGACTCGCGCGGGGCATCGACCGACTCGCACCAGCGTCGCGCGCGCGCCTCGCCCTCGAGAACGACGACCGGCTCTTCTCGGTCGACGATCTGCTCCCGCTTTGCCGGACGATGCACGTGCCGCTCGTCTACGACGTGCACCACCATCGCTGCCACCCCGACCGCTTGTCCGTCGCCGAGGCCACCGACCTCGCCGCGGCCACCTGGCAGGGGCGCGAGCCCTGGACGCACATCGCGTCCCCGCGCGATGGCTGGACCGGCGCCAACCCGCGTCCGCACGCCGACACGATCGACCCGGCGGACTTTCCCGTGGAGTGGCTCGGACGCTCGATGACCATCGACGTCGAGGCCAAGCACAAGGAACGTGCGGTGCTCGCGATTCGCGACCACGTCGCGGCCGGCGGACCGATGCTTGCGCCGGCGTAGCCGCGAAGGGAATATCGCCTGAGCATGGCCGACACGATCACGGGGTCTGGGCAGCCGTACGTCCGTCGCCGCCGCGGAGAAGTCCGCGCCGGGTGGCTCTCCGCGCGCACCCGGAACACGCTCGGCCGGCCGATGCGCATCGGCGCGATCGCGGCGGCATCGTTCGTCACCGCGCTCGTCGCATTCATCCTCGCGCCGCTCGCCAATCGCGATCCGCGCGCCGTGACGCCGGTCGTCGTTCAGTGGCGGGACACGGCGTCGCTCCGCGATGCGCGTGCCCGCGCCCGCAACACCTTCGACGCCGCAGATTCCCTGCTCGCCCTCGCGCACACGGCCGCGACGCAGCCGGCCGTCACGCTCCCGCGTCCCGAAACGCTCCCGCCACAACAGGCGGCGCGTCACGATTCGCTGCAGGCGATCTCCGACGAGCTCGGAACGCTCCTCGCGCGCGTCGAGAATGCCCCGCTCCCATCATCCTATCGCGCCCTCGGCGAGTCGCAGCTCATGCGCGACGATCCTCGCGTCCGCCAGCTGCTCGATTCCCTCACCGACATCGAGCGCGAGCGCGACGAGTTCGGTGCGTCCGGCGGCGTCGACCCGGTGTTCGTCGCGCTCACCGCTCGTGCGAGCGCGATCGGACGCGCGATTCAGAACATCGCCGACGGGAAGCGCGGCACGCTCGAGCGCTCGATGGCCGACCTGGCCCCGGCGGCTCCCGTCCCCGTCGTTCGCCGCATCGTCGTCGACACGGTGACCCCTCGGCTCCGCCGCGACTCGGCCGCGGTGGGACTCGCGCAGGCCGACCGCGCGCTGGCTCAGGCGCGCACCGAGAACGCGCAGCTCGATCGTCGCCTGCGCGACGTGCGCGCGCGCGCCAACGTCTCCGCGCCGCCGGTCGCGATCCTCGCGGCGGCGCTCGTGCTCGGGCTCGTGCTGGGCTTCACGATCATCTTCGTCGGGGAGCTGCGGCGCCCGCGAGTTGCCGACCTCTCGGAGACGGAGTTCGTGACCGGGGCGCGCGTGCTCGCCGTGCTGCGGCCGCGCGTCATTCCGCCGGAGCGGGCGCGCCGCCGCGCCGACCGCAACCTCCCGCCACTGCTCGATCCGACCTCCGACGCGTATCGCCTGCTCGCGTCGCACCTCGTGGTCACGGGCTCCACGAGCCGCGCCCTCGCCACCATCACGGGTGACGTCCCCGCGGTGACCGCAGTGATCGCGGCCAACATCGCCGCCGTCTCGGCGAACGATTCGCGGAGCACGCTGATCATCGACGCCGATTTCGCGCAGCGACCGGTCGCCGGCGTCCTGCGGGTTCCGGTGGAGCCCGGGCTCGGCGCCGTCGTGGCCCACCGCCTCGAGTGGGCCGCGGCGGTGAAGGCCGTGCACGTCGGACGCGATCGCATGCTCGATGTGATGCCGAGTGGGGCCAGCCGCCCGCCGCTCGACGACGCCGAAGCCACCGCGACCGCCGACCAGCTCCGGCACATCGCCCGACGATATGACCTGGCTCTGCTGACGGCGCCGTCCGGCCAGGTGCGTCTCATCCGGCCATCACCGGACGTGCTCATCTGCGCGCAGATCGGACACACTCCGCTTCGATCGCTCAAACAACTGGTCGCCGACCTGCGCGAGGACGGCGCGCGGATCGTCGGCGTCGTGCTCTGGGCTGCGGAGGCGCCGGAGCTTCACGCACCGCCCGCGTCGAGCGTGATGCCGTCGACGACGCCGCGCACCGAAGCCGCGATCGCATCCTGATGTGGTCCGACACGCTCCTGCTCGCTGAACGGGCGCATCTCCTGTGGCTCGCCGCATGGGGCGCGGGGAGCGTGCTGGCCGGAACCGCCGTGCTCGGGATCCTGCGCCGCCGGTCGGCGCTGCTCACGCACTTCGGGATCCAGACGGCGGTCTGGGGGGCCGTCGCCCTCGTGATCGTGTTGCTGTCATGGCGCGACCTCGCACTGCGGGACGTCGCCGGCGCGACACGGCTGGAGCAGCTCGTCTGGCTCGGGACTGGTCTGGCCATCGGCCTGGCGGCGGTGGGGGGAACGCTCGCCGCCGCCGGCTGGCGGCTCGGCCGGCGGTACGACGCGATCGGGGCCGGCATCGCGCTGGTCGCGCAGGGGTTGGCGCTCGCGCTGCTCGAGCTGCACTTCGCGTCGGTGCTCACGCAGCTCGGCGTGGCGGCGGTGGGCTAGCCGTCACGACGGTGCGCGGCCGGCCGTCGCCGGCGGACGTTCGCGCGGTGCGCGCTCCGCTGCTATGTTAGCCGCATGACGATGATCGGCTACTCCGACCGGATCAATCACGCTCTGGCGTTCGCCGCCAAGCATCACGATCAGGCGGTGCGCCGGGGGACGCGACTTCCCTACCTCACGCAGTCGCCTAACGTGGCGCTGATCCTGACGCGCTACGGCCAGGACGACGACACGGTCGTCGCCGGCATCCTGCAGGACGTCGTCGTCGACGCCGTGCGCGACGGGCTGACGCACGAGATGCTGACGCAGCGGATCGCCGAGAAGTTCGGCGAGACGGTGCTCGCGTCGATCCACTCGATCACGCAGCGCCAGCACGACGACGACGGCGTGGAGCTGTCCGCCGAAGAGCGCCGCGACGACCTGCTCGAGCGACTCGCTGCCGCCGGGACGCGCGCCCGCTGGGCGTGCGCGGCGATCCAGGTACACACCGGGAGCACGCTCCTCGCCGACATCTCGCGCACCGATTTTCCCGAGACGGTGTGGGGGCGCTTCAGCGCCGGGCGCGAGGGGACGATCCGGTGGTATCGCCGCATCCACGAGCGCCTCGCCGCCGTCGGGTTCGACGGCGCGATCATGCTCGAGATGCGCGAGATGGTGCAGGAGCTCGAGAAGAAGCTTCCCGTCGAAGAGGAAGTGCGGCGCCGGTAGCGCCGCTCCGACCGGCCCGATGCCGCCGCTACACCGCGGCGGCTTCGCCCGCCGGGTACCGTCGCGCCACGTAGTGCTCGAGGATCTCGAGGAACTCGGGGACGATCCCGTCGCCGCGCAACGTCGTGTGCAGGCGGCCGTCGACGTAGACCGGCGCCTTCGGCTCCTCGAAGGTGCCCGGCAGCGAGATGCCGATGTTGGCGTGCTTCGATTCCCCCGGCCCGTTCACGACGCACCCCATCACCGCGACCTTGAGCTCCTCGACGCCCGGGTGACGCTCGCGCCAGATCGGCATCTGCTCGCGCAGATACGTCTGGATGTCTTCGGCCATGCGCTGGAAGAAGGTCGATGTCGTGCGTCCGCACCCCGGGCAGGCGGTGACCTGTGGTGCGAAGCTGCGCAGGCCTAACGACTGCAGGATCTGCTGTGCGACGAGCACCTCCTCGGTGCGGTCGCCGCCGGGGCGCGGGGTGAGCGAGACGCGAATGGTGTCGCCGATGCCTTCGGCGAGAAGGATCGACAGCCCCGCCGTGCTGGCGACGATCCCTTTCATGCCGAGCCCCGCCTCGGTGAGCCCCAGGTGCAGCGGATACTCGCAGCGTGCCGCGAGGCGCCGGTACACCTCCACGAGATCCTGCACCCCCGAGACCTTGGCCGAGATGATGATCCGGTCGTGCGCCAATCCCGTCTCTTCGGCGAGGGCGGCCGAGCGGAGCGCACTCTCGAGCATCGCTTCGATGTAGACGTCCTTCGCATCGCGCGGCTGGGGGGCGCGCGCGTTCTCGTCCATCATCGCCGTGAGGAGGTCCTGATCGAGCGATCCCCAGTTCACGCCGATCCGCACCGGCTTGTCGTTGGCGATCGCGAGCTCGACGATGGTGCGGAAGTTCTCGTCGCGCCGCTTGCTGCCGACGTTGCCCGGATTAATACGGTACTTGGCGAGCGCCGCCGCGCACGCCGGGTATTTCGCGAGGAGGAGGTGGCCGTTGTAGTGGAAGTCGCCGATGACGGGAACGCCGACGCCGAGATCGGCGAGGCGTTGCATGATCTCGGGGACGGCCGCCGCGGCCTCGTCGTTGTTCACCGTCACGCGCACGAGCTGCGAGCCGGCGCGGGCGAGGGCCGCCACCTGCGCCGCCGTGCCCGCGGCATCGGCGGTGTCGGTGTTGGTCATGGACTGCACGACGATCGGGTGCGAGCTCCCGACCGGGACTCCACCGACGAGCGTCGTAACCGTGTGTCTGCGCGTGCCGAAGCCCACTAACCAACCCTCCGTCGAGCGATGTAAACTATCGGACGAGCCCCCTACGCGGGATGACACGGCGGCCGCCTTCCCCGCACGATGCCGACGGTGCAGCGCGTCCCGCGAGTCTGGAGATTCCGACGATGGCCAAAGACGACGACGCGCCCGACTATCCGGAGCGCGGCTACAACACACAGGATGTCGAAGCGCTGCGCACGCAGCCTGCGGCGGCGCGGCGCAGCTTTCTCCGCCGTCACTGGGGAAAGCTCGCGATCGCCGTGGTGCTCGTGATCCCCACGGCCGCGTTCTGGATCTGGGCGGGGATCGCCCTCGGCTACACCTACTCCTCGGGGCAGCGCGTCGGCTACGTGCAGAAGCTGTCGGAGCGCGGGTGGATCTGTAAGACGTGGGAGGGCGAGCTCGCGATGTCGAATGTGCCGGGAGCGATACCCGAGAAGTTCGCCTTCTCCGTTCGCGACGACAGCATCGCGCGTCTCATCAACGCCAGCGAGGGGCGCCGAGTGTCGCTCGAGTACGAGCAGCACGTGAACGTGCCCAGCTCCTGCTTCGGTGACACGGAGTACTTCGTGGTCGGCGTGCGGGAGCTCAAGTAGCGGCTCGTGGATGCCCCCTGGGTGGGTGATCAGCCCTTGCGGTGGCCTGCATAGAAACGATCCGGCGTGCAATCGCTGGCTATTGTTGGTCTTGCCAGGGCTCCATATATTCCGCGCGCTTTCGGGGGGGGCTGGAGTCAGCCGTCCCAGCCGGAAGTAGGTCTAGCGCGGGGGGCCTCCGGGTCCCGCGAACTTCGGATGCTTGTCGTGAGGGCGGAGCCGCCACGTCGCGGCAAGCGGGTCTCATCAGGAGCAGGGAATGCGTACGACCGGAAAAGTGAAGTGGTTCAACGACGCGAAGGGGTTCGGCTTCATCACGCCCGACAACGGGTCGAAGGACTGCTTCGTCCACTACAGCGCGATCCAAGGGAACGGATTCAAGTCCCTCGCCGAAGGCGAGGCGGTGGAGTTCGATCTCGTCCAAGGGCAGAAGGGCCCGGCGGCCGAGAACGTCCAGCGGCCCGGTCAGCGCTGACCATCCCCGCGCAGTGAATCGAAGGGGCGCCTCGCGAGAGGCGCCCCTTCGTGTTTTCACCCCTCCATCGCCACCCGGCTGGTGCGCGGCCGCGGTGGCCTTCCGCGGCGCGGTGCGACCACGACCTCGACGGCACCGGCGAGCCGTTCCTCGAGGCTAGCTCGTAGGCGAGGGAGGTCGACCTGTAGTGCGAGCATGGCGCTGGGCGCGTACGTGCCTCCGTTCGCGACGATCGCGCGGGCCGTGCGCATGGCCTCGAGCTCGGAGATGCCGAGCGTGCTCGCGAGGTCGAGCGCGACGGCCAGCGCGACGACCGTGTCGAAGCTCAGGTGTCGCCGTCGCCCTCGGCCGCGCGCCGGGTGGCTGGCGTCGACCGTGCTGCGAGCCAGGAGGTTGTCGATCTTTCGGTTGGACACATCGAGCGCGAGTGCGGCGGCGTGCAGGTCGAACGATCGCACGAATTATCCTCCGTTTCGCGGATAATTTACGCGAGTCGATAAACATCGAGAACTACACACACCGGCACGACGGCTGCCGCTCACCAGTCGAGTAGGGCGAAACACGTGTCATCCAACGAGAGGTGTGTCATGCAACTGCGATGTCTCACAGTCGCTTGCGCTCTGGCCGCGCTTGCGCTCGCCGGCTCCAGCGCAGAGGCGCAGCGCAAGGTCGGGATCGGGTTCTCCGGGGGGCTCAGCGTTCCAACTGGCGATACCGGCGACTTCACATCAACCGGATTCAACGTCGCCGCCATGATCGATGTGGCAGGCAATCCGTCTGTGCCCTTCGGGCTGCGATTCGAGGGGCAGCTCAACAGCTTCTCGGGAAAGAATCGGGGTGACCCGGACTTCCGTGTCGTCTCCCTGACCGGCAACGCCGTCGTGAACCTGATGACGGCGTCCGGAGCGAGCCCCTACATCATCGGCGGCGTCGGCGTCTACAACGGGCGAGTGGAGCTCGACGACGAGCACGAGTCGGACACGAACATCGGGCTCAATGGTGGCGCAGGGATCCGATTCCCCCTGAGCGGCTTCAGCACGTTCGTCGAGCTCCGATACCACCGCGTCTTCGGCGACGGCACGGGCGACGCGAGCTTCGTCCCGCTGACGTTCGGGGTGGTCTTCTAGAGAGGGCGTCGCGCGCGGGTACGCGCGGCGGTGATGGCAGAAGGGCCACGGCAGCGCGCACTGGAGCGCCGTCGTGGCCCTTCTTGCGTGGGCGCCAGAAGCGATCCGACGCCGACTCTGCTGCCATTTGTCGGCACCGTGCTGTGGTGTCGGCGCCACACGAGTCACGTCAGGCCGAGCCTTCCGAGACGGATCGCGCGAGGTGGAGTGTCCGGATCTAGGAGCTCACCCACCCGTCCTGCTGGCCTCCGCACCGACCGGTGCTCCCTGCCGTTCATGAAAAGTTCATAAAGTCAATACAACGACTTAGCTTGCGTTCAGGTCGTCGCAACGGTCGCGCCAATCGACAAAACCGCGTCGTCGACGGCGCCGAAAACCGGGGTCAGGCGAGTCGTGGGAAAGTCGTTGCACACGTCACGTCGCAGCGGGCATAGGGGTTGCCCGGAGCCCCCCGCAACGCCGCCCGGGCTTCTCCGACACCCCGTGCGTGCGGCGCCGACAGACGACAGCGGCCGCGGGGTGCCTCGTTAGGCACGCCACCGCCTGAACGACGGTTCCCCGGGCCCGACGCCTCCCCTGCGTCGCGGCCGACGATCATCACGCAACTCCCCGAGGTGGCACGGTGAAGAAGAGGCGTACGCGCGGACCCGCGCGCGCGGGGGCGAAGCCCTCGCGTCCAACCCACGAGCGCGATCAGCAGCGGACAGTCGGACCGTCGTACTGGGCCATCGCCGGCGCCGTCGCGGCCACCGCGGTCTTTGGTGGCGCGGCATCGCCCCTCTTTGCCCAGGATGCCTCGACGACGCCCCCGGTCGACGGACGCGTCGCCACGCACCGCTTCTCCATTCCCGCCGGACGCCTCGACACGGCGCTCGTCGCCTTCGGGCGCGCCACCGGCCTCACGGTCACGGATCCGACCGGCATCCTCGCCGACGCGGCGACCCCCGGTGTCAGCGGCGTCCTCTCGGCCGAAGATGCCCTTCGCCGACTCCTCGTCGGCAGTGGCATCACCTACCGCTTCACCGGCGGCACCGGTGTCCGCGTCGAGCGCGGCAGCACCAAGCTCTCCACCGTTGCGATCGTCGGCGCACGCGAGCAGGCCTCGCTCTCGTCGTCCAAGTACACCGAGCCGCTCCGCGACGTCCCGCAGACGCTCACCGTCGTGCCGCAGCACATCCTCGAGTCGCAGGGTGTCACCACCCTTCGCGACGCCGTGCGCAACGTGCCCGGACTCACGGTCAACGCGGGTGAAGGCGGTGCGACGCCGGGCGACAACTTCAACGTGCGCGGCTTCAGCGCCCGCGGCGACATCTTCATCGATGGCGTCCGCGACATCGGCGGCTACTCGCGCGAGACGTTCAACATCGAGCAGGTCGAAGTCACGAAGGGTCCGAGCTCGGCATACAACGGGCGCGGCTCGACCGGCGGCGCGGTCAACCTCGTCACGAAGACCCCGCACCTCGGCACCTCCTACAACGCGGTGCTCGGCGTGGGCAACGCCGACTATTACCGCGGCACGATCGACGTCAACCAGCCGCTCGACAGCCTCGGGATCCGCCACGCTGCCTTCCGCGTGAACGGCATGTGGGGCGAGTCGGGGGTGGCCGATCTCCCGGTGGTCGAAAAGAAGTCGTGGGGTGTCGCGCCGTCGCTCGCCTTCGGCCTCGGCACTGCGACGCAGGTCACGCTCGAGTACTTCAAGTCGAAGCAGAACAACATCCCCGCGTACGGCCTGCAGAGCCCCGCGACCAACGGACCGCCGGCCAACGTCGACATCCACCAGTACTTCGGCCTCACCGACATCGACTTCGAGCACGTCGATGCCGACCAGGCGATCGGGCGAGTGATCCACGACTTCGGCGGCGGGCTCACGCTCCGCAACACGACCGCGTGGGGACACACCGACGCCCAGCGCGTCGTCACCTATGCGCGTCCGGACGGCACCCGCAACTCGCCGTCGCACATCACCGACGATGCGAACGTGACGAACCAGACCAACCTCTCCGGCACGTTCCACACGGGGAAGGTCGAGCACTCCACCGTCGGCGGCGTCGAGGTCGCGCACGAGAAGTCGCTCTTCGCGTCGTACCACTTCAGCAAGACGCCCCCGAAGGTCGGAGATCTCAACCACGCCAATCCGTCCGACGACTACACGGGCGTGGTCACCGAAGGACTTCCGCGACGCAGCGCCAGCGCGAACTCGGCGGCCGTCTACGGCTTCGAGACGATGAAGCTCACGCAGCAGTTCGAGGTGACCGGGGGGCTGCGCCTCGACTACTTCAGCCCGACCTACAAGGATTCGCTCGCGCGCGACATCACGCCGGACACCGCAGCCTCGAAGGCGCTGACCGGCCGCGTCGGTCTCGTCTACAAGCCCACGGAGCGCGGGAGCATCTACGCCGCGTACGGCACGTCATTCAACCCGAGCGGCGAGATCCTCTCGTTCGACTCGCGCGGCAACAGCGGCGTGAAGCCCGAGAAGAACCGCACCTTCGAGCTCGGCACGAAGTGGGACCTTCTCGCCGAGCGCCTCGCCCTGACGGCAGCGGTCTTCCGCACCGACAAGACGAACGCGCGGATGACGAATCCCGAGGATCCCTCGGGCCCGCAGATCCTCGCCGGCTTCCAGCGGGTGAAGGGCGTCGAGCTCGGTGCGTCGGGCCGCCTCACCGAAGACTGGACGGTCTTCGCCGGATGGACGTGGCTCGATGGCGAGATCGTCAAAGGCACCGCGGGGCTCGACCACACGCCGATCGTGAACACGCCGAAGCACTCCGCGAACCTCTGGACCAGGTACACGCTCCCGTGGGATCTGGAGATCGGCACCGGCATGCGCTTCGTGGACAAGCGTTACTGGTCGGCGACATCGACCGTCCCGAGCTATACGGCCTGGGATGCGTCCGCGACCCTCCCCGCGACGAAGCGCATCGACCTACAGCTCAACATCACCAACCTCACGGACGCGACGTACTTCGAGACGGGGCGGTACTGGGTCCCGTCCGCCGGTCGCTCGCTCCGCGTCTCCACGATCCTCAAGTACTGAGTCGCGCGATTCCTGGACTCCTCCGGTCCCCCATGGGGCCGGAGGATCATTCCTTACTGGGGAGACGTCATGCTCCTGCAGGTCCCGGATGTTCTGAGCGCCGCCGAAGTCGTCGATGCCCGGCGGATCCTCGATGCCGCCGATTGGGTGGATGGCAACGTCACGTCGGGGCAGCAGTCCGCGAAGGCCAAGAAGAACATGCAGATCCCGGAGAGCCATCCCGCCGCGCAGCAGGTCGGCGAGACGATCCTTCGTGCGCTGCAGCGGAACGCGCTCTTCATCTCCGCCGCGCTCCCGCTCAAGGTCTTCCCACCGCTCTTCAATCGGTATCAGGGCGGGCAGTCGTTCGGCACGCACGTCGACAATGCGATCCGCACCGTTCCGGGCACGCCGCATCGCGTGCGTACCGATCTCTCCGCGACGCTCTTTCTCTGTGAGCCCGACGAGTACGACGGCGGCGAGCTCACGGTCGAGGACACGTACGGCGTGCACAGCGTGAAGCTCCCCGCCGGGCACATGGTGCTCTATCCGGCGTCGAGCCTGCACCACGTGCGTCCGGTGACGCGCGGGGCCCGCCTCGCCTCGTTCTTCTGGATCCAGAGCATGGTCCGCGAAGATGGTGAGCGTTCGCTGCTCTTCGATCTCGATTCGGCGATCCAGGGCCTGCAGCGCGATGTCGGCGATCATCCGGCGGCGGTGCAGCTCACCGGTGTCTACCACAACCTTCTCCGCCGATGGGCGGACGTGTGACGACGAGCCTCCAGCCTCCCGAGGTCCGGCCGCTCCGGCCGGCGCCGGTCGACCCCGCACCGCCGGCGCCACACGCGACGCGGTCGGCCGATCGCACCCTTCGCTCCATCTTCTTCTGGATCCATCTCGCCGTCGGTCTGTCGGCCGGCGTCGTCGTGCTCATCATGTCGGTGACGGGTGTGCTGCTGTCGTTCCAGCGGCAGCTGCTCGACCGTGAGGCGCGACAGCATCGCGTGCCGGCGCCGGCGCCCGACGTCCGGCGCCAGTCGCTCGACACGATCGTCTCGCGCGCGGCCGTCGTGGAGCGGCAGCGCGCCACGACGGTCACCATCAACGCCGACCCGACGATGCCCGTCTCGGTGGGGCTCGAGAACCGCCGAACGGCGTTCGTCGATCCGTACACCGGGGCCGTGCTCGGCAACGATGGCGGCGTTCGTGAATTCTTCACGAGCGTCGAACGGTGGCATCGCTCGATGCGTATCGGCGAGGGGGCCCGCTCTCCGCTCGGCACGGCGATCACCGGGGCGAGCAACCTCGCGTTCCTCTTCCTCGTCCTGTCAGGGTTCTATCTGTGGTTCCCGCGCCGTTGGCGTGGCCACGCCGTGAAGTCCGTCCTGCTGCTGAACCCCCGCGCCAAAGGCAAAGCCCGTGACTGGAACTGGCATCACGTGGTCGGGTTCTGGAGCGCACCGATCCTGGCGGCCGTCGTCGGGGCGTCGGTGTTCATGTCGTATCAGTGGCCGATGCAGCTCGTGAGCCGTGTGATGGGGCCGGGGGTCGCACCGGCAACCGCCGACGGGAGACCACCGCAGCGCGGCGGCGCCGAGGGGCGGCAGCGTGCTCGGGGCGACGGCAGCGTGGGTGCCGCGTCGACCGGCGCCCGAGCAGGGGAAAG
>JADMIO010987914.1_pt1 | contig 52118 bp, 47 predicted proteins | sample 8958161 | NCBI WGS metagenome assembly JADMIO01 (sample SAMN16585339, study PRJNA669376) | soil metagenome | isolation source: Crop rotation soil | place: USA: Cullars Rotation, Alabama | collected 2011
CGAGTGGGCGGATTTCGCCGCAACCGCCGGCACGTTCCTCAAGCGCGTCGCGCAATGATGCGGGCGGCGGCACGGGCATCCGCCGATTCGCGCCCCTCAGAGTAGAACAGGATTTTCCAGCCGGCGAACTCCTGGCGCAGTTCTTCGGGGCGGAGGAGGAAGGCGGGGTTGCGCGGCCCGGCCCCGGGGCCACTATCCAGCAGGTGGATGGCGGCCGCGAAGGCGCCTCCCGGGCGCACTCCCTGGCGGATTTGCGGAAAGAGATCGCGCTGCAGGTAGTGGAAATCGCAGATCAGATCGTAGGCGTCCGGAGCGATGCGGAAATCGCCGGCCTCCAGGTCCGCGTGGATTGCGTCGATAGACAGCCCTCGGGAGTGCTCGTGCAGCACGCGGATCGCGGTGCGGGAGGCATCGACTGCGGTCACCTGCCAGCCCAGGGCTGCCAGGTAAAGAGCGTTGCGCCCGGCGCCGCACGCGAGATCCAGGCAGTGGCCGGGCGCGAGCATATCTGCTACCTGCACCAGGAGAGGAGCGGGCGCGAAATCCAGATTGGCCGGATCGGAATAATATTCGTCCCAGTTGCGCGGCATGCGGCAGACGACAGCGTAGCAGGCGCGCGGCATCCATTGCATGAGGACTCGATAGTCGGAAATCCTCATTGGTAATTCTACAAATTCGGTGTAAGATGATTTTGCTCCTGGACTCACAACAGCGAGGAAGGAATAATGGCGACAAAGAAGAAAGCCGCGAAATCCGCAAAGAAGGCAGCGAAACCGGTAAAGAAGGCTGCGAAGAAGGCGCCGGCCAAGAAGGCGGCGAAGAAAGCTCCCGCAAAGAAAGCTGCCGCGAAGAAAGCGCCAGCCAAGAAGGCGCCAGCCAAGAAGGCGGCGAAAAAAGCTCCCGCAAAGAAAGCCCCAGCCAAAAAAGCCGCCAAGAGATCCGCGCAGAAGCCGGCGCAGATGACGCCTCCGTCCGAACCGCCGATGGACATGCCATCTTCGGCCGGGGAAGAGAACAACGGGGACGAGATGAACGGCGACGAGAGCGACGGCCAGTCCTAATTCTCAAGACGAACTCATCATCAGCCGGATCCGAACGGCGAAAGGGGACGGACCCGATCCGTCCCCGGTAGCACGGAATGTCGCGTATGCGCATCGTGGTGCTGGTCGGATTGCCCGGATCGGGGAAGTCCACCTACCTGCAACGGGTGGGAGCGGTCGGGTTGTCTTCGGACGCCATCCGCGGAATTCTGGCGGACGATGAGACCGACCAGACGATCCACGATCGGGTTTTCCAAACGCTGCGATACCTTCTGCGGCAGCGGCTCGCGGGCGGACGGCCGGTTACCTACATCGACGCCACCAACCTCACGCCCCAGGAGCGCGCCCCCTATATCGGCATCGGCAAATCGTATGGCTGCGACGTGGAGGCGGTGTTTTTTGACGTGCCGCTGGAGGTTTGCCTGAAACGCAATCGAGGACGCGGACGGGTTGTGCCGGAGGAGGCGCTGCTTCGCCTCGCGTTGAAACTGGCGCCCCCATCCCTCGCTGAGGGATTCGATCGGATCAGCCGGATTACGCCTGTTTAACGCTAACAATGCAGTAGACGCCGGAGCGCGCCGGGTGTGAGAATGAGTGCATGCCCGAAACCGTAGTTCTGATCGCCAACGGGGATCTACGCCTGTCCGCCAACCAGCGTTGTTGGCCGGCGCAGGCGAAGGCCGAGGAGGCCGTCATGAGCGCCATCCGGAGCGAAGGACGCGAGGTGCGGCGCGGTCATGCGTGCGATCCGGAAAAAGGCCATGGATTCATCGACAGCCAGAAGCGGGGCATGGAGGTTTTCCGCCAGATACCTCCGCAGGCGCCGCTTGTAGTGGTAGAGGCGGTCTGGCAGTATAGCCACCATCTCCTGCACGGACTTTATACGCACCAGGGGCCGATCCTGACGGTGGCGAATTGGAGCGGCGAATGGCCGGGCTTGGTCGGCATGTTGAATCTGAATGCCTCGCTAACCAAGGCTGGAATCCCGTTCAGCTCTTTGTGGAGCGAGGATTTCACCGACGACGCTTTTCTGCAGGGACTGCGCCGATGGCTGGCGGGCGAAAGCGTGGTCCACGATGTGAGCCATGTTCGGGCGCTCGACGCGGTCCGGCTGCCGCCGGAGGCCGAAGAGGTCGGCGCGCGGCTGGCGAAGGAATTGCGCCGCAACAAGGCCATCATGGGGGTGTTCGACGAGGGCTGCATGGGGATGTACAACGCCATCATCCCGGATGAACTGCTTCACCCCACCGGCGTGTTCAAGGAGCGGCTGAGCCAATCGGCGCTGTACGCCGAAATGTTACAGGTGAGCGATGCGGAGGCCCAGGCGGTGCGGCGCTGGCTGGACGCCAAAGGGATGCGCTTCGTGACCGGCTCGAATCCGGAGACTGAGTTGACGGATACCCAGATTCTCGATCAGTGCCGCATGTACATCGCGGCGCTGCGCATTGCCGACGATTTCGGCTGCGACACTATCGGGATTCAATACCAACAGGGGCTGAAGGACCTGGCGCCCGCCTCCGACCTGGCCGAGGGCCTGCTGAATAACGTGGACCGGCCGCCGGTCACCGCTCGGGGCAACGGTCGCGTGCTGTACGAAGGCAAGGCTCTCCCGCACTTCAACGAGGTCGATGAGTGCGCGGGGCTCGATGCGTTGGTGACGAATCGTGTATGGTCCGCCTTGGGATACGATCCGGAGACGACCCTGCACGACGTGAGGTACGGAGAGGCCTGCCCGGTCAACGGGCATTCGGAATTTGTCTGGGTCTTCGAAATCTCGGGAGCGGCGCCGCCGGCGCACTTCATCAACGGGTACGCCGGGGCCGTCAGCGAACGGCAGCCGGCGATGTATTTCCGGCTGGGTGGCGGGAGTCTGAAGGGCGTCAGCAAGCCGGGAGAGATCGTTTGGAGCCGGATCTTCATGGACGGCGGAAAGCTGAAGGCGGACATCGGACGGGCCAAGGTGGTGGAACTGCCGCAGGCGGAGACCGAGCGGCGGTGGCGCATCACGACGCCGCAGTGGCCCATCATGCACGCCGTGCTCTACGGGGTGAGCCGCGACCAGTTGATGGCGCGGCATAAATCCAACCACGTGCAGGTGGCGTACGCGCCCGACGCCGCGGGCGCCAATCGCGCGCTGGCGGCCAAGGCTGCCATGTTCCGGGAGATGGGACTGGAAGTTGCGATCTGCGGGACGGACCACGGCCTGTAAAGATCACGCTTCGAGAAGAAAGGGTGCGATGCGCTCGTGCATGTAATCGAGCACGTTGAGGAGCTCGTGCCCGGAGTCCAGAATTTCGAGGCTGGCGTTGGGGTGCGTTGCGGCGAATTGCTGCGAGCAGGCTGCCGGCACGGCTTCGTCATGGGCGCCGTGGAAGATCAGGGCGGGCTGCCGGAAATCCGGATAATCGGGATAGGCGGCGCTGTCTTCCAAGAGTCCGTAGTGGAGCGGACGCGGGCGATTCTCCGCGTAATGGAAGAATTCGATGGTCCCGGTGCGTCGCCATTCTTCCAGGCGGTCGTCTCCCAACCACTCGCGCCAACGGGTGGGGATGGCGAAAGCGGGCGCGAGAAGGACGACGCGGCGGACTTCCGCGTGGCTCGCGGCATACAGCGCGGCCAGGTAGCCCCCCATGCTTGAACCCATTAGCGATACCGGCTCGCCGGCGGCCAGCTTCTGGATGACGGCGAGCTGGCCGGTGATGGTGAGGTGTTCGAAATCGGGCGCCAGCTCCGGCACATCCACGCGCAGTCCGGCGTCTTCCAGGCGGCCCCGGAAATAGCGTGCTTTGCTAGACAGCGGGCCGGAGGCGAATCCATGCAGGTAGAGGACGCGGGTCATTGTTTTTTCGTTGGAGGGGGCGGGACGGCCAGTGTCGTGGGATCGGGGATCTCAGTGAATTTGATCTCGGTTTCGGCCGAGAAGAGGCGGAAAGGCTCGTAGCGATAGAGATTTTCGGTGATCAACTGACCGCCGAGCAGATGGCGGTGGATGACCGACGCCGGCGCGAGAAAGCCGTGGGCGGAGACGGCGTATTCGATGGTAGCCTCGTCCCGAATGGAGGCCTTGCCATCCGTATGCTCGGTCCAGGCCTGGATGCGCAGGGGAAGGCCGTCCGACTTGCGAACCCAAAGGGCGCCCTGGAGCGGCCGGCGGGCCACGCGCTTACCGCGAAATTCAAGCTCTCCGGCGGAGGAGTTGGTTTGTTGCCATTCGAGGACCAGCGCGTCGTCCGTCGCGATCCGCGCTTCGGTGACGGCGCCCGTCTTGACACTCTGCAGCCCCCGTTTGGAGAAGATTAGAAGCATCAGAGCATAGTCGGTAGCGATATCCACCAAGCCGTGCGCGGCCAGGTCCTCGAGGAGGCGCTTGCGGAAGCGGTCGTCGGGGGAACGCATTTCGAGGAATAGGGCATGGCGGGCGGCGTCGGCGGTCTTCCGGGGGACTCCGTCGACGGAGACGACCTCGCGGAATTCGAGGAGGTTGCGTGCCTGCGGGGCGCCAACCACGCCGATGGTGTATTCGGAGACGACTTCGCGTACTTGTAAGCGAAGGCTTTCGGGAAATAGATCCTGCGCCCCGGGGCGGAGGTGGAAACGCGAGGGAGGCAGGAGCGTGCGCTGTTCCAAAATCTCCTGGGTGATGGTATTGGTAATCTTCTGCTGAAGTACCTCGGCCTCTTCGGAGACGCGCGAGAGAATTCGAGCCAGCGGCGGTTGTGCGGCGGCCGACGCGGCGAGGCAAAGGGCCAGCGCGATCCTTGCGTAAGGCACTGGGAACCATTCTAGTCCGCGCCCGCGAGCCCGTGTGGGACAGCCGTAAGCCGTTCAATCCATGACGGTTCCTGGAGGTGTTACATTTCGGACAGGAGCAGCCGAATTTTTTCCGAGAAATCTCTTGCACCGGGGACGGGCCGATGCTATTCTGGACAAGTCGCCGGAATTGGGGATCTTAGGAATCGCACGCCCTTCTGATAAGCACTTGCGACTGTGCGGGCTGCTGTGATATAAAATTTTAAGATCCTTTGCAAGGAATGGTAACAAAACTTCGTTCGGGCCACCGATCGAAGCGGAATACGGCCTTCCTGTTTGGCTCTTTTTCAAGTTCTCAATTTATCAGTCAGCCGCCCGTGTGAGCGGGAGTGGCTGCGTAAGTTTCGAGGCCTGCCGAGGGCTTCGGTATTTCGTTAATGCCGGAGTTCGCGTGCGCAGATCATTGACAATCTGGTTGGATGCAGTAAAGAAGAACGTCAGAACTTTTGAGTAAAATCGGAGCGATTATTCTCAATGAGTTGGCCTTTGGGGGAACCTGAAGGCGAAATTTCAAATGAGAGTTTGATCCCGGCTCAGAATCAACGCTGGCGGCGCGCTTAACACATGCAAGTCGCACGAGAAAGTGGAGCAATCCATGAGTACAGTGGCGTACGGGTGAGTAACACGTGGATCATCTACCTCTTAGTGGGGAATAACCCTGGGAAACCGGGGCTAATACCGCATAAGCTCGAGAGAGGAAAGCAGCAATGCGCTGAGAGAGGAGTCCGCGGCCGATTAGCTAGTTGGCAGGGTAAGAGCCTACCAAGGCAGAGATCGGTAGCCGGCCTGAGAGGGCACACGGCCACACTGGCACTGAAACACGGGCCAGACTCCTACGGGAGGCAGCAGTGGGGAATCTTGCACAATGGGGGAAACCCTGATGCAGCGACGCCGCGTGAGCGATGAAGCCCTTCGGGGTGTAAAGCTCTTTCGGCAGGGAAGATAATGACGGTACCTGCAGAAGCAGCTGCGGCTAACTACGTGCCAGCAGCCGCGGTAATACGTAGGCAGCGAGCGTTGTTCGGAGTTACTGGGCGTAAAGGGTGTGTAGGCGGTTGTTTAAGTTTGGTGTGAAATCTCCCGGCTCAACTGGGAGGGTGCGCCGAATACTGAATGACTTGGAGTGCGGGAGAGGAGAGTGGAATTCCTGGTGTAGCGGTGAAATGCGTAGATATCAGGAGGAACACCGGTGGTGTAGACGGCTCTCTGGACCGTAACTGACGCTGAGACACGAAAGCGTGGGTAGCAAACAGGATTAGATACCCTGGTAGTCCACGCCCTAAACGATGCATATTTGGTGTGGGCAGTTCATTCTGTCCGTGCCGGAGCTAACGCGTTAAATATGCCGCCTGGGGAGTACAGTCGCAAGGCTGAAACTCAAAGGAATTGACGGGGGCCCGCACAAGCGGTGGAGCATGTGGTTCAATTCGACGCAACGCGAAGAACCTTACCTGGGCTCGAACGGCTGGTCAACGGAGGTGGAAACATCTTTACCCCGCAAGGGGGTCCAGTCGAGGTGCTGCATGGCTGTCGTCAGCTCGTGTCGTGAGATGTTGGGTTAAGTCCCGCAACGAGCGCAACCCTTGTCCTGTGTTGCCATGCCGAAAGGCGGAACTCGCAGGAGACCGCCAGCGATAAGCTGGAGGAAGGTGGGGATGACGTCAAGTCCTCATGGCCTTTATGTCCAGGGCTACACACGTGCTACAATGGACGGTACAATACGTCGCTAACCCGCGAGGGGGAGCCAATCGCAAAAAACCGTTCTCAGTTCGGATTGCAGGCTGCAACTCGCCTGCATGAAGCTGGAATCGCTAGTAATGGCAGATCAGCACGCTGCCGTGAATACGTTCCCGGGCCTTGTACACACCGCCCGTCACATCACGAAAGTGGATTGTACTAGAAGTCTGCAGGCTGACCCGCAAGGGGGGCAGCGGCCCAAGGTATGATCCATGATTGGGGTGAAGTCGTAACAAGGTAGCCGTAGGAGAACCTGCGGCTGGATCACCTCCTTTCTAAGAGAGAACGTGGGTGGAGTTTCCGAAAGAGTACCCTGTGTAGTGTACGCGGGGGAAAGTAGGGAACAGCCGTTCCACTCCAAACCGCCAGTTTTGCTTCGGCAGGCTGGTGAGCCCGTTCCGGTATCTCCACTTAGAGGTTCGACGATTTTCTGAAGTGCCTGGGGGCTGGACTCCCGGTCTCTGCATCCAACTGGCCTCGATTGATTTCCAAGCAATCAGCCTTCAGCGGTCAGCAATCAGCTCCCCGAGCGGGGTTGCTGAAAGCTGGAGGCTGAGAGCTGAAAGCGAACAAGGGGCTGTAGCTCAGCTGGGAGAGCGCCTGATTTGCATTCAGGAGGTCGCCGGTTCGATCCCGACCAGCTCCACCAGCGTTAGACAGCGTTGAGACGGGTTTGGGCCCGTAGCTCAGATGGCTAGAGCGCACCCCTGATAAGGGTGAGGTCGGTGGTTCGATTCCACCTGGGCCCACCAAGCAGAATTTAGAAGTTGGAATTCGAAGCTGGAATGCGCGGTAGCGTGTTTTCTCCTAGCTTCTAGCTTCTAACTCCTAAATTCTTTAGGAACAATCGATCTTTGACAATTGAATATTTGACGGGCATACAAAACACAAGTTTTGATGTAAGAGAAGCGTTTAGAAGAAAAAGTAGCGTTCAGTTGTGTGTGAAGTAGATTTTATGGTCAAGCTACTAAGGGCGTGTGTGTGGATGCCTAGGCGCAAGTAGGCGAAGAAGGACGTGGTCAGCTGCGATAAGCCTCGGGAAGCCGCTAACAGGCTGTGATCCGGGGATTTCCGAATGGGGAAACCCAATGAGTGCGAACACTCATTACGTACATCTGAATCCATAGGGTGTACGGGCGAACTCGGGGAAGTGAACCATCTCAGTACCCGAAGGAAGAGAAAACAACAGTGATTCCGCAAGTAGTGGCGAGCGAACGCGGAACAGCCTAAACCAGGTGATCCGAAAGGAGAGCCTGGGGTTGCAGGGCCACAATAATCAACTGGTCCATTGTGAAAAGCGATGGCTCAGTTGGTTAAAACGAGGGATAGGAAAGTGTTAATCGAACGGTCTGGAAAGGCCGGCCAAAGAGCGTGACAGCCGCGTAGGTGAAAATGCAATCCTCCTTTCAGTGGTACCTAAGTAGGGCGGGGCACGAGGAACCCTGCTTGAATCCACCGGGACCATCCGGTAAGGCTAAATACTCACTTGCGACCGATAGTGAACCAGTACCGTGAGGGAAAGGTGAAAAGAACCCCTGCGAGGGGAGTGAAATAGTACCTGAAACCACACGCTTACAAGCAGTTGGAGGGCTATGCTCCGCAAGGAGAATGCCTGACATCGTGCCTATTGCATAATGAGCTGGCTAGTTATTCTCAGTGGCAAGGTTAAGCGAAAGCGAGCCGAAGCGAAAGCGAGTCTGAACAGGGCGATGGAGTCGCTGGGAATAGACGCGAAGCGGGATGATCTACCCTTGGCCAGGATGAAGGCCGTGTAACAGCGGCTGGAGGTCCGAACCAGTGTTGGTTGAAAACAGCTTGGATGAGCTGAGGGTAGGGGTGAAAGGCTAATCAAATTCCGTGATAGCTCGTTCTCTCCGAAATAGCTTTAGGGCTAGCCTCTCGTGGTCCGTCGCGGTGGTAGAGAACTGATTGGACTAGGGGCCTTCCCAGGTTACCGAATCCAACCAAACTGCGAATGCCGTGAATGTGTAGCGAGGGAGTCAGACAGTGGGGGCTAAGCTTCATTGTCGAAAGGGAAACAGCCCAGACCGTCAACTAAGGTCCCCAAATCCATGCTCAGTGGGAAAGGAAGTCGGGACGCTCAGACAGCCAGGAGGTTGGCTTAGAAGCAGCCATCCTTTAAAGAAAGCGTAACAGCTCACTGGTCGAGCGGCTCGGCGCCGACAATATAACGGGGCTCAAGCATGGTACCGAAGTTACGGATTTGTCAGCAATGACAAATGGTAGGAGAGCGTTCTCAACAGCGGTGAAGGTCTAGCGAAAGCAGGGCTGGAGCGTTGAGAAGTGACTCTGCCAGCATAAGTAGCGAGAAACCAGGTGCGAACCCTGGTCGCCGTAAGTCTAAGGATTCCTGAGAAAGGTTAATCCGCTCAGGGTTAGTCGGAGCCTAACGCGAGGCCGAAAGGCGTAGCGGATGGACAGCAGGTTAATATTCCTGCACTACCTTGTTTCGATCAAGACCGAAGGGGGGACGCGGACCGTAAGCCTTGGTGCGCAATGGTTACAAACCAGGGTGAAGGGAGATCCGGAGAGGCAAATCCGCCGGGTCGTCCGCCAGGAAAAGCCTCTAAGGAGAGATAAGGTATCCGTACCACAAACCGACACAGGTGGACGAGAAGAATATTCTAAGGCGCTCGGGTGATGGTAGGTTCAGGAACTAGGCACATTAGCTCCGTAACTTCGGGAGAAGGAGTGCCCACCTAAGACGTGGGCCGCAGTGAATCGTCTCAGGCGACTGTTTAACAAAAACACAGGTCTCTGCAAAGTCGAAAACGACGTATAGGGGCTGACGCCTGCCCGGTGCCGGAAGGTTAAAGGGAGAGGTTAGCCGCAAGGCGAAGCTTTGAACTGAAGCCCCGGTGAACGGCGGCCGTAACTATAACGGTCCTAAGGTAGCGAAATTCCTTGTCGGGTAAGTTCCGACCTGCACGAATGGCGTAACGATCTGAGAACTGTCTTAACCTGCCGCCCGGCGAACTTGTGGTCCCGGTGAAGACGCCGGGTGCCCGCCACTAGACGGAAAGACCCCGTGCACCTTTACTATACCCTTTCATGGAACTATGGGGCGATCTGCGCAGGATAGGTGGGAGGCTTTGAATCCGGGTTTTCGGACTCGGAGGAGCCAACGGTGAGATACCACCCTGATCGTTCTGTGGTTCTAACCTACATCCGTAAACCGGGTGAGGGACAGTGGAAGGCGGGTAGTTTGACTGGGGCGGTCGCCTCCTAAACGGTAACGGAGGCGCGCGAAGCTTGGTTCAGGCGGCTTGGAAATCCGCCGACGAGTGCAAAAGCATAAACCAGGTTAACTGCGAGACCAACAAGTCGAGCAGATACGAAAGTAGGCTTTAGTGATCCGGTGGTTCTGTATGGAAGGGCCATCGCTCAACGGATAAAAGGTACGCCGGGGATAACAGGCTGATCGGAGTCAAGAGTTCACATCGACGCTCCGGTTTGGCACCTCGATGTCGGCTCATCGCATCCTGGGGGTGTAGAAGCTCCCAAGGGTTAGGCTGTTCGCCTATTAAAGCGGTACGTGAGCTGGGTTCAGAACGTCGCGAGACAGTTCGGTCCCTATCTGTGGTGGGCGTAGGAGATTTGAAGGGGCCTGCCCTTAGTACGAGAGGACCGGGGTGGACGAACCTCTTGTGATCCAGTTGTCCCGCCAGGGGCATCGCTGGGTAGCGAAGTTCGGTCAGGATAAACGCTGAATGCATATAAGCGTGAAACCTTCCCTAAGATGAGATCTCCCAAGCGAAAGCTATGAAGGGCACAGGTAGACTACCTGTTTGATAGGACGGATGTGGAAGCGCAGTAATGCGTGGAGCTTACCGTTACTAATTGCCCGTTCGGCTTGACCATAAAATACTACTGCGCACACATATGCGCTACTTTTCGGCTTTCCCGTCAAATATTCAATTTGGCCGGCGGTATCCCCGTCGGCAATCGCTTTCTGGGTGACCATAGCGAGGAGGACCCACCCGTTCCCATCCCGAACACGGCAGTTAAGCTCCTCAGCCCCGATGGTACTGCACAGGCAACTGTGTGGGAGAGTAGGAAGTCGCCCGGTTTATTCTAAAAAGCCCCGCCCTCGCGCGGGGCTTTTTGCTTCCCTTGGCGCCCGCGACAGTACATGACTCGCTAGAATTGTCTTCAGCACACTTTATGAAGACTTTTACGATTGCCGTGATCGCGGGCGACGGCGTAGGAACCGAAGTCGTTCCCCAAGCCAGACGCGTTCTGGAGAAGATCGCGGCGAAGCACCAGGTGACCTTCGCGTTTCAGGACTTCGATTGGGGCGCCGAGCACTTCTTCCGCTGGGGCCGCATGATGCCCGCAGGCGCCATTGACCTGCTCCAGCCATGCGACGCCATTCTCCTCGGAGCCGTCGGCCATCCGCAGATTCCCGACCACACCACGCTGAATGGATTGCTTCTTCCCATCCGCCGCGCCTTCGACCAGTACGCCAATGTGCGGCCAGCCTACCTATACCCGGGCGTGCAGTGTCCGCTGGTGGGCCGTAAGGGGGGCGACATCGATTTCGTCGTGGTCCGTGAGAACACCGAGGGGGAGTATGCGCAGGTCGGCGGCTTCGTCTACCAGCATCAGCCCGAGGAAGTGGCGCTCCAGACTTCTGTCTTCACGCGGCGCGGAATTGACCGGATCGTACGCTTCGCTTTCGAGTTAGCCTCCCGGCGCAACAAGAAACGCCGCGTCACCTCCATCACGAAGTCCAACGCGCAGGGCTACAGCATGGTCCTGTGGGACCGCGCGTTTGCCGACGTGGCGGCCCAGTTTCCCGATATCTCCACCGAGTCCCTGCTGGTGGACGCCGCCGCGATGAACTTCATTCGCCGGCCCGAAAGCTTCGATGTCGTGGTGGGATCCAACCTGTTCTGCGATATCCTCAGCGACATTTCGGCGATCATCATCGGCAGCATGGGGCTTGCCGCCAGCGCGAATCTCGACCCGTTGCGCCGGTTTCCCTCGATGTTCGAGCCGGTGCACGGCTCCGCGCCGGACATCGCAGGCAAGGGCGTTGTCAATCCGCTGGCCACAATTCTCAGCGCGGCAATGATGCTCGACCACCTCGGCATGAGCGACGCCGCCCGCGAAATTGATGCGGCGGTGGCCGCCGTGCTCGCCGAGGAAAAGGTGCGCACGCCCGACCTCGGAGGCAAGAGCAGCACCGAAGAAGTCACGGACGCGGTCCTGGGAAAGCTCGCCTAGTGGAGAAGCAGCGGCAGCGCGAAAGCCTGGGCCGCCACGCGTTTCTGGTGGGGACGGGAATCCTGCTCAGCCGCATTGTCGGTCTGATCCGGCAGCGCTTCTTTTCCCATTATTTCGGCCAATCCGACGCCGCGGACGCCTTCAATCAGGCGTTCCGCATCCCCAATATCCTGCAAAACTTGTTTGGCGAAGGGGTCCTCTCCGCCTCTTTCATTCCAGTCTATTCCGGCCTGCTTGCGCGCGAGGACAAGGAAGAGGCGGGACGCGTGGCCGGCGCGGTCTTCGCCATCCTGGCGCTGACCACTTCGCTGCTGGTGCTCGCCGGAGTATGGGCGGCTCCGATTCTCACCTACGCCATCGCACCCGGTTTTCAAGGCGCCAAGCGGGAACTCACCGTCCAACTGGTGCGGATTCTGTTCCCCAGCATCGGCGTGCTGGTGATGGGCGCCTGGTGCCTTGGCATCCTGAACAGCCACCGCAAATTTTTCCTCTCCTACGCCGCTCCGGTAGTTGGCAACCTGGTGATGATCGCTGCGATAATTCTGTTTCGGCGCCTCGATCAGTATCCGCTCGCCGTGAAGTTGGCTTGGGGATCGGTCGCGGGTAGCGTGCTGCAGTTCGCGGTGCAGTTACCGGTGGTCCTGCGGCTCGTTCCTGGGCTCCGACCCTCGCTCGCCTCCGTGGGGGAGAACGTGCGCGCCGTGATCCGCAATTTCGCCCCGGTCTTCGTGAGCCGCGGCGTGGTTCAGCTTAGCGGCTACGTGGACCAGCTTCTCTCGAGCCTGTTGGGCGAGGGCGCGGCATCGGCCTTAACCAACGCGCAGAACATTTACATGCTGCCCGTCAGCCTGTTTGGAATGGCTGTGTCAGCGGCGGAATTGCCGGCGATGTCGAGCGCGGTCGGCGGCGAGCAGGAGGTGGCTGCCCACCTGCGCGGACGATTGAACTCCGGCCTGCGGCAGATCGCGTTCTTTATCGTGCCCTCGGCAATGGCGTTTCTCAGCCTCGGCGGCGTAATCACGGCGCTGCTCTACGAATCCGGCCATTTCACCCATCAGGACTCTCTATGGGTCTGGGGCGTGCTTGCCGGCTCGTCCATCGGACTCGTTGCGTCCACTCTGGGGCGACTGTACTCGTCGACGTATTACGCCATGCGGGATACCCGTACTCCCCTGCGGTTCGCGTTGATTCGGGTCATCCTGACCACCGGCTTTGGCTATCTTTGTGCGATCCCGATGCCCTACTGGCTGGGCATTTCGGCGAAGTGGGGCGTCGCCGGACTGACCGCTTCGGCCGGAATCGCGGGGTGGGTGGAGTTCGCGCTGCTTCGCATGCGTCTGAACCGCCGGATCGGATCGACCGGCGTCCAGCCCCGGCTGATCGTGAAGCTGTGGACGTCGGCCGCTGCCGCCGCCGCTGCCGGGTGGGGCGTGAAGCTGGCGATCGAGCCGCGCCGTCCAGTCATTGTCGGGATCGCGGTCCTGAGCGTCTACGGGGTGGTGTATTTGGGGGCCGCGTACCTCCTGGGAGTCGAGGAATGCGAGGGCGCGCTGCGGCGTTTCGTGCGGCTGCGTCGTTAGCTCATCTACATCTTCGGAGCGTAGTAGCCTTTGCGCGTGCGGACGATCAGATCCTTCCGGTTCTTGACCCGCATCTCCACCGTATGGAACAGGCCGTCGGTCACTAGCGGCTCGGGCCGGTAGGACAGCGTGTATTGATGGGTCAACTCATTACGAATATTCTCGAATGACTGCTCCAGATCCTCCACCTTGAACGGGAAGAATGCGCGGCCGCCGGTCTCCGACGTGAGGTATTTCAGCACCTTATCCCCGTCCGACTCGATGCGGGAGATGTTGGTCGAAATGGCATAAAGGACGACGTCCGATTTCAACGCCATCTCGCGCGTCTGCTCGCGGGTGTAGCGGCTCTGGTTATCGTCGCCATCGCTCAACAGCACTATGGCGCGGCGGAATTTATGCCTCGGCTGGTCCTGCGACAGCTTGTCCCGGCAGGCAAAATAGATCGCGTCATACATTGCAGTGCCGCCGCCGGGCCTCAGCCCGCGGACAGCCCGCTCCAGCTTTTCCGTATCGTCGATGAGGTCGGAGACCAGCTCGGGCGAGGTGTCGAAGCTGACCACCATAGCCTTATCGAGGTTTGCCTTCACGGTGGTCTTCAAAAACTCGCTGGCCGCCTCCTGCTCGAATTTGAAGCGGTCGCGGATGCTGTTGCTGGTGTCGACCAGGACCGCCAGGCGGAGCGGCAGATCGCTCTCCGACGTGAAATCCTGAATCACCTGCTGGCGCTTATTTTCGATGACTTCGATATCGTCCTTCTTGAGGTCCGTGACAAAACGGCCCTTCTTGTCCAAAACCGCGAACTGCATTCCGACGCGGGTGACATCCACCGAGATGCGGGTGGGCTCGTCGCTTTGCTCCGTGGGAACCGGTTTGGGGGGTTGTCCCGGAATCTGCTCGGCGGCCCAGACCACCATGCCGAGCGCGCCGATGGCGGCTAAGGGAACCCAAACTCTCATATACCCGGATTATAGCCGAGTACGCTATCGTACGCCGCCGGCGAGATATTGCCGGAGAGTCGGCAGGTAATACAGCCGCGAAGGCAGCGTCGTAGGCTGGGTTCGCAGCCGCCCCGCGAGAGCGTCGGCGATAGCGCGCTTCATCAGCGGAATTCCGGCGGCGATCTGCAGGAGGGGATAAGTCGTGAAATTGTCGCGTGGCGTCGCTGCAATCCGGTCCTGGTAAACAATCGCGCCCGTGTCGATTCCGGGGCTCACCAGGTGCACGGTCACGCCCGCATTCTCGCGGTCGCCGTTGGCCAAAGCCCAATAGCCGCCGTGGACTCCGCGATACTTCGGCGTGATCCCCACGTGCATGTTCAGGAACACTGCGTCAATCGATTCGAGCACCCGCCTGGAGAGAATCCGTGTGCCGTTCACCACCACGACACGCGGCGCCAACTCTCGTAGCAGCGCGATGGCCGACTCGCTGTTGACCGATTGCTCGCACAGGATTTCAACGCCCTGCGGAACACGGGTGTCGAGGCGGCTTTCGCGGATAATCTGGGCCGCGCGTTCCGCCGCCGAATTGCGCAGCTGGCGGGCATATATCGAAAACAGCAGTTGACCCGCGGCGATTCGCCAACCCAGCCGGGCGGCCCGTCGCCGCCACTGAACCCATGGGTTCACCGGCTTCTCCACCACAATCGCCCGCAGCGGGATTTCGGCGAGGAGTGCGTTGGCAACCATCCAGGTGGAGGGCCCCTGCCCCGCCAGCATAATCACGCTCAAGCCGCTGCCTCCCGCGCATTCCACATCGCGGCGACTTCCGACATGGTCCGGGATATCATGCCATGGGTCTCCCGGAGCAACGTGTAGTGTTGCAGGATCGCTTCCAGGAGGTCCAGATTCTCCCGCAGGTCGGCTCCAAAATTATGCGGATGCCACCACAAATGAAACGAACGGCCGGCTTCGGCGGCGGCGGTCATGCCAGTGCAGATGCGCCGCAGCCGGACCGGCTCCAGCCACCGTCTGCCTGCCTGCCACGGACTGAGGAAGCGGCTCGCCGGAACATTCACGAGGCCTCCCGAGCGCACCGGCTCGAAACTGTGATCACCCGCCACACCGCAATAGGCGTCGATCAATTGCCCGGCCCGGCGCAACTTGCCCTGCTGCGCGTTGTCTGTGGCGGGACGGTACATCCAGTTCTCCTGGTTACCGCGAAAGGCCGTAAAGCCCAGGCGGGCGCAGATCTCCAACGCGGCCGGCGAGTATTGGTTGCGCGGGAATACGATCGATCGGGGCCGAACGCCGATTTGTGCGGCTGCGGAAATCGCTGCCTCCAGGTCTGCCTGGAACTGCTCTCCCGTCTGCCCCGGCTCCAAGCAATAGTAATGCGAAAAGGTATGGCTGGCCAATTCCATTCCCGGATAGGAAAGGATCTGGTGCGCCAGCGACAGCCCGTAATGATACGGGTCGGAGGCCTCGTTCTCGCCGACCTGGTCCAAATGGGCGTACGGACTCAGTTCCGGCCGGTCGTACGCCGGCCGCAGCAACGGCAGGTGCTTCTTCAAATCCTGACGCTTGTCGAAAAGCAGCAGCCCGACCGCCGCCCACGTGGCGTGCACCTGGCGCCTCTTAAAGAGTTGCAGCATGGCCGGGATTGCCTCCCGCGCCCCGAGGATATGCGCGCCATACAATGCCAGGGTGGTCTTGTCGCGCATTCCCCAAAAGAGCTCGAAATCGAGCGAGATTACAAAACTGCTTGACGCCACACTCAACTATCGTTCGGGGCGGGGAAATACTTTAGGGCAGCTTGTCCAGCCAGTCCTGGAGCTCCGGCGCAAGCTGCGACACCACCTCCACCGTCTCGCCGTCTGACGGCCGGTGGAAACGTATGCGGTGGGCGTGCAGGAAGTACCTTCCCAGCGGCGGCATCCCCGGGATGTTCAGCGGAGCGCCATACAAAGTATCCCCGGCCACCGGATGGCCCAGGCTCGACAGGTGCACCCGGATCTGGTGCGTTCGCCCGGTCCCGATCTTCACTTGAAGCAGGGTGAAGGCGGCGAATCGCCGAAGGACCTGGTACTCCGACCAGGCGGCGCGTCCTTCGTTCAGCCGCGCGGTCATGCGGACCCGCCGCGCCGGATCGCGCGCGATCGGCCTCTCGATTCGGCCGCTTTCCTGCTTCACGGCCCCGTGGACCAGCGCCAGATAGACTTTCTCCACGCGGCGGCCGGAGAACTGCTCCGCCAGGTTGCGATGTGCGGCGTCGTTTTTCGCCACCAGCAGCACCCCACTGGTGAAACGATCGAGCCGGTGGACGATCCCCGGCCGCAGTTCCCCGCCCACTCCCGAAAGCGATCCAAAACGGTGCAGCAGCGCATTCACCAGAGTCCCCGAGTGCACACCGGCGCCGGCGTGGACCACCATGCCGGGCGGCTTGTCGATCGCCACGACGTCCGCGTCCTCATACAACGCCTGGAGCGGGATGTCCTCGGGCGATGCGCGGAGCGGCGGCGGTTCGGCCGGCTCCACATCTACGCGGTCGCCTGGGCGAATCTGACGCGAGGCCCGGCTGGCCTCGCCGTTTACCCGGACGTTGCCATTCCTGATCCACTCCTGGATCCGAGACCGGCTGTACTGTGGAAGCCGCTCGTGCGTTACGTGATCCAGGCGCTTGCCGGTATCTTGGGGGTCCGCCGTGAATTGCACTGTCGGAGTGACGGCGGGCTCAGGGGAGCGAGGTTCCGTCCCACTGGTGCAGAGGGTCGGGATAGAAAGTCAATCCGAGGCCGGCGGCCGACACCAGCCAGCCGCCCGGGAGCTTGGCGCGGCGCATCCGCACGTCCGATTTCAAGTCCTCCCAATGCAGGAGGATCTCGACCGGGGCGGACACCGGCGCCGCCGCGCTGGAACCGCCTGCTCCTGACGACGTTGCCGGAGCGGGATCGCCCGGAGCCGCTGCTTCTCCGCCGCCCACCGGCCGCAGCGCGCTGCGCAGGATGTCCTGCCTGATGCGATACGGTTCGCCCAGGAAGAGGAACTTCAAATAGTCGCCCTCCTCCTCCAGGTTGTCGATGACCGCCCCGTAAGAGATGGTCCGGACCTCGTTGATCGGACTGCCGGTCCGTTTGTTCAGCTTAGTCGCTTCCAGCGTCTTGGTGAATTCGAATCGCGCCACGGCAAACTCGCATCTACGGAACCCGGTAGCATAGCAGACTTCCGGATGCCGTTGGTGGCGCTCTCCGTGCCCGCATCTGTAGAGTTCCGGCCGCGAGCCTGAGCGCGCGTGGAGTACAATCGTATCCAACCACCCGAGAGGAGAACTTATGTCTTTACGAATCAATGACACTGCGCCCGATTTCACGGCGGAGACTACGCAAGGGACCATCAATTTCCATGAATGGATCGGCGACGGCTGGGCCATCCTGTTCTCGCACCCCAAAGACTTCACGCCTGTCTGCACCACCGAGCTGGGATACATGGCCGGGCTCCAGCCGGAATTCGCCAAACGGAACTGCAAGATCATCGGCCTGAGCGTCGACCCGGTTACCAGCCACGGCAAATGGGCCGGCGATATCGAGGAGACTCAGGGCCACAAAGTGGAATATCCTATGATCGGCGACCCCCAACTGAAAGTCGCCAAGCTGTACGACATGCTTCCGGCGGACTCCGGCGACACGTCCGAGGGCCGCACCGCTGCCACCAACGCGACCGTGCGGACCGTGTTCGTCATCGGACCGGACAAGAAGATCAAGCTGATGCTCAGCTATCCCATGAGCACAGGCCGTAATTTCGATGAAGTCCTTCGCGTGCTCGATTCCATCCAACTGACCGCGAAACACAAGGTCGCTACTCCGGTGAACTGGAAATCGGGCGATGATGTCATCATTCTGCCCTCCGTCGGTGAGGACGAAGCCAAACAGAAGTATCCGGACGGCTGGAAGCAGCCCAAACCGTACCTTCGCATCGTCCCGCAGCCTCGGTAACCTGTGCGGCCGCGGATGTAGGCAGCCGGCGTCCATCCGCGGCCAAATCCTGCTATTGCTTGGGCATCTCGTCCTTGAGGATCGCTTCGATGGTGCTCGAAACCTCCGCAATCGACTTGTCGCCTTTGATCGTCCAGATGTTCGCTTCAGGGTAATACGACCGGATCATATCCATCTCGCGGTGGTAGTTCTTCAAGCGCTCCTCGATCAGAGCCGGGCTGTCATCGGCGCGCTTTCTATTCATTGCCCGCTGTCTGGCGACGTCGTCCGGAAGGTCAATCTGAATGATAATCGGCGGAGGAAGTTTCTGTTTCGCCGCGAGTGCTGCGAGATGGTCCGCCTGGTCCTTGCTCGCGGGATAGCCATCCAGGGCGACACCCTTCGTGAGGTCCAAACTGCTGATCTTGGCGGCAACCAGTTCATCGATGGCCGGATTGAGTTGCGGCGGCCCGGGATTAATGCCCGCCGAGCGATATTTCGTGAGCGCTGCCGGGTTGGCCGCAATTAGGTCGTCGACGGCGATGGTGGGGATTCCAAACCGTTTTTTCAGGAACTCCGCCTGGGTGCTCTTGCCGCTGCCCGTCGGCCCGATCAGCACGACGAGATACCGCTTGTCGGGGCTTTGCGATTGAGCCGCCGCGCCCAAGATCATGCCCAAGATGGCAATAGCGGCACTGGTGCGAACTGACTTCATGAGGACCTCCCTTCGGATGGCGGATCAGCTCGATTGTCGAACCATTCCCGCCGGTTCGTAGGTGATGATGCCCATAATCATCGCACAGCCGGATTGAATCTTGGCGTGAAAGGGGCGGCTGACAAAACCGGCCTCAGACCGCCCTCGGAACCGGCAGTCAGGCTTTGAGAAATACCTCGGGATCAATGCCGCCTGCTTGAGAATAGCCCGAAGCGTTCCCTCGGGCACGTCGCCTGGGTGATTCGGTATCGTTGTGTATCGATTCGTGGCTACGTTGAACCAGATTTCGTGACTTCCAGCCGCCTGGCGCTCCGCGATCTGGATGAGCCATCCGGGTGTCATGGGGCAATGAAAGGCGCGATCCGCGCGTCGCGCGCCGCCTATGCTACAGTGATGCGCAAAGCCCTATGAAGCTGCTCTCGCGCGTTGTCTGGTCGGAAGGCATGCACCTGGGGCCTCACCATTTCCAGGTGCAGAGCCGGTACTTCGAAGATTCCATCCGCTTCGCAGCCGATTCGCTTTGGTTTTCCCCCTCTGGGCTGGCCGGAGTTGAGCTGGACGCCGAGGCTCTGCACAACGGCACCGTCTCCCTGATCCATGCCCGCGGCATCTTCCCCGACGGGCTGCCGTTCAATATGCCGGAGAGCGACGCCCTGCCTCCCCCCCGCGTGGTGACCGAGCTCTTTCCGCCCACCCGGGACAGTGTCACCGTTTTCCTGGCGATTCCGCCCCACAAGCCCGCGGGCTCCAATCTGGCGCCGGCGGAGACTACGGACACGCGGTTCGTCGCCGACACCCGGATACACCACGACGAGAATAATGGGACAGACGACCGCCCGGTGCGCGTCGCCCGCAAGAACCTCCGCCTCCTCATCGATACTGAACCGGCCTCCGGATGTCTGGTCATGCCGATCGCCCGCGTCAGGCGCGACGGCTCGGGACATTTCGTGTACGACCCCAACTTCGTACCGCCGGTCGTGCAGGTGGGCGCGAGCGCCCGGCTGATGCGGCTGGTGCAGCGCATGATTGAGCTCCTGGAGGAGAAGGGCGCCGCGGTAGCCAGCCGCAGTACGATCTCCGGCGGCGAGCTTTCCACCCGCGAGATCTCAAACTTCTGGCTGCTGCACGGCATCAACACCGCGCTCACTCCATTGCGCCACCTGCTGATCGCGAAGCGCGGCCATCCCGAAGAGCTTTACGTGGAGCTGTCCAAGCTGGCGGGTGCGCTTTGCACCTTTGCGCTGGAATCGCACCCGAGCGCGCTGCCGCCGTACGATCATAAAAACCTCAGCGACTGCTTCGAGAAGCTCGATCGCCATATCCGCGCCCACCTGGAGGCCATCATCCCGACCAACGTTGTCAGCATTCCGCTGACGGCGGAGGAGGGGTTCTTCTACGAAGGCGAGATTAAGGACCAGCGATGCCTGGGCCGCTCGAAGTGGGTGTTTGCGATTCATGCCGCGGCCAGCGAAGCCGAGATTATGAATCGCGGCCCGCAGCTCATTAAGGTATGCAGTCCGGCGTTCGTGCGGGAATTGGTGAAGCGCGCGCTGCCTGGATTGGGGCTGACGCACCTGCCCACCCCGCCTGCCGCCGTGTCGACGCGTCGAGAGACGCACTATTTCGGCATCACCCGCAGCGGTCCGTGCTGGGACCATATGTCGTCCACCCGACGGATCGGCGTTTACGTGCCGGGCGAATTTCCTTCGCCCGAGCTGGAAATCCTGGTAGTTCTGGATAATTGACCATGTCTCCCCAACTCCGCAGGTCTGAAAATCTGGCCCTCATCTTTCAGGAAGTCTTGACCGCCATCGAGCGGCTGCGCGCCAACCGGCAAGGCGTGGCCGACCCACAGGCATTCCGCCATCACACCCGTGAGGCGCTTAAGACCGCGGCCAATCGAGCGCTGGCCGCCGGCTATCCGTCCGAGGACGTCAAATACGCCACCTTCGTGGCCATCGCCTTTTTGGACGAATCGGTGCTCAACTCGCGCAATCCGGTCTTCGCGGAGTGGCTCCGCAAGCCTCTGCAGGAGGAGCTGTTCGGCACTCACATCGCCGGCGAAGTGGTGTTTCAGAACCTGCAGCAACTGTTGGGGCGCACCGATTCTCAGGACTTGGCGGACGTGCTCGAAGTCCATCAGCTTTGCCTCCTGCTCGGCTTCTGCGGACGGTACAGCGCGGGAAACCGCGGCGAACTGGGGCAGGTGGTCAACATTATCGCGGAGCGCATACGCCGCATCCGCGGACCCTACGGAGCCCTATCGCCCGCTTGGAGCCTGCCGGCGGAGGCCGCCCGGCCGCCGCGCCGCGATCCATGGGTGAAGCGGCTGGCGATCCTGGCGACGGTGGTCGCCGTGCTCATGATTCTGCTCTTCGTGGGCTATAAGATGGGGCTCAATTCCGGACTGTCGGAGATCCGCGCGATCAAGCAGGCGCGTGTGCTGAGCCTGGATGCGCAGGCCTGGAGGCGCGCGTAATGGCCCTTTATATTATTCTCGGCGTCACCGTACTGGCGCTGATTGCCCTGCTGGTCGTCTGGCTGATTCTCCGCAAGAAGAAGAAAAAGGCGGCGGCCGCCGCGGGCGAGCCGGCCGTCGGGGGCGACGAGATCGCCCTCCTGATCAATGACGCCGAAAAGCGGTTGGCCGCTGCGAAGCTTGCGGAGGGCGGCAAGGTCGGCAACCTTCCGGTCTTCTTCCTGCTCGGCGATTCCGGGTCCACCAAGACCAGCGTGATGCTTCGCTCCGGTCTCGATCCCGAACTGGTGGCCGGACAGGTTTATGAGAGCGGCAATGTAGTTCCCACGCGCAGCGCGAATTTCTGGTTTTCGCGGCATACCCTGTTCGTGGAAGTGGGCGGGCTGCTGCGGTCCGACCAGAGCAAGTGGAAAAAGCTCATCCAGCGGCTGGAGCCGAAGGCCAGCGTGATGGGCAAAGGCGGTCAGGCCCCGCGCGCCGCAATGGTCTTCTTCGATTGCGAAAACTTCACCCGGCCCGGAGCGCTGGAATCCGCGGCGGACGCCGCCAAGACACTTCGCGCCCGGCTCACCGAAATCTCGCAGTCGCTGGGAATCAACCTGCCCGTCTACGTCCTGTTCACCAAGCTGGACCGCCTGCCGTTCTTCACCGAGTATGTAGCCAATTTGAGCAATGACGAATCGACCCAGGTGGTCGGAGTGACGCTGCCGATGACGTCGGGCGTGAATGAGGGCGTTTACGCCGAGCAGGAGACCGCTCGCCTGACGGGCAGTTTCGAGAGCCTGTTCCATTCCTTCGCGGATTCCCGTCCGAATTTTCTGGCGCGTGAGACGAATCCGCAGAACCTGCCCGCGGCATATGAGTTTCCCCGCGAGTTTCGCAAGATCCGCCCTGCCTTGGTGCAGTTCCTGGTGGATCTCGGACGGCCAAGCCAACTGACGGTCGGTCCGTTCCTGCGCGGATTTTATTTCACCGGTGTACGGCCTGTCATTATTAACGAGACTGGTCCGTCCGCCGCGGCCGCCGCTCCGCAGCGTGGCGAGTACGAGCCGCCGTCGGGGGCCACCAGCCTGTTTAACGCGGCGGCGATGCGCGCCCAGATGCAGCAGGCCGCCGCTCCGGTTACCACCACCCGGAAAGTTCCGCAGTGGCTGTTTCTCAGTCATCTGTTCAACGACATTCTGCTGGCGGATAAGTCAGCCATGGGCGCCAGCGGCGCCAGCATCAAGACCAGCGCGTCGCGACGCATACTCCTGATGCTGGCGGCGTCGCTCTGCTTTATCGCGATGATCTTCTTCACCCTTTCTTTTTTCAAGAACAAGGGATTGGAGACGCAGGTGCAGTCCGCCGCCGGAGATCTGGCGTCGGCCCCTCCGCCGATCGCGGAACTTGCGCCCGTGGACGATCTGCGCAAGCTCGAAAACCTGCGCCAGGCGGTCGAGCGGCTGGAGGGTTATCAGCGCGACGGTGCGCCGCTCGGATATCGCATGGGCCTCTTCGTCGGCAACGATCTTTACCCGGAAGCGCGCCGCATTTACTTCGCGCGTTTTCAGCAACTCTTGCTCGCGCCCACACAGATCGCGATGGTCCAGAATCTCAAGGCGCTGCCGCCGAAGCCGCCCGGGCCCGATTACAACCAGACTTACGATGAGCTGAAGGCCTACCTCATCACCACGTCCAATCACGATAAGAGCACCAAGACCTTCCTGCCGCCGGTGCTGGTGAAGTGGTGGACCAACGGCCGCCCCGCCGACCAGGAGCGCACCCAGTTGGCGCGCAAGCAGTTCGATTATTACGCCGCCGTCCTGAAGGACGAGAATCCCTTCGCATCCACCAACGACGGACTGGCAGTATCCAAAGGCCGCGGGTACCTGGTGCAGTTCGCCGGCGCCGATCGCGTGTACGCGTTCATGCTGTCGGAGGCGGGAAAGAACAATCCGCCGATTAATTTCAACAAGCAGTTCGTGGACTCCGCCAAGGTGGTGTTGGAGCCTCACGAGGTCCCCGGCGCGTTTACGAAGAATGGCTGGGCCTTTATGAAGGATGCCATCCCGCACGCCGACCGCTACTTCAGCGGCGAGGAATGGGTGTTGGGTAAACAGACCGTCAGCGCGATGGAGGCGGCCAACCTGCCGGCGGAGATCCGCAAGCGGTACAACGAGGACTTCCTCAAAGAATGGCGCAATTACATCAAGTCGGCGTCCGTGGTGAAGTACGCCAGCGTGCAGGACGCGGTGCAAAAGCTGACCCTGACCTCCGGACCGCAGTCGCCGCTGTTAGCGCTGTTTTGCCTGGCTTCGGAGCACACCGCAGTCGATGATCCTACCGTCGCGGGTGTCTTCCAGCCGGTCCAGGCGGTGGTTCCACCCGCCTGCGCCGACAAGTACATTGCACCGAGCAACCAGGGCTACATGGGACAACTGGCTGCGCTCCTGACCTCGCTCGACGCGGTGTCCGCACAGCCGCAGCCAACCGAAGCCGCCGCTGCCCAGACCGATGCGATTGCGTCCCAGGCCAAGGCTTCCACTATCCAGATCTCTCAAACATTTAACTCCAGCTCCGACCTCGGACCAAGCGTGCGCCAGTTGCTGGAGGACCCCATCACGAGCGTGCAGGCCGCCATTCGCGGCATGGGCCCCGCGGCGGTGAACAAGAAGGGCGCCGGCACTTGTGGGGAGATCGGCGCCATCATGGCGAAGTACCCGTTCAATCCGCGAGCAGTCGCCAAGGCGAGCATCCAGGAAGTGAACACGGTGTTCGACCCGAAGAAGGGCGCAATCTGGCAGTTCTACGACACCAGTCTGTCGAAGGCGGTGACACGCCAGGGCGCTCCTATCCCGAACGCGCCGTTCGAGGTCACCACCGCGTTCCGTTACTTCCTCAGCAAAGCGGCGGCCTTCACGGATGCCGCTTACGCCGGCGGGTCTCCCGATCCCAAGCTGCCCTACTCGGTGAAGCCTGCCATTGGCGCCGACACCGAGCGGATTAAGCTGACCATCGACGGGCAGACCGCCGAATTCGTTCCCGGAGCGCCGGCCAAACAGTTCGTATGGCCCGGACCCACGCCCGGCGTCCAGATGATCGTGCGGGCGAAGGGCGGCACGGAATACACCTACCCGAGCTACGACGGCGTGTGGGCAATCTTCGAATTCATCGGCGATGCCGACCGGCGGATCGACGCCATGGTGGAGATGACGTTGAAAGCCGGCAAGTCCGGACGGCCGGTGTTGAATCAGGCGACCGGCCAGCCGGTGACAGTGCGGCTGGAGATCACCGCCAATCCGCCCGTTTTTGACAAGGGATTCTTCTCGGGTCTGACCTGCGTGCCGGATGTCGCTAAAGTGACGGCGGCGCCGGCCGCCGGCAAGTAGTCGCACCGTTCGGGCTAATATAGTTTTGGCGGACCGGGAGGCACGCCTGCATGCTCAAGCCGCTTTCCTCGGAAGGGGCGCTCCGGCTGCGCGATTTCCTGAACGGCGCCGGCTTCACGTACGAGAAATTCCGCCACAATATTAACCTGCGCGAGATCCCCTCCAAACGCTCAGGCAACCTGGGATTTCTGCGCGAGATCACGCGCGAGCCCACCGTAATCAACCTGCTGCTGCGCTGGTTCTTTATCGGACTGCCGGTGGAGAATGACGCCGTCGCCGGCCAGATTCCGCAGTTGATCGTGCTGCTCATGCTGGAGTCCGGTATGCTGTCCCGGCAGGACGGCCAACTCGTTCCCAACGTGATGCTCACCCCCACCGAGCACTTTGTGTTCGCCGCCGATCCGGCCTTACGCATGGGCGAGGAAAACGCCGAGGACCTGATCCTTTGGCCGAATCCGACTTCCCTCATGCTGCACCTGCTTTCGGTGAACCGGCCGAAACAGAAGACCCTGGATTTGGGCTGCGGCTGCGGAATGATCGCCGTGATGGCCGCCGCGCGCGGTGACCGCGTGACCGCCACCGACATCAACCCCCGGGCGGCGGAGTTCACGGCCTTCAACGCCTCGCTGAATGGAGTGCCGCCCATCGAGTGCCTCATCGGCGACACGTTCGAGCCGGTCAAAGGCCGCACCTTCGACCTGATCCTATCGAATCCGCCGTTCTTCGTCAGCCCGACTTCCGGCCAGATCTATTGCGAGAACCGGATGGACCTGGACCAGTACGTCGAGCGCATCGTTCGCGAAGGCCCGCAATACCTGGAAGAGGACGGATATTTGCAGATGATCCTGGAGTGGGTCCAGACGCGCGACCAGAGCTGGCAGGACCGGGTGAACTCCTGGTTCCGCAATGCGAGCACCGATGTGTGGTTGCTGCGGAGCGTCACGCGCGACGCCGCGGGCTATGCCCAGGAGAGGATTGCGCACATGTTCCCCGGCGGCGCGGCTGACGCCGGCCTCTACGCCGAATGGATGGAATACTATCGCCAGCGCGGAGTGGAGGCCATCCACGGCGGCCTCCTTTCCATGCGCCGCCGCTCGCCCGGCATGTGGATGCGCAGCGGCGGGAATTGGGTTCGTTTCGAAAACTGGATCCGCCTGGAAGACCTGGCGCAGAATCCATCCCGGCCGTTCGGACAGTCGATCCTCGAAACCTTCGCCACCCAGGACGAACTCGCCAAGAGTCCGAAGGACGATAAACTGCTCGCGCTGAAGCCCCGCCTCGCCCCGGATGTCCGAATGGAGAACCAGTTCGTCCTCACCGATGGGAAATGGGCGCTGGCCTCATGCAAGATTGTCCGGACGGAGGGAGTTCCCGCCTCGCTGAATATCGACCCCGCGGTCGCCGAGTTTTTGGCCACCTGCGACGGCGCGTCCACGTTAAAGGACCTGGCGCAAAAGCTGGCCGAGCGGCTGAACATCGATCCGGCTCAGGTGGCGACCCAATGTTGCGCGGCGGTTCGCAAGCTCGCGCAGCACCGGCTCTTGGGCTTCAACCCATAGCTGCGTGTTACGATTGTCATCCACCGCCGTTATGCAGCTTCCCGCGCGCATCGGAAAATACGAACTGCAGGAATTTTTGGGCGGCGGCATGTCGCACGTGTACCGTGCGCGCGACACCGTCATCGGCCGGACTGTCGCGGTGAAGATCCTGACGGAGCAGGGCTGCCAGGACGCCGACGCGAAGGCGCGTTTTCTCGCCGAGGCGCGCATGGCCGGCAATATCACGCACGACAACATCCTCAGCATCTACGATTTCGGCGAAGACGAGCAGCATCGCCCCTTCATGGTGATGGAGTTCCTGCGCGGCCAGGATTTGCGCAAAGCCATCCGCGAGGGCGCCACCGGCGACGTGCGTTCCCGTCTTCGCATTGCCCTGCAGGTCGCGCGCGCGCTGCGGTACATCCACACCCAGCGGATCATCCATCGCGACGTGAAGCCGGAGAACATCCACATCACCCCCGAGGGAGTGGTGAAGTTGATGGACTTCGGCATCGCCAAGACCGAGGGGATGCAGATGACCCGCGCGGGATTCGTGCTCGGCACGCCCTACTACATGGCCCCGGAGCAGATCCGCGGACAAGCGATCGATCAGTGCGTCGATATTTATGCGTTCGGCATTCTTCTCTTCGAGCTGATGACCGGATCGCGCCCGATTGAGGGCGAGGTCGTGGAGCGGATCTTCTACGCCATCCTGAATGAGCCAATCAACCTGGAGCCGCTGCGCGGCGCCGGCGCGCCACCGGCTATTTACGATCTGGTCAAACGCTGCACCGCGAAGAATCCCGGAGAGCGGCCGCAGGACTTCACCGAAGTCTGCGACGTCATCGAGGGGAACGAAAGGAACGTGACCGACCGGAAGGCGGCCACCACGGTCATGCCCGCATTGCCGCAGACTGCGGCGCCCTCGGCGGCCGGTCCGAAGCCGGCCTGGATGAAGATGGCGATGATCGGGGCGCCGGCTCTCCTGGCGGTAATCCTCGGGCTCGTCCTGCTGTGGCCGTCGGGCAAGACGGGCAACCCGGAGGCCACCTCCAAAAAGGGGACGACGTCGGTGGGGAACTCCAAGCAGGAGCGCGTCATCCAGACTCCCACTGGACAGATGATGCTGGTTCCCGCCGGGAAATTTCTGTACGGTCCCGATCGGCAGGAGGCTTCGACCTCCGCGTACTACATCGACGAGACGGAAGTCCCCAATTCCGCCTATGACCAGTTCTGCGCGGCGACGGGTCGCACGCCTCCGCCCGGATTCGCGGCAAACCGGCCGGACCTGCCCGTGGTGAATGTGTCGTTTGCGGACGCGAGCGCGTTTGCCCAATGGGCCGGCAAGCGCCTGCCGACTGCCCTCGAGTGGGAGAAGGCGGCACGTGGGACGGACGGTCGCGCGTTCCCCTGGGGCAACGACCAGGACGTCTCCCGCGTAAACCTCGAGAGCAAGGGCCTGGAGCCGGTGACCGCCTTTCCCGGCGGCGCCAGTCCCTATGGCGCCTTGAATATGCTGGGCAACGTCTGGGAATGGGTGAGCGAGCCCAAAACGCCTAGCGATAAGACCATTAAGATGTTCCGCGACAATGTCAAGCTGAAGCCTCCAGCCAACGCTGAGGAGCCGTGGTACGTGATTCGGGGCCTCTCCTACGAACATGGCCGGGCCGGAATGCAAAATGGCCTGGTCGACTCCGGGACCGCTCCGGCGCGCGCCCAGCTACCCGCGCTCGGCTTCCGCTGCGTCAAAGACGCGCTCTAAAGTTACGATTCCATGACACACGTGCGCTATATTACGGGTAACTCAGATGCTTAGCCCGGTGTCGCGGAAAGAAGAACGCCAGTTTCGCCAGCTCATCCAGAAACAGGAAAAGAAGCGCGGATTCTTGATCGCGTTCGAAGGACCGGATGGCGCCGGCAAGACTACCCAGCGTAAATTGTTCAAGACCTGGCTGCGCAGCGTGGGGCATGAGGTCGTCACGTACCGGTGGAACTCCTCGCCGCTGATCGAGCCGATTCTGAAGGCCCGCAAAACGGCCCACGCGCTCAGTCCCGAAGAGTATTGCATCCTCAGCGCCGCCTCCTTCCGGCACCAGTTGGAGACGGAGATTCTGCCCGCCCTGTGGGACGGCAAGATGGTGGTCGCGGACCGTTTCCTCTTTACCGCCCTGGCGCGCGACTCGGCGCGCGGCCTGGACTTCACGTGGGTTGTGAACGCCTACGTCCCGCTGTTCTGGCCCGATCAGATTTTCTATTTCGATCTCCCGGCGGACGCGTCCAACCAGCGCATCATGGCGAACAAGAAGCCTAGCTATTACGAGGCTGGCCAGGATGTCACCAACATCGCGGACCCGCAAAAGAGCCATCGCGAATTCGTCGGCCGGGTGATTCAGGAGTACGAAGGGCTGTCCCGGATCTTCCAGTTTCTGAAGGTTGACGCCCAGCAGTCGATTTACGAGCAGCACCGGCAAATCCGCCAGATGTTTATGGTGGGACACCGCAGGCCTTGGGCCGAGTTGAACGAAGAAGCGATTCTTTCGTGGTTGAATAGCGGGGCAAAAACACCGAATGTCGAAATCGGCGAAGAAAAGCGCATCAGCCCAAAGTAAGCCTGGCGAGCAGGCCGAAGCTTCCGAAGCCGCCGCGCCGGCCGCGTCACCCGGACAGTTGATCGCACTCGACGGAGCGAGCGGACCGGACCTGCGGGACGCTTCCCGGCGCGTCGTGAAGATGTTCGAGAAACACGAAGTGGGTGTGAGCGGCTTCGATTCTTCCAACACGTTTTTCGAACTGCGCGCCGCTAAAGGCAAGGTCGGCGGCGTGCCCCCTGAGACTTTGATCCTGCTCTACGCGTCCGACTTGCTCTTCCGCATTCGCTGGGAGATCCGGCCGGCGCTGGCGGAGGGACGCACGGTCGTTGCCGCACCCTACGTCCACACGGTCATCGCAATGGGCTTGGCGGCAGGGCTGTCCAGGGTTTGGCTGGAGGAGCTGTTCACCTTCGCCCCGCCCGCCGACGTCAGCTTCCGGCTGAAGGAGAAGAGCAAAGGCAACGGGAAGGAGATCAAGGGATCTAAGGGGTATTGCGAGTTCTGCTGCAAGTCTCTGGCCCTGATTTCTCCCCGCTGGAATGCGGCCGATCTCCGCCGCGACATCCTGAAGCAACTCGCCGCTTTCGAGGAGGAAGGGAAACTCGTGGCGTTGGGCAAGAAGCTGCCCAAGAAGATGCTCCGCAAGGCCAAGAGTTAATCGGGATGGGCAGCGGGATGCCCTACTGCGCCGCCCGGGTATTCGCCTGCTGGACCTTACCATCCGGCGTGAGCCAGATTCGGAATTCCCAAGAGCCCTTTGCCGATTTGACCGAGTAGATGTCCGCGCCCCCTGGTCCGACTGCCTGAAAATCGATCTTCTCAACGGCGCCGAAGGCGGCAACCTCCGTCTGCAGGCGCGACAATTGCCTCAGCACAGGACTGTCGGCAGCCATCATTGCCGCATCCGGCTTGCCGTTGTATAAATCTCGAATCATCTTGTTCGCTGCTTCCACGCTGCCGGGCGCCGGCGTCTGGTCCTTCAATCGTTTGGCGAATGCGGCGGCGGCATCCGCGAGGTTTTTCGCCTCGGTGTCGTCCAGCCGCTTCGCCGTCATGTCCCTGCCGTTCTGATGGAGAGTCAGTTGGCGTGCCTTACCGGAGCCGTCGTCTTTCGGGAATTCGATTTGGGCATCCACCACTTTCACGAAGAACATCGTCTCCGTTTGCGGAAAGATGGGAATCGCCGGCTGGGGTCCTAACTTGGAAGTCAGTTGGCTGCCGTCCAGCGCGATAAGCATCACGGGGCCGCTATCGGGCATCTGATATGCGCCCACATACCGGCTCAGCGTTTTGGAATCGAGCGTGATCTCCTTCCGCTCGCCCGGCAGTGTTACGGCCTCGCCGCGCGCCACGGCGGCGAGCCTGTCAGCGATGTCGCCGACCGCCGGACTATTCACGTTCGACAAAACCACTACAGTGAGCCGGTCGGTCGGATAGTAATCCAATTCCGTATTGAAGCCCTCGATGCCGCCGCCATGGGAGATCTTTTTCCGGCCGCCGCTGGTCTGTACGGCGAGTCCGAACGCGTAATCGTTCTTGAATGGCGTGGTCATTTTTTCGAGTGAAGCCGGCTTCAACAGCTTGCCGCCGAACAGCCTGCTCCCACTTCAGAAGATCGCGCGTTGTGGAGTATAGAGCGCCCGCGCCCTGTGGCACCGTCATGTGGATGAATCCGGCATTCTCGAAACCGCCCCGGCCGGGTGAGTATCCGGACGCCCGGCGAGGGATGATCGCGGTGTTGGAATCGTAGCCGGAATCGGACATTCCGAGCGGCGCGAAGATGTTCTCGCGGACGAATTTCTCGTAGCTGTCCCCGCTGACTTTTTCGATCACGTAAGTGAGCAGGACGTAACCCGAATTGTCGTATAGCCACTTCTCGCCGGGTTCGAAATCCATCGGCTTGTCGCGGAACAGGGCAATCAGCTTGGCGGGTGTCGTGGCGAACGGTTCGATCTTTGGATAATCCGGAAATCCGGTGAAGCTCGGGATTCCTGACGTGTGCGTCAACAGGTGAAAGATGGTGACCTTGTCCCAAGCCGCCGGCGCGTCCGGTATGTACTTCTTCAACGGGTCGTTGACACTCAGCTTGCCGCGATCTTCCAACAGCAGGATCGAGGCGGCGGTGAACTGCTTGGTGATCGATCCGAGCCGGAATTTGCTGGCCGGAGTATTGGGAACGTTCCACTCGAGATTTGCCGAGCCGTAGGCCTTGTCGAAAAGCACCTGATCGCCGCGCGCCACCAGAGCAGTTCCCATGAATTTGTGGTCCGCAACATAGGACTGCACGATTTGATCCATGCGGGCCTCATTCTGAGCGAAACAAGAGCCGGCAAAAAGAACGAACAGAGCAATTCGGGACAGCATGATCTCGTATACCGTTTTTCCAGGGACGAAGCAAGGGGTGGCGAGAGACACAGTGTGGCGCGCGGGTCACTGCAACCGGGCCGATACCTAATCTTTCAGAGCGATTCGCTGAACCGCCAGTCCGACGAACAGCACCGCGTTGTACCCGGCATGCATGATCGTGGACGCCCTGGTCGATCCGGCGGCATGCCGCACCCAGCCGAACGCCGCGCCCGCCGCGGAGATCAGCAGCACGTGACGCCAGGAGTTGCCGTACTCCCAAAAATGCAGCATGCCGAACGGAATTGCCGCGGCGATGATTCCGACTGCCGCTCCCAGGCTGCGCACCAGAAGCGGCTGTAGAAATCCGCGAAAGAGCAGTTCCTCCGCCAGCGGTCCGGCGGTCACGGCGAACACCGCCACCACCGCCATCGAGGCCCGATCTTTGAGTAATTGCGTCATCGGGCTGTCGGTGATCGGCGTCCGGATGGCGGCCGCTAGAAACGCCACCGCGATGGCGACGCCCATGCCCGCGATCGCCAGAATCAAGGCGTTCACGCGGCTTGGTTTCCAATCCAGCGATTCCCAGAAGGGTCGATCGTATTGCAGGCGAAAGATCGCTTTCAGGATCAGGAAGAGCATGCCGTATCCGGCGAACTGCTGCGCCAGCAGTTCGGCCGCGCGGATGGGGTGCAGCCGCAGGACCACCAGAATTCCCTTCACCGCCGCCATTCCCAGGAGCATGGCCGGGATCGCCAGTCCGGCAAACAGGAACAGGTCGGAGTATCCCCAGAACGGGATCCGCTCCGGCGCGGGTGGAGGCGGCTCAGGTGTGGGCGGTGGCGGCTCGCCCGTCATGGTTCCTTCTCGATCAGCGCGGCGGCCAGCAGCGGGATCATGATTTCATGGTGGCCGGTAATCGCATACCCGGCCCCGCCTGCCCCCGCATGCGGCCGCTCCACCACGTTCACTCGCGGACGATAGTGCTGGAGAAAATCGAGGTTCACCGTGGTGAAGCCGGCCAACCGGTGCCCCAGATTGCGGATCGCCGACACCGCTTTCAGAAACACCTCCGGCAGGAGCACCGCCGAACCGACATTCAGGTAGATTCCGCCATCGTCCAGCCCCGTCAGATAGGCGCACAACAGCCGGAAGTCGCGGTGACCGGCGCTGCCGATGGCGGCCGGATCGGCAGCCGGATGGGTATGTGGCGTGTCCGTCCCCATCGCTACATGGACCGTAACCGGCGTCGCATTTTGGTATGCCTGATGGAGCAGACTGTACTGCGCGAATTTCGGGTCTGCTGCCGTCTCCAGCCACCGGCCGAGCGACTCCCCCAGCCCCAGTTCCTCCCGGTCGCCGCCGGCAATCGCGCGATTCATTTCGCGTCCCGTTTCTTCCGCCGATCCGAAGCGTCCGTCCGGCAGCACCGCCTCCACGTCCTCACTGGTATGCCCCGCCAGTGCGATTTCAAAATCGTGGATGGCGGCCGCGCCGTTCAACGCGAAGGCGGTCGCGTAACCGCGGCGCATCAAATCGATCAGGACCGGCGCGAGCCCGCACTTGATCACGTGGCCGCCAATCCCCCAGACGATCGCCCGGCCGCCCGCGCGCGCCGCCGCGAGCGATTCCACCACCGCGCGCAACGAATCCGCCGCCAGGATCTTGGGAAGCGAATCGAGCAGGCCGGAAACGCCCGTATCACGCCGGTAAACCTGCGCAAAATCCGCGGCCTTCACCTTGCCGCCCCGCTCCCTCAGTCCCACGGTCTTGAGACCTTCGAAATGCAGCGGGCGTTTGGAGTATTTGCTCATCCTATGCTACTGATACCACCTTGCGTAGCGCCTCGGCGGTGTAACTCTTTTTCGATTTCGCCACCTGCTCGGGAGTGCCGCAGGCCACCACGCGACCACCATACTCGCCGCCATCCGGACCCAGATCGATGATCCAGTCGGCCGTCTTGATCACGTCCAGGTTGTGCTCGATCACCACTACCGTGTTGCCCAGTTCCACCAGCCGTTGCAGCACATCCAGCAGTTTGCGTACGTCGTCAAAATGCAGCCCGGTGGTCGGTTCATCGAGCAGGTAAAAGGTCCGCCCGGTCTGCCGCTTGCTCAGCTCCTTGGCCAGCTTGATCCGCTGCGCTTCGCCGCCCGAGAGCGTCGTGGAAGACTGCCCCAGGTGGATGTAGCCGAGCCCCACATCCATCAGTGTCTGCAGCTTGGCCCGGATCTGCGGCAGGTTTTCCATCAGGGGGAGCGCCTCTTCCACCGTCGCCCCCAGCATATCGGCAATCGACATTCCCTTGAACTTCACCTGCAGGGTCTCGCGATTGTAGCGGCGCGCGCGGCAGACGTCGCACGTCACGTACACGTCCGGCAGGAAATTCATCTCGATCCGCTTCAGGCCGTCCCCCTGGCAGGCTTCGCAGCGGCCTCCCTTGACGTTGAAGCTGAAGCGGCCAGGTTTGTAGCCTCGCTCGCGGGACTCCGGCAGCATCGCGTACAGGTCGCGGATCGGCGTGAACAGTCCCGTGTATGTCGCCGGGTTCGACCGGGGAGTCCGGCCGATCGGCGCCTGGTCGATGCGGATCACTTTATCGAGAAGCTCGATTCCTTCGATCTTCCGATGGGCGCCCGGCTCCTCATGCGAGCCGTAAATCTCGCGCGCCAGCGAGCGGTACAAAATTTCGTTCACCAGCGTCGATTTCCCGCTGCCCGAAACGCCCGTCACCACCGTCAGCAGTCCCAGTGGCACCTCGACATCGATGTCTTTCAAATTGTGTTCGGTGGCGCCGCGAATCACCAGCTTTTTGCTCCCGGGCTTGCGGCGCGACTCCGGCAACGGGATCTCCATCGCGCCGGAGAGATACCTTCCCGTCAGCGATTCCGGATTGGCCGCGATTTCCGCCGGCTCGCCGGCCGCCACCAGCCCGCCGCCGAGTCGCCCCGCGCCCGGGCCCAAGTGATTACGTAGTCGGCGCGCTCGATCGTCTCCGCATCGTGCTCCACCACCAGGACCGTATTCCCCATGTCGCGCAGATGCGTGAGCGTCTCCAGAAGCCGCCCGTTATCCCGCGGATGCAGTCCGATGGAAGGCTCGTCCAGCACGTAAAGCACTCCCCGCAGCTTGGATCCGATCTGCGTGGCCAGCCGGATGCGCTGCGCTTCGCCCCCCGAAAGCGTGGCGGCCGAGCGATCCAGACTCAGGTAATCGAGACCTACCGCGGAGAGAAACTCCAGCCGCCGACGGATCTCGTCCTGCACTCGTCCGGCGATCTGCGCCTCGCGTTCATTCAACTCCCAGTTGCGCACCGTGACCAGCGCGCGCGCCACCGCCATCGACGTGAACTCCGCGATCGAGAAATTCTTGACCCGCACCGAAAGGCTGGCGGGCCGCAATCGCTTTCCTTCGCAGGCCGGACAGCGCGAGGGGGACATGTATTCCGTCAGCCACTCCCGGTAACCCTCGGAGGAGGTTTGATATGTTTCATCGAGAATGCCGAGGATCCCTGGGATGCCTTCGCTGCCTTCCAAGAGAATGTCGCGCGATTTCTTGGGCAGTTCCTCATAAGGCTTGGACAGGTTGATCTTATACTTGCGCGCCAGTTCCTCCAGCTTTTGCTGCATGAACCAAGAGCTTCCTCCGGGACCGAGACCGCCGTCAAAAAGCGGCTTGGAGGGCTCCGGAATCACTTTCGCCGGATCGAAGGCCCAGGTGCTGCCCAACCCGTGGCACTCCTCGCAGGCGCCGTACGGGCTGTTGAAGGAAAACGAGCGCGGCTCCAGTTGCGGGATGCTCGCGCCGCACTCGGTGCAGGCAAGCTTTTGCGAGTACAGACGCTCCGGACCGTTCACCACCACGATCAGGACGAGCCCGTTCGCCAGCCGAGTTGCCGTTTCAATGGAGGCCTCCAGCCGTTTTTCAATCCCTGGCTTTACCAGCAGCCGATCCACTACCACTTCGATAGTGTGGTTCTTGCGGCGGTCCATCGCGATCTCTTCCTCGAGCGATCGCAGCACCCCGTCGATGCGCGCCCGCACGAATCCCTGACGCGCGAGTTTTTCCAGGTCCTTTTTGAATTCGCCCTTGCGTCCCCGAACGATCGGGGCCATGACCATGATCCGGTCCTCGGGCTTCAGCGCGAGCACGTGTTGCAGGATTTGCTCGGTCGTCTGGCGCGATATTTCATTTCCGCAGACCGGACAATGCGGCACGCCGATAGACGAATAAAGGACGCGGAGATAATCGTAAATCTCGGTGATCGTGCCGACCGTAGATCGCGGACTGCGGCTGGTGGTTTTCTGCTCGATTGAAATGGCGGGGCTCAGACCGTCGATGGAGTCTACGTCCGGGCGCTCCATCTGGTCCAGAAATTGGCGCGCATACGTGGACAGCGTCTCCACATAACGACGCTGTCCTTCCGCATAAATTGTGTCGAAAGCCAAAGAAGATTTTCCGGAACCACTTAATCCGGTGATCACCGTTAAAGTATTTCTGGGGATTTTCACGTCGATATTTTTTAGATTATTTTGACGCGCCCCGTGAACCGTAATGTTTTCCAACATAAAGGTTTATACGAATCCATACGATGTATGCCGTAGTTGGCCAATGGTTGTTTTTTGAAGATGAATTACGCTATAAATAACGAAATGGCTAAGTGCGGAAGCTGCGGCGGCACGCACCTTCGGAGGGTACACCGGAGTTTTTCTGAGCGCCTCAGCTATATGGCGCTGTACCAGTGCCGCGATTGCAAGCACCGTGAGAGTACGCCCCGGTTGTACCGGTATCGTCTCGGAAGCGAGTGCCGTTGTCCGCGCTGCGGAACCTACCGGGTGACTAAGCTTCGCGAGCGCGACAAAATCGATCGCATGGTTCCGGGTTTTTTGAATCTGCTGGCGCGAATTTTGGGCGGCAGACTGTATCATTGCTGTTTTTGCCGATTGCAGTTTTACGATTGCAGAAGACTCGCCAGCCGGACCGTTCCTGATGTCGAAGCGCCTGACGCCGAGACGATGCCGTACGAATCCGTGCCCGCATCGGAGCCCGTTTCCACGCAAATGGCCGATAGAATTCAGGACCCCACCGGATAGGGCCAGATCGGGTGCGTGAACAGGCCGCCATCCACCCACAGCGTCTGCCCTGAAACGAAGTTACCCTGCTCCCCGGCAAAGAACGCCACTGCCTTTGCTACGTCCACCGGTTCTCCCACCCGACCCAGGGGCGTCAGTTTTGCCCATGTGCCCGCGTAATCCGCGGCTTCGTGTTTGGTCCGTTCGATTTCAATCGCGCCAGGCGCCACGCAGTTCACCGCAATTCCGTATTTTCCTAATTCCAGCGCGGCGACTTTGGTGAACATTTCAATTCCGCCCTTGCTCGCCGTATAACTTACCAGGTTGGGAAAAGGAATCCGATTGCAACCGGAACCGATGTTTATAATGCGTCCGGCGCGATTCTCTCGCATGTGGCGGGCGGCCCGCTGGGTGCAAAGAAAACAGCCCTTCAGGTTGGTGTCAATGACCCGGTCCCATTCCGCCTCCTCCAATTCCAGAAGAGGCTTCCAGACCTGAGTGCCGGCATTATTCACCAGAATGTCCAGACGGGAGAATCGCGCCAGAACCTCGTCGAACATACGGCCGACGTCCCCGGCGCAGCCGACATCCGCCTGCACCGCGAAAGCCGTCCGCCCCATCGCCGCAATCTCCGCCACCGTGGCTTCGGCGCCTAAGGCGTCCGAGTGATAATTCACCGCGATATTGCAGCCGTTGCGCGCGAGCTCCAGGGCGATGCCTTTGCCGACACCCTTACTCGCGCCGGTCACCAGGGCATTCCTGGAATCGAGACCCAGAGACATGTTTGTAGGATAGCGCGGCGGGTCGCCGGCACGATGCTTCAGTCCGCGATCAGCCGGATGGAGCCGACGCCGCCATGCACGCTGACGTGGATCCTTGGTTTTCCGGATTCCCAACCCTCGGTGTAATAGCGGCCGCCGTCCTTCCGCATGCCCTGAACCTTGATCTCTCCGATGCCGCCTTGCGCCTCCGCCTCCACCGCTGCCTCCGCGGGCAGACGCACCACCGCTTCTCCGACCCCGCCATTGATGCGCACGTCACAATCCTGCTTGGACTTGCCGCGCAGATCCATGTCGATAGATCCGACTCCCATTTCCACATTCACGCGCCGGAGAGTCAGGCCGGCGAGATCCAAATGCGCCTCGCCCGCCCCAAAGTTGACATACATCTCAATGGGCACTTCCCGATTCAGGCGCAGATCCCATTCGTATTTCGAGTTGCCGGCATGGCCGAAGGAGTGAGGCTGTTCGATGTCGAGCGTCCCGTGGCCGCCCACGCTGCGGTAACGCACATCCGGCTTCCACGAAGGGACGCCGTAGGTGAAGTCGGCCCGCGCCAGCTTTTCAGTGCCCCCGGAAACCCGCAGCTTGCCGGCGCCCATTTTCAGGTTCACCCGGACCAGTTCGGACGCATCGCGCTCGATTGCGCGGAAGTCGGACAGCGGCGGGCCCGACGGCTCCATCACGCAGCCGGTCAGCGATAGAGTCCCGGCGAACAGGAAAAGATAGCGCGCGTCCATGGGGTCTCCTTCTGGAAACCCATACGCGCCCAAGAGGGGGGTTGTTCCAAAACAAAAACGGGCCGGCGGCCTCGTTTACCGCTGGGGCAAAACGAAGTGCCCGGCCCGTCGTTTCTACTTCATCGGTGAATCGTGTCCGGCTCGACGATGCTGCTGTCTCGCCAGTCATCCTCCACGCTTTCAGAATAAACCAGGTCCGATTTTTTCGGTGTGCCGGACCTCACCTCGGGAGCGTCGTCCCGGCGCAAGCTGTGACGCCATCGACGGACCGCCGTTTTGTGCTCCGTCAAACGCGAACGCCGCACATTTCGGCGAACCGGATCTCGGTCGCACGGACCCGGCCCGCAACCACCCGCAACGTCCTCTGCAGCAACTCGGTTCCGAGCGACGCGTCCTGGCGGCACAGAGATTTCAGCGTGGCGCCGTCGAACCGTAATGCGGAGGTGCGCTCTCGGGCGCGCACACGGAAAAGCGTATCCTGATGGTCCAGTAAAGCCGACCACCCGAAGACTTGCCCCGGTCCCAATGCCTGGACGCACACCGCGTATCGCGGCGTCCTCAGTTCCACCGCGACGCTGCCGCTAACCAGCAGATAAAAGGAGGAGGAAAGCTGGCCATCGTCGAGAATCACCTGATTCTCCTCGAACGTGACTTCGTCAGCCAAACCGGCCAGGACGCTCAGCTGATCCTCCGACAGTCCCCGCATGAATTCGTGATCCGCTAGCGTCATATGACCCTCCCTTTGGGCAAATCCACGCAGGAGCGACGTCCAAACTATTGAAAATCCCTGCGATCGGCTGGAAAATGCAATCGGGCTGCCAGCCGGTCTTCGCATCCTGCGATGCTGAGGTCAGGTCCTTCCGCCGCACTGCGACCCTTGTGTATCATCGGTCAGAGGTCTCGCGATGGCGAAATGGCGTCCCAATCAGAAGCAGTGGCTGGTGATCTGGCCGTCGGTCCTGGTAGGAGGGCTTTCCCTGCTTGCCGGCATGTGGGTGGTTGGGGCGGCGGTGCTGCTGATCGGCGCCGGCCTGGTTTGGCAGTTCGATCCGCGCGGCCGCAAGCCGGAGAACCTGGTCGTCAAGTCAGCCAAATGTAAGCACTGCGGGCAGGTTGGTGAGCCTCACTGGGCCAAGTGCCCACGCTGCGGCGCGGCCAACTGGAGAGAAGAGTAGCGGCGCGGGTTGAGGGGCAGCAAACTGCTGCTAACGAAAGACAGCGAGTAGCTGGCCGTGCCACCCCTTATAATCGGGCTTCAAGGGAAAACCATGGGCTACTTGGGCTGTGTTCTATTTGCCGCCGCCTTCCTCTTCATCGGCCCAACCAGCCGCGCGAAAATCACCGCCAGCCTGAGCAGTTCGGGCGAGTGGATTCAAGCGTGGGCCCCTTTCTCCTATATCATCCTGGCGATGCTGCTGTTCTCGCCGATCATCGCCGTGGTTGTGCTCAAGTTGTCGCCGAAGATCGAAGAGCCGGAGAATCCTCTCGCCAAGTACAAAAACGAGATCCTCCCGGACGACGAAGGATAACCGATCACGGCCGGTTTATAATAGAGAGAGTCCACCCAAAGCAGCCAGCGTAGCTCAGTCGGCAGAGCGGCAGTTTTGTAAACTGCGGGTCGGGGGTTCGATTCCCTCCGCTGGCTCCATCCACCCGCCATCTCTGCCAACATAAGGAAATGCAGCCTCAAGCCGAACCGCCCCTCGGCCCACCGGTCGATCCCACGGCCGCCGCCCGTCCAGGACGCAGCACCCTTGCGGGACGCTATGCGGCGCTCGTCCCGCTCGATCCCGCGCTCCACGGCGATCCCCTTTGGGAAGCCGTCCGCGGTCCGGAGAACGACCACCTGTGGCTCTATCTTTTCCACGGCCCTTTCGCGGACCGTGCCGCCTTCGACGCCGACCTCGCCAGGAAGGCTGCCTCCGAAGACCCTCTCTTCTTTGCGATTGTCGATCAGGCTACCCAACGTGCAGCCGGCTACGCCTCCTACATGCGGATTGAACCGGCGCATCGCGTCATCGAGGTAGGGAGCATCCTTTACACACCCGCGCTGCAGCGCACCACCGCAGCCACCGAAGCGATGTACCTGATGGCGCGCCACGTTTTCGAGGACCTGGGCTACCGCCGCTACGAGTGGAAGTGCAACGCGCTGAACCAGACCTCCCGCCGCGCGGCGCTGCGGCTCGGATTCATTTTCGAAGGCATCTTCCGCCAGCACATGATCGTCAAAGGACGCAGTCGCGATACCGCCTGGTTCGCCATGCTGGATTCCGAATGGCCCGCCCGCAAAGCCGCGTTCGAACGCTGGCTCGCGCCGTCCAACTTCGACGCCGACGGACGCCAGCGCCAGCCGCTCTCTATTTCCGCGCCGCCTGCTTGACCTCGGCGTAATTCAGAAGATAAGCCCGGCGTTTATCCGCGAACGTCTTGAGGCTCATCCCGGGCCCCGCACCCACTCCCATGCGGCCGCCGCCCTCCACCTTCTCCGCCGCCAGTCCTTCGTTGAACTGCGCCACCGTATTCAGTTTGCGGGTGTCGCGCTTCACGTCTTCCGCGATCACCGCCTGATACTGCCGCGCTACCGGACCCAGCCGGTTCCAGTCCAGCCACTTCTCGGCGATGTCCCGCACGTACCCGAGGTACTTCGCGCGTAGTGACGGAACCGCCAGCAGCTTCGAAATCAGCGGCTTGTTGTCGTCATCCGAGCCGGCAAACGGATCGAGATCCACGCGCTCGTCGCCGCCGCCCGGAGGAGGACCGAAGCCCGGACCCCGTCCACCCGGCCCACCGGGACCACCAGGAAGGCCCGGGAATTCGCCGGGAGGCGGGCCGAATCCGTCCGGAGGAGGCCCAAACCCGCCCCGCGGACCCCGTCCCCGACCGCCGCCCGGCCCGCCCTCCGGCGCTTGCAGCGTCTCGTTAGCGTCGTGCGGGATCACGTGAAACTTGCCCTTGACGTCCTGGTAGATGCTGTAGTCGCTCATCCGCACCCAGTAGCCGTCGTTATTGATTAGCGCCTTGTCCAGCGCCAGGAACTTCAATGCCCCGTCGATATCGAGCTGCGGCTCGAGCGCCTTCTCCAATTGCTCCGCGGGCGTCTGGCTGAGCGTCTTGCACAGCCGGATCAGGTCCGCCCACGCCTTCGGATCGTCCTTGCTCTTGATCTCGTAAATTCGTTTGTACGCGGCGGCATCCTCGCCCAGGTAGTTGAGACCGCCCCGGCCCATAGGGCTGCCCGGCACCTTCCAGCGCGCGCCCTTGGTCGTGCCGAACCACTCGTTCACAAAATCGGAATTGAAGTGCTCCGAATTCACGTAGGGGCCCCAACTCTCTCCGTTGATCACCACCCGCATGTAGTTGACCTTGGGCGCCGGGATGTACTGCCGCGCGATGTGCATATACAAGGCGGTGCGCAGAAACGTCGGGTCCTGATGCGCATTGAGCAGGTTCAGCGTGCGGTAGCCGCCCAGCCGCTGCTCGTCGTCAGTCAGGTTAATGCCGATGCTGAGAGACCGCTTGCGACCCTCCGGCACCGAGAAGAACGATGACGCGCCGCGGAATTTCACCCCCACCGGCTTGAAGACTTTGCCGTCCACCGTGAGCTTCGCGGGCACCTCCACGTCGGTGTGATAGAACTCGGCCATCTCCTTTTCCCAATCGGGATCCTCGAATTCCAGGAACAGGGTCCGCAGCACGTTGACGTCGTAGAGGGGCTCGTTGCCGTACACCTTCACATCCGAGGCCTTCAGTTGCGGCCCCGGCGCGGCAGGCTCCGCATTGCCCCCGCGGCCGAACCCGCCTCTGCCGCCGCGTCCGCGGCCTTGCGAATTGCTCGCCAGGTACTCGCGCGCCGCCTTCCGCTCCGCCGCATTCAGTACGCCGTCGCCATCCTTATCGAATTTCTCCAGCAGCTTCACCTGCTGCTGTCCGGGACCGCCACGGCCACCCGGCCCGCCCGGACCAAACGGAAAACCGCCGAAATCGGGCGGCTGCGCCACCGCCGGCAATGCTAGGCATGCCGCGATCAAGCTCAACATAGGGCCTTTGGTCAACCATCGAATGTTCATGCGATCCTCGATTATTAGTCCGTTTGCGTGAGGCTGCCACTGCTATTAGACACCAGCCCGAGCGTCGCCGCCGCAGTGCGATATTTGGATATCGGCGACGGGGCCAGGCCGAAACCGCGCACCAGCTCTTCGAAGAGCGGCGGGAACGGTGCGCGGAATTTCAACTCCAGAATCAGCGGTGCACCGGCCAGCGGCACGCCCTCGTCAATTGCGCGGAACTGCGGCCGGTCCACCGCCGCCGTGCGGATGGAACGATCCAGCGTCAGCCGGATCGGGCCGTTCCCGGTCATCGACACGCGCGCCGTCCGCAGATAGGTGACTTGGCAGACCGGCTTCAAGGCGCGCACTGCCAGCCGCCGGTGAAACCAATCGCCGTCCCAACCGGGATGGACAGAATTCTCCAATAAGCGATCCAGGTGGCGGATCTTGACCTTGCTTCGACGCTTGCACACCAGGTTGTGCGTCTTGAGCTTCCGTTCGAGAAACGCGCTCTTGGCCTCGTCGTAACGGCGGACCCGGTATTTCCCTCGGCCGAACGACCCGTTCCGATGGAAGACGTCGAACGCATCGGTGTCGAAATACAGGCTCGTGATGCGGTAAACATCGCCCATGGCGCCGGCCGCGTTGGGGTCCGCCCCCAGCCGCGCCCGCGCCCACTCGACGATCTGATCCGCCTGCCCGGGCGTCACGAGAAATTTGATTTCCGAGGCCAAAGCGCGGGTCTCGCGCACATTCAGCGATGGCGAGAGCATATCCCGCAACAAAGCCGGGTTCAGAGGAGCATCGAAAGTAGCGGTCACGCCTGTAAGACGACCGGCTATGAGATTGGTGTTACGGCGCTTAACAATTCTTTACCAAGGACTTAGCCGCTACCTGGGAACGATGCGCCCTGTTTGTCAGCTCCCACGGGCGGGCTAATGATACAATCGCGCTCATTCATGTTCGAGCGGGATGACATCGGCCGAAGCATCGTCCTCTTCACGGCCTACTTCCTGACGCGGGTCTTCGCCGAGAAGTGGACCCTTCCCGTGATGCTCGTGCTGAGCGTTACGATCGCACTTTACCGTCTGGTCCGTCGGCGTGCGAAGAAGCGCGCCAGCGAATCGTGGGCCGCCACCACGGGACGGGTCGAGTTCGCCGAAGTCAAGCGGCCAGGCGAAAACGGCGCGAACGCCTACGTTCTGCACATCGCCTACTCGTACAAAGCCGGCGCCGACCGGTATGCCGGCTTCGAAGAAAAGCGCTATGGCCGCGAATCGCAGGCGGATGCCGCCCACGCCAAAATCAAGGGCGCCAACGTCATTGTCCGCTACAACCCCCGCAATCCGGAGGAATCCCTCATGCAGGTTGCCGCCGGCGAGTTGTAACTCGCCCGTACACCGCCTTCCTCCATCATCTCGGCGCCTGGCGGCGGTGAGCCTAGAAACTCTCCGACCCCGGTCTCCGATACTGCATGCTGGCCAGCAAAAGCCATTCGCCCGACCGCCGCACATACACGCGCGTGAACAGCATGTGCTCATTGCCGTTTTCGGTCTGCGTGCCAATCACCATGGCGGTATCGGCCGTCACGCGCACCTGATACGAGTCGGTGGTGAGCGAAGCGATCGAAAAACCCTTCCAGAGTTCAATCGTTGCGGTCTTGTTGCGGCTGTTACCGTTCTGGTTGGTCTCGTTGAAGGAGGGTTCCAGGATGCGGTCGAGCGTTTGCACGTCCTGGCGCAATTTAGCTATCCGATAGGTTTCGTCCGCCTTCATGACGTCCTCTTCGTCGGCGGCAAACGCCGTGCCGGCGCCGAGAACAGTGATGGCGACCGCGGCTGCGATGCGTGGCAGTAAGCAGTTCACGCGACACTCCTTTCTGTATCGAGTATACGGATCGGCGCGAGTAGGAAAATGCCGAAAAGGAGCTACCACGCCAAGGCTGATTTCGGCGTCGGCCGGCCGGCGCAGGCTGGTAGAGGTGAATTGGAGCGGGGTACGGGATTCGAACCCGTGTAAATCAGCTTGGAAGGCTGACGCCCGACCACTAGGCCAACCCCGCGCTCCCCTACATTCTACCAGCGGTCCATCCCCAACGGTAGCTTCGTGTTCAAATGGAGAGTTGGCGCCACCACGCCTGGGAGCCCCGATGCGCGTTCCGCTCGTCCGCAAAGTGCTCAATGAAAACGACCGCATTGCCGGAGGTCTGCGCGAACGCTTCCGCCGCAACGGCACGCTCTGCGTGAACCTCATCAGCTCGCCCGGCTCCGGCAAGACGTCCCTGCTCGAGCGCACCCTGGCCAGCTTCGATCCTACCCGCCGCGTCGCCGTCCTCACCGGCGATATCCAGACCGATAACGACGCCCGGCGCCTGGCGCGCTTCGGTTTTCCGGTCCGGCAGATCACCACCGGCGGCGCCTGCCATCTCGACGCCGGAATGGTCGAGCGAGCCCTCGCCGAATGGAAGATCGACGACCTCCAGCTTCTGTTCCTGGAAAACGTCGGCAACCTGGTTTGCCCCACCAGCTACGACCTCGGCGAAGAAGCGCGCGCCGTCCTTCTCAGCGTCACCGAGGGCGAGGACAAGCCCCTGAAATACCCGGCTACCTTCCACCACGCCGATCTGATGGTGCTGAACAAAATCGATCTGCTTCCCTACGTGCCCTTCAACGCCGAACTCGCCTGCGAAAACGCGCGACGCGTCCAGCCCGAAGTCGAGATCCTGCGGCTCTCCTGCACCACCGGCGAAGGGCTCGATCGCTGGTACGACTGGCTCAACCGGCTATGACCGATTATCCGTTAGTCAATGCCCTGATCTTCGCCACACTCGGCATCACCGTTTTCGCGGTGGCCTTCTCCATCGTGTCCAGGATTCTCCCCTTCGACCTGAAAAGGGATATCCTCGAACAGGGCAACGTCGCTGCCGCCATCGTGATTGCGGGGGTGGCGCTCGGGATTGCCTGGATCGTCGCCACCACCATGCATTGAAGCCGCGCGCCCCGAGCCTTCCCCCGGCCCTTGACCCCGCGGCGAAGCAACGCGAGCCGCCCGGCCCGTGCTAACCTCTCTTTTATGCTTTTCGAGTCCGATAAAGTGATGTTCGAGATCTATCGCGAGACCGAATACACCGGCAAGTATCGCGTGGTCTACTTTACCGAACTTCAGGATCACAACAAAGAAACCGAGATCAATCACGCCCTCGCCGGCGAGCATTACTTCGATGGCTTCATCAAGAATTTCCGCAAGGACGAAGCCAAAGAAATCATTAATTCCATTCTCGGCCGTCTCAACAACGGCGAACGCGTCGACCCGCAGGAAGTGGAGCGGGCTCTCGGCGAGCACATGGCCTGAGGCCGCCGTGCGAATCACCCGCTATCCCAGCATCTCCGAGCCGCAGTTCTTCGGCTGCGTCGCGGCCTTCGTCGATTCTCTCTCGGGCGAATTGAATGCCGCCGCGTCGGCTCTGCGCCGGCTCGAGGACCGCGCCAAGGGCGCCGCCTTCGCCTTCGAGATGACGCTCGATACGCACCGCTATCGCGCTCTCATCGTGCTAGACCGCTGGAACACCCTGGTCGGCACTTTTGGACCGCACCTCCGGCTGTCGCAACGGCAGTCGATTGTGGACGAGGCGCTCTCCCGCGTCCGCGCCGCCGAAGAAATCCTTACGCGCGCCAACCAGTTGATCGATGCCGCCGAGCAATATTCCCGTGACTTGGTGGAAGCCTGCCTGATGGCGTTCCAGTCCCTGCAGACGACTTTCCAGGAGGAGCGCGCTGCCGCCGAGCAGGCCGCCCGCCTCGGCCCCATGCTGTCCGAAGATTACAAGGAAGCGCGCGCGATTTTCCTCCAGGATCTCGCCGCGCGGTAAACTTTTAAGAGCCGATGCCCAATCTCCACCGGATCCTGGCCGTCCGGCTCGGCGCCCTGGGCGACATCGTCCACACGTTGCCGGCTGTCGCGACGCTCAAACACAGTTATCCCGGAGCGCGCCTCACCTGGGCCGTGGAACCTCGCTGGGCATACCTGTTGGAAGAGAATCCTTTTGTCGACCGAGTAGTCCCCATACGCCGCGAATCTCTGGTCCCAAGCTGGCGCGATCTTCGCCGGGAATCCTACGACATCGCGGTCGATTTCCAAGGCCTCATCAAGTCCGCCCTGGTCGCCTCCTCCTCTCACGCCGATCGCATTTACGGCTTCCACCACTCCCAGGCGCGCGAGCGCCTGGCCGCCTTTTTCTATTCGGATAAGACTTACAGCCATTCGGCGCACGTGGTGGAGAAGAATCTCGACCTCGCGGCGGCCGCCGGCGCCCAGACCGCCATTCATTCCTTTCCCCTCCCTTCCGGCCGTCCGGAAGGCGATCTGCCCGACGGAGATTTCGTGCTGGCCTGTCCCCTGGCGGGCTGGCGTTCCAAGCAGTGGCCGATCGACCACTACCACGCGCTGGGTATCCGGCTGCGCTCCGAACTCGGCATTCCGCTGGTGCTCAACGGCCCTCCGGATTCGGGCTGCGATCACATCTCGGGGCTGCCCGGCCTCATTTACGCCACTCGTCGCGCCGCCGCGGTCATCGGCGTGGATAGCGGACCGCTTCACATCGCCGCGGCCCTCGGCAAGCCCGGCGTCGCCATCTACGGCCCTACCGATCCTGCACGCAACGGTCCCTACGGCGGGACCATCGCCGTGCTGCGCAGTCCCCAAGCCGCCACCACTTACAAGAGGGGTGGGGAAGTTGCGGAAGAGATGCGTGCCATCGGCCCCGGCGAGGTCTTTGAGGCCCTGAAAAACGTGCTCGGCAAGTGCCTGGTCTGATGCCGCCGTTTCCCAAGCGTTATGCCGATGCCGTCGCACGCTTGCGGGTCCCCAGCGGCTTCCTGATCGTCGTGGTGTTCGCCTGGCTTTCCCACCCCACTGCGCGCTCGCTCGCCATCGGTGCGCCGATTTCGCTGCTGGGACTGCTGCTGCGCGCCTGGGCGGCCGGGTGCCTGGCCAAGAATCAGAATCTCGCCACCTCCGGCCCCTATGCTCATCTCCGCAATCCGCTCTACGTGGGAACCCTGCTGGCCGCTACCGGCTTGGTCGTGGCTTCACGCAACTTATACCTGGCGCTGCTGACAGCCGCCGTGTTCTTCCTGGTATATCTTCCGGTCATCCAATTGGAAGAGCAGCATCTGCGGCGGCTCTTCCCGGAATACGCCCGATACGCCGAGCAGGTGCCGGCGCTCTGGCCTAGAATTTCTTCCCTCCCGCAAAAAAATCCGAATCCTTTCCGCTTCTCGCTTTATCTTAGAAACCAGGAATACCAAGCCGGAGCGGCTTTTGTCGCCGGGATGCTGTTTCTTCTTTGGAAATTGTGAAAAGGGCCGGGCGCACTCACCCGGCCCTCACTTTTTCCGCCTCAGTCGCTGCGCAGCATCCGTAGCGTAGAATGCACAGATGCTCTCCGGTCTCCAATGGCGGATCCTGGCCCTCCTCTTTATCTCCAGTTTCCTTAACTACGTCGATCGCTCCAACCTCTCGGTGGGGGCCACCGACATCCAGCGTGAACTCGGTTTCAACAGCTATCAGCTCGGCCTGCTTCTCTCCGCGTTTTTCCTGACGTACGCCATGTCGCAGCTCTTCATGGTCGCGGGCTGGTTCGTCGACCGCTTTGACGTGCGCTGGGTGTTCGCGATCGGCTTCTTCATCTGGTCCGGCGCGACCGCTGTTACCGGCCTGATGCATAGCTTCGCCGTGATCTACGCGCTCCGCCTGCTCCTTGGCATGGGAGAGTCCATCTCGTTTCCGTCGTACTCCAAAATCCTGGCCACCCAATTTCCGGAGCATCACCGCGGCTTGGCCAATGCGATCGTGGATGCCGGCACCAAGATCGGCCCCGCGCTCGGGACCCTGCTGGGCGGCCTGCTGATGGCCCAATTCGGATGGCGCGTATTCTTTGTCGCGCTTGGCCTCCTCAGCCTGCTCTGGTTGATCCCGTGGTTCTCCTGGATGCCGCGCAGCGCGTCCCGTTCCGACTCCGGCCGTCCCCACCACAAGGACCTGGTCGGCATCCGCGAAATCCTGACCAAGCGCTCCGCCTGGTTTAGCGCCATCGGCCTGTTCTGCTCCAACTACTTCTGGTATTTTCTGGTCACCTGGCTGCCCGCTTATCTCGAGCGCGAGCGGCATTTCGCCAAATCCAAAATGGCGGTCTTCGGCTCGCTATCATATCTCGCGATCGCGCTCTCCACGATGTTTTGCGGATGGCTGTCCGACCGCATGATCGCCCGCGGCGGCAGTCCCACGCGCATTCGCAAAACCTTCACAGGCATCGGTCTTGGACTATCCACCATCATTCTCCCGGTGGCCGTGGTGCGCGATGAAGGCGTCGCCATGACCCTGCTGGTAATCACCTGCCTCTGCTACGGCATTTTCGCGCCGAACCTCTTCGCCATGACCCAGACCATGGCAGGTCCGCGCGCCGCGGGCCGCTGGACCGGCTTCCAGAACGGCTTCGGCAACTTCGCCGGGGTTGCCGCCCCGTGGGTCACGGGGTGGATTGTGCAGCAGAGCGGACAGTTTTATCTCGCCTTCGTGGTCGCCGCCGCCTTCGCTCTGACTGCCGCCGGCCTTTTCGTTTTCGGCGTCGGCCCCATCCGCCAGGTCGAGTTCGGCATCCATAAAACCACCGTAGCCTCCTAAACTGCTGTCCCGCGTTTCAGGCAAACGGACCTGATATGGTTGCTTTCTCCGGCGTCAGGTGATATGGGTGTCTACAGTTCAGGGGTCGTGTTGGGCGCTCTTCGCGTTCGTGCGCGGGGCGCGGGGCCTCTGCACGAGAGGAGAAAAACATATGCGCAACCGTGTGGCCCTGCTTCTGCTTCTTGGCGTGAGCATTCTGCCGGCGCAGGAGTTTCGTGCGTTCCTTTCCGGCCAGGTGACGGACCCGTCCGGGGCGGCGATAACCGGCGCTACGATCGTGGCGGCCAATGTGGCGACGAACGTTAATCTGACCACTAAATCCGGGGCGGACGGCCATTACGTGATCGCTCAGGTTCCTCCCGGCGCATACACGATCACCTGCGACGCGGTCGGCTTCAAGAATTTCACCCGCACCGGCGTCACCCTGCAGGTGGGCGACCGGACGACGATCAACATATCGATGCAGATCGGCGCACAAACGGAACACGTCACGGTTACAGCGGATGTGGCCGCTATCGACACAGATCGTTCGGTCGTGAATCAACTGATGGACAACAAAAGCGTGAGCGAACTGCCGCTCAACGGACGGCAGGTGTTCATGCTCATGCAGCTTTCGGCGGGCACGGTCTTCACCCAGCAGCAATTCGGCGCGAGCGGTTTCTCCGGGACCCGCGCGTGGGACACCAACGGCAGCCTCACCATGCACGGCGGGGCGACCAGTAGCAACCAGTTCAACCTCGACGGCGCCTCCATCAACGCCGGCACCGGCGAATGGAAATTCGCCCCGCTGGTGGACGGCATCGAGGAATTCAAGGTCAGCACGCCGTCATCCGACGCATCGCTCGGACTTTCCGGCGGAGGCGTGGTGAACATGACCATGAAGAGCGGCACGAATGCCCTGCACGGCACGCTCTCCGAATACGTCCGCAACAACATCTTCGACGCCGTGGCGACGCAGACCAACCAGTCGTCCATTCGCGCGACGCAGCATCAGTGGAACGATTTCTCGGCCCTGATCAGCGGTCCAATTCGCAAGAACAAGCTGTTCTTCTCGGGCTGGTACGAGGGATTCCGGGAGCGCGTGCCCTTCCCCACCACTCAATCCGTGCCGAGCGACCTGGAGCGCGTGGGCGACTTCTCGGACACTCGGAACTCTTCGGGCGCCTTGGTGGTGATCTTCGATCCCTTCAGCACCGTGGCCGCGGGCAGCGGATACGCGCGTACGGCGTTTCCAGATAACAAGGTGCCGGCGAATCGCCAGAGCACAATATCGAAAAACCTGATGGAGTTCTTCCCCCACGCCAATGCACCGGGAGTGACTTACACGCACGTCAACAACTACATCACTTCGCCCAATATCGGGAAGTACGGGTACAACGCGTGGTACTCGAAGTTCGACTATTCGTGGAATCAGAACCATCGTACCACCGGGAGCGTGAGCCAGGATTGGGGGTTCGAGTACCGCTCCGGCAACGGCATTCAGAACAGCCCGGCGAAATCCGGCAACGATCCTTTGCGCCGGATCAACTACGGATCGACGCTGGATCACGTGTGGACAGCCTCGCCGACGATGGTGGTGAACATCCGGGCAGCGTGGCAGCGGTACATCAACTACAGCGCGCAGGAGGAGGCCGACAAGTTCGATGGCTCGAAGCTTGGTTGGAAAAACCCGATCGGCTCGGCGTCGGCGATCCGCTTCCCGCAACTCGCGTATTCGGGTTACCTGACCATGGCGACAGGAGGGTACAGCGCCAATCGCATTTTCTGGCCGGACCAGGCGTACACGCTGAGCGGTTCGGTGTCCAAGACGCTGAATAAGCACCTGCTGAAGTTCGGAACGGCGATCGTGGAAACGCGGCCGAACCGGTATACCTCGGGCTGGACATACGGCAACTTCTCCTTCGACGGAGCTTTCACCAGACGCAACCCGCAGACATCCGACACCACCTCCGGCAATAGCATCGCTTCGTTCCTTTTGGGCGCGGTCGCCGGCGGCAATACGGACATCAACGCACAATCGAGCGCGGTATTCCGCACGTACAGCCTGTACGCTCAGGACGATATAAAAATCACGTCGAAGCTTACGGTGAACCTCGGCTTGCGCTGGGACCGCCAGACTCCGATCACCGAACGTTGGGACCGGATGATCGTCGGTTGGGACCCGAATGCGAAATACACGCTGGGCAATGCGACAGCGACGGGCGGACTGGTATTCGCCAAACCAGGGGCGCGGACCAGTTGGGATGCCCCGTATTCCGGCTTCCAGCCGCGCGTTGGCATGGCTTACCAGTTACCGCACCGGCTCGTAATACGGGCGTCTTACGGGATGAGTTATCTGCCGCTGGGCGGAAGTTCGGGGCTGGTGACCGTCCGACAGAACGGCTACTCCCGCAGCACTCCGTACAACGCGACCGTAGGCGGCGGCATCAACTCGTACATCCCGAACGGGCCGGGCGCATCGACCTGGGAAAACCCGTACCCGAACGGGATTCTCCAGCCCTACGGCAACACCCTCGGCTTCAAGACGGCCGTCGGGACCGGCGTCACCTATGACGCGCACAATTACGAGCCGCCGTACGTCCATCAATTCAACGTCGGTCTCGAATATGAGCTGCCGTGGTGGAACACCGTGATGGAGGCCTCGTACGTAGGCAGCCGGACGCACCGGATCACAATCAGCAAAAACATGGATGCGATTTCGATGGACAATCGCATGAAGTGCTTCGCCGACCAGAATTACTGCAACAACTCCGTGCCCAATCCTTTCGCCGGCGCGCCGGAACTCGTGGGGCTTGGTCTGTACAACCCCACCATGACCAACAACCAGGCGATGCTGCCGTTCCCGCAGTTTACCGGCGTGACGCAAGCCAGCATGCCCATCGGGCAGCAGTGGGGCGACCTGCTCGAAGTTCGCGCCAACAAACGATTTAGTCAGGGATTGATGGCCAATGTGTCGTACACGTTCGGCAAGATCATCGTGACGCGGGGATTCCGCGAGGCACAGTACGATACGCCCTACCGTACGCTGGCGGATTACGATCGCACACACCACGTCGCCTTGACGCTGCAATACGACCTGCCGTTCGGGCGCGGCAAGCGGTGGCTCGCTAACGTCAGCCCGGTGGTGCAGAAGATCGTGGGAGGTTGGCAGTACAACACCTCGCTGGAGTACATGACCGGAACGCCGACCAGCCGTCCGGATGCGTTCAACCTGCGCAATCCGGAACTGCCGGAAGGGCAGCAGACGGTCAACCGATGGTTCAACACCTGCACGCTCCTGGCGAACGGATCGCGATCGAACTGCGCGTCTCCCGACGAGCCGATTACCTGGGTTCAGATGACCAACTCCTACCAGCTCCGCTCGTATGACGACCGCTTCCCGAACCTTTCCAGCACATTGGGATCCTAAGCTTAGAATTCCACGTGGACAAGTTGTCGCG
>JADMIO012610659.1_pt1 | contig 52117 bp, 45 predicted proteins | sample 8958161 | NCBI WGS metagenome assembly JADMIO01 (sample SAMN16585339, study PRJNA669376) | soil metagenome | isolation source: Crop rotation soil | place: USA: Cullars Rotation, Alabama | collected 2011
ACAACTTGTCCACGTGGAATTCTAAGCTTAGGATCCCAATGTGCTGGAAAGGGACTGGGTTCTGCAACTGCTTTCAAAATCCTGGGCCGGCCCGAGCCGCCGCCGGGCCAGGCACCGTCCACGGATGTGCGAGTAGTCGACTCGGAATATTTTTCGGCGATGGGAATTCCGCTGTTGCGCGGTCGAAACTTTACGGCCGCCGAGCTCAGAGAACCGCGGCAGAAGATCCTGATCAATGAGGCGCTCGCGCGCACGTACTTCGGCTCGGAAGATCCGATTGGACAACGTCTCGACGTTGCCATGTTTGAAAAACCCACGCCCGCAGAGATCATCGGCGTCGTCGGAAACGTAAGATACGACAGCCTTGTTGACGAATCGCCACCGGCTGTTTATTTCCCACACCCGGATCTCGCTTATTCATTCATGACGCTGGTGGTCCGCACCGACGGCGAGCCGGCTGCGATCGCGCCTGCAATCCAACGTGAGATTCGCACGCTCGATCCGAATCAACCTGTGTCGGACGTGCGCACCATGAACCAGGTGATGTCGGAGTGGGTGAGCCGTTCCCGCTTCAATACGTTGCTCTTGGGACTGTTCGCAGGACTCGCAACGTTGCTCTCAGCCGTCGGAATATTCGGTGTGATGAATTATTCAGTAGCTCTGCGAACGCGCGAGCTCGGACTGCGACTCGCAGTCGGCGCACAGCCACGACAGGTGCTGATGCTCGTTTTGAAACAGGGACTCCTGTTGACAATCGCCGGTGTAATAATAGGTCTCGCAGCAGCTTTTGCACTGACGCGTCTCCTGTCCGGTTTGTTGTTCGGCGTAGGCGCAGTTGACGTGACGACGTTTGCAACGATCTCGTTGTTGCTGGTAGTGGTTTCGCTGCTCGCTTGCTATCTACCGGCGCGACGCGCCATGCGGATAGATCCATTGAGCGCGTTGCGATACGAGTAGAATCTGCTTTCATCCGTGTAGATCTGTGTTACGCTTCTGCCCCGATGGAAGTCGAGTGGGGCCGAAGCGCAGGGTCGAAGCTTGGCTGGCTAATTGCGGGAAGGTTGGTGACAGCTCTCCTGCTGAGCGTGGTCGGAACGCTTTGGACCAGCGCGGGCGAAGCGTCACAGTCGATCAACAAAAGCCTCGGTCTGCTGACGATCGTCGCTTGTCTCACAATTCTCTACGCGCTCATCTTTCGACTTTCCAAAAACATCCTCCCGCAGGCGCGCTTTCAGCTCGCGGTTGACGTGCTCCTGGTCACGTGGCTGGTGTGGCATTCCAACGTCATTCAGTCGCCTTACATTGCCCTTTATATCCTAATCATTGCGATCTCGAGCCTGTTTCTGGGTCCACGCGAAGCAGTCGTCACGTCTGTCGGTTGTGCGGTCGCGTTCACGGCCTGCTCGCTCCAGATTACAGGCATCATCGGACAAATAGATCCGACGAGACTAATCGGCGGTTCATTGTCGCAGACGATCCAGTGGGTAGGACTGTTTGACGTCGCGTTTTTAGTTGTCGGCCTGCTCTCGGCACGACTCGCCGAACGACAGTCACGTTCAGACGTGCGCCTCGCTGCGGCAACGCAGTCGCTGGCCAACCTGCGCGCGCTGCACGAACGTATCGTGGCGTCAATTCGCTCCGGCCTGGTAACCACTGATCTGGACGGACGCATCTTCACCTTCAACGTCGCAGCAGAAGAGATCACCGGCTACGCGGAAGAGGCGATCCGCGGCAAGGATGCGTCGATCCTCTTCGGCGAGCTTAAGGAACACATCTCGGAGACAGTGCGCGCTTTGGAAAACGGAGACAGGAGCCCGCGATTTGAAGCGAACTGTTCGACGTCAGAAGGCATGCGTCTTCGACTCGGTTACAGCATCTCGCCGTTGTCGACCGAGGCGGGCGTGACCACCGGCATGGTGATCACGTTTCAGGATCTGACGCAGGTGCGCAGCCTCGAAGAGACTTCGCGACGCCAGGACCGTCTCGCTGCGATCGGCCGCATGGCAGCTTCCATCGCGCATGAAATTCGCAATCCATTGGCTGCGATGCGTGGCTCGATCCAGATGCTTCGTTCGGAGATGAACAGCGACCCATCACAAACCGAGTTGATGGAGATCATCCTGCGCGAGTCAGACCGCCTGAACCAGATCATCACAGACTTTCTTAATTACGCCCGCCCGCGTTCGCTCGCCCCCGCGCGCGTCGACGTCGGCGACCTGCTGCACCAAACGTTCGCGCTGATGCGACACAGTCCGGAGATTGGCGCGAATCAGAGCATCGTCGAGGAGTTGCCGGCGGAGGCGATCTTCGCGGAGGCGGATGAGGGACAGTTAAAACAAGTCTTTTGGAACCTTGCGCGTAATGCGCTTCAGGCGATGCCACAAGGCGGAACATTGCGGGCAACACTCGAGAGAAATTCCGACAACCGGCTGCGCATCGCTTTCGCGGACACGGGCCGCGGCATGTCGCCCGAGCAAGTCGATCGCCTCTTCGAACCTTTCTCTTCCACTACGGGCGGCACGGGTCTCGGGCTCTCAATTGTTTATCAAATCATTCGCGATCATGGTGGTACAATTAACGTCCGCAGTCTCGTGGGACAGGGCACCACGATAACAGTTGAACTTCCAGTGGCGAACTGAATTTATGGCTAACCTGCTGATTGTTGACGACGAACTCGGAATGCGGCAGTTCCTGACGCATTTATTGCAGCGCGAAGGGCACGTAGTGCGCGTCGCGGAAAATGGCCACGATGCACTGGCACAACTGCAACGACAAGCGCCCGATCTGATCATCTCCGACATCAGAATGCCCGACATGAATGGGGTCGATCTGCTGCGCTCCGCAAAGGAGATGCTTCCCGAAGTCGAAGTGATCATGATGACGGCGTTCGCGAACGTCGACACCGCTCGCGAAGCTTTCCTGCTCGGCGCGTACGACTTCGTGCAAAAGCCGTTCGACAACGATCTGCTCAAGGAAACAGTCACTCGCGCGCTGGAAAAGATCTCACTCGTCAAAGAAAAGGAAGCACTGCTCGAAGAGAACAAAGCGCTGATCCAGGGACAACGCACGCGCGGCAAGCTCGGCAACATCATCGGGCGTAGTAAGCGCATGAACGATCTCTTCCAGATGATTGAAACTGTCTCGCAGGTGCCGTCGACCGTTCTGGTCACCGGTGAATCCGGCACCGGAAAAGAGCTCGTGGCCCGCGCGATACACGACCTCAGCCCGCGCGCCGAGAAACCGTTCGTCTCCGTAAACTGCGGCGCTTTTACGGAAACACTGCTCGAATCAGAGTTGTTTGGGTACGTGAAGGGCTCCTTCACGGGCGCTAACGCCAATCGAAAAGGACTTTTCGAAGCGGCGAACAGCGGCACTATATTCCTCGATGAGATCGGGGAGATGTCGCCTGCGATGCAAGTAAAACTGCTGCGCGTGTTGCAGGAACGCAAAGTCAGACCGGTCGGTGCGACAGATGAAACGATCGTTGATACGAGAGTGATCGCAGCCACTAATCGCGACCTGGCGAGCATGGTGTCTGCCGGCACGTTTCGCGAAGATCTCTACTACCGCATCTCCGTGATTCCGATCGAGCTGCCGCCACTGCGCGAGCGCGCTGAAGATATCTCGGAGCTCGCCAATCACTTTGTGCAGAAGTTCTGCGCCCCTACGGGCCGCACTTTAACGATCAGCGAGCAGGCGATGCGCCTGTTCGAGCGCTACTCCTGGCCCGGTAATGTTCGTGAGCTGGAACACACGATCGAGAGAGCGGTCGCGCTCGAACGCACCAACTCAATCGAACCCGAGCGACTACCGGAGAAGATCTCAAACTACAATCCCTATCGAGTGGCGGAAGCGATGGAGTTTCCCGAAGAAGGCATCAATCTCACCGCGCACCTGGACCAACTCGAAAAGACCTACGTCCTCGAAGCCCTGCGTCGCACGGCAGGCAATCAGACAAACGCTGCTGAGCTTTTACGTCTCTCGGTGCGCTCACTGCGTCACCTCCTCGACAAACACGGCGCACGCGGCCTCACGGCCCAAATGCGTGACGAGCGCCGTGGTCCAGACTCCACACCACGCCGCCGCGCCACGGACCAGGGCCCCCGCCGCCGCGCCGAAGACACGGGCGAATTCGCGGCCGGCGCCGGCGACGTAAACTAAATTTCACGCAAAGGCGCAAAGAAGAAGACAAATCTGATTCTTTGCGGCTTAGCGGTCCTTTGCGCCTTTGCGTGAAATGGCACTGACGCAAAGCGTCATTTCCTCGCTGCCACAAATTGTCAGGCAATGATGGCCCTCCTGGCCCACCCGGCTAAATTTTGATCAAAAAAGATCGAAATTTTGCGTTTTTGGCCCAAAAGCCCCATGGCATACCGGTTGTACTAGCACCCACCGACACTTCGCGCTCTGCGCGGCTCACAAAGGGAACGAAAGCCGGTGGCGCGATACTTTGAAACCCCCTAATCTTTTAAGGAGCAACAAATTAGCATGAACACCAAACGCCAAGAAGGCTTCTCGTTAATCGAACTTCTCATCGTCGTTGCGATTATCGGTATTATCGCCGCGATCGCGATCCCCAACCTCCTCGCTTCACGCCGTGCCGCTAACGAAGGTTCGGCTCAGTCCTCACTGCGCACGATCCATAGCTCAGAGGCTGTTTACCAGTCGACCGCCGGTGACGGCGAATTCGGCACGCTCGACGACCTCTCGGACCAGAGCCTTATCGACTCGGTATTGGCCTCAGGAACAAAGAGCGGTTACGACTTCCTTTGCCCGGCTGGAAACTTGACTGCAGGTCCACCGGCCACGTTCTTCGCGACCGCCAATCCTGCTGATGTCAATCTGGGTACCAGAACCGGCAACCGCAGCTTCACTATCGCCGAGGATGGTATTCTTCGTGGTAAGGTCTCTGACGACCCGGCAGACACCCACGCTAACGCCACCACCTCCGCTACATGGCCACCGCTGGGTAACTAATAACCCCATCTGACTTCAAGGGTGCGGGGTGGGGTCCTAACCCACCCCGTTTTCTTTAAAGAATCTGAAAGAGGTCCGAAATGAGCCTCAAACATCAACAAGGCTTTTCTTTAATAGAACTGCTGATCGTGGTTGCCATCATTGGCATCATCGCCTCGCTGGCGATTCCGAACCTCCTGGCCTCACGGCGTGCGGCTAACGAAGGCTCAGCGCTGTCAGCCATGCGTTCAATACACAGCGCGCAGACCACCTACCTCAATACCGCAGGTGCCGGAGAGTACGGAAACCTTGATGACCTGGGTGACGAAAGGTTGATCGACGAAACCCTCGGTAGTGGAGAAAAGGCCGGCTATACGGTCTCTTGTCCGGATGGAAACCTCACTGTTGGTCCCCCACCGACGTTCTTCGCCACAGCAATTCCGGCCGATACAAACCTCGGCACGCGAACAGGCAACAGAAGTTTTGCAATAGCGGAAGACGGAATAGTTCGTGGCAAGGTAACGGATGACGCAGCCGCGAGCCATGATGATACTATCGACCCCAGCAAATGGCCTCCGATTAATTAGCACCTCTATCAACCGCAGTTCTCTCTGTACCCCCAAGATGCTCACCCCAAAGGTACCAGGACACAAAACGCCGATTTTTGAGTAAACTCAAAAGGCTTTTGTGTCTTAGTGCCTTTTGTGGCTAATAATTTCTCGGAGCACCTGCCAGTGGACACAACCGTAGCAATCACACAAGCGAATACTCGCGCAGAGACCAGGCAAGGTCCTTTCTGGCGCATAACTGCGATCGCACGAAACGCCTTTCGCGAAGCTGTTCGCGATCGCGTGCTTTACAACCTCGTACTCTTTGTTCTGCTGCTCACCGTTGCCTCGATCTTCATCGGCGAACTGTCCGGCGGGCAGGAACGCAAAGTGATCGTGGATCTAGGGCTGAGCGCGATGCTGCTGTTTGGCGTCTTTATCGCCATCTTCGTCGGCGTCGGGCTCGTCTACAAAGAGATCGAACGAAGGACGATCTACGCAGTCTTTTCAAAGCCGGTTGGGCGTGGTGAGTTTCTCGTCGGGAAGTATCTCGGTCTTTGTCTTACGCTGCTGGTCAATGTGGTGGTGATGGGCGTGGGAGTTTCGCTCGCGCTCGTGTATGTGCATCGTGGTTGGGATCCAATGATTCCGACGATCTGGCCGGCAGTGTTACTGATCTATATCGAGCTGATGCTACTGACAGCGGTGGCGCTGCTCTTCTCGTCGTTCTCATCGCCGGCACTCTCCGCTCTGTTGACGTTTCTGGTCTTTATCATTGGTCACTTCAGTGCCGACCTGAAGAGTCTCGCCGTCTCACTGGGAAGCGCCGGAGCGCGTTGGTTGTTTACTGGTCTGTACTATCTGCTGCCAAATCTCGCTAACTACAGTTTTATTACTCCGGCAGCTCACGGTCGCGCGCCTTCAGCGGGATTTGTTTTCGCGAGTGCGTTGTACGCGTTCGTCTATATCGCAGTCATTCTCGGCGCAGCCACACTCGTCTTTAGCCGTCGAAATTTCAAGTAAAGATGAACAACGGATCGAAAACTGTCAGCCTCGCGTTGGTGGTCGTGGTGGGCATGGCGTGCGCGGTGTTGCTGCTTCGTTGGACCGACACGCTGCGGCCGCCGGCCGATCCGAATGCGATTGATGAGAGTCTTTACCTTAATGGCAAAACTGCGCGCCGCATTAGCCTGGGCTTTAATGGGCTGATGGCTGATTGGTACTGGATGCGATCGCTTCAATACGTTGGCAAGAAGGTCATCAACACCCCTGAAGACGTTCCGATCGATAGTCTCGGAAAGCTCAACCTGAAGTTACTCGCGCCCTTGCTGGATACAGCCACGACGTTGGATCCGGAGTTTATGGACCCTTACGAATATGCTGCGATGGTGCTGCCCGCAGTCGACGTGCAACAAGCAATTCGCATCACGCAAAAGGGCATTGACGCTAACCCCGACGCGTGGAAGCTCTATCACCATCTGGGCTACATCTACTGGCAACAACACAATTATCAAGCAGCAAGCGAGATGTACGGACGCGGCAGCCAGATTCCCGGCGCGCCTGCCTGGATGGAAGCGATGAAGGCGAAGATGGTAGGTGATGGCGGCAGTCGCGCGACAGCACGCGAGATTTATAACCGGATGTACGAGCACGCCGGTGAAGAGCAAGTGAAAGAAATGGCGCGCAAGCGTCTCCTGCAGCTTGATTCATTTGACCAACGCGACGCTCTGCGAAAGTTGTTCGCGGCTTACAAGACGCGGACTGGCAAGTGTCCCGATTCGTGGCGCGAGATGGAACCGGTTTTACGCGCGCTGCGCATACCGGTGGACCAGTCCGGCGCTCCATTGGATCCGTCGCGCACGCCTTACGTTTTGAAAGCGGGCGAGTGTGAAGCTGACTTGGATTGGCGGAATTCGGGAGTTCCCTATAGATAAATATGTCTATCATCGAAATCACAAATCTGACCAAAGACTACGAAGTGGGTTTCCTGCGCAAGCGCAACGTGCGTGCGCTCGATGGTTTGTCGCTGTCGATCGACGGCGGACAGATCTTCGGCTTTCTCGGCGCAAACGGCGCGGGTAAAACGACCACGCTCAAGCTGCTGATGCGTCTGATCTTTCCGACCACCGGCAGCGCGCGCATTCTCGGTCACGACATCCAGGACGTGAGGATGCACCAGCGCATCGGCTACTTACCGGAGAACCCTTACTTTTACGACTATCTCACGGCGCGTGAGTTTCTCGACTACTGCGCGCAGATCTTCGGCTTTCCGCCGGCGGTGCGAAAGAAACGCGCCGCGGATCTGCTGGCGCGCGTCAAGCTCGATGAAAAGCGTTGGGACACGCAGTTGAGAAAGTTTTCAAAAGGGATGTTGCAGAGAGTTGGGCTGGCGCAATCGCTGGTTAATGATCCGGAGATCGTTTTTCTCGACGAGCCGATGAGTGGGCTCGATCCGGTTGGACGTCGTGAAGTGCGCGACTTGATTGCCGCGCTGCGAGATGAAGGCAAGACTGTCTTCATGTGTTCGCACATACTTTCGGATATCGAGGTGCTGTGCGATCGAGTTGCGATTCTGAAGAAGGGACGGCTCGCTCAGGTTGGTTACCTGGATGAGTTGCGACGGAAAACGGAGGGTCCGAACCGGATGGAGGTATTGGCCACCGGGACTGATGCAGACGTGTTACGCAAACACCTCCCGGATGCTGAGATCGCTCCCACACCCCGCGGACTCCGGATCGAGATAGCTTCTGAAGACGAGATCGAGAAAGTGATTGCAGCCTTGCGGCAAGCTGGTGGGAAGATTGTTTCTATTCAGCCCGTGAAGCAATCGCTCGAGGAATTGTTTCTGGATTAATACCTATTCTTTAAACTTAAACGCCGTCACTTCCATCTTGATATTCGCGCGGGCGTCGGTGTCTTTCATGCCGTCGAGCGTCACCGCCACGGGCATCGTCTTGTTTGGCGCAAGCTCCGGCTGGCGTGTGGGGATCACCACGACAGCTCTCTCTTTGACTGGCCGGCCCTCGTAGTCAACCACAGCCGCGCGTATTTCAAGTCCGATAAGAGTCTTCCCCGTGAGATTTCGGACCGTCGTCTGCAAACTCATCACGATATCGCCGAGCGCGCGTTTCGCTTCCGTAGCTTCCGGATCATCAAGAAAGATCTTCGACTTGTACTCTTCAAACTGCGGCGAGCCGGCTCGAATACCGCCCTGCAATCCCGTGTCGACCGATGGACCACTACTCCCCATCCGCATCAAGACGTAAAAAACGCCTGCAATCAAAACTGCCGCAACAACAGCCACGACAATGATCAGGGTCCGATTCGATTCATTCGCCTCGATCCGCTTATCCGGAGCAGCCATAGTGGAAGGAATTGTAGACCGGGCCACAAGAAAGCACAAAACGATCTAGCCACAAAAAAGCACAAAAGACTCAAAAAGAAGAATAGAAGATTTAGACGCTCAGTAAGATCTTCATTTGTGCTTTTTGTGCCTTTTTGTGGCTAGATCGTTTTGTGCTTTCTTGTGGCTTACTTTTGGAGCAGTTGTCCGATCAATTGTTCGAGCTCGTTGAAGTCGATTGGCTTGGTAACGTAGCTATTGCAGCCCGCCGCGATTGCTTCAGACTGAAAGTCAGACGTGTCGTGCGCTGAGACGGCGATGATCGGCGTCGACTTGAAATCAGGAAGCTTGCGTATCAAGCGCGTCGCTGCCAACCCATCTATCACCGGCAGACTAAGATCCATCAGAATCAGTTGCGGCGACTCCGATTGCGCAAGTTTCACCGCCTCCTCGCCGTTCATTGCCTCGATTACCCGGTAGCCCGTCATCTCCAGCAGGCGCCGCATCATGAAGCGGTTGTCTTCAGTGTCTTCGACCAGCAAGACTGTGGGTGTCTTGACCTGCTTCGTCATCTTGAAATCCGATTCTGCCGCCAAATTCTCTCGCCTTCGTGCCCGCAAGTTATTGATTTTACTGTATGACTAGAATACGCGCGGCTTTTTTGTTACCATGCCGCATTGAAACGCAACACAAACGGATCCTAAGCCAGCGTTTAATTCATACACTCGACTTGGCGGTGAAGGTTCCCCTCCCCCTGCGGCCCCCTTTTGAACTGAGAGAGTTTGCACCCAGATGAAGACTGCTATATCGAGGCCAGAAGAGACTGAACGGCTCCAGGACCTCGGAAGAGCTTCAATGCAAATAGTTCACGACCTTAAGAACCAGCTTAATGGTCTCAAACTCTATGCCACGTTCCTGCGTCGCCGTATTGAGAAGGGTGAAAGGCCCAGCGACGAGCAGGAAACTATCGGGAAGCTGATCAATGGTCTGGATCGCGCCGCTGACGATCTGTCGACGATTGTCCGCTACGCTCAGCCAGTGGAACTGAAGAAACAGGCTGGAGTTGAAGTGGATAAGGTGTTGCGCGGCGCCTGCGCTGGTTTTACTGAGTCAGGCGCGCAGATAGTCATGGAGACGGGTTCAGATTCGATTCAGGGAAATTTTGACCATTTCAAGCTGGCTGACGCTTTCAAATGGTTGTGTGCCGGAGCGATAAAGCACAGGCAAGATGAGGACGGCGCCGGCGAGATCACCGTGACGGCGAAATCGGAGGACTCCGGGCGAGTTTTGGTTGAGTGGTCCGGTTTGCGTCAGTTGGACCACGATCCGTTTCGTTCATTTGCCGGAAGCGACGAGATCAAGCTGGCGCTCGCAGCCAAGATCATCGAGGCCCACGGCGGGTCAGCAAAGTTTATAGACCGGAAGTTTGCGGTAGTGCTTCCATTATCTGAAAGTTGAACTCTTAACTAAGGGAGTAAATCGACATGTCTCATGGCGTAGCGATTTCGAGAGAGGAGAAAAAGGTGGAGAATAAAGAAGTGCGGATTCTGGTGGTGGACGACGAGCCTACGATGGCCGACTCTCTACGGCAAAATTTCGTCGAGGAAGGATACTCTGTCGACACTGCCGCGACGGGAGCGGCCGCCATTGAGTTGTTTGACCAGGGAGGACATCATCTCGCGATCTGCGACTTGCAACTGCCCGACATGGACGGTTTGGAAGTGCTGCGTCACATGAAAGACGCGCGACCTACGACTGAAGTGATCGTCGTTACGGGTTACGGGTCAGTACAGAAAGCTGTCGAAGCAACGAAGGCGGGCGCGTTCTATTTCGTCGAGAAGCCGTTTGACTTCGAAGAATTGCAGCCACTGGTTGAAAAGGCGCTCGAACGTCGCGAGTTGGTGGCGGAAACCGCGAACATGAGACGCCAACTCTCAACACGCGCGGAGTACTTCAACATCATCGGTTCATCGAAACCTATGCAGATGATCTACGAGACGATCGAGTCCGTTGCGAAGTCAGATGCAAACGTGCTGATCGTTGGCGAGTCGGGCACGGGCAAAGAGCTGATTGCCAACGCCATTCACTACCAGTCACTACGCTCGAAGAAACCGTTCATCAAAGTAAACTGCGCCGCGCTTCCGAAAGAACTGATCGAATCGGAGTTGTTCGGCCACACAAAAGGCGCATTCACCGGCGCGCACGCCGACAAGGAAGGCCTGGTCCAACACGCGGCGGGCGGTTCGCTGATGCTCGACGAAATCGCGGAGATGCCGATCGAGCTGCAACCGAAGCTGTTGCGTGTGTTGCAGGAAAGAAGTTATCGCAAGATCGGATCGGAAAAGACGTACGCTGTCGATTTCCGGTTGGTCTGCTCGACAAACCGGCCACCGGCAGACGCGATTCGCGATGGTTTGCTGCGTGACGATCTTTTTTATCGCATCTCGACGATCACGATTCACGTGCCGCCTCTGCGCGAGCGAAGTGAAGACATTCAGCTTCTGACAGAACACTTCCTACACATGTACGCGCAGAAGTATGAACGGCCCATCACCGGCGTTTCGCAGGCGGCTTACCAGAGACTGTTTGGTCACACGTGGCCGGGCAACGTGCGTGAGTTGCAAAACGTGATCGAGCGCGCGGTGCTGCTCGCGAAAGACAAACAGATCGAGCCGATTGACCTGCCTTTCGATAACGGTACGTTGCCGGAAGGGACCTCGTCGAGCGTCACCTGGGACGTACCACCCAACATGACTCTTGAAGACATCGAGCGACTTGTTATAGAAAGAACACTCCAGCGAACCGGGGGGAATAAACAGGCTGCGGCAAATCTTCTGGGAATCTACCGGCCGCGGCTTTACAGCAAGATTCGGAAGTACAATATCGACGTGCCGTCTCTAGTTTCGGCATAAAAAGACTTTGCGTCTTGGCTGATCTTTGCGATCGTTGCGTGAGAAGTAGTTTGCACGCGAAGGACGCAAAGATCGCGCAAAGGCGCCAAGAAATCTCCGAATGACCAATCCCCCAACGCTCCCCGCCTCCAGACGCCTGCGTGGCATCGATGCGCTTCGGGGAGCGGCTGCTCTGGGTGTGGTCTTCTATCACGCCGTCGAACAAAGCAAAACCGTTCTTCCCGGTAACCTTCTCCAGTATCCCGTTCGCCTCGTCCAATTCGCGAGCTCGTTTGGCTACATCGGCGTTTTCCTGTTCTTCGTGATCTCGGGCTTTTGCATTCACCTGCAATGGGCCAGGTCAAAAGCAGCCGGAGTTGAGCCCGAGATTCGCTTCGGCCCGTTCTGGAAACGAAGAATCCGCCGGCTCTACCCGCCTTACATCATCGCGCTGCTCTTCTTCCTGCTGTTGACCGCATGGACCGCCGGCATCAACCTGACACACTTTTTCATTTACGACGTCGTCATGCACTTGCTGATGCTTCACAATCTCGATCCCAGCACGTGCTACACGATCAACGGCGTCTTTTGGACACTCGCGATCGAAGAACAACTTTACCTTGCTTATTTCCTCTTGCTCTTTATGCGGGTGCGCTGGGGTTGGGGCGTAACGATCGCCGTCTGTCTTCTAGCGCGGCTTGGATGGATGCTGCTGAGTCACGTCGTCTGGCTCAAAACCGGGTTCGGCATTCCTGTGCCCGAATCAGCAGCGGCGCACTGGTTCACGTGGGCGCTCGGCGCGATTGGCGTCGAGGTCATGTTTGGACTGATTCGTCTGCGTGGCTGGTCACGCGATCTGCGTCTGGCGACGGCGTTGATAGTCGCAGCCTCCGCGCTTGCGACTTACTTACCCTCAATTGGAAAAGATACGTTGCTGCACAATGCGAGCTGGTTCCTGATTCATCCGCTGTGGGGGCTTGGGTTCTTTATCGTCGTAAACAGGATGGTGCTGGCGGAAAACAGTTGGCTGCGCCAGGCGCAGTTGCCTTCGCTGGTATCGATCTTCTCAACGCTCGGTGTCTTTTCGTATTCGATCTACCTGACGCACGAGCTCGTGATCATGCAGTCGTGGCGCTGGACACATCCCGGGTTGTTGCAAGTAGCGAATGTGTTTCTGGTGGTGATTCCAGCGACCATACTATTCGCGTGGGTCTTTTTCTGGCTCTGTGAAAAACCGTTTATGGTGCGAGGAGTACGCAGACAGAAGGTCTTGCCGGCTTTAACTGCACAACCAAGCACTGCGGGCGATTGAAAGAGTTCTCCCGCAAAGGCGCAAAGAAGAAGCTGAAAGTTCTTCTTTGCGCCTTTGCGCCTTTGCGGGAGGAATGCTTTGCTCTACTTCCCTTCCGCAGCTTTCTTTAACTGTTTGAGATCGAGCTTCTTCATCGTCATCACCGCGCTCAGCACTCGCTCCGTCTGGGCGTCGCCACCTTGAAATAGCTCGTCAAACAAAACAGCCGGCACGATCTGCCACGACAATCCATACTTGTCTTTGACCCAGCCGCACTCGACCTCCTGTCCGCCTTCACCGGAAAGTTTCTCCCAGAAGTAATCGATCTCCTCCTGCGTTTCGCAGTTTATGACAAGCGATATCGCTTCGGTGAATTTGAAAGTTGGCCCACCATTGAGCGCCGCGAATCGCTGGCCATCGAGCTCAAAGTCAATAGTCATTACTGAGCCCTTCGGGCCGGGACCTGCGTCGCCATAGTGCGTCGTATTCAGGATGCGCGAGTTCTTGAAAATCGAACAATAGAACTTCACTGCCTCTTCGGCATTGTTGTCAAACCAGAGAAAGGTCGTGATCTTCTGCGCGGCCGGCTGGGTGCGGGCTGGATTCGTTGCTGACATTGTATTCTCTCCTTTTTATGGTTGCGTTTTGGTTAACGTATTATTGTCGAGCTTCGTCTCTCTGATGGTTGATCGAACAAGGGGGCGGAAATTCGACAGCTTGACGAAATTTTTTTCGGAAAGTTTGTCGCGCCTAAGCCCCTAAGCTAAACTGCCTGAGTTTTCGTCGTCACAATCCGCTCGAAGGTCCACGGAGGAATTTGCGCACGTGCGTTTCGTATTCGTTTTAACACTCATCTTTACAACCGCTCTCACATCGCAAGGTCAAACACAACCGCCGAGTCGTAACCCGACAGCGCAAGTACTGGCTTCGCCGGCGCCAACCCCGACTCCGTTGCCGCCCCCGACCGTCAAGATTGACAGCTATCGAACCGCAGCGGCACGCATCATCGGCGCGGCACTTACCAGCGATCGTGCTTATTCGCGACTCGCATATCTTACGGACCACATCGGTCATCGTTTGAGCGGCTCGAAGAGTCTCGAGCGCGCAATCGAGTGGGCCGTGACTGAGATGAAACGCGACGCTCTCGACAACGTGCGCGCGGAAAAAGTGATGGTGCCACACTGGGTGCGCGGCGAAGAGAGTCTCGAAATACTGGCGCCCGTGCCGAGAAAACTGCAAATGCTTGGACTCGGAAACAGCGTCGGCACTCCGGCTGAAGGTATCTCCGCTGAAGCTGTCGTCGTGCGCAACTTCGCTGAGCTCGATCGACTCGGTGAGCAGGTGCGCGGAAAGATTGTCGTTTATAACGCGCCGTATACGAGTTATGGAGCAACTGTCGTTTACCGGTGGGAAGGTGCTTCACGCGCGGCTCGCTATGGCGCGGTTGCGGCGCTCGTGCGCTCGATCACTCCGGTGAGTTTGCAAACGCCGCATACAGGCTCAATGAACTACGATCCGAATCAACCGAAGATTCCGGTCGCAGCGATTACGATCGAAGTAGCGGAGTTTCTGCAGCGCCTGAATGATGGTGGCGAGCATCCCAGGCTCAAGCTCAGGATGGACGCGAAGTTTCTGCCTGACGCGGAATCGGCAAACGTGATCGCCGAACTCAAAGGCACCGAGAAGCCGGATGAGATCGTTCTCATCAGCGGTCACTTCGATTCGTGGGACGTGGGCCAGGGTGCGCACGATGACGGCGGGGGCTGCATCGTGGCGTGGGAAGCGGCGCGGTTGCTGAAAGAGCTCGGGCTTCGTCCGCGACGGACGATCCGTGTTGTGCTCTACACGAATGAAGAAAACGGTTTGCGCGGCGGCAACGCGTATCGAGACGCGCATCGCGCAGAAATTCCGAAACATATACTTGCGATTGAATCGGATTCGGGAGTCTATCGACCGGAAGGTTTCGGACTGGTCGCCACCGCGCCTCCGCAAGTGAGATCGAATCTCCAGGAGATCGCAAAACTACTGGCGGGCATCGGAGCGGATGGCATTGCTCCAGACGGCGGCGGCGCAGACATTGGGCCAATGATGCGTGAAGGAGTTGCCGGTGCGAGTTTAGACGTGGACGGTTCACATTATTTCGACATCCACCACACTCCTGCCGACACGCTCGACAAAGTCAACCCTCGCGAGCTCGCTCTCTGCGTCGCCACCATGGCCGTCATGGCTTACACCGTCGCCGATATACCCGAACCATTATCGGGCAACTGAAACATGGGCGCCGAGCCCGCGAAGCGGGCGGAAGCATAAAGCCTGGGGCGCAAGCCCCAGGACAGGACACGAAATAAAATATGCGTGCGAGCCCGTGAAACGGGCGACAGCGCTTTCAAGGTCTGTTGCCCGCTTCGCGGGCTCATTTCGTTAATTGGTAATCGCGATCCTGGGGCTTGCGCCCCAGGCTTTATGCTTCCGCCCGCTTCGCGGGCTCGGCATCCACGTCCAGCGGGCACACGCATTCGAAGGCCGGTTTCGCGGGTTCAATCAATCCAGTTGATAGGTAGCGACGCTGGTAGGGGTTTCGAAGCAGCGAACTTTGTAGATCTGCACACGATCGTCGCCAACGCGCTTCGCCACGCGTTCTAAAACGTACTTCGCGAGGTTCTCAGCCGATGGTTGCAACTCATCGAACGGCGGCAACTCGTTGATGTTGCGATGATCCAGGTAGGTGACAACTTCGTCCGCGGCCGCTTTCAGTTCCACAAAGTCGACCAGCAAACCAATGTTGTCCAACTCGCGCCCACGCGCGTAGATCTCGATCTTGTAGTTGTGCCCGTGGAGGTTCTCACACTTCCCTTTGTAGCCACGCAATTGGTGCGCGCTCGAGAAGTTTCGCTCGATCATCACTTCGAATTGTCCCGGCATAGTTAATCTGCGTACAGGATACTCGCAAGGTCATCGATCCGCGAAGTCACGCGGCACGGCGGCAGGCTCTGCAAAAACGTTCGCCCATAACCTTTCGTCCGTAATCGCGGATCGAGTATCGCCAGCACTCCGCGATCGGTCGTGCTGCGGATCAAACGCCCGAGTCCCTGCTTCAGCGCGATGATCGCCTGCGGCACGCTGTACTCGTAAAAACTCGAGCCGCCGCTGTCTTCAATGGATCTCTGTCGCGCCGCAACAATCGGATCGGTCGGCACCGCAAACGGCAGCTTGTCAATGATCACACACGACAACTGCTCCCCACGCACATCCACGCCTTGCCAGAAGCTCGACGTCGCAAACAAAACCGCATTCGGTGTCTCGCGAAACTGCCTCAGCAACTGACTCTTCGAAGCGCTGCCCTGGATCAGGCACGGATAATCAATCTCAGCCCAAACGTTTTCATAGAGCGACTGCATGCCTGCGAGACTCGTCGACAGCACAAACGCGCGGCCCTCGGTGGCATTTAGAATCCTGATCACCTCCGCCGTCGCAGCCCGAGTCCACTCACGATCGCGCGGGTCGGGCATCTTCGCAGGCAAGTAGAGGATCGCCTGGCTCTCATAATCGAAACTCGAAGCGGCGATGAGATCGTCCGCCGTGTCCAATCCGAGTCGATCGCGAATGAAGGAGAAGTTGCCACCGCTGGAGAGTGTCGCGGAAGTCAGAACAACCGTCGGCACTTCTTCGAACAACTTGTCCTGCAACAGTCCGGCGACGTCGATCGGCGACGCACGCAAAAACACGCCGCGATTGCGTCGTTCGAGCCAGTAAACAAATTTCTTGTCGGTGCCGGTGACTATAAACTCGAGCTCAAAGCGGATCTCGCGCAGGCGCCGGACGAGCGCCTCGATTTCGGGCGGCTTATCCTTGAGCGCGTCGAGCGTCGTTTCCGCGCGCGCGATAGCGCCTTCGAGTGCGATATAGAGCTCGCCCAACGGTGTCGCCTGCAACTCGCCGTCAGAGTTTCTTCGCGCAAACGTTCCGGGGATTATCGGATAACGCCCCTCCTCGCCGCGCCCTTCGCGAAAACCCATCCAGAAGTTGTCCGAGAAGCGCGACATGCGCGCGACGCTGTTTGTGAGCTCCCGATCGACCTCAGAATCTTCGATCGTCAGCATTCCCAGATCGCGCACGAGGTCTTCGATCTGGTAGTTCGACACCTGCGCGCCGAAGTATTCGGAAGCGACTTCTTCAACGAGGTGCGCTTCGTCAAGAATCACCGCGGTGTAGTCAGGAAGCACTGAGCCGTAGTTGCCGTTGCGCAGGCTCAGATCCGCGAAGAAGAGATGATGATTGACGACGACGATGTCGGCTTCCTGCGCGCGATTGCGCATGCGCGTGATGAAGCACGGATCGAAGTCGGGACACTTCTGGCCGAGGCAGGATTCCGAGCGCGCATCGATGTGACGCCAGAAGGAAAGCGACTCCGGCAGGTTCGCCAGTTCAGCGCGATCGCCGGTCTCGCTTTCCCTGGACCAGTGACAAACCTCTTCGAAGTAGTCAACCTCGTCGAGGCCTTCGAGTACAGGCGTCGATTGCGCGCGAGCAAGCCGGTTGAGGCAAAGATAATTGTTGCGACCTTTCATGTAGGTCGCGGAAAACGGCTTGGGAAGAATGCTCTGGAGAAAGGGAATGTCTTTCTCCATCAACTGTTCCTGCAAGTTCTTGGTGCCGGTTGAAACGATCACACGACCGTTGCCACCGAGCGCGGCGGCGACCGCGGGAACGAGGTAAGCGAGTGTCTTACCCGTGCCCGTTCCCGCCTCGACAATCAAATGCCTCTTCTCCTCAAACGCGCGCATCACCGCCCGCGCCATCTCAATCTGACCCGGTCGATGTTCATATTCAGGATGCGCCCGCGCAATCAGTCCATCCGGACCAAAAACTTCAAGCATAGGTTCACAAGCATAGGTTCATTAGCCACGGATTCACGGATGAACACAGATGAATCCGTCTTTATCCGTGTAAATCTGTGGCTCTCATTCGTTTCGAATATAGTGGGAATCTCGCCGTTAAATCCGCCACATCGCGCTTCACTTTATTCCTGACCTCTTCCGACTCCGGGGCGTGAATAACTTCCGCGATCAAACGTCCAATCTCGCGCATCTCCGGTTCCTTCATGCCGCGGGTGGTGACGGCGGGGGTGCCGATGCGCAGGCCGGAGGCGACGAAGGGTTTGTTTTGATCGAAGGGGATCGTGTTCTTGTTGACGGTGATCAACGCGGCTTCGAGTGCTTTCTCGGCGTCTTTGCCCGTGACGCCCTTGCCATCTAACCAAACGTCGACGAGCATCAGGTGATTGTCAGTACCGCCGGAGACGAGCCGCAGTCCCTGCTCTTGTAATTCACTCGCCAACGCTTTCGCATTCGCCAAAACCTGCCGCTGGTATTCCTTGAAGTCCTCACGCAAAGCCTCACCAAACGCCACGGCCTTCGCTGCAATGATATGTACGAGCGGGCCCCCCTGCACGCCGGGAAAGACCCTGCGATCGATCTCTTTCGCATGCTCCTCACGGCAGAGGATCAAACCGCCACGTGGACCACGCAGGGTTTTGTGAGTCGTCGACGTGACGTAGTCAGCGTGTGGCACTGGAGATGGATGCAGCCCGGCAGCGATCGGTCCGGCGATGTGCGCGATGTCAGCAAACATGCGCGCGCCAACGCTGCGAGCGATCTGGCCGATGCGTTCGAAGTCGATAATCCGAGAATACGCAGAAGCGCCGCAGACAAGCAGCTTCGGTCGATGCTCTTCAGCGAGCTTCTGTAGTTCGTCGTAGTCGATTTGCTCCGTCTCTCTGGAAACACCGTACGCAGCGACCTTGTAACTGAATCCAGAGAAATTCAACGGATGGCCGTGAGTCAGATGACCACCGTCAGCCAGGCTCATCCCCAGAATCTGTTCGCCATACTGAATCGCCGCGAGATAGACAGCCATGTTTGCCTGCGCGCCGCTGTGTGGCTGAACGTTGGCGTGCTCGGCGCCGAATAATTCTTTTAAGCGATCGATCGCGGTTTGCTCGACGACGTCAGTCCATTCACATCCGCCGTAGTAACGTTTACCCGGATACCCTTCAGCGTACTTGTTGGTAAACACTGACCCCGCGGCTTCGAGCACTGCCTCACTGACAAAGTTTTCAGAAGCGATGAGCTCGAGGCCATTGGCCTGGCGTGCCACTTCGTTGTCAATGGCGCCGGCGATGACTGGATCGACTTCGGCGAGTGATGAGTTTCTGTTCATCTGCTTCTTTCCACCTCACTAATTTTCTCAACGCGCGCAGCGTGACGGCCACCTTCGAATTCCGTCGCAAACCAGGCACGCACAATCTTTGGTATCTCGGCGGGCGGCGTGGTGCGAGCGCCGATGGCGAGGACGTTCGCGTCGTTGTGTTGTCGCGCGAGGCGTGCAGTCTCTTCCGACCACGCGACCGCCGCGCGCACACCCGGAACCTTGTTGGCAGTGATCGCCATACCAGTACCTGAGCCACACACCAGCACGCCTTGCTCGACCTGACCGTACGCAACTTGCTCCGCAACTTTCCGCGCATAGTCCGGGTAATCAACTGACTCCTCCGACGCGGTGCCGAGATCGTCAAACTCAACACCAAGATCGGCGAGCAGCCGTTTCAAGCGCTCCTTCTCAGCGTAACCAGCATGATCGCTTGCGAGTGCAATACGCATGTTTCGAAACCTTCGTAGGTGGTGTGTAAAGAAGAAGCGTGATGGTAACTCAGGCGCCGGTAGGCAGCAAACGCCTCCTTGGAGTGCGGTGCCTTGGCACCGCTTTAGTCTTATCTTTGGAAACATTTGGCCAAAGCGGTGCCAAGGCACCGCACTCCAAGGAGACGCCCATGTTGCCTTAATTGCGCTCGCTAAGCGAGAATGCCAAACCTATGCGCTGGTCACGATACTTTATTCCAACTCTCCGTGAAGACCCCGCTGACGCCGAGGTCATCTCGCACAAACTCCTACTGCGCGCTGGTGTGATCCGGCAACTGTCCGCCGGGATCTATTCGTACTTGCCGCTGGGCCAACGCATCGCGCTCAAAGTCATGCAGGTTTTGCGCGAAGAGATGGATGCCATCGGCGGCCAGGAGTTCTACCTGCCTGCCCTTCATCCGGCTGAGATCTGGCAGGAATCAGGCCGTTGGAACGCGATTGGCGACGACATGTTCCGGCTCAAGGATCGCAAAGGCGCGGACATGTGCCTGGGCATGACGCACGAAGAAGTCTTTACCACGATCGCGCGCAACGAGATTCGCTCGTACAAACAACTGCCGCAGGTCTGGTACCAGATTCAGATCAAGTTTCGCGACGAAGCGCGGCCCAAGTCAGGGCTCATGCGACTGCGCACGTTCATCATGAAAGACGCGTACTCGTTCGACGTCGATCGTGCCGGACTCGACAAGTCGTTTAGCGATCAGCGCGAAGCGTACAAGAAGATCTTCACGCGTTGCGGCATACAGTTTTTGATCGTCGAAGCATCGTCAGGCGCGATGGGCGGTTCGGAGTCGAACGAGTTTATCGCACGCACACCTGCCGGCGAGGACCTGATCGTCAGTTGCGAGAATTGTGGTTACGCAGCAAACCTTGAGAAGGCGACTTCACGATTAGCGGAGATCGCTGACGAAGCAGGACCGGATGCACCTGAGGAGTTTCCGACGCCCGGCGTGCGCACGATCGAGGATCTGGTGACATTCCCCGGCGGCGCCGAAGCATCTCGACAAATCAAGTCACTCGTTTTCGTCGCGACGATGGATGGCGAACAACGCCCGGTGCTGGTCTTACTCCGCGGCGATCACCAGCTTCACGAGATCAAACTGGCAGACAGCCTGCGCGCGACAGCCGTGCGCCCCGCGCATCCGGAAGAGATTCGCGATCTGCTCGGCGCGAGTGCCGGCAGTCTTGGCGGTGTCGGAGCAAAGTCCAAAACAAAGGAACTCCGCATCGTGGCGGATGCGTCGTTGAAGAACCGTCGCAACATGACCACCGGCGCCAACAAGGACGATCATCACCTCCGCGGCGTGAATATCGCCCGCGACATTCCGGTGGATGAGTGGTTCGAGCTGCGCACAGTTGAATCAGGTGAACGATGCCCGCGTTGCGAAAGCGGCGTGCTCGAAGTCTTCAAAGGGATGGAGATCGGCCACATCTTCAAACTCGGCACGAAGTACTCCGAGTCGATGGGCGCACACGTGCTGACGCAGGACGGCAAACCAGTACCGATCGTGATGGGCAGTTACGGCATCGGCGTGGAACGAATCATCACCGCCGCCGTCGAACAACAGCACGACGGCGACGGTATCATCTGGCCGAAATCGCTGGCGCCCTTCGACGTCGTGGTGACGATCACAAACATGAAGCAGGACGATGTGCGTGAAGCGGGCGAGAAGTTGTACCAGGAGTTGCAGCGAGTCGGTCTCGAAGTCCTGCTCGACGATCGCGACGAACGCGCGGGTGTGAAGTTCAAAGATGCGGATCTGATCGGTATACCTTACCGCATCACGCTCGGTAAAAAAGTCGCCGAAGGCGTGGTTGAGCTGTTCGAACGGCGCACAAAGAAGAGCGAAGATGTTAAAATCACTGAGGTCGTTCAGAAACTTGGGCTGGCAGGATCTTGAAATTTATTATGCAGCAACAACGCAACAGGAAGTTCTCGCGCAAAGACGCAAAGGCGCAAAGAAAGACGCAAAGTTTTGCCTGCGCTATTTCTTTGCGGGTTTTTCTTTGCGCCTTTGCGCCTTTGCGCGAGAATTTTCATCAACAATGAAAGCGGTTTGGTTTTTATTAGTTCTCATCATCCCCTTCCAAGTTCGAGCCTCGCAGGATCTTCTCCCCGAACTCGTTCGACGCATCAAACCCTCCGCGGTTGCCATCGAGACTTACGACGCCCGCGGCGAGAAGCTTTCGCGAGGCAGTGGCTTCTTTGTCGACGCCGATCGCATCGTCACGAACCGGCACGTCCTCGAGGGCGCATATCGCGCCGAAGTTCACTCGTCAACCGGAGCAGTTTTTCCGGTCAAAGGCGTTCTTGCAGTCGATGCTGAGGGCGACATCGCATTGCTAAAGATCGACGCTCCGATACCTCAAATCAGGCCTTTGCCACTCGATAAGACTTCGCCACAGGAAGGCGAAAGCGTCGTCGTGATCGGCAACCCGTTAGGGTTGGAGGGCAGCGTCACAAATGGAATTGTGTCGGCAGTGCGCGACATTCCCACGTTCGGACGCATCATTCAGATCACCGCGCCGATATCTTCCGGATCGAGCGGCAGCCCGGTCGTCAACATGCAGGGCCAGGTGATTGGGATAGCGACGTTGCAGATCACGGGCGGTCAGAGCGTCAACTTCGCGATTCCTTCGGAACGCATTTCACAACTCCAAACCACGTCGATGATGTCGCTGGCGGACCTCGTCGCGAGTGCTGGACGGAACAAGCGCGCGAAGGCGGTGCAGTTTTTCCGCGATGGGCTGAGTTTTCTTTCCAAGGACGACTGCGAGAAGGCGCTGACTTACTTTGAAAAAGCTGTCGAGTCAGATAGCAACTACGCCGACGCCTGGGCGCAAGCCGGATTCTGCAACGAGAAGCTCGGCAAGCACGCCGAGGCGCTCGAAGCTTCGAAGAAAGCTGTCAGCCTCAGACCTTCCGCAGAGTCGTACTTCAACATCGGTCTCGCGAGTTTCTACCTCAAGCAATACAAGGATGCGGCGGAAGCGTATCGCCAGTCGATCAAAATCGATCCGTACAACGCGGCCGACGCTTATTACGCGCTCGGGTTGGTCTATCGCGAGTGGGGCAAGCCTGACGAAGAGATTCAGGCGTACAAGCAGACGATCAAACTGCGGCCGGATTACACGGTCGCCTACGAGCGACTCGGCACGCGTTACCTGCGCTCGAAGAAATTCAACGAGGCCGTGGAGATCTTTCGCCAGCTTTCCACCTTGAAGCCGGGCGACGCTATCGCGCCAAACAACATGGGCGAAGCTTATTTCGAGTTGAACCGGTTGAACGACGCGCTCGAGTCGTTTCGACAATCTATTCGCTTGAAGCCCGACTACGGCAAGGCCTACTACAACCTCGGCCGCACCCTGCTCGCTATGGGCAATCGCGACGCCGCCCTCGAGCAATACACCATCCTCACCAACATCGATCCTGACTGGGCCGAGAAGCTGAACGCGATCATAAACCCTTAGACAAATCAGCCACGGATTACGCGGAAAACACAGATTAGATAAAAAATCCGTGTATGAAATCCGTGGTAATCCGTGGCTAATTCATCACTTCGCCCACAATGGCTGTGAGGGCGTTGTCCTGGAGAGACTTATTTCGTGGTAACTGAGCGTGAAGGTCGCAGCCGAAGACCGCATAGTGAGAGAGCGTAAAGCCTGTCTGAGTGTCGCGGTGTTTGAAGAGAGTTTCACCAAGTAGCGAGGTGCGCGTGACGCGGCCGTCGCCGGGAGCGTACATCGCGTCGGTAGCTTGCCTTTTCGAGATCTTTACACCGCTCGAAGTGCGGAATTCGCGTGGTCTGGTCAACGTCAACCAGCGGTTCCGTTTCTCATCGCGCAGAATGAGCGGCGCGCTCAGCGTCTCCTCACAGTCTCCGCCAATTGCAAGAAGCACTACCGGAGAATTCGAGTCTGCGACTGCATCAAGCGCCTGCTGAAAGCGTTGCGCGCGTCTCAAGGTCGCGGCCAGATAAGCATCAAGCTCTTCCGATTTGCCGTCGGTTCCTGCGGCTCCGATGTAACTGCGACGAAAGTCGGGAGACGAATAGATCACGCTCCATCCATATCGTTTCCAAACCTCAATGTCGTAGAGATCGATCTGTAAAGCTTGAAGGTTCTCGTCGAGAAACCTAACCGCCCCGCGATGCGGCATGAGTTGAAACACTGAAGGCGTGCGCACCACGTCATTGGCAGTTAGCTTATTTAGGAGTGGAACTCGTCGTCGCAGTCCTTCGGTGATTGAATAACCTTCGATGAGCGTCGCAAACGCGTCTGCCGATCCTTCGTTGGGGACGCCGATCATCACGATCTTGCTGATATGCGCGGCGCCGAGCCAGGTTGGTTGAATTGGGCCATCGCCTTCAGGCAAGTCAGCGTCGCCATACATCGCGGCATAGCGAGCAATCAACCCGCCCATCGAGTGCGCCACGATATTGAACTTGAGATCCGGGCGCTGCAGCCTGCTCTTCAGGCGCTCGATACGTCTGACAAGCTCTCGTGCGTTTCTGACGTTGTCCTGTCGCCAGTCGTATGGAAAAACGTAAAACGTGTCCTGATAGCCCGCGGCGTCGGGATTCTCCCAGTCACCCTCACGATAACCTGCGTAACGGCGCAATGCTTCAAGCAGATCACGATAGACGTACACCTCCGGAAGCACGCGCGCGAGACGTACTGTCTCGATTATCCTTCCCGGTACGAGATCGTCACGATTGGCGGCGAGGTCCGGACTGATCGGCAGTCCTTCCTGCGACGTACGAAACGCCGATGGCCAGACAGTTTCACCAGTCTTCGGATTGATCAGTTCAGAACCAAGGATTCCCGGAATCACGATCACCGGACGTTTTCCCGTCTTTGCCCGGGCAGCGGCGAAGATGTGCTCGAGGTTCGGCGTGCGCCGCGCGGAAATACACGCGCTCGACACGAGCGAAAGGAAGATCAGGCTGAAGAGTATTTGCCGGGAGCGAGCAACTGCGAATCTATTCAACGGGCACCGCCCAACGACGATTGATAAGGCTGGCGACAAACCCGGCGCCAAAGCCGTTGTCGATATTCACCACGGTTACGTTCGAAGAGCAGGAATTCAACATGCCGAGCAGTGCCGCGACACCTCCAAAAGATGCGCCATAACCAATGCTGGTTGGCACCGCCACGACGGGGACACCGACCAGACCGCCGACCACAGACGGCAGCGCTCCTTCCATGCCGGCGGCGACGATGACGACGCGCGAACGTTGCAACAGGCTGCGCTCGGAGAGCACGCGGTGTATGCCGGCGACGCCCGCGTCCCAGATACGATCGACGGTGTTGCCCATCGTCTCGGCTGTCAGTGCGGCTTCTTCCGCGACGGGAATGTCGCTGGTGCCTGCGGTTACGACTGCGATCGAACCGACGCCCTGGTTTGTTTTGTCGCGGCGGATTCGCACGAGACGCGCCGATTCGTGCCACTCGGCGTCGGTCACGACGTTGCGGATCTCGCCGAACGTGCCTTCATCGGTGCGTGTCACGAGGATGTTTGGCGAGCGCTGCGCCAGCCGTTCAACGATGCCTACGACTTGCGAACGAGTCTTGCCGCCGCCGAATACGACTTCCGGAAATCCTTGCCGGTAGGCGCGGGCGTGATCGACCCGCGCAAAACCGATATCCTCAAAGTGAAGATTCTTGATGCGATTCAGCGCCTCCTTTGTCTGCAACTCGCCACTTTTGTGCGCCGCTAAAAGTTTTGCCAGCTCATTCAGATCCATCGGCAAAAGCATGCCACAAAAAGGCACACAAAGCACATAAGCAGAACAGACAAACACGCGGCTTCGTAATCACAGTATGATCTGTTTTCATCCGCGAAAATCTGCGGCCTGACTTGTGTGGCTTATTAGGGCCTAGTAAGATTCCAACGAGATTGACCCACCGTGTCGACCGTAATCAAAAACACCCGCTTAACCCTGGAAATGATCAAGATCGAGCACACGCTATTCGCGTTGCCGTTCGCTTTTCTGGGCGCCGTGCTCGCAGCTCGCGGGCTACCGTCGCTCCTGCAGGTCCTCTGGATCGTCGTCGCGATGGTGGGCGCGCGGTCCGCGGCAATGGCGTTTAATCGCATCGCCGATCGCAGCTTTGACGCGCGTAATCCGCGCACCGCTTCGAGAGCGCTGCCGGCGGGCTTGCTTTCGGTCGGTTTCGTCTGGGCTTTTACAATCGCCGCCGCCGCTTTGTTTATGCTAGCTGCCGCGATGCTGAATCGTCTGACGTTGATCCTCGCTCCCGTGGCGCTCGCGTGCGTGCTGCTTTACTCTTTCACGAAGCGCTGGACACAGTTTTCACATCTCGTGCTCGGGGCGTGTCTTTCAATCGCACCCACCGGCGCATGGATCGCCGTGCGTGGCGAGATTGGTAGTCCGGTGCCTTTGCTCTTATCGCTCGTGGTCCTGCTATGGACCGCAGGTTTCGACGTGCTCTATGCCTGCCAGGATTACGACTTCGATCGTCGCGAGGGATTGCGATCGATTCCCGCGCGCTTTGGCATTGCTCGCGCGCTCTGGATCGCACGAGCACTGCACGCCGCAGCGTTTCTAGCGCTGGTTTGGTTATTCATAATTACGCAGCTCGGACCAGTAGCTCTGGTAGGCGTGATCGCAACTGCCGCCCTGCTCGTTTACCAGCATCGACTCGTGCGCGCCGGCGATCTCAGCCGTTTGAATGCGGCTTTCTTTACGACGAACGCTTTTGTCAGCGTCATCCTGCTTGCTACTTTTGGAAGCGGCGTCTTTCTAAATCAATGATGAGTTTATTGAAATGAATTTTTCACATGACGAAAAACTGAACGAGATAGCGACACGCGTCAACGCCGGCGAACGACTCTCCTTCGCCGACGGCGTCGCGCTCTATGCCACTGACGATCTCCCGGCACTCGGCAAACTCGCCGATCTGGTGAGACGCCGCCGCCATGGCCGCACGACGTACTTCAACGTCAACCGCCATCTAAACCCGACCAACATCTGTTACGCCGATTGCAAGTTTTGCGGCTTCTTTCGCACTCCGCGACAGCCTGACGCTTACACACACAACATCGACGACAGTCTGAAAGTCGCTGAGCGTGCAGTCGCCGAAGGCGCCACCGAGCTACACATTACGGGCGGGTTAAATACAAAACTTCCGTTCAGTTACTTTACAGATCTACTGTCGTCGTTGAAGCGCCAGTATCCGCAGTTGCATCTGAAAGCGTTCACGATGGTCGAGTTTGACCACTTCGCACACTTCTACAAGATGCCGGATGAAGAGATCATTCAGAAACTGATCGAGGCGGGCCTGGATTCATGTCCCGGCGGCGGCGCGGAGATCTTTCGCGAACCGACGCGATCGATGATTTGCGCGCACAAGTGTGACGCGGAACGCTGGCTCGAGCTCCAGGGAAAGGTTCACGACGCCGGACTGAAAACCAATGCCACGATGCTTTACGGTCACATCGAGTCGATCGAAGATCGCGTCGATCATTTCGTGCGGTTGCGCGAACAACAGGAGAAGTCAGGCGGTTTTCAGTGCTTCATACCTCTGGCGTTTTATCCTCCGGACACGCAACTGGCCCATCTGCCTGGTCCATCAGGGGTGGACTCGCTGAAGACGATGGCCGTTTCGCGTCTCATGCTGGACAACTTCGATCACATCAAAGCTTACTGGGTGATGCTCGGTAAACGTTTGGCCCAGGTGGCACTGCACTACGGCGCCAACGATATCGACGGCACGATTACCGAAGGCGGTGAGTTGACCACGAGTTACTCGGTCGAAGCGAATAACGAAGTGAAGATGAGCAAGTCCGAGCTCATCGGACTGATTGAAGACGCAGGCTTCGAAGCCGTCGAACGCGACACCGTCTACAACCGTATCGTTAGCGTGGTCTAATACAATGTCAGAAACTATCACACTCGCACATTCTCCAGACTCCGACGACGCTTTCATGTTCTATGGCCTGGCAACGAACAAGCTGGATACCGGCGAACTGAACTTCCAACACCTGCTGAAAGACATTCAAACGCTGAACGAGGAAGCGATGCGCGGCACGTACGACGTCACCGCCATCAGCTTTCACGCGTACGCGTACATCCACGACAAGTACGCCCTGCTGCCACACGGAGCTTCGATTGGCGACAACTATGGTCCGATCGTCGTGTCGCGCGAGCCGGCTACCCCAGCCGACGTCCCGAATCTAAAAATTGCCATTCCGGGAAAGTTGACCAGCGCGTTCCTGGCGCTGCGAATCTTCAATTCGGATTTCAGGTATCAGGTCGTGCCTTTCGACAAGATCATCGACGCCGTGCAGGACGGTACCTGCGACGCGGGGTTACTAATTCATGAAGGACAGCTTTTCTACGAGTCGAAAGGACTTCACAAAGTCCTTGATCTCGGACAATGGTGGCACGAACAACACGGTTTGCCACTGCCGATGGGCGGCAACGCCATCCGTCGCGACCTCGGGCCGGAGCGGATCAGGGAAGTTTCGAAGCTGCTGCGGGAGAGTATCAGCTATTCGCTGACCCACCGGGAGGACGCGCTTCAGTACGCCATGCAGTTCGCCAGGGACATGGATCCGGCGCTGGCAGACAGGTTCGTGGCGATGTGGGTAAACGAGTTGACGCTCGACTACACCGAGCGCGGCCGCAAAGCCGTCCGACTGCTGCTGGACGAGGGACACCAGAAGGGCATTATTCCACATCCCGTGCAGGTCGATTTCGTGGAAATGTAATCTAAGCCACAGCTTTTCGTGGATTTAACGGATAAGAAGAAGTTAAAGCTGGGGTGTGCGCGGTGGTTTTTATAGTTGCCCCGCCCAGAAGGGGCAACTGACCCACCGCGCACATCATCGGCCTCAAGCCACGTAAAACCAAGCTCCTCCCAAAGCTCGGTTTATCGTCCGCGCCGTGTAAGCAACGCCGCCGCTCGGCGTCACGTCTGCGCTCCCGCGCCGTAAAGCTCCACGGATGTTGGACGAGTGCCTGTTGCCGACATGAGGACCTTGAGAAATCTTACTTTCAATCTAGCTGAGCCGCGAATATCGAGGTCAATCGGGCTCTTTTCAAATGTCTACCGTGCCGCGTAGCACGTTATAACTTATTCTAGTAAAGGCACCTTACACTAGATGCAAGAACTTTTGCAACAGGAAAATGCCGTAGTCGTCCCGGCGGGCTTCCCGGGCAGCCACCCGGCTGGCAACAGCATTCTTCCGTCAAGGCATCTGAGAACAGTCAGTATCCACTGGCACCCAGGGACATTTACCCCGTTTAAGATAGGAATGAAGAAAGGACTTATGAGGATTCCTGCGATCTTTGCCGCCTTGGCCCTGGTGGCCCTTACAGCTCTCAACACTTCGGCCCAGACCCCGGTCCAGCCCACGACCAATGGACCAGCAGCAAACTCGGTCGATACCGAGCGGATCATCCGTACCTTCACGGCCAAGGAAGCGGAGTTTCGCCGCGCTCTTAACAGTTACTCATTCAAGCGCGACGCGCTGATTCAAAGCATCGGCATGGGCGGGCAGGTCACCGGCGAGTACCACCGGGTCTCGACGTTCACTTTCGACGATCAGGGCAATCGCTACGAGAAGATCAGTTTCTTCCCGATGGCGACCATGGCCGGCGTGACCGCCGAAGACATTGAGGACCTCGGTGGTGTTAATCCGTTTGCTCTCGAGCCATCGAAGGCCTCCGAATACGACTTCAGGTATGTAGGCAAAGAAAAGATCGACGAGCTCGACCTGTACATCTTTGATGTGAGTCCCAAAGTCATTCCCAGCCCAAAGAAGAAGGAGCGAATGTTTTTAGGCCGTATTTGGGTTGACGATCAGGACTGGCAAATCGTGAAGACCAAAGGCAAGGGAGTTCCGGAGACCAAGGAGAACAAGTTTCCCGTAGTTGAAACTTATCGCGAACATATCGACGGGCGTTACTGGTTTCCGACCTATTCTTATGCCGACGAGGAATTGATCTTTGATGACGGCAATTCACTGCACGTGCGGATGAAAGTTCGTTACACGGACTTTACTCCGGCACGAGCCACGCTCAAGGTCACAGAGGTTGGTGAAGACGAGAATCCAACCACGTCAACCGGCATTGCGAAGCCGATCGAAGGCGGTGTGCTGAACTCGAAAGCTACGTCGCTGCCGAAGCCGATCTACCCGCAGGAAGCGAGAAGACTCAAGATTGCTGGTCGAGTTACTGTGCGGGTGGTTGTCGATGAGAATGGAAAGGTGATCTCCGCGAAAGCGACTGATGGGCCAGCGCCATTGCGTGAGGCCGCGGAAGCCGCCGCGCGCGAAGCGACGTTCGCGCCAACTACAAAGGATGGCATCACTGTTAAGGTAGCGGGAACGCTAACCTACGACTTCGCGCCGTAAAGAATCAGAAGGTTTTAGCCACAGATGAACACGGATTTCATACGCCGATTTTATTCCTATATCCGTGTATGAAATCCGTGTTTATCTGTGGCTATATAATTCCCTCTCAATCGAGTCGCGAACTGAAGCGATTAACTGATTCATATCTTCATCGGTTGTCATTCCCACCGTATCAACCGGAGCGAGAAAGACCATCTCGATCGTGCCCGATCTCGCTTCGCCAGTTCCCTTGCCCATCAACACATCCGAGTTCTTGATCGCCACCGGAACAACAGGCACGCCCGCTTGCCTCGCCATGTAGAACGCGCCCTTCTTGAACGGCAGTAGCTCGCCCGGCTTCGCTCGTGTCCCTTCCACAAAAACCGCGAACGAGACGCCCGACTGAATGCGCCTCGCCGCCGCTTCCGTCGTACGAATCGCACTCTCGCGATTCGTCCGATCGATCGCCATCACATTCACAAAGCCCATCCCAACACCCAGCACCGGCACCTTCAAAAGCTCTTTCTTCGCCAGCAAACCGATTCGCCTGCCCGTGAAGATGAACATCGCGGCCGTGTCGAGGTAAGAGCGGTGATTTGAGACAAAGACGTAGGTCTGTTTCGGATCGAGTAACTCCAGGCCTTTGACCTCAACGCGAACTCCACTCAGGCGCAGCCACACCCGCGCGCCAAACAGCGCCCATGGATAAACAAGTTCATGCTTATTAACCAGCCAGGAAAACAAGAGGATGGGCGGACCGAGCAGCCCGAGCAACGCACCCGCCACAAACAACGACCACCAGTAATGCAAGCGTCGCATAAGGCCGCGATGCCCGGTTATGCTAGACTCCTGCGCCATATGATTAGCCATCGATCAGTAGTTGCCTTCGTGGCGGTGATCCTGTTTACGGCCACTCTTTCGTTCGCCCAAAAACCTCAATCGGCTGCGATCCCGTCTCCCAAATCTGTTCTTGGTTTCACGCCGGGCGACGATCGCAACGTCGCCGGCTGGTCTCAAATAACAGACTACTTCGAGCGTTTGGACCGTGCATCCGATCGCGTTTTGGTCCAAACCCTGGGCCAATCGACGTTGAAGCGCCCCCTGATCGTGGCTTTCATTAGCGCGCGTGAGAATATACTGGCTCTGCCAAAATACAAAGAGATCCAACAGCAGCTTGCCGATCCGCGCAAGGTGACCAGCGAGCTTCAGCGCGATCGCCTGCTCGCCAACGGCAAGGTCGTCATCACGATCTCCTGTTCGATTCACTCCACCGAGATCGTCGCTTCACAGATGTCGATGCAGCTCGCTTACGAGCTGGCGACAGCGCCAGACCCTGACACACGCGCGATCCTGCAAGACACCATCGTGATGCTGATTCCGTCACCTAATCCTGACGGCATCGACATCGTCGCCAACTGGTATCGCAAAACACTCGGCACGCCATACGAAGGAAAAGAACCGCCAGAGCTTTATCATCACTACGCCGGTCACGACGACAATCGCGACTGGTTCATGCTCAATCTCAAAGAGACTCAGCTTGTGACTCGTTTGCTATGGCACGAGTGGTTTCCGCAGATCGTTTACGACGTCCACCAGCAAGGTTCAAACGGATCGAGGTTCTTCATTCCGCCTTTTTATGATCCGCCAAATCCAAACATCTCCCCATTGCTGCTGCGACAGGTGGGACTCATCGGTCACAAGGTGGCCGCGGATCTTCAGGCGGCAGGTTTCAAGGGCGTGTTGACGAACGCTCTGTACGACACGTGGTGGCACGGCGGTTTTCGCACGGCGCCTTATTTTCACAATTCGATCGGCATCCTTTCCGAGGCGGCCAGCGCGCGTCTTATGTCGCCAAGCACAGTAACAACCGAACAACTCACGCGGTCCAGCACGCGCGGTATGCGCAACGCAACAGAAGCGACCACCAACTTTCCTGATCCCTGGCCCGCAGGCGAGTGGCGGCCGCGCGATATCATGGCGATGGAAATGATCGCTGCGCGATCGATTCTGTCGATGGCGTCAAAATTTCGCGCCGAGTACTTGCGCAACTTTTACGAGCTTGGCCGCAAGAACATCGCGCTGCCCGCCAATAAGGGCGACGTCATGGCCTACTTGATTCCGGCCGGGCAGGCGCGTGATGAAGCAGTGGCGAAGCTCGTTGGTAGTTTGGTCGATCAGGGCGTTGAAGTTTTCCGGCTCGATCGAGAGCTGCACGTCGTTTTGAGCTCGCAGGTTTTGCAGCGTACGAATCCGCCCAGCGAGAAACTTGGCTCGTATAAAATCGCCGGCCCGTTGACAGCGATGCAAGAGGTGCCGTTGGGTAGTTACATCGTATTTCTCAACCAGCCGCAGCGTACGAACGTGCTGGCTCTCTTTGAACCGCAAATCTATCCAAACCGGTTGACGGGACAGGGCGAGGCTGAGCGTCCATACGACGTCGCTGGTTGGACGCTGCCGCTGCAAATGGGCCTCGAGGCGCCGGCAGTCATCGCGATCAGGGAAACCGCGAGCGAACGCAAGCTGACTCCGCTCAGAGACGCCAACCAGGTCAGGGCCGACCTCGCGCTCCCGTTGAATATAAAGAACCCATTGAAGCAACCGGTTCGAATCGGAATTTATAAACCGTCGATGAGCAACATGGACGAAGGCTGGACGCGTTATATCTTCGACACGTTCAACGTTCCTTATTCGTCAGTGCGCGACGCGGACATCAGGCGCGGCGGGCTTAACTCGAAGTTTGACGCCGTCATTCTTTCGTCGCAGGCGAGTACGCAGATTATCAACGGCAATGTCGCGGGAACGATGCCACCTGAGTACACCGGCGGCATCACGGAAAACGGCGTCAAGAACCTGAAGGAGTTTGTGACGAATGGCGGGATGCTGATCTGTTTCGATGATTCATGCGACCTGGCGATTAAAGAGTTCAGCTTGCCGCTCCGAAACGTGCTGGAAGGTGTTAAGACGTCGGAGTTTTATTGTCCGGGATCGATTGTGGCGCTTGAAGTCGATAACAAGAACCCGATCGCGGCGATGCTGCCCGAGACTGTTCCGGCGTACTTCATCAACAGTTCCGCGTTCACAGCGGCGACGGACGCGAATGTGCGTGTGATTGCGCGTTACGCGAAGGAGAACGTGCTGATGAGTGGCTGGTTGCTAGGTGAAGACAAGCTGCGCGGGCAGATAGCGCTGGCCGAAGTGGGCGTCGGGAAGGGGCGCATCGTGCTCTTCGGATTCCGCCCTCAGCATCGCGGTCAAAGCTGGGCGACGCTACCCTTCATTTGGAACGCCCTCTCCACCGCCACGATGAGTTCAACCGAAGAATAATAGGGCGCCTCCCCTGGAGTGCGGCGGCCTGACGCCGCTTGTTATCGATCACGCTCGATCAATACCAAAGCGGCGTCAGGCCGCCGCACTCCAGGGAGGCGCTCTATTCATTCTTGCCTGCTTAATCGGGAAGGGTTATTCTTCACGTGGAAAAAGCGGGTTTTCTCTCCCTTTGATTTCAAGCTCAAAACCGCGAGCATCCAATGTCCCCCGAACGCCTTCAAAGTGGGTTCGGTGCGCCGGAGCACTACCTGGAGCTAACTATGAAAAAGCTATTCGTTTTCCTATCGCTCCTCTCCCTGCTTTTAGCGTCGCTCGGTATCGGATTTGGTCAAGGCCGCCCGCGACGTGTGGGGAGTCAATCCAGTGGCCAATCCACGAGCGCACCTGAGATCACCACACCCGCTCCGGCGCCAAGCAAGCCACCTGTGCTCGGCGGCGCTAACTATCCGAACAACCGTAAACCGGAAGCCCAACAAGACGAAACACCGTCCGGCCCGGAAGAAGTCGATGCGGGCGACATCATTAAAGTAAACACCACGCTAATCGCGATTCCGGTCAGTGTCATGGATCGCGACGGCCGGTACGTGCCCAACCTGCAAAAGGAAGAGTTTCGCATTTGGGAAGATGGAGTCGAACAGGAAGTCGCGTTCTTCCAGTCAGTCGACAAACCGTTCTCGGTGGTGTTGATGCTCGACACGAGCCCGTCAACTCAATTTCGCCTCGAAGACATCCAGGACGCTGCGATCAGTTTCGTCAATCAACTTCGTCCGGACGATAAGGTGATGGTCGTCTCGTTCAACGACGACATCAAGATCCTGAGCGAGTTCACTACCGATCGATCAAAGCTTCGCCGCGCCATTGAACGTGCGAGGACTGACGACGGCACGCGCCTCTACGACGCGGTCGACATGGTGATCAATCAACAGTTGAGTCGAATCCAGGGAAGAAAAGCGATCGTGCTCTTCACTGACGGCGTTGACACAACCAGCCGCCGCGCGAGCTATCAGAGCAACGTCATGGACGCGCAGGAGCTCGATGCATTGATCTATCCGGTCCAGTACGACACCTCGCGCGACATGAGCGTGCAGAATTATCCGCCGATGGGTGGTTCGATCGACATCTTTGGACAAATACTGGGCGGTATCTTCGGTGGAGGACGTCGTAGAGGAGGCGGTGGCGGTGGTGGCTACCCGCGAGGGAGAGGCACGCAGCGAGATGACTACGATTTAGCTAACTATTACCTGCAGGAGTTGGCTAACAGCACGGGCGGTCGTGAATATCACGCTGACTCGCTCCAGAACATGTCTTCCGCGTTTGCGAACGTCGCGGAGGAACTGCGACGCCAGTACAGCATCGGCTATTATCCGAAGCGTCCGCCTCAAGCAGGACAGCGACGCCAGATCAGAGTGCGCGCGCGGCAACCAAATTTAGCGGTTCGTGCCCGCGATAGTTACATCTTCAATCCATCCGGTACGGCGTCAGTGGTCGACAACTCACCACGCGCCAATCCACCGGTCTTAAGATAGTTCACGCAAAGGCGCAAAGAAGATCGAATTCACTTTGCGTCTTTTGCGTTTTCTTTGCGCCTTTGCGAGAAACTGCTTTAACTCATCGTAGCCGGAAGCCTTATTGTTAGAATTGCGCCGCGCCCATTTCCGCCATTGGCGGCTGAGACCGTCCCACCGTGAAGCTCCACGAGGTGCCTCACGATCGCCAGCCCCAATCCCAACCCGCCATGCTTGCGCGTGCTCGACCCATCTGCCTGACTGAACCTTTCGAATATATGCGGCAGGAAGTCCACCGGCACCCCTGGACCAGTGTCCTCGATCCTGATTTCAGCAAGCGAATCTTTTCGTTCCAGATACACATCCACCGCGCCACCCGCCGGCGTGAACTTCACCGCGTTTGCCAGCAAGTTCCAAAAGACTTGCTGCAGCCGCTCGACATCAGCTCTGACAATCACATCCGGAGCCTCAACGTGCGTCACGACCAGGATCTCTTTCGCTTCAGCGGCCGGACGCACCGCATCGATAGCCGCGTGAATCACGAGCAACAGATCGACCGGTTGCGTACTGATCCGCAACTTTCCAGTGACGATGCGCGATACGTCGAGCAAGTCTTCGATGATCTGCCGTTGGGCTGCGGCATTCCTCTCGATGACCTCAACGGCGTGTGACTTACCATCAGCATCGAGCTGTCCTGCCCGCAGCAGTCTCGACCATCCCACCACCGCGTTCAGCGGCGTCCGCAACTCGTGCGACACAGTCGCCAAAAACTCTTCCTTCAAACGACTCGCTTCTTCCGCCTGCTGGCGTGCGTGGCTCTCTCGTCGCAGTAGATCCGCGCGTTCAATCTCAGCCTTCACGGCCGCGGTGATGTCCATCGTGACGCCACGCATCCCGACTGGACCACTCTCGTCACACACAACAATCGACTGCGACTCAACCCAAATCTCGCGCCCGTCTTTGTGCATCCAGCGAAACCGGCTCGTGCCGCCTTTGCCCGACTCGAAGATCGCCGCCGCTTCCGCAGCCGCGCGCTCCTTGTCGTCGGGATGAACGATCGTGAGCCAGAAGTTTGGAGTTGACAACCACTCCTCCTCGCTATACCCAAGCATCTTCTCGACGTGACTACTAACAAAGTCTATTCGTTGATTAGCCGCATCCGGCTTGCCCCACGCTTCCCAAACGACGCCCGGCACGTGCGCAACAATGTCCTCGATACGTTTGCGGTGTAACTCGAGGATCGAAGCAAGTTTCCACTTCTCCTCTTCAGCTTTGCGCCTTTCAGTGGTGACAGCCGCCACGAGCAATGTCATCAAAGAACTGGTGCCGACAAACGAGATCAATAACAACAATCCGACGTTGGCATTAGGTTGGACGAATGGACCGAAGCCATGTTTCGCGCCCCACACAGCTACGCCCGCCATCAACACGATCGCGCTCGTTACGATTCGCTGGTCAAACTTCACTGCCGCCCATAACAAACATGGCAGACACAGGTACGCGAGCGGGTACGTTTTCACGGGTCCGGGAAACCAGCCTGCAAACACGATCAGCACCACGATCACAAGCAGCACAAATAAACTTCCGAGCTCCGGCATATCACGCGGATCGATCTGCCGTGACGAGCTCCACGAGAGCAGCAGCGGCGAGACGATGAGCGCGCCGAACCCGTCACCCATCCACCACGTCAGCCACAGCCACCAGAAATCGTTCCACCGTGTCGGGTCGCCAAGACAAACACTCAAATTGCCAATCGTCGCGCTGACGAGTGGCGCGAGCACGGCTGCGTAGACGACAAACGTCATCACATCTCGTACTGAGCCGAAAGACTTGTCCCAGCGTTTGGTCCTTTGGAGTAGAAACCACGCGACGAGGGCTTCAAGCGTGTTGCCGGCTGCGATACCGAGTGCGGAGGCGACGGGAATGTGAGTGAGTAAATTCGCGGCTAGAGCACCAACGAATATGCCCGGCCATACTCTCGATCCAAAGATCAAAAGGGAAGCAATAGCGATCCCGGTGGGCGGCCAAACCGGCGTGACGTTTTCGTGGAGGGTGGCGAGTGAAAGACCAAACTCCGCCCCGAGAAAGTAGACGATGGCGACCAGTAAGCTAAGACCAATCGGGGGAAGCGTACGGCGTTTCATGGAATAGATTGTAGATCGGAAAGAAAAAAGCGCGGCGGTTTTTGCCGTCCGCCGCGCCAACTATACCCACAGGAGGAAAGGGGTATTCAACGGGCGAAGTATAGAGGATCTGAAGATGGGTGGCAATGTGCGATACCGCACTCAGTTTCTGCAGCAGGTGACCAGCACAAACTTATGAAGACACGAAGTTTTATCACTTCAAATCATTGGTATTTTCTGTCTTAATTAGTGGGAAATTTCTCTCTATATGCTAACATCTACCAACCCTAATTTGAGTCAATGATTCGGTCTGTGCAGCCGCGTTGGGACATGCTCCCCTGTTTCGTCTTCGAACAAGACTGCTGAAGCCGGGAGGGCCTGTATGGCAACGCGCGACACAATAGTCATTGGAGCTTCCGCAGGTGGGGTTCAGGCGTTGACTAAACTAGTTGCCGAACTGCCGGGTGATCTACCCGCAGCGGTGTTCATTGTCCTGCACGTTCCCGCCAACGCTCCGAGTCTGTTGCCGGACATACTCTCGCGCGATTCACAGCTGCCGGTGGCTCACGCTGAAACTGGCGAAAGAATAACTCCAGGCAAAGTTTATGTGGCGCCACCCGATCACCACTTGCTAATCGAGGATCAGCACGTCAAACTCGTGCATGGACCAAAAGAAAATTTACATCGTCCTTCTATTGATGCGCTGTTTCGTTCGGCTGCACGTTGGGCCGGGCCGCGTACGATTGGCGTTGTGCTGACCGGTGCACGCGATGATGGCACGGTAGGCATGCGTACGATCAAGCAACGCGGCGGCATAGCTATCGTTCAAGATCCTTCGGAAGCCCCGTTTCCAAGCATGCCGATGAGCGTGATGCAGGAGATCAGGGTCGATTACTCACTGCCCCTGAACGAAATTGCACCGTTATTGAATCAGCTCTCGAGGCAAACTGCCGAAGAGGAAGGAGCGTATCCCGTGGCTGACGAAGTAGAAATCGAAGCAAGAATCACCGAACCGGAGTTGGAGAGTGGCGAATTGATCGCAAGCATTGAGAAGCTCGGGACAATTTCCAAGTTGACCTGTCCGGATTGTCACGGCGCTCTCTGGGAAATCAACGACGAAGAGATACTGCGCTATCGTTGCCACGTTGGGCACGCTTACTCCGCTGAGAGCCTGAGCGAAGGACAAACAGAAATGCTCGAGATGGCATTGTGGTCTGCCGTTCGCGCGCTCGAAGAACAAATGATACTCGCGAAACGCATTGTCGAGCGGGCACGAAAAGCCAACCATCTAAGGGCGGCGCGATTATTTGAAAAACGCGTTCGGGAAGCTGAGGAGCACAGTTCGGCTATTCGCCAACTGTTGCTGAGCGCGAAAGAAGGTGTTATAGCCGAGCCTGTAACGCAAGCCGGAAATGACTGATTCGATGACTGACTCTTCCGATACGAAAAATGACATTAAGGATCTGGTAGTGGTTGGCTCCTCGGCGGGCGGCGTAGGGGCGCTCTCCACCCTGGTGAGCACGCTTAACAAGAGTTTCCCCGCGCCGCTTGTGCTGGCACAACATCTGGATCCGCAACGGCCCAGCCACCTGGCATCGATCCTCGAGCGACGCAGCACCCTGCCGATCGTTATCGTCAGCGAGCACGAACCAACGCGGCTCGAGAAAGGCAAGATCTATGTGGTTCCGGCAAACAGGCACGTTAGGATTATCGATGGTCACGTAAACCTCGAGATCGATCAGAACGACAGACCAAAGCCGTCGGTCGACATGTTGTTATCCAGTGCTGCTCGAGCGTACGGCGAACACCTGATCGCCGTGATTCTGACTGGATCCGGATCCGATGGCGCGGCCGGAGCAGTAGACGTAAAGACAGCGGGTGGCGTAGTCGTCATTCAGAATCCGCGAACTGCGCCTTATCCGTCGATGCCACTTTCGCTGCCGCCCACCGCAGTCGATCACGTGGTAGAGATGGAGCAGATCGGCCCTTTGCTTTTTGATATTCTAGAAGGCGTTAGTCTGCCCTCACCTGAGAAGATCGAAGATCCATTACGCGATCTCCTGACACAAGTTACCGCTCAGACCAACATCGATTTCCGCAATTACAAATCATCGACGATCCTGCGCCGCATTGGCCGGCGAATGGCGGTTACTCATAACACCAATATTCGTGATTATACAGATTACGTCCGTAGCCACCCCGACGAGATACGAGAACTGGTAAAAGCCTTTTTGATAAGCGTGACCGGCTTCTTCCGCGATCCGGAAGCGTTCGAATTCATGAGGATGAATATCGTTCCCGAACTTATCGACCACGGAAAAGAAAATGGACGAACCTTAAGACTGTGGTCCGCAGGTTGTGCAACGGGTGAAGAGGCCTACTCATTGGCGATGCTGATTGCGGATCAGCTCGGCCCGGATTTACCGGAATGGAATATAAAGATCTTCGCGACAGATCTTTCCTCAGAAGCAATAGCATTTGCACGGCGGGCACTCTACCCCGAGAACGTGCTGCAAGATTTACCCCCCGACTTCAAGGATCGTTTTTTCGAACGTATCGATCACGGTTATCGCGTAGTTAAGTCGCTGCGGCAGGTCGTCATCTTTGGCCAACAGGACATCAGCCGTGGTACTCCTTTCCCGCGTATCGACCTGGTCACGTGCCGCAATCTACTGATTTATCTGAAACCGGAATTACAGCAGATTGTGCTTGATCGCTTTGCCTATTCGTTGCATCAGTCTCCCGGCTACCTGTTTTTGGGTAAAGCAGAGACGGCCCGGCCCACAAAATCAACGTTCGAACTGGTTAACAAGAAATGGAAGATCTATCGTTGCTTGGGTGGTCCACTCATCCTGCCGATGCACGAATCTTCTCCGGCGACCGCGCCAAACAGCATTTGGCGCGAACCGCGACGCGTACCGGTTGCTGCTCCGGCCATTGCGAGTGCGCTTAACCTGACCCAGGCCGAACTCGAAATCAACCAACTCCGCCGTATCAACGAGACTGTGCTCCGTTACACGATGGCGGCAGTGGTTATTATCGATCGCAGGTATCACATTCTGACCATCAATGCTACTGCGCGCCGGTTGCTTGGTATTCATGAGATTGCCTATGACCAGGACTTCCTCCATACCGTGCGAGGCCTTCCCTACCAGGAAATGCGCAAGGGCATCGATACGGCGTTTCGCGAACATTCAACTCAAACGCTGAGTGAAGTCGAGCTCGATCCCACAGTAGAAGGTTCGGGGCGGTACGTCAGCTTCACAATCGTGACCGTGCACGCTGAGAATGGAGCCCCTGAGCTTGCGGTGATCACAGTTCTCGACGTGACCGAGCACGTCCAGAGTAAAAAACGGCTGGAAGCGGCGCAGCACGAGCACGCCGAGCTCGTTAACGAATTGAGTACCGCGAATAAACGTTTCGGCACCATGAACAAAGAACTCCAAGACGCTAACGAGGAGCTACAGGCCGCCAACGAAGAGCTCATGCTGACTCAGGAAGAATTGCAGGCGACTAACGAGGAGTTTGAAGCCACGAACGAAGAGCTCCAGGCGACCAACGAAGAGCTCGAAACCAACAACGAGGAGCTGCAGGCGACGAATGAAGAGTTGCAGACCACGAATGATGAGTTGAGCGCCAGGACGTTGGAGCTCCAGGAGCTGACGAAGCAATACCGTATAGAGCAAATACAACTCTCTGCAATCCTGGAGCGCTTTCCCCATTACGTTATGGTTCTGAACGCCGAAGATCTCACCATTCAGGCAATGAATCCCGGCTATAAAGAGTTGCTTGCCGCCGATCGTGACGTTATCGGCCTGCCAATCTCAGAGGTCTTCGCAGGCAAGGATATCGATCGTTTAGTTAAATTACTAAGAACGGCGGAGCGTGAGGGTCAGACTATTAACAGCGGTCCAACACCTGCGATTATCACCGCAGTGGGACAGCGCGTCGAGGGCACTTTTGTACACACAATCGTACCGATCACCGATATTACCGGTTCAACCGTGATCCGGCTGTTCATTTATAGTGAGAGAACGGGATAATTCGAACCTTGCTGCTGTCTGAACTCAACTCGCATAATGTTGTAGCACTCACAAACTGCATGCTCCAGCAAACTGCGGTCTTGAATATGTAAACGGCCACGACGATATTCGATGGCATTCATTTCCTGGAGCATGCCGGCCGCAACGGTAATTCCAGCACGCCGGGCGCCAACCCTCGAAGCAATCATCTCCTGCGTCAGGTTAAGATTACTGCTAGCGACCCGATCGTGAATCATCAGCAACCAGCAACACAGTCGTTCCATTATCGTGTGGCGCGTGTTGCAAACGCAACGTTGCGATACCTGCGTAACCAATCCTCGATAACACTTTAGCAAGGCCCGGAGGGCGGCCTCATTCTGAACAAAGAGCTTATCTAAAAGCCTCGCATCGAGTTGAATGGCACTGCCGCCGATCGTGACCCACACCCACTGCCTGGAAGTTCCGCTACCGAGGACAGTGGAGATTCCCACCAGACTCTCGCGCCCAACCATCGAAGTCTCAATGGTTGTGCCGTCCTCCATGATGGCCAGGCCTGACACCACAGAATTCAGTGGGAAGTAGACGACGTCGATTTTATCTCCCTGCTCGTACAGGACCTGGTTAACAGTGAGAGACACGATCTTCAATTCAGGAAGAAGATAGTTTGAGGTTCCGTTTAGCGTGAGAAGCTCAGCGAGTAGCTCATTACGTGAGGCGATGCTCGATGTGAGATGCTCTTTCTTGTCTATTAACGATTGAAGATTGCTGCTCATCCCGCCTTACTCCATTCCGCACTCATAAGAGAAACTCGGGCGATTATTGACGGGGGTCAAATTGAATTCGGCTTGACGAAATTACTATACGCTTTTGTCCGCCCTCGTACAATGGAGTGAGCGCCAAAACTGCTGTTTTTCCTAACGTTAAACGCAATGGGGGGGTAAAGTAGGGATTTTCCTGAGCTTAGACTGTCCGACATCGTACCGACACCGTTGTTTTCAGTACGTAAAGTGTGCAACACACAACAAGCAGGGTGGCCGCGGTCGACGTATCCTTCCCGACTGACCTTGAGAAATATATGTCGGCCCGGCCTTTTTCATTTGCTTGATTTTTCATTCCCGAAGACAAACCAAGCGCGGATCTCTTTGATAGCGAGAGACGCTATGCAAACCAACGTTACCCCACGTGTCCTCTATATCGAGGACCATGAAGATACGCGCGAGTTGGTTACGCTCGTCCTCGAGCAGAGAAGTATCGAAGTTGTGAGTGGCTCAACGATTGAGCGGGGAGTGGCGCTGGCCGGCTCGCAGCAGTTTGATCTTTATCTTCTGGACTCGTGGCTGCCGGATGGTTCGGGTTTGGATCTGTGCCGGCGGATACGTGAGTTTGATCAAGCCACGCCGATTCTTTTTTACTCCGCCGCGGCATACGAGATCGATCGCGCCGAGGCAATGAATTGTGGCGCGCAGGCTTACCTTATCAAACCAAGCCATCCATCAGAGCTGTGTAACCTCGTTACCTCGTTGATCGAAACTCATCGCCGCTACTTACGCGCCGCGAGTTAGATTGTTATTGCCACCCCTACAAAACGTTCTCATGTGAGTCAGGCCAGATAAGCCACAGTAACCATCCGCATAACCACAGACTAACAATGCTTACTGCAGTGAGCACCAGCCAGAACGTCCAATACGATTGGAACGCTTGCTCCCATCCAGCTTGCACGGCATGCGCGAGATTTACGTTCAGTTCCGCGGGCGTAAAGAATCGCGACGCCAGTTGAACCACGAGATACCAACCCAGAGCCCAGCGCCAGGCAGTGCGATCCATTCGATAATGCCTCAGCACTATCATCGCTACGACCAGCCCGCCAACGTGCGCGAGTGTCGAGCTGAGAAACACACCCCACGTGAGCACTACGTAGAGAAACCATATAACTAAACCCGGGATCGTCCAGATTGCGGCGAGCCTGATCGGAATAGGCTTTTCGAGGAAGAGACCCATCGCGAGGATCAGGTTGCCGATGTTGCACATCCAGAACATGTTCCCGAGCTCGTTGATTCTCCAGTAATGGATGAACTGCGCGATGAAGAAGATCAGTGGAAGCAAACCGAGCAGCCGGAGTCTGGTGCGGCGGGAAAGGGTCATCGATGGGTCGCTAGAATACAGCAATTTGAAAAAAACACCGCGTGTGCTTTCGTGTCTTAGCGTCTTTGTGATAAGAAATCACCCGAAGTCATGAGTTCTCTGGAAGACCTCCTCAACAGATCAATACCAGAATTGAGTGAGCTGTTTGTGCGGCGGCAACGGCCGGTGCCTAAAGGTTTACTTGAAGCGCTGGAGGTTGACCGTCGACAGGGCGCGCACCAGCTTGCGAAACGCATTCGCGAACGATATCGCGAGAACCGCTCCGAAGGTCAACGGCTGCACTTCCTTCTGCGGTTTGAGATCGAGCTTTGGTCGCAGGGATATGGGTTCGTCGCGGGCGTCGACGAAGCAGGCATGGCGCCGCTCGCGGGACCGGTCGTGGCAGGTGCTGTCATCCTGCCGCAGAACTACAAGCTGCGCGGGCTTAACGACTCGAAGAAGATCCTCGATCCGGAAAAACGAGATGAACTCGCGCAACAGATCAAACAGGATGCTGTGTGCTGGTCAGTGGGTATCGCGGAGGTCGAAGAGATCGACAAGATCAATATCTATCACGCCGGGCTGTTGGCGATGCAGCGAGCGTGGCAGGGTTTGAGCGTCCAGCCTGATTTCATTCTCGTCGACGCGCGCAGAATTCCAAATTGCCAAACACCTCAACGCGGCATCATCCGCGGCGACGCGCTCTCTGCCAGCATCGCGGCCGCGTCGATCATCGCCAAGACCACGCGCGACGCGCACATGATCGCGTTGGACCAGATCTACTCCGGCTACGGGCTCGCCACGCACAAAGGTTATCCCACTCCCGAGCACTGTCGCACCTTGAAAGATCTCGGCGCTCTCCCCATTCACCGCCGCAGCTTCGCACGCGTGCGTCAGGCCCTGGGCCTCGACCCGATCCAGCCCGACCTCTTCGCGCCCGAGGAAGAAATCCCACAAGTGATTCAGCAAGAGATGACAATGGAAACCTCCGCGTGACAGTTAAAGAATCACTTTAGGGCCTACTATCGCCGATGGCTTCCTTAACGGAATACAAGAAGAAACGAAAGTTTGATAAAACGCCTGAGCCTGGGCCGACGAAGAAACATACTCGCACCCGTCGCTTGTATGTCATCCAGAAGCATCGCGCGACGCAACTGCACTACGACTTTCGTCTTGAAGTTGATGGGGTGCTGAAGTCGTGGGCCGTACCGAAAGGACCATCACTCGATCCGAAAGTGAAGCGACTGGCGATGCAGGTTGAGGATCATCCAGTCGACTACGCGAAGTTTGAAGGCGTGATACCTGAAGGTGAGTACGGCGGCGGCACGGTGATGGTCTGGGACTACGGCACGTACAAGCCGGAAGAGACGGACGATGTTGAAGCGTCGCTGCGCAAAGGCGAGCTCAAGTTCACGCTTGAAGGAGAGAAGTTAAAAGGTTCGTGGGTGCTGGTGCGCACGCGTGGTGGTCGACAGTGGTTGTTGATTAAGCATCGCGATTACTACACGACGGAAGAAGACGTGACTGAGATCGCGCCGGTTTCGATCCTCACGCGACGTTCGCTCGCCGAGATTGCCGAGGACGAAGGCGGGGACATCAAGAAAGCGGCCACGGGCGACCCGAAAAAAATCCCGCGCCGCACGGGCGTCAAGCGCCGCAAGAAAGGCGCGAAAGCGAAAGTCTGGCACAGCAACCGAGCCAGTTAAGCCACAAAAAGGCACATAAGACACAAAAAAGAAAACAGCAGAAGAACTCAGAAAGAACAAGGCTCCTGATAAAGAACAAGGCCCCAAATAGAACAAGGCTCCTGATAAAGAACAAGGCCCCAAATAGAACAAGGCTCCTGATAAAGAACAAGTTCCCAAAAGAATAGAACAAGTCAGGAAGAGGGGCTTGCCCCCGCTCTTTGAATTGACAGCGGGGGCAAGCCCCTCTTCCTGACTTGTTCTATTCCATGATTCGTTGTTAGCTCAATAGTCCTCTGTATGAGAGTTTTCCATCGACGATCCGGGCGGCGGAGGTGAAGGGATGGGGTTCGGTTTTGGTTTGATCGAGGATGTGGATGACGGTGTGGCCGGTGGCTTTTAAGTAGTCGGAGATCAGGCTGCGGTGACAGCGCCACCAGAGCGCCTCAGCGCACATCACCGCGACGCGGGCATCGCGCGCGAGTTCAAGTAACTCTTCAACTGCTTTCCGAAACTCGTCGCTTTCCATGTGGTCCGCGTAAGCTCGAAAGGATGCATTCTTCCACGCGGTATTGTGTGAATCCTTGCGCGGTGCTCTGCGCCCGCCAAGCCTCGGCTCGTGTTTGTACTCGATTCCAATCGCAGCCAGCGACTCCGACAATGCCGTTCGGTTAAATTGCGGATACCGCCGCGAACCCGGAAACATGCGCACATCAACCAACACTCTAATCCCGTGCGCGAGGAGCATTTCGCCAAACTCTTCAGCGCTCCGCGTCGAGTGCCCAACTGTCCAAACCGTAATCATCTTCTTGAAGTGTAGGCCCGCCGACCGTTAAAGATAAGCTTCAAGTCGAAACCTTCCCTTCGCTTCATAAACCGGCTTCCACAAATCTCCGAGCTTGCGCACACGCGCCGGCACGTTGTCGATGCGGAAGTCTTCGATCGCGATCCCACGCTCGACTTCTTTCCAGGTAACCGGCGTCGAAACTGTCGGCAGCTTGTTCGGCCTGACGGAGTAAACAGAAGCCAGCGTGCGCCCCCACGCATTCTGGTTGTAGTCGACCAGCACTCTTCCCTTCGGCCGCTTCGAAACCTGATAGACCGCCGTTAATAGCTTTGGCGCCTGCGACGCGACCACGTACGCAAACTCCTTCGCGAAAGTCCACACCTGCTTCTGAGTCGGACCACGCTTGATCGGAATGTAGATGTGAATTCCTTTCGAGCCCGTAGTCTTCACGTAGCTCGGAACCTTTAGCGAATCGAGCGCCAGCTTCAGAAACAACGCGGCTTCGCGGACTTTCTCAAACGAAGCGTTCGGCACCGGATCGAGATCGAAGTGCACGTAATCCGGGCGATCGACGTCATCGCAGCGCGCATACCACTGGTTAAGATCGATGCAACCAAGATTGATCACCCACATCAACGCGAGCACGTCCTGAATCATCGGGAAGTTGATGGTGTTTCCCGATTCGTGCTCGATGTTGCAGATCTCGATCCAGTCAGGCCGCGGCGACGGCGCGCGCTTCATGAAGAAGAATTCTCCCCCCGCGCCGTGTGGGTAACGCTTCATCACCATCGCGCGCTCAATTACGTGAGGGAGCAGCACCGGCGCCACGTCGAGGTAGTACTGGATGAGGTCACGCTTTGTGACTCCCAGCTTCGGCCAGAAAAGCTTGTTTAGGTTGGTGAGTTTTACGACCTTGTCGCCAAACTTGACGTCTAGATTGTTCTTGTCTGTCGGAAGCTTGACCTGAGGAATTACGCGAAGGGGCATTTAGTTAAAGTGAAACCTTAACCGTAGATCACGCAGATTAAATCCGGATTTTATCTGCGTCATCTGCGGTTAAATGATTGTGCCATCTGCGATCACAGCATTCTTCGGCACGATGATGATGCTGTCGCGAATGAAGTACGCGCCGCCCGGACCATCGATCTCAGCCACGCCCGCTTCGTTCAACAGCCGCGCGTTCTTTCCGATGCGCGCGTTCTTGTCGATGATGGCGTGCTTGATGATGGTTCCTTCCCCTATCCCGACCCGCGGCAAACCTTTGCTCAAGTCGCTGCGCATCTCGTCGAACGTCTGGTAATAGTCAGCGCCCATCATGTATGACGAATCGATCTGAACGCCTTTCGAAATGCGACTGCGCAAGCCGACTACCGAGTTAGTGACCTTCGCGCCGGTAATGATGCAGCCGTCGCTGATGATCGAATCATTGATCTCCGTCTCTTCGATCTTTGATGGCGGGAGGTAGCGCGCGCGCGTGAAGACCGGAGCTTCAGCGTCAAACAAATTAAACTTCGGAATCTTGCTCGTCAGATCGAGATTCGCGCGATAGAACGCGCCGATCGTTCCGATGTCTTCCCAGTAGCCGTCGAACATGAATGCCTGCACGTGACGCGACTTGATGGCTCCGGGAATCACATGCTTACCGAAATCCATCCACGACGTATCTTCCGCGAGCAGTTGTTCCAGGTGTTCGTACTTGAAGAGGTAAATTCCCATCGATGCGAGATACGGACGCCGCTGTGCTTCACTCGCACCGAGACCGAGCTTCGTAGTGTCGACCTTCATTGAAAACAGATCGTCACCTTTAGGTTTTTCTTTAAACTCGATGATGTGTCCGGTTTCGTCAGTCTTCAACAGACCAAACTCGCTTGCCTCTCGCGCCTCGCATGGAATTACTGAGACAGTGACGTCCGCATTCGTCTCGTGATGACGTTCGAGAAACTGTCGATAGTCCATGTGGTAGAGATGATCGCCGGACAGGATCAACAGCGTGTCGATACCCCAGTCGCGGATGTGCGGGAGCACTTGCCGCACCGCGTCGGCAGTTCCCTGAAACCACTGCGGGCTTTCAGGTGTTTGTTCGGCCGCGAGGATCTCGACGAAGCCATTTGAGAATTGCGAGAAGCGATACGTTTGCGCGATGTGGCGGTTGAGTGACGCGGAGTTGTATTGCGTCAAAACAAACGTGCGCAGGATGTCGGAGTTGATGCAGTTTGAGAGCGCGATGTCGACGAGGCGATACTTGCCTCCCAGCGGCACCGCGGGCTTCGAGCGTTGCTGCGTGAGCGGAAAGAGACGATTACCGGCGCCTCCGCCGAGAATTACCGCTAGCAATTTAGCGTTTGTCGGCATACGTGATTAATAAGCAGTGGGGTTTGCGAACGAGGGACTCTTGCCCGCGGCTTCCTGCGCGATCTTTACGCCAACGCTGGCGCCGATGCGTGTCGCGCCGGCTTCGACCATCTTGCGTGCGTCTTCAAGACCTTTGACGCCGCCGGATGCTTTCACGCCGAGCTCCGAGCCGACTGTGCGTCGCATAAGCGCGACGTCCGCGACAGTGGCGCCGCCTTTCGAGAATCCGGTTGAAGTCTTCACGAAATCCGCGCCGGCTTTCTTTGCTGCCTGGCAGGCGCGCACTTTTTCATCGTCAGTCAGCAGGGCGGTCTCGATGATCACTTTGCAGATGGCGTCGTATTCGTGCGCGACTTGTGCGACTGAACGGATATCGTGTTCGACGAGACAATCGTCGCCGCTCTTGAGCGCGCCGACGTTGATCACCATGTCCACTTCCCTTGCCCCGTCGAAGATGGCGCGGCGGGCCTCGTAAGCTTTGACGTCGGGGAGCGTGGCGCCTAGTGGAAAGCCGATGACGGTGCAAACAGGAATGCCGCTGCCGCTCAGGTTGCAGGCAGCGACGCGGACCCACGTCGGGTTAACGCACACGGACGCGAAGCGATACGTCGCCGCTTCCTGGCAAAGTTTCTTGATGTCTTCGTCAGTCGCCTCAGGTTTCAGGAGCGTGTGATCGATGAGGCTCGCCCATTCCCGCGCGGAGCCAGTTTGACCAAGCACGAGGCCGATACGAGCCGCGCCCGCGTCTACAATGCGATGCATTCGCTCCGGGCAGCGATGAAAACACTCGGACGTGCAGCCGCACATCGCAGCCTGATCGGCGCCGCCGTCGCCATTGAGCCGCGCCACGATCACATCGGTGATCTGCTCAATTAAGGCTTCGTAATCGCCGTTGGTTGAGAAGGGCATGGCGCGAGAATAACAAACAAGCAGTCTCGCGCAAAGGCGCAAAGACGCAAAGAAAAGACGCTAAGAAAACCTTGAAACGCTTTGCGTCTTTTTTTGCGCCTTTGCGCCTTTGCGCCTTTGCGCGAGAAAATCTACCGCTGATATTGGCGCTGGATTGCGTCGATCTTAGCGACGCGCTTCCGATGGCGCTCTTCCGTAATCTCAGTCGAGAGCCACGTCATAACGATGTCGCGCATCTGCTTGCTGTTGATCGTCTTGCTTCCGAGTGTCAGCACATTCGCGTCGTTGTGTTCGCGTGAGTTGCGCGCGACTTCAACCGAGTAACAGGCCGCGGCGCGAACCCCGGGCACCTTGTTCGCCGTCATCGCACTGCCAACGCCCGCGCCGTCGATCACGATCCCGAGATCCGAACTACCGTTTGCAACCGCACGCGCCACTGCGTGCGCAAAATCCGGATAGTCAACCGCCTCTTCCGAATACGCGCCAAAATCCTGCACCTTATGACCGAGCTCATTCAGCAGCACCTTGAGCTCTTCCTTCATCTGAAACCCGCCGTGGTCCGCCCCAACAGCAATCAACTTCGACGCTTTCGATCCGCGCCTCGAAGCGCGTCGCACGATCTCGATCTTCTTTTCGTTGACGATGTCCGCGGCCAGCGGCGTCAAACGCGCATCTTCTGCGATTCTCAAAACGGCGCCAGCCTCGAGCCCACGCACGTCGTCCTCCGTGATGACGCTCTTGGCCGACTCATCACGCGTCACTGCCGTTTGAGCTGTGCTTTCGGGAACAGTATTTACGAAACGACTCGGGGTTTGAGGCTCCTCAGGCGCGGCCTTCGCCAACACCTCGCGCACCAGCGCACGCACTCGATCGCGAGCTGAATCATCCGCCATTAAACGTTCCTCAGATCCAACAGCCGCGCCGAAGCCGACGCCAGTTTCCCACTTCGAAAAGTGAAATCAACTCGACCGACATAGATGCCGCTCTTTCCAACCTGAAAGATCAACGTCTTCGCGCCGCACGGTTGAGTTTGCGTCACCGGCTTCTCCATGAACGTGTGCGTATGCCCACTCGCTATGAAGTCGATTCCGTCAACCTGCGACGCGACGAACAAATCGCCTCGTTCCGCGGTTTCGATATAACCGAGATGCGACATGCAAACAACCAACGCGCACCGCTCTTCCTCGCGCAGCTTCTTCACCACCTCGCGCGCCGCAACCACCGGATCGATGTAAGTCACGCCTTTGAAGTTCTCCGGCGTGATCAGCGCCGTCGGACTGATACCCAGACCAAACAACCCCACTCGTATCCCGCCAACCGTCTTAACGACGTAACGTTTGACCTTGCCCTCGAGCGCGGTTCCAGTCACATCGTAGTTAGCGGAGACGAGGTCGAAGTTCGCAAACTTCAAAGCCGCAGCCAGAGCTTCGACGCCGTTATCGAATTCGTGATTGCCAAGCGTGCCGGCGTCGTAACCGATCGCCGACATCGCTTTGTACTCGACCTCGCCCTTGTAGAAATTGAAGTACGGCGTGCCCTGGAGCACGTCGCCTGCGTCGATGAGCAACGTGTTCGGATTCTCTTTTCTGATTCGCTTTACGAGTGTGGCGCGGCGCGCGACACCTCCCATCCCGGCGTTCCGGTCGTTGGCAGGCAGGGGATCGATCTGAGAGTGCGTGTCGTTCGTGTGGAGAATCGTGATGACAGTATCGGCAACACTGAATACATCTCGCGGAAAGGCGACGAGTGTTGCGCCGAAAGCAGCCGAAGTCGCAAGAAAGGTTCGACGATTTATCATCGCGGCTCCTCCGTTGACTTCGGTCCTGGTCCAACCTGAACAAAGCGCTCATCCAGGACGCTGCGTATCGGCCGCCCCGCCGCAGTTTCACTCTTGACGTAATTCAGAATTGCATCGCGCAGAGTGATGTTCAGCGGCGTGGTGCTCTTTGCCTCCTTCAGAATTGCGTACGAGCCGCCGCCCACACGCAACAGATAATCGATCGTCACAACGGTGTAGATCTTCTCGGGATCGATCTCCTGCTCTTTTCCACTCGCGTCGAGAAGCTTGCCGCTCAGAAACTCGGGCCGATCACGATCGTTCCATTTGAACTGAATACGCGCGCCCGCTTGCGCGTCACGCGTCGCGTTCTCGAGGAGCTTCGCGAGCTGCGCGCCGGTGACTTCAACGGCCACAAGTGCATTTTCAAACGGCAATAACTCGAAGATATCGCTGGCGCGCAGCTCACCAGCGGAGATCTCATTTTTACGGAGGCCGCCGGCGTTCATGATCGCAAGCGTCACCGGCTTTCCGAGTTTTGCCTGTGCCTGCGCCCTGATTCCATCGGTTACGAAATTTCCCAACGAGCCGGCGCCAACACGTCCCTTTTTAAGATCGCCTTCGAGTCGTCCGATCACTTTGCTGAGATCGCGGACTCTTTCAGCATAAGGCGCAATAATCTTCGCGACGTCCGGATCGTCAGGAATAGATGAATCGACGGGCAGCCGCTGTGTGCGCGGCGTGGATGTCGCCGGACAGGGGGCAACTGCGGTTCCCTGACCAAACGCGGGAAGAGCAAAAAGACTCAGAGCGAGAGCGCAGAGGAGTGTGCGAGATAGTCGATTAATGTTACGCATGTTGACCTGAAGGAAGAGCTTGCATAGTATGTCGCACCACGCAGCACATAGGCAAATTCTAGTAGTGTCCTAATTTGAATTCTTCTCTGTGCAACCTCTGCGTTCTCTGTGTCTCGGTGGTTGTTTGTCTCGGCGAATTCTCAACCACAGAGACACAGAGAACGCAGAGGTTGCACAGAGAATCCGAACCAGGACACTACTCAAATTCTTGCTCGACCAACACCTTCATAAAGGAGAAACAAGTTGGCTACCTCTTCCGCCCAGTTTACATCGGAGTTCAGCAACCCAAATCTCGATATCCTGATCTCAGAGGAACAAATACGAGACCGCATCAAGGAGCTGGGCGCGCAGATCACGCGCGACTATGCCGGGCTCAACCCGTTGCTGATTGGCGTCCTGAAGGGCGCCTGTTTTTTTCTCAGCGACCTGCTGCGCGCGATCGACACGCGCCTGAGTATCGAGTTTATGGCGATATCGAGTTACGGATCCTCAACACGGACCTCCGGTCTTTCCAGCACAGTGGGATCCGAAGCTTGGAATTCACGTGACTTGAAGTCGCGGC